>Ga0129307_1000199_pt1 | contig 105191 bp, 93 predicted proteins | sample P1105metagenome_FD_94437 | JGI IMG/M metagenome (GOLD analysis project Ga0129307, IMG submission 94437) | Capybara group fecal microbial communities from Wisconsin, USA - P1105 metagenome | ecosystem: Host-associated > Mammals > Digestive system > Large intestine > Fecal | place: USA: Wisconsin... | reverse complement strand
AGAGTCGGTGTTTATGGCGCAGAGGTCACACCCGTTCCCATTCCGAACACGGAAGTTAAGCTCTGCCGCGAAGATGATACTCGGCTGGCGACGGCCCGGAAAAGTATTTCAATGCCGGCATAATCAATAGACTCCACCTTATAGGTGGAGTTTTTGTTATAGGAGGATTTTTTATGGATAATGCTCCAAAGACTGCGCAGCGGTCGGTTTTCGTTATTTCAGGCATAATTGTATTGATCTACTCGTTGATGTCTTCGCTCTCATTATTTATGAACGGGGACGATTACCTGTGGTATTCTATCAGCAATTATGAAGCATTGTCTTCCTTCCGCTATCCCAATGGCAGGTACTTTTCCAATTTTGTCACGCTTATCATCGTGAAGTACCCTGTTGTCAGACATATATTCGTTTTCGCAGTTCTGGCGCTGCTCGTTTTTCTGCTTGCCAAGGTCATCGGCTTTGATAAAAAGCACATCGCCTATGCCCTTCCGTTTTCGCTTTCTGCAATTATCCTCATCCCTTCGAGCACCTACTGCGAGACTATATGCTGGATATCGGGATTTACGAATTACGTTTTTACTGCGGTGCTCATTCTCCTATATCTCAAAATTGTTTTTGACGTCCTTTTCTCGGAGAAGAGCTTCAAGCCGTACTGCTTTATACTCTTTCCCGCTGCCGCTCTTGCCGCGGGACTCAGTGTGGAGCACGTGGCTATATATGACGTTATCCTCGGAGCCGCCGTCGTGGTACTGCTTTGGATAAGGAGGAAAAAGCTATTTGCGGCTCCGCTTTTGTATCTGGTTTCTGCGGTCGCAGCGGTCTGTCTCGTCTTTTCAAATAAGGTCTATTCAAGCATTTCCGAGGGCAATGACGATTTCGGGAACAGGCGCTTTGAGTTCGATTTTTCCGACCTGTTTATGAATACCCTCCGATTCGTTATCCCCAATTATATCAAGCCCTTCTGGGTCATCAATATCGTTATTGCCCTGTCCGTTATCCTCCTCTATTGCAGCAGACGCCCGAAAAGTAAGTATGCGCCGATTTGCCTTGTGATAGTTGTCCTCTATGCAGTGTATTCAGTGTTCTGCTCGGTATATTCCGACCTCGCCTTCCTCGAGCCCGCTATGAAGATACGCGGCTTTGAAACGGCATTCACCTTCCTGTACGTCGTCGCGCTCGCTTACTTTATCCGCCTGTTCTTCGACGACAGCAAGCGTATCAGACTCTACATTTTCCTTCTGAGCACCGTGCTGCTGACGGGTCCCTTTATGTTTATCAGTCCGTGTACTCCGCGCTGCTTTATGGAGAACTACATTTTCTGGATACTCCTCGGCGGCGACCTGCTGTTTTCAGCTCTCGATGCAAGGCTGGCGGTATCCAAGCCTCTCAGCATCGTCTGCCTGTCGGCGACTGTTTGCCTGACCGCGTTTATCCTCAATGTCACGGTGACTAACTGCGTTGTCTCGCACCTGAGATACAGCTTTATCCGCGAACAGATAGAGGAGGGGAAGGCTGCTAATATTCTCGTCATTGACTCCCCCTATCCCCGCTATGTCCACGATGATATGTCGAATGTCGCGACCTTTGACGATATATGTGTCGGGGACGAGACCTTCTCCTATTTCGGATTTATGGGCGATTATTACGGCTTCGACAGCGATGGCTATGCTATGAAGGATTTCGTGCCAATCAGCTCGCTTGACTATCATTTGCTGAAGGACGACGAATAAAGCGGCTCCAGCACGGAGATACCGTATAAAGGCTTCAATGAAAAAACATCGGCGGTCTCTTCAGACCGCCGATCCTTTTATTCAACAGTAATATTCCAGTTCCCGTGTATGGGCAATGGCTGGTCAGCCTTTTTGCCGCCCTCGAATGAGGTTATCGTAACAGTACACTCTTCGCCTGCGGGAAGCTCGCTGTCGAGCAGTATCTCGAGCTCCGCGTCGTTCTGAGTGCGCTCGGAGTAGGGCATATCTGCGACTTTTACCTTCTTGCCGCCGCATTTCACCGTGCAGCTGCTCACTCGCATAACGTCGAATTCGCTGTAGGGGAAGCTGTCGGGAGCCTGCAGCATAAGCTTGGGGATAACGAGCGTGAGCTTTATCACACTGCCTTCGGCTGTAGCTGAAACGGATATCTCGTCCGTGGCGTTCTCGTACTGCGTGGACGTCACCGTGCCGAAGCCGTTCTTCAAGTCGCTGAAATATCCGCCGTTATGGACGGTATATATCCCCGCGCCGAGGAGGAGCGCAGCTGCGGGGATACCTATTGCCGCCGCGCAGGTTATACGTGTCCGCTTGGGGCGATAAGCGGAAAACTCGCTGAAAAGCCTCAGGTCTGCTTTTTCGTGCGAGCCTCCTGTTGTCTTCAATGCTGTTCTGATTGCTTCGTCAGTAATTCTCATAACCTATTGCCTCCAGTTCTTTTTTGATGATATCGCGGCTACGGCTGAGTCGGCTCTTGACAGTGCCGATCGGTATACGCAGTGTCTTGCCTATGTCGGCAATGCTCATATCGGCATAGTAGAACATATACGTCACCGTCCGCAGCTTCTCGGGCAGAGCTCCGACAGCCTGCCGTATCTGCGAGTTCAGTTCTCTGCGTTCGGTGTCGAGCGCGATGTTTTCGGAGCTTCCTGCCTTCGAGAGATACACCTCGTTCTCGTCCTGTTCGACTCGCCTTCTGTCAGAGAGCCTGCGAGACGAGCTCCGCGCGAGCCTAACTGCTATTCCGATGATGTAATTCCGCGCGGAGAGGTATGCGCTGTCGTCGTCACCTTCGCAGCTGATCTTTCTGAGTTTTGAGAAAGCCTTCATCACCGAGTCGTGGTACAGGTCTTCTGCTTCGGAAGCCTTTCCCGTGAGGTGGCAGCAGAAGCCGTATATCGAATCTCCGTGAAGCTGAATGAGCTTCTCAAATTGCAGTTGTGTCATAGCGTTGCCTCCTTCCGTATACATATTGCCGCGAGTGCGGAAAAGGTTCCGTAGAAAATGAAAATGGCGGGCGGGGTGTCCCCTCTGCCGATTCTTTTCAGCTATTGACTTATTGGCGGTTACGCTGTATAATTCTAATAAGAATTTATCGTTCGATAGGAGTGTATTGCTCGTGGTAACATTTGAATTGATTGACGAAAATGATAATTACCTGATATATTACTATTATCCCGAAGGAAATAAGAATAAAAAGCATGGAATCATCGTAGTTGACAAGATGAATATGCAAATAGAAGTCAAAGAATTAGCAGAGGACGATTGGGAAAGAGAGATTCCTCCAGAAGAATTGAATGAGCTTGCCGAGGCAATTAACAAGATGGTTCGTGAAAATGGCGGTTCAGATTTTGTTGAACCCATGACTGAATCAGTGCATAGTATTTTTTTTGCAGACCATGCTGTCAGTGAAATAAAAAAACACCTTCTCAATGGTGACATACCACATTATGGTAAACAAGTATGGTATTAATTTAAAAGAAAGATTGATAACCGTGCTCGTCCCTGTTTCTTTGACCAAGGCTGCATACGGAAACAGTCTGTGTACCTCTGCCGATTCGTGGGACAGCAATCAGTGAAGGTCACTTTATCGCTCGGTAACGATAGAAAATGGCAACGGCGGTCAGTATATCTGACCGCCGTTGCCTGTTAGGGTGGTTTATATGAAATGTGAGGATCTCAGTGTTAATCTATACTGATATTTTATCTTTCATTTATGATGCTTTCGTGAAAAGGAGCTGAAATACTGGAAAAATCGGGAAATAAAACGGCGGGATTATACCCGCCGTTAATGTTTTTGGTCTTATTTCATACCTGTGAGCTTGAAGGTGAGAGTGATAGTCTTCCATGTCTTAACGTCCGAGAGGTCTGCACCCTGAGTGTAGCCGTCCTCCTCGCCAAGGCTGAACATATCACCGCCGTACAGCAGAGCCGCGAAGTAATCGTCTTCTGTCTCGACGGTGAGGTCCTTGCTTACCGTGTAGGTCTTGCCGTCTATATCAAGGGAAACTATCTCTATCTTTGCATTTTCAGCTCCCTTTGTGCCCTCACAGCCGAGCATAAGGAGAGATATTCCGTCGGGGAGTGCTGTTGAGTGCTCCCTGAACTCGGGAGTATCAGCGGAAACGCTTACCGTATATGTGCCGTCGCCCTTGATGTCCGCGAACTTAGCGCCGTAGGAGAGGTAGTCATAGCCGCTGCCGTAGAAGCAGTTGTCCATTTCCTTGTCGTATACCATAAGGTATGCCTGACCGTCCTCAACTGACGGACCTTCGGCGATGTCGTAGTCCCAATCGTCGTCGTCCCAGTCTTCGTCGTCATCATCATCATCATCATCATCGTCGTCGTCATAGTCGTCCCAGTCGAAGTCGTCATCGTCGTAGTCGTCGTAGTAGCTGTCCCAGTCGTAGTACATATCCTCTGCGCAGTCTGCTGCGTAGTCGGAAGCGTTCTTGTCGTTGATTCCGAGCTTCTTGAAGAGGTCGGTGAGGAACTTCTCCATCTCGTCCTGAGTTACATAGTCGCGCCAGAACTCGTCGGTGTTCTCGGAGGTGATGAGGCAGGCTCCGTCCTTCGAGGGGAGAGTGGGCTCAGCGCCTGTTTCAAGACCGAGCGCAAGGGTGAGAGTACCGTAGTTTGTGCCGTCGATAACGATATCGCCCGCAACAGCCTGCTTGTGGCCGTCTGTGGAGAAGTCGAGCGGGATAGAGAACTCGTCGTCGTAGTCCTTGATGTTGAGGACTGTGGTTGCGTTGAAGTAGCCGTAATCCTCGTCAACTATCTCGAAGTCGTTGAAGTCGAGCGACCATGACTCGTCCTCGTCGATAACGAAGTCGAGGGTGCCGCTGTACTTCTTGTTGGACTCCTCAGCTGTGAGAGTGGCAGTGAACTCGGGCTCTTCGCTTCCGTCGTAGAGATAGCAGGTACCGCGCACCTTGCTGTCCTTCTTGCCGATAACTGCGAGGAATTCCTCGTTTTCGTTGTTGGTCGTTGCACCGAAGCCGCGGATAACGCCCTTGGCGTCGATGTAGGTATCAAGCGTGAGGACAGTCTCGGTATCAACAGTGTCGTCCTTGATGTTTTCGATAGCGTCATCTATTGCCTCTGCGTACTCGTCAGCGTCCATCTGGTGGAGGCGGTCAACGACTATCTCCTTGAGGAGCTCGTCGTCCTTGGCTGTATTCAGCATTTTCTCGCCTATTTCGATGAACTTCTGCTGTGTGAGCTCAACGGAAACTACCGTGTAGTTCATATCTATGTCGTTGATGGTGACGGTCTGCTTCTTTTCGAGCTTTACGTCGCCCACGGACTCGTTCCACACCTTGATGTAGCGGTCTGCGAGCTCCTCTATCTCCTCGGGAGAGATGACCGAGCGCGGGTCCTGAGCCGCCTTCTTGTAGGCGTCGATGACCTCCTGCTCGGAATCGCCGTAGGAGTTCTCCTCGATGAGCTTCTCAGCCTCAACGGCGAGCCACTTGTCGGTGAGCTCGGGGATACGGACGAAGTAGTCCATAGTAGAGTTGTCAATAGCCAGATCGGCAGTTACGAGCCTGTCGTCGTTCCAGTCGATGTAGCCCTTGCCCGAGAGGAGCGAGTCCTTGGAGCTTCCGTCAGCGCCGATAGTGATATTCTTCAGGTTCTCAACAACGCCGCGCTCCTCGTCTCTGGAGGTCCTGTCGAGGTCGAGCTCGTCGATGAAGAAGTCCCTTGCTTCGTCTGTGAGGTCGTATCTGAGCGAAAGGCTCGTCTTCTGACCTGCCTCTATCTTGTCGAGGCTCTTTGCATAAGCAGTGGATATCTGCTTAGCGGCGGCATCCGCGTTCTTCTCGTAGACCCAGGCGTAGTAGCTCTCGGGGCTTGAAACGCGGAGCTTCACCTGATTCTTCACGAAGTCGGATAAGCAGTAGGCGGCGATGCCTCCGCCCGTGACAACTGCAACGGCTCCTGCTGTGAGTACCGCAAGACCGCCCACGATGAGACCTGTCTTGCTCTTCTTTACAACTTCAACACCTGAAACGACGTCGCCGGCGTTAGCGTTGAATTCATTCATATCAGCCATAATTTACCCTCCTGTTAAGTCGAAAGTTTTTCTCTGTGCGGATAATCTGACAAATTCTGTCTGTACTTATACTATCATAAAATCGCTGTAAAGTCAACATATGAGGAGCAATTGTATTACAATTGTATTTAATTTTGTTACAAATGTAACCGTTTGGCGATAAAATGAAAGAAAGTATGAAAAAGCAAGAAAAATAATGATAAATTCAAAAAAATCCGATAAAACACGCCGAAACATCAAATGACGGCACTTGCGGTTCAGATGAATCTGTGATATAATCATAATATCTTTGTTGGAGGTTGGTGAAACCTATGAAGCGGCTTATCCCCGGTACTACCATAAAATATACCGAGCAGGCAAGAAATTCAGCATTCTCGCTTATTTCTCCCGTACTCGAGGCAACGGGCGGTCTTACGCTCTCACAGCTGTCGAAGCTGACGGGACTTGAAGGCTCGACTATACAGAACTGGATTAAGCGCGGCTGGGTCTCGTCCACCAAGGGCAAGAAGTACGATGAGCAGCAGGTGCTCCGCATACTGCTGATAAATATGCTCCGCGGCACGATGAAGCTCGAGAGTATCGTCAACCTTATGGCGTACATCAACGGCGACGTCGAGGACACCGCAGACGACATCATCGACGAGATACTGCTCTTTGACCTCTTATGTAAGATGATATTCAACGCGGAGGACGAGAACATCTTCGCTCCCGACGAGGTGAGGGCTCTTATTGAGCGCGAGCTGAGCGAGTGCGAGAGCGGTGTCACCTCCGACGAGGATAAGCTCTCGAAGGCTATGTTCGTTATGGTAATGGCTTACAGGAGCGCATGGCTCAAATCCGAAATGGAGAAGGGCATGGAAGTTATATTCGGAGACGAAAGCTGACTCGTCTGCCAGATGATATGAGGGATGCGGGTACAGACCCGCAAAAAGAGACTGCCTGACGGCGTATGGGGGTATGCCGCAGAACATAGCAGTAAAGGGAAATACGGGGATTTATAACGGATGAGATTAGTATGCAGAAACGCCGAAGAGGACAAGCCTCTTCGGCGTTTTGCGTTATACCTTGTAGCCCTGTGCACGGAATGAATCTATCACATCGCCGAGTATCTCGGCATTGGTAGCCGATACCGAGTGGAGGAGGAGTATCTCTCCGCCGTGAGCCGACTTGGTCAGCTTCTCCTTTGCATCAGCTGCTGAGGGTTGGGCGTCGGTCTTCCAGTCCACATAGGCGTAGCTCCAGAACACCGTCTTGTAGCCGCATTTCTGCACGGTCTCAAGCGCCTGCTCGGAGTATTCGCCGCACGGACAGCGGAAATACTGCATCTCGTAGCCGTAGTTGTTGAGGACGTAATTGTGGAGTGACATTATCTCCTCTCGCGCTCCCTCCTCGGAGAGAGTGGGGAGGCTCGCGTGGGTCATACCGTGGTTGCCGAGGGTGTGTCCCTCCGCTATCATCCGCTTGACGAGCGCTTCCTCGCGCTTGGCGTAGTCGCCCGTGAGGAAGAATACCGCGTGGACGTCCTTTTCCTTCAGTGTGTCGAGTATCCTTGAGGTATAGCCGTTTTCATAGCCCTGATCGAAGGTGATGATTATTCGTTTATCGTCCGCCGACAGGGCGAAGGCATCAAGGTCGCCGTATCGGTCGTTGAACTGTAAGGCGTCGGTCGGACGGTTGAGCGCGTCCACCGACGTGCCCTGCCCGTAGCCTATCCTTGTGCAGTCCGCGGCGCAGACCGATACCGTCGGCACTATCGCCGCAGTAAGGAGCGCCGCCGCAGTCGGAGCTATTCTTTTCATAAGCGTTTATATCCTTTGATGTTTTGCAGAGTTCCTCTGCAAATGTAGTATGACTCGCGGGCTGAAAAATATGATATGTAAAATCGGGTAAAACGCAGAATGATAAATAGTTAACAAAGTTTAAAAAATATAGTGCAAAATTTTTGATACGATTGCAAAGAAAAAGAAATCCTGATATTGCAATCTGCATTAGCATATGGTATAATCATCGTGTAAATTGCCTTAGGGTATAAAGGAGGTATTGCTTATGGTTAACGTCAAAGGCAGATGGGTGCTCATCACAGGCGCGAGCAGAGGGATCGGCTACCTTTCGGCTAAGTTTATGGCGGAGCAGGGCGCAAATCTCATTCTCCACAGCAGAGACGCGGCACACTGCGAAAAGGTGCTCGCGGAGGTCAAGGCGCTGGGAGTTGAGGCTTATGCTGTTTCCGCAGAGCTGTCCGAGCCCGATTCAGTGCAACTTATGCTCGCCGAGATAGACGCAAGGGGTACGCAGGTGGACATCGTCCTCAACAATGCGGGCTTGCAGATAGCTTACAGAACGGATTATCTCGCGACACCGTATACGGACTACGATATAAGCTTCCGTATCAATACCGTTGCCCCCATGCTGATATGCTACCACTTCCTGCCGAAAATGGCAGAGAGAGGCTTCGGCAGGATAGTCAATACCACGAGCGGTATCGACCTCGAGCCCGAACAGGCAGGCTATTCTGCGGCTAAAGCCGCGCTGAACAAGGTCACGCACGACCTCGGGAAGATGTACGAGGGCACAGACGTCATGCTCAATCTTACAGACCCAGGCTGGTGCAGGACCGACCTCGGCGGACCAAAGGCTCCCAACGCACCCGAGAGCGCTATCCCGGGCGTACTCGTCGGAGCGTTCGCGGATGACAGGAAGTCGGGACGTATATTCTCGGCTCAGGAGTTCGCGGGACTCTCGCTTGAGGAGGCTGTGGCTAAGGCTGAAACGCAGGACAGCGACTACCGTCAGCGATAAAAACAAAGCGGCGGAATTGAGAATAGAAGCATATACCATACGCAGAAAAATGATAAGAAGAGGGATTACCGTGCAAGTGCGCGGTGAGGGGTGAACCCTCGGGCTGATTTAGGCTAAGTCCCGAGGGGGAAATGAAAAGCGGCAGTTTGGAGTAGCTCTCCAAGCTGCCGTTTATTTTTGTTATGCCGCACGCTCAGCCCTGCTTGTCCGCAGGAGCCTCGGCGTGTTCGCCTTATGCCTGAAGGTAAGACCTTACAAGCACCTGAAGAAGCTCGTCTCTGTCGATGTGACGGATAAGGTTTCTTGCGTTGTTGTATGTGGTTATGTAGGTGGGGTCCTCTGAGAGGATATAGCCTACGATCTGATTAACGGGATTGTAGCCCTTCTGCACGAGAGCGTCATAAATAATGGTGAGATTTTTCTTGAGTTCCGCTTCCTTGTCTTCGTTCACGGAAAATGTCATAGTTTTGTCGAACATATCATCAGCCTCCTGTTGGGAATAATTACTTCGGTAGAAGCTTAATACTATTATACAATAAAACTGCCACCATTGCAAGAGCGCAGGATAAATTTTCCCGATTTGACTGTAAACGGCTGTTGGATTTGTCTATGTTCACCAATGTGACAGGTCGGGGCACTCACGGAAAAAGCGGGCGGATGTGGGCATCCGCCCCTGCAGGTCGGGGATATGTAGGGGTCGATGCCTACATCGACCCGTTAGTTTCTGACGGATTGTCAGTCGCAGCAGCCTGTACGCTTTACAAAGCTGTTGCAGTCGGTGCACTCGGGAACGGTGGGGTTCTCCTCGTGAGTGCCGACGGAAATGGAATCGAGCGAGCAGTAGTTCTCGGTCACCATATTGTGCTGACACTGCGATACGGAACATTTGATACAGTCGTTCTTATGCTTGTTATCCATGATACAAGCCTCCTTGATAAGAATTAGCTTTACAGCTAAGGGTAGTATGTCCGTTCTGCCCGGGATTATTCAAAAATAATGGGACGTCGGGGACGCCGTCCCCTACACAGGCTCGTTGAACCTGCTTATGTAGGGGCTGGCGTCCTCGACAGCCCGTTAAATAAATGCAAATATACATATTTTTAGCAAAGCGAGTCATACTAATCCCGAAGGAGCTGTTGAAATGTCCGTAATCCTTATACGTTCGCTGATACTATATATCCTCGTCATCTTCGCGGTGCGGCTCATGGGCAAGCGTCAGCTCGGCGAGCTCCAGCCCTCCGAGCTCGTCATCACTATCCTCGTCTCGAACATCGCCACCCTCCCGATAGAGGACGTCAATATCCCCGTCATCGTCGGCATCACGCCGATACTCGCCCTCGTCTGCTTCGAGGTGGCGGTGTCGTGGCTGTGCCTGCGCTTCCCTGCGGTGAGGCGTTTCATCTCTGGCAGCCCGAAAATAGTCATCAAGGGCGGCAAAATCGACCGTAAGGCTATGCGCGACCTGCGCTTCTCCGTCGACGACCTGATGATGGCTCTCCGCGGGAGCGATATCTTCGACCTCGCGGAGGTGCAGTACGCCGTTGTCGAGACGACGGGCAGTATGTCCGTGATGAGGAAGCCGTCTGCGGACACTCCCACGCGCTCCGACCTCGGTGTGCGGGCGGAGGATAGCGACCCGCCGCTGGTCGTTGTCTCCGACGGGATAATTATGGGGACGGCTCTGCGTTCGCTCGGCTTCGACAGCGGCTACGCGGAGCGGACAGCAAAGCGGTGCGGGCTGCGGGTCGAGGACATCTTCATAATGACCGCCGACAGCTCTGGAAGCTGCTTCATCTCGGCGAAGGACGGCGGCAGACCTATCATCATACAGGGGGGCGGGGACTGTGACAAGGGTTAAGATAAGCGCCGCGATACTCGGCTTGCTCCTTCTCGCAAGCATTGTATCGGGCGTGTGGGTGAATGTGCGGTGCGGCAGGCTCATCTCCGCCGCAGACAGGGTGGCAGAGCTCTACGAGGGCGGCGCGTCGGGCGAGGCTGTCGCCGAAGCTAAGGCGCTGGAGCAGGACTGGGAGAGCTTCCGCATAATTGCCTCCGTCCTCATCAGAAGCGACCGCCTCTCGGAGGTTGACCGTATCTGCACGCGGATAAGCTACTACGCCGAGAACGGGCGGGACGAGCTCGTCCCCGAGCTGATAGAGCTCCACCATATACTCGAGCAGCTCCGCGACGGCGAGACACCTAAGGCGACGACGGTGATGTAATGTCAGATGCGGAACTTTTTTCGTCGTTTTTCCTTGATTTTGTATTCTTTAAGGAGTATAATTAAATAGTGTAATATGAACTCCCGCCATTATCAGAGGTTTTTATGAAAATAATCGTATCGCATGATGTGGACCATTTATACGGCAGAGACCACTGGTTCAGAGACCTTATCTATCCGAAATTGTGTCTACGTTCGCTTCTGCTTTTTCTTCGGAAACAGATAACTCTCAGGGAATGTGGACTGAGGCTACTCTCCTGCTTCAGCAGAAGGAGAAACTGCATAGACGAGCTGATGCGCTTTGACAGAGCCAACGGCGTACCCTCGGTGTTCTTTTTCGGTATGAATCAGGGGCTTGGTATGTCGTATTATCCCGATGAAGCGAAAGCAATGATAAAAAAAGTCCATGACCGCGGATTCGACACAGGCGTGCACGGGATAGAATACCGAGACCTGAAGCTGATAAACACCGAATACAGACGATTCGGAAGGCTTATGGGTTTTGGACCGTGCGGGATAAGAATGCATTACGTTCGCTTCGATGAGAATACCTTTGCTTTTGAGGAGAAATGCGGCTATGCGTTTGACAGTACGGAATTTGACAAGGAAAAGGGCTTTACACTCAAGGCACCGTATAAGGTGGGAAGAATGTGGGAATTCCCGCTGACCATTATGGACGGATATCTTCCGCAGTCGTATGAAGCTGCGAAGCACAGGACGCTTGAGATACTGGAGCAATGCAGAAAAAGCGGTGTGGAGTATGTTTCTGTTTTGTTTCACGACAATCAGTTCAATAACGCCTATACAGATATCCGCGACTGGTACATATGGCTTGTGAATACGATAAACAGCTCCGAGAAGGACACTTTTATTTCTTATGGTGACGCTATACGGGAATTAGAGGAGAACAATGGACGATAATAAACGCTATACAAACAGTGTATTTGAAGAGAAATGGTGGCTTGATACCGTTGCAAACGGAGCATGGGACGAGATTACTGTCAGAGACGGGAATAACGTCGTTGCGAGATTTGCATACGCAAAAAAGGGAAAAAAGCTCTGTAATCCGCCGTATACGCAGACAATGGGGATATGGATGGACGAGAGTCTGCGGGCTTTTGAAAAGGGAAATTCTCACCTTCACAGGCAGAAGGATATCATAAACGAAATTGTATCCCGACTGCCGAAGGTCAGAAATATAAGCATCACACTGGACTGCTCAAACAGCTATGTTCTGCCGTTCAGATGGAAGGGCTTCAGGATCGAGCCGACTTTTTCGTACAGGCTTACCGATCTGAGAAAAGAGCATATAGACAGCGTTATCGGGAAAACCGTAAGAAAGAATCTGAAGGCTTCGAGCCGTAATCTGACGGTAGATGATCCGTCTGAGGATTACGATGCACTCCTTTCGCTGATACATAAGACGTATGAGAGACAGAACCGAAAAATGCCCTACGGCGATGAGCTGACGATGAATATTATAGGATGTGCCGTATCCGAGGGCTGCGGTAGGCTGCTGATCGCGAGGGATGATGCGGGTATACCACATTCCGCAGCCTTTCTTGTCTATGACGAAAGGGTGTGCTATTATCTTCTGGGCGGACAGGATCCCGATTTCAAGAGCGACGGCTCAATGAATCTGCTTTTGCTCCGTGCGATAGAATTTGCCGCGGGAGTTTCTTCAAGCTTTGATTTTGAGGGCTCGATGATCGAGGGTATCGAAAATTTCTTCCGTCAGTTCGGGGGAGAACAGGTGATAAACTACCACGTCACAAGACAGTCGCTGCTTAATGATATTTTTGACCTGTTAAAGCCGCGGCTCAAGAAGCTGCTCGGCTACAAAAACTGATAAAGGAAACGGAGACAGTATGAAGATTTGTCATATGACCAGTGCTCATCAGTCGAATGATGACAGGATATTTCTCAAGGAGTGTCAGACACTTGCAGTAGCGTATGAAAGGGTCTATCTGACTGCCCGCGGAGAGAGCAGACTCGATTCGGGAGTAAGAGTGATAGGCTGCGGTGAGCCGAGCGGAAGGCTCAACAGGATAGTCGGCTTCACAAAAAAGGTGTACAGAAAGGCGCTGTCGCTGGACTGTGATGTCTACCACCTTCACGATCCCGAGCTGCTTCCGTATGGAGTGAAGCTTGCAAAAATGGGAAAAAAGGTGATATTTGACAGCCACGAGGACGTCCCTGCCCAGATACTTGATAAGAGCTATATCCCCGCTCCGCTGAGAAGGCTCGTATCGGAGCTTTACAGGAGATATGAGACCTATGCTGTGAGCCGCTTTGCGGCTGTTGTCACGGCGACACCCTATATCGCAGAGCGCTTCAGAGGACGCGCAAAAACGGTAGCCGCAATAAACAATTACCCCAAGCTTGACGATATCGTATTCCATACCGAACCGTTCGGCGAACGTGGAGCCGTCGTTTGCTACGCGGGCGGTATTGACGAGCTGCGGGGCGAAAAGATAATGACCGAAGCAATGCGGGATGTCAGAGGAACGCTCATTATTGCGGGAGATCACGAGCAGCTCAGAATGAAAAAAGGCAGCGGCGAGGTCGAGTACGTTGGAAGGCTGGACAGAGCAGGTGTTAACGCACTTTACGGGAAAGCTGTTGCGGGACTGTGTATGCTTAAGCCTGCAAAGAATTACATTAATTCCCAGCCCATAAAGATGTATGAGTATATGGCAGCGGGAATACCGTTTATATGCTCTGATTTCCCCAAGTGGAAGAAGATAGCGGAGCGTACAAAAGCGGGTATTTGCGTTCCACCCTACGACAATAGGGCAGTATCATCCGCAATTGCCAGACTTCTGAGTGATCGCTCGCTCGGGCAGGAAATGGGAAGAAGAGGAAGAAGATATGTCGAGAAGCTCTACAACTGGGAAGCAGAAGGAAAAAAGCTGATCGACCTGTATCAGCGGCTCTGAGACTGAAATAAAAAAAGAAAAAGGGGCACCTCCCCACAGGTGTCCCTTTTCGTTGTTATTGTCCGAGAGCCTCGATAAACTCTCTCATTTCCTTCTCGATTTCTTCGGGAGCTTCTTCGGCGACGTTATGACCGCAGCCGAGAGGCACGACCTTCGCTTTTGCAAGCCCGTCTGCGTAGTCGTTCATCGCGTCTATCCACTTCTGACCGCCTGTTTCCTTGCCGTCGGAAAGGAAGAGCAGAGCAGGCACATCGGGCTTCGGAGCGCTGTTTATCTCGTCGATAGCGGAGGCGAGGTGTGTGCCTTCGTTTGCAACGTTCTTGTTTGCGAACTTCGTGAATGCGATAGCCTTGTAAATGTCCTTCTCGTGCTGAGAAAGCGAATGAGAGACGCTGCTGTCGGTCAGTACAAGACGTCCGAGTCCCGATTCTCTGAGGAAGGTATAAAAAGCTATCATTGCTTTGCCGTCGTCTGCAAGCTCCTCTTCGGTGTAAGCCTTCGGAGTGCTCATATCCAGTCCGACTATCGCCTTGACCTCGTCGGGGTATTTCTGTGCCCAGAGGATAGCCTCGATGCCCGACATCGAGTGAGGGCAGAGTATATACGGAGCTTCAACACCAGCCTTTTCGAGAGCCTCTCTGTCCTGTCGGAGAATGGTATCGAAATCGCGCTCGCCGTCCACTACATCGCTGAAGCCGTAGCCGAATTTTTCGATAACGGCTATCCTGTACGTGTCGCTCAGCCGCCTGTAGAGCGGGCTGTAATCAAGTATCGGCGAGACCATTCCCGAGCCCGACATAATAACGATAGTGTGCGCGCCCTCGCCATCGGTATAGACGCTCATATTGTGACCGTCCACCTCTACCGTCTGCCCGAGCGGTTCGAGGAGCGACTTTTCCTTTTTGAGCATTACCCTGTGATAAACGAACATTACCAGCATAAATACCGCGAGCAGGACAAGGAGTCCGAGCATTATTCTGCCTGTGACTTTAAGTGCTTTTTTCATATTGACCTCCGTGTGGATTTGTTTTACACAGGTTAGACGTACAAGATGCGAAAATGTTACAGGTTTTCGAGTTTCTGTGCCCTTAAGCAATCGAGACACCGTAAGGTGTCTCGATTTTTGGTGTATTACTGTTGAGCGGGAGGCTCCCTGCCGCCGTCATCAATGAATTCGAGCAGGTCGCCCGGCTGACAGCTGAGAGTCTTGCATATCGCCTCGAGTGTGGAGAAGCGTATCGCGCTGACCTTGCCTGTTTTGAGCTTTGAGAGGTTGACGTTGCTCACGCCGACGCGTTCACTCAGCTCGTTGAGGCTCATTTTCCTGTCCGCCATGACGCGGTCAAGTCTGAGGATTATCGACATATACCGCACCTCCTTATAATGTCTCGTCGGACTCTTTCTGAAGCTGTGCGCCGTAAGCGAACACGTATGCAAGCATCAGGATAGCGAGTGCGGAGATGACCACGGGAAGGCTGACACCGATAACTACTGCGTATATCACGAATGCCCAGCCGAGGAACTTTGTCTTCTTGACGATGTCCTCAGTGAAGGGAGTCTCGCACTTAGAGAGAGCCTTGAAGAGTCTGCCTGCGAAGAAGAGCATTACAGCCGTTGCGGTTACGGAAACGAACGCCTCGATTATGCTGAATATCATCTTGCGCTTTACAGCGGATTTGTCGAAATCCGAGAAGTCGCCGCTGAGCTTGAAGGTGGTGGATTCGTCGTCCGATGAAACGTTGTCGATGTTCATCGACCACACGCCGTCGAAGTCTACCTTGTCGTCGTCGATGGAGATGTTGTCGGTCGTGCTGTCGATAGAGAAGCCGTTCTTATCGCCGTTGATATTGAATTTCATTCCGCTCATATCGAGGTCGTCCACTGAAACCGTTATCGTCGCGTCTGCATTGCCCGAGAGGTTTATCTTATCCGTCGGAATCGCGGCGACTGCTCCGATACCGATGAGGCAGAATACCGAGCCGATGATACAGAATATCATTGCTATCCTGCTGATGATGCTGCAAGCCTTGCCTATTCCGTTGACTGTTTTGATGTTTGAGTTTTTCATAATAATTTCCTCCTTATGTTTTGCGGGAAGCTTTGTGTTTCCCTTTGATGAGTCCATAATACCACGGTTTTTTACGTTTGTCAATGACTTTTTATCGTTTAACGATAAATATTGTATGTTTGCATATAAACAGCGTTTCCAAAACATACCGCTCTTATGCAAAATAAACGATAATTATTTATCGTTTATCATTAAAAGTGGGTGTAAAAAGACACCCGAAGCCTCCGCCTCGGGTGTCTTGCTATACTATTATACTATGCTCGGATTCACAGGAAGTCCTCCGAGGATCTTTGCATCGAGCTGCTGTATCGCGAGAGCGTCCATAGCTGTTATGCCATCGCCGGGAGCGTAGCAGTCCGCATTTTTTCTGGCTTCGTCGTTGAGCTTGAACTTGTCGCCGTTAGCGATGAACTGGAGAATCGCTACCGCGTCCGCGACCGTAACTTTCGTATCAAGATTAGCATCCCCGTAAAGAACAGAATCGTTAGTATGAGGCTCAGTATCAGTGCTGCTGCTACTGACGATTGCGGTTGTAGTGGTAGTGGTGGTAGTAGTGGTTGTGGTCGTATAAGTAGGAGGCGGAGCTACTGTACCGATGTAAGCGCCGTTATCGTAGCATTCCTTACATACAGGGAAGCCGAGAGGTCCGTAGATAGCTTCGGATTTGAGTATCTCCTTGCCGCAGTGCTCACATTTTACCATATCAGCATTGCTTGTAGTTGTCGTTGTTGTTGCTGCTGTAGTTGAGGAAGTCGTGGTGGTGCTTGATTTCTCAGCTGTCACGGGGGTACCGCTGCCCTTCTTGCCGCCGTCGAGGTTGCTTCCCTCTGTGTTTGCGTAGCTGCTGTAGAAGTCGTTGAGCGAGATACCGTTCTTGCCGAGCGCTACCTGATGGTCGAGACCGATGTACTTGCCCGACGAAGCTGTCTGCCAGAGAGCCTCCTCGAAGAGCTTGTACTTGGGCTCGTTCCAAGCGATAGTTGTTCCCGAACCTGCTGTGAAGCCGAGGCTGTCCCAGAGTCCGCCCGTATCGCCCGAGTTTGTGTTGAGGCACCAGAAGGTGTGGTTGATGTGGTGCTTTATCATATAGTCGCGGAGAAGCGTCATCCACTTGAGGTTGTCGCCCTCCATATGACCGCCCCACTCGCCGATGAGCTCGGGACCGATATCCTCGGCGTTGATGTAAGCCCATGTGTCGTACCAGTAGTCGTCGAGGAGCGTCTGCTCGGTGAAGTCCTTATCGAACCATGTCTGCGCATAAACAGACGGACCGTAGTCGTGGGGTGAGTATACTATCTGAGATGTGCCCTGCTTGGGCTTGATGGGATACTCTCTTGCGCCGCGGAAGTTGCCGCCCCACCATGCGCCTATGTAAGGAGAGTTGTCGCGTCTGTCGGGCATGCCCCAGTAGTCGCCCTCCATCGCGCCGCTCATTGACTGCTCAACGCCTTCAACGAGGATAAGCGCGTGCGGGTTGACGTCGAGGATAGCCTCAGCGCACTTTGTAGCCGCGTAAGCCCAGTTGTTCTCGTCGGTCGAGCCGTCCCACTTGGCGGCGTCCTTGCCCTCCTGACCCTTGCCGTGAGGCTCGTTCTTGAGGTCGTAGCCGATGAGCGTATCGTCGTTCTTGTACTTGTCGGCGAGCCATACCAGCGAGTCTATCCACACATCGGTGGTGACTCCTGCCTTGCCGTACCAGAGGTTGTAGTTGTGACCCGAGTTGTTGGCGTCGGGGCTGTGGATATCAATGAAAGCCTTGATACCGTGCTCCTTGCACTTTCTCATCATAATGTCGAACACCTGCATACTGTCCACGGGAGTTTTGCCGTCCTCGGAGCAGAAGTCCGCGTTGATGGTGAATGACGGGTCGGTGTTGCAGGAGAAGCTGCCTACCTCGTTGGGTGTGCCGTTCATCCACGAGACAATGAGCTCGGTGGAGATAGGGAAGCGGATAATATTGATACCGCGGTCTGCTATCTCGGTGAGACAGTCGTCTGCGTCGGCGCTCCACAGGTAGTGCGGAACATTCTCTCCGCAGTTGAAGCCGAACCAGTTCGCGCCCGTGAGCCAAACCTCGTTGCCGTTCATGTCGTACAGACGGCTGCCCTCGGCATGGAGCCAGTCGTCGTTGCAGTCATCGACAGCCGAAGCAGTAACGGCAGGCGATGACAGGGCTGCCTGAAAGCTCGAAGCGGCGCCTGAAACGGTCAGCGCGCCCGCCGAGGCAACGGCAGTCAGTGCCTTGAATACATTCTTCATAGGATATTTCCCCTCTCGTGGACGCCGAGATATTTTTTTGTGACGTCCTATCAGTTTCATTTTAACATCTGATAGGCGAAATGTCAACAGAAAAGTGCATTATTTCAGTGATTATACCATTTCGGATGTGCAGGGGTCTGCGAAGAGCTCGTGTGAGCGGCGTTCCCTATAAATCGTGTCAGGAGTTTTATCAGTATGTCGGCGGGCGCACACTGTACGCCCCTACATTTATCGCAGCATACAAAAAGGGCTGCCCGCAGGCAGTCCCCTTACAGTTGCTATTTCTTCTTCCATTTCAGCAGCACGAACGCCGCGACCGCTGTCAGGAACACCGCCAGCGATATCGGGAACCACGTGAACGGCAGCGGAAGGTCTACCGTGTTGATACCGTACAGCGCGAAGATGATGTTCGGTATCTCCATAAGGATAGTGACTATGGTCAGGCGCCACATCACGATGTTCAGATTGTTCGATATTACCGACGAGAAGCCGTCCATCATACTCGAAAGGATCCCCGTGTAGATACTGGACATCTCGATCGCCTGCTTCATCTCGATGAGCACGTCCTCAAGCAGGTCCTGATCCTCGTCGTAGAGCTTGATGACGCGTCCGCGGAATATCTTCTCGATTGTCGCTTCGTTGGCTTTCAGCGAGGTAGAGAAGTATACGAGGGACTTCTCCAGCGCGAGCAGCTGCATAAGGAGCTCGTTCTTCATCGCGTCGTGGAGCTGCTGCTCGGCAGCCGATGACAGCTTATCTATCTGCTTCAGGTAATACAGGAACAGCGCCGCTATCCTCAGCAGGAGCTGCAATACAAAGCGCGTCTTGAACGTGGGGCGGAGGTTGCGTATCGTACCGCGCACCGCCTCGTCAATGACCTGCGTGGCGTGCAGCGAGATAGTGAACACGTTCTCCTCTGTGATGATTATGCCTATAGGCATTGTGTAGAACACCTTTGTCTCGTCGTCCTCGGTCGAGGCGACGGGCGTATCAATGATGATGAGGGTCTGGTCGTCCTCGCGTTCAATACGCGACGACTCCTCCTCATCGAGCGACGACTTCACGAAGCCGCTGTCCAGCCCGAAATCGTCGATGAGCATTTTTATCTCCTGCGGCGTCGGGTCGATCACCGATACCCAGCAGCCGCTCTCGAGCGCGTCGATCTGGTCGAGCCTGCCGTTATCGGAGCTATAGTAGTTTATCATATCGCATCGGCACCCTTGCGGGCGCATCTCCTTTCGCAGTATTTACTGCGAAGATGCTCTGCTGCCGTGCTGTCGGACGCGGGAGATCAGGCGTGCGGACATAAAAACGGAAGCGCGTATACGGCTCTTCGCAGTATGGAATAATCGTTGCAATTCCCATAAGGGTCGGAACTCATAAATGCACCTCCAAAATCAAAGTACATATATTATACCACATATCGCTCGCGTTTACAATACCTTTTTCCCGATTTTTTTCAATTCTCTGTAGGGGCGGCGTTCCGCCGCCCGCCAACATACCGACAAACCACCTGAACCAAATCGTAGGGACGCGCATTGCGCGTCTGACGTTCCTCGTGTATCCGCGGACGCCCAAAGGGCTCCCCTACAAAAAGTTGCCGTTGGTTTGGCGGTATGTTCTCGGGACGTCGAGGACGCCGTCCCTAAAATACGAAACGGGACGCCGAGGGCGGCGTCCCCTACAGCTGAGTTCTGACCAACGTCTTGCATTTTTTACGCAAATCGCTTATACTATATATTATAACAACAACTGTCCGGAGGTGACTGCTATGATATATCTGCTCGAGGACGACGACGGCATACGCAACTTCGTGCTGTACGCGCTCCGCAGCTCGGGCTTTGAGGCGGAGGGCTTTGATGCTCCGTCCGCATTTTATACTGCGATGAAAGAGAGGATACCCGACCTCCTTCTCCTTGATATTATGCTTCCCGAGGAGGACGGCTTGTCCATACTGAAAAAGCTCCGCGCGGACAGCTCTGCAAGCGGGCTGCCGATAATACTGCTCACCGCCAAGACGACCGAATTCGACAAGGTGACGGGTCTCGACAGCGGCGCGGACGACTACATCACCAAGCCCTTCGGCGCAATGGAGCTTATATCGCGTATAAACGCTCTGCTCCGACGGACGCGCGGCGCGGAAAACAAACTCACCGCTGGCGATATCACGCTGATACCGTCGCGGCACGAGGTGCTCCGCGGGGAGGAAAGGCTCGTCCTTACGCTGAAGGAGTACGAGCTCCTTGCGGCGCTGATGAAGGAAAAGGGCAAGGTCATCACGCGCGACGAGCTCCTCAGCAGAGTGTGGGGCTATGACTTCACGGGCGAGAGCCGTACCGTCGATGTGCACGTGCGGACGCTCCGCTCGAAGCTCGGCGACAGCGGCAGTATCATAGAGACGGTCCGCGGAGTGGGCTACAGGGTAGGTGACGGCAGTGACTAAAAAAATTTTCCTCAGTATCATAACCGTGTCGTTCCTTGCGGTGACTGCGGCGATAATCCTGCTCACGGGCATATCGTACAGGTACGGCGCCGAGAGCACTGCCGACAACCTGCGGCGGAGCTGTACGATGATATCATCGGCGGTCGAGCAGAGCGGCGGGAAATATCTCAACGCTACCGATTTCGGTGACCTGCGCGTGACGTGGATAACCAAGAGCGGACGCGTAATCTTCGACTCGGCGAAGGACCCCGACAGCCTCGATGACCACTCCGACAGGCAGGAGGTCGGGGAGGCTATGCGTGCCGGTGAGGGCGAATCCGAGCGCTACTCCGACACGCTGATGACAAAGACTATCAACCACGCGCACCGTCTCTCGGACGGCTCTGTTATACGCGTTTCCGACGTGCAGAGCTCGTTTCCCGCGCTCCTGCTGAAAAATCTCCAGCCGCTTGCGGTGATGCTGACGGCTCTTGCGCTGTTCTCACTGGCGTCGGCAAGCATAATCTCGCGGCATATCGTCCGCCCGATAAACAACATCGACCTCGACCACCCCAAGACCGAGAAGAGCTACAAGGAGCTCGCTCCCCTGCTGAAAAAGCTCCGCAAGCAGAACGGCAGGGTCAACAAGCAGATGGTGGAGCTGAAGCAGAGCCGCGAGCAGTTCAGCCTCATCACCGAGAGTATGAGCGAGGGACTTATCGTAGCCGACCAGAAGTCGAATATCCTCACGAGCAATTCCAGCGCGTATACTCTGCTCGGAGCGGAGAAAAACGAGAACGACCACACCGTGTTCTCACTCTGCCGCACAGAGCAGTTCCGCCGCTGTATACAGGACGCCATGGGCGGCAGGCGTGCGGAGTGCCTCATCAGCACCGACGGCGGCGAGCGCAAGGTCATCGCATCGCCCGCCAACAGCCACGACACCGTAAACGGTATAGTCGTGTTCGTGCTCGACGTCACCGAGCAGCAGCAGCTTGAGACTATGCGCCGCGAGTTCACGTCGAATGTGTCGCACGAGCTGAAAACGCCGCTCACCACGATCTACGGCATATCGGATATGCTCGCGGGCGGAATGGTCAAGCCCGAGGACGTAAGCTCACTCAGCAATGACATACGCAGCGAGGCTGACAGGCTCATCGTGCTCATCAATGACATAGTTTCCCTCTCGAAGCTCGACGAGGGCACTGCTCCGAGGCAGGACGAGGAGGTCGACCTCTACGGCCTCGCCGCCGATGTGATATCGCGGCTGAAGCTCAGTGCCGAGGAGAAAAATGTCACCGCGGAGCTCACGGGCGACCACGTCACCGTTTTCGGCAGCCGCACCATTCTCGGCGAGGTGATATACAACCTCTGCGACAACGCCATCAAGTACAACAACGAGGGCGGGAGCTTCACGGTGAAGGTGTCGCATATCCCGATGAAGGCTATAATCACCGTCAGCGACACGGGCGCTGGCATTCCCGAAAAGCACCTCGGGCGCATTTTCGAGCGCTTCTACCGCGTGGACAAGAGCCGCTCGCGCAAGATAAAGGGAACGGGTCTGGGACTGTCGATAGTCAAGCACGGCGTGAGCTATCACGGCGGAACGGTACGCGCCGAAAGCACGGTCGGCAAGGGCACAACGTTCACGGTCGAGCTGCCTATCGGGAAGCGTAAGGGCTGATTTAGAACTCAGAGCCAAGAACTGATTTACGGTATTCTCCCTTCAATTGGAGGGAGAATTTTTTTGTTGCCTTTTTGCTCTGCCTTCATCTTGATTCGAGCCCGATTATATGATATAATGGGAAAAACGACAGATCCGGAGGGGCAGGATAATGTCACAGATAAAGAACGGAAACAAGAAGAATGTCAGGCTCTACAAAAAAGTGCGGAACACTACAGCGTGGGGCCCCGTTGCGCTGTTATTTGCACTGCTCGTTTTTTTCAACGTGCTCGTGGTCTATATGTCGGGCTTTGTACTGGAGTACATTTTTGAATCCAAGTTCGCGGAGGGCTACTCGCAGGTCGAAAGTGTTGCGAAGATGTACGAATACGGAAGTGATGACGAGAGCATAATGGAGCTTATCAGGTCGGGGGACACAGCTTTCGTCGTGACCGACAAGTCGGGAGCGGTGATATATGAAAATGGCAGAAACACCTGCGGTACCAACAGCGGCGTCATCAAGATGTCAAACGGCGCTGAGGAGTATATGGTCTATCAGGATTCCGAGGCGGGCTTCTTTTATCCGAAGGAGGACGGCACGCTCGGATTCAAATGGAAGAGCATCTTCAAGTGGGCGATATCGCTGGCAATGATGTCGGAAAGGGAGACCATTTCCGAAAGCGAAGAATACAGCATTATCAACGGCGTATACGTGTCGTTCACCGATGAAGCTTCACCGGACACAGAGCGCTCCCTTCTTCCCGCCGTTATGCAAATCGAAAGCATACAGCTTCCGCTGTGGATATCCGCAGACATCAACGGCGGCGAGCAGCAGTTCATCGGCAGAGCCTACCTCGGCTTCAATATGAGGGACAATATCCTCGCCTGTGAGCTGATAACGGCTGTAATAACTGTCATTTTTATCATCGCGCTGGTTATGACTATATATATTATACGTACAGCTGTCAACTACAGGAGAGTCGTAAATCTCTTCTACCGCGACCCGGTCACTGAGGGACACAACTGGATATGGTTCGTGAGAAACGGCGAGGACAAGGTGCGCAGTATATTCACAAAGCGCGAGAGCTTCGCAGTCGTGAATCTCGTGTTCAGGAATTACAGGAACTACTGCCTCTGTCATTCGCTCGCCGACGGAGAGGTGCTCCTTGCAGATATAGACAGGGTACTGTTGGCGGAGATGAGGAAGAATGAGATGTGCGCACACGCGACAATGTCTAATTTTGCTCTCCTGCTGCACTATGACAACGACGCGGCTCTTGCAGCAAGGCTCCGAGGAATGATAATGCGTCTTCATGGACTTGGTCAGGGGCACAGCTTTGAATTTCAGGCAGGCGCGGACACAGTCCTTCCGCAGAAGGAGCAGGACGGCAGGATAGTACGCCGCAAGGATTTCAGCATAGAGCAGGCATACAACAACGCCTGCTCGGCAAGAGCTACCCTCGGGAAAACCGAGAAGTCGGGGGTACGCATATTCGACAGCAGTCTGCTTGAAGCACAGCGCTGGGACGACACAGTCCGCGAAAAGCAGTGGAGCGCACTGAACAACGAGGAATTCGAGGTCTACTACCAGCCGAAGTTTGACCCGAGGACGAATACGCTCCGCGGAGCAGAAGCATTGATAAGGTGGAACTCTCCCGAGTACGGCTTCGTCACCCCGGGACGCTTCATTCCCATATTTGAAAAGAACGGCTTCATCACCGAGATAGACCACTATATGATATCCCATGTCGCGCGTGACCAGAAATCGTGGCTCGAAGCGGGGTACGGGTGCGTACCTGTTTCCGTGAATGTGTCGAGAGCACATTTCGTCGAGAACGACCTTGCCGAGCAGATAAGGGATATGGTGGACAGGTATGACTGTCCTCGTGAGCTGCTTGAGATAGAGCTCACCGAGAGCGCATTCTTCGACGACAAGAACGCGATGATAAGCACGATAAAGAAACTCAAGGAGTACGGCTTCGCGGTCTCGATGGACGACTTCGGAGCAGGCTATTCCTCGCTGAATTCGCTGAAGGATATGCCGCTCGACGCCCTGAAGCTCGACGCCGATTTCTTCCGCGGTGAAGGCTCTGGCGACAGAGGCGAGATAGTTGTCGCGGAGGCGATAAAGCTCGCCAAGAACCTCAATATGCGTACGGTCGCTGAGGGCGTCGAGGAGAAGTCGCAGGTGGACTTCCTTGCCGAGCAGGGCTGCGATATGATACAGGGCTTTTACTACGCAAAGCCTATGCCCAAGAGTGAATACGCGGAGAAGATGTCTCGTCAGACAAACGGCTGACATCGGCAGGGAGCGGTATGACGATATGCTAAAAAAGGTAATGACGTTTTTTAGCACTTGCCGCTTGGAAAATGAAGTGTTTCGAGGTGATAAGCTGATGGAGATAGTACATATTGCCGTTGGTGATTATCCCGAATATGAAGCTCTGTTGTTGCAGCGCGACCAGCTGAAAAAGGAAGCGCTGCAGTACCGCCGCGCCTATATCCGCGAATTCGGCGAACTGATAAACAAGGTTTTTGAAAAGAAGATAGAGTGCATTCGTCTCAAAAAGTCGATAGCGTTCTGTCAGATCGCACGTAATAAGGGTCAGAAACCCGATATTGCCGCTATGAACGAGTATATCGCTCAGAAGGTGAAGGAATATCGTCAGCAGCTTGATATACTCATAGGAGGTGCGCTATGAATGAACTTGCTGAGATAAAGAAAAATGAAATTGCGATCGCCGCGATTGTAACCGAATTTGTGATATTTGCTCCGCTTCGGGGAATAATACCTCCGAGGTGAGAAAATGACACGAAAGGAACGCGAAAAGCTCCCGATACGCTCGGGGCTGCGCGACAACATCGCAATGATAAAGGAGCTCTCGGGCGATTCGTCGGACGTCCTCATCAATGAGTTCACGACAGGCGGGATAGCCTGTGCTCTGATTTGCTGCGAGGGCATGGTCTCGTCGCAGACCGCCGCCGAGATGATACTGACTCCCGTGACGGGCATAGCTCCGCAGGGGAGTGCCGCCGAGCTCTTCCGCCATATACAGACGAATCTCCTGCTTTCGACCGACCGTCCCGAGGTCCGCGACTACGACACCCTCTTCCGCCTGCTCAATTCGGGCTTTGCGGTGCTCATCGCGGACGGAGCCGACTGCGCCCTCGCATTCGGAGTGCAGGGTTATGCCTCACGCGGGATACAGGAGCCGTCGGGCGAGGGCAACATTATGGGCAGCCACGAGGGCTTCACCGAGACCGTCCGCACGAATATGTCACTGATAAGGCGGAGGCTGAAGTCGCCCGAGCTCGTGATGGAGCTGATGGTCAAAGGCGAGCGCAGCCGCACGGACATCTGCCTCTGCTATATGCGCGACCGCGTGCCCGAGCGCCTGCTCGACCGCATACGCCGCTCGCTCGACGGGATAAAGCTCGAATCCGTGCTGTCTACGGGCTATATCCGTCCATTCCTTGAGAAGCGGAGCTTCGAGCTGTTCAGCTCCGCGGGCGTGACCGAGCGCCCCGACGTGCTGTGCTCGAAGCTGATAGAGGGCAGGGCAGCCGTTCTCGTGGACGGTGTGCCGTATGCGATAACCGTGCCGCGCCTGCTCTGCGAGAGCTTCCACACCCTCGACGACTACGCCTACAAGCCGTACTACGCGGTATTCGGCAGGTGGCTGAGGTACGCGGCATTTCTCATTGCGGTACTGCTCCCCGCCGTGTACACCGCGATAGTTATGCACCACCCCGAGCTCCTCAACAGCACGCTTCTTATGCTCCTTGCGGACGCGGAAAAGGACGCGCCGCTCCCGATACTGGCGGAGGCGCTGATAGTCCTGCTGATGTACGAGATGATACGCGAGGCAGGGATACGCCTGCCCAAGCCCGTCGGCGGCGCGGTGAGCATAATCAGCGGACTTATCATCGGTGACGCCGCCGTAAAATCGGGGCTGGTGAGCACGCCGCTCCTCACGATGACGGCGCTCGCAGTCCTCGGCGGACTGGTCGTCCCCGACCTTGCACCGCAGGTTACGGTGCTGAGGCTCGCATTCCTCGTGGCGGGCGGGATAATGGGCGTATTCGGGATAAGCCTGCTCGCGTGCGCGGTGCTGACCAACGTCTGCGCGACCGAGGACTACGGCTTCCCGTTCACAGCTCCGCTGTCGCCTTTTTCGGCGGCTGGCACGGGCGACACGGCAGTGCGGCTCGGTATGCGGAGAATGCTCCGCCGCGGCTTCACAGTGGAGGCTTACCATGAACAGGATAAGTAAGTCACAGCTCGCGGCGATAATGCTCATCGGGGACGCCTTCGCGCTCTTCTGTCTGCACGGCAGGATATGCGTGATGACGGCGGTCGGATTCGCGGCGGGCAGCCTCATACAGCTCTTTCTCGCGCTCCCGCTCGCGAGACTTTACGACAGCGGACGCACCCTCGCCGACTGCGGCAGAGCGGTACGCATTGCACTTCTCGCCTACGTGCTGATTTGGGGCGGAAGCCTCTTCGCAATGCTGTGGCAGACGAGCTCCGTCATCTACATTCCCTACGAGGGCTCGGGGATATGGGGCAGACTTCTCACAGGCGGACTCATCGCGGCGGTGTGCGTGTACGTGTCATCTTCGGGGATAAAGGCGCTCGCACGGTCGGCGGTCATAGCGGCGGGGCTCGGAGCAGTCTGCGTGGCGGTGGTTGTCGTCAGCGCGGGGATACAGTCGGATATGAGCAATATCCTCCGACCCGCGGGCAGTGACCTCCCGCGCGAGCTGATACGCGGCTTCGCGGCAAGCGGCGGGCTCGGGAGCTTCGTTGTACTGCTCGGCTTCACCGACAGCGACAGGACGGATGCCGCCGCCCTCTATTTCACCTGCAAGGCGGTACTCTCGTTTGTGATACTGTTCACGGCGGTGATGGTGACGGGCGGGATAATGGACGTCCTTGATCTCCCTGTAGCATCGGCGGCTCAGCTCTCGCAGCCCTTCCCCGTTCAGCGCACGGACTCGCTCTTTCTGACAGTATTTGCGGTGTTCGCGGTGTACACGGTCGCGGTGCAGGCTTCGGCGGCGGAGTACCTCGCCGCGCGGACCTTCCCGTGCTTGCGGCGGTTCAGATGCACGCTTGCACTTGCGGTGATGGTCGCGGTCGGAGCACTCATCGGCTCGCCGTCGGAGAGCACGGGAATATACGCGGCGGCGGGACTTGCGGTACTGCTCATAGTTCCCGCGGAAGCACTCATCAAGGGAGGTATACGGAAGCATGAAAAGGCTTAGATTCGCACCCTTACTGCTCACGGCAGGACTTCTCACGGGCTGCGCCTCGGACGGCAATGTCAGCGACAAGAGCTACCTCCGCGCGGCGGTCATCGGCAGGGATACGGTCACACTCGCCTTCTTCTCGGAGGAGGACGAGCCCGTGACAGTCGCCGCAGACACGCCCGAGGCAGCACGCACGGCGGCGGAGCTCGCGGGCGGGCACAAAATATTCACGGGCTACACGGAGCTGATAGTCCTCGACGGCTGTGACAGCGCCGCAACGCTCGATTTTATGCTCAGCGAGTGGAAGGTGTCGCCGTCGTGCATAGTTGCCTGTCCTGTCGGTGACGGTGCGGCTCTCCTCTCCGCGAGGAAGCCCGAGGAGCTTGAGGGAGCGGTGAAGGTCGCGCAGGCACAGGAGCTCCTCGGCAGGTGCGACATCGTGACCGTGCTCGGCGGGCTGCTCAGCGGCGACAGGCGTGCGGAGGTGCCCGTGCTCTCGCGCGAAGGCTTTGTCGGGAAGGTGACTATCGAATAAACGCCGCACTTGAAAAATGTGCTGATATGTGGTAGAATAGGCAGTAGCGAACGTCAACAGCTTGATTTTCGGATAAAACGGGGCTTCGGCTCCGATACATAAGGGAGCATAACTATGAAAACTGCAACAAACTGCGAGACCTGCACCAACTACGTCTACGACGAGGACTGCGACTGCTACGTATGTATGGTAGACCTCGACGAGGACGAAATGGCACGCTTCATACAGGGCACGAACTACGCCTGCCCGTACTACCGCCTCGATGACGAATACGGAGTTGTCCGTCACCAGAACTGAGCTTTCGGCTGTAGGGAGCGTCCGCCCGTCCGAGCTGCAATGAAACATCTTCTTCGTTTATCCTGCATATATATTATTGTCCGCAGAATAGACGAAGGAGTGATGCACTTGAAAATACCACCCGCTCAGCGGGCAGTCACACTCGGACGGTACATACTCGACAACAGGGCGACCGTCCGCGCCGCTGCGAAGCAGTTCGGCATATCCAAGAGCACGGTGCATAAGGACGTCAGCGAGCGGCTGAAAAAGGAAGACCCCGAGCTGTACGCGCTCGTCAGGGACGTTCTCGAGGTAAACAAGCAGGAGCGGCATATCCGCGGAGGACTTGCCACACGCGAAAAATACAGGGAAATAGCAAAGCACAGGAGGGGATACTGACGTATCCCCTCTGCATATATATGAAAACAGGCGCCTGACAGCGCTGTAGCCTCTGCGGAGCTGTCCACGGGCAGCACCGATGCATCACTGACGTCAGCCACTCCGGAGCGGCAGCTGTCACACGGCTGTTTACTTCTATTCTATGCAGAAACCGTCAAAAGGCGACAAAGAAAATTATTACAGCGGGGAAAAGAGCTCAGAGCTCAGAACTCAGAGCTCAGATTGTAGGGGCGGCGTTCCGCCGCCCGACATTTACCGCAGCGGTATGAAATAACACTGTGTAGGGACGACCATTGGTCGTCCGCAAATCCCATATCGACCGCCGTTTACGTGATTGCGGACGCGCAATGCGCGTCCCTACAATAGTTATTTGCACATTCTGTCACCGTTGTAGTGATTCTGTAACCGCTGTATACTGACTTGTATTCAAACTTTGACCCGCCTGTTATTGCATTTGCTGCGGGAATGGGCTATAATGAAGTCACAGAACAGAGAGATTTACATATAGCCAACAACCGTTTCAGCGCTCAATATACCTCCGAGCGTTTTATAAACACACCTTTTCAGATAAGGAAAGCTGCCGTGGGAATACCTGCGGCAGCTTTCCTTTTTTGCGTTGATACGTCAATTATTGTTAATTTTTTGAAAAGCACTTGAAAAATTCGGCAAATACTGGTATTATTATAGAGTATCGCATTTGAAAGGAAGCATAGAATGAAAAAGCTTATCAGAAAGATAGTGTCGGTTTTCCCGAAGCCGATACGTGACCTGTATCTAAACTACGAGGACAAGTGGCTCTACCTGTTCTTCGGCGGACTTACCACCGTTGTCAGCTTTGTGGCGGCGGGCTTTGCGAAGTGGGTGCTCGAGAGGTGGGGCGGCTTCGGTACGGACGCCGTCAGCGACATCAGCACCGTCTTCTCGTGGGTGTGCGCAGTGACGTTCGCCTACCTCACCAACAGAGTGTGGGTGTTCGACTCGACCGTAAAGGGCGCGAAGGCTCTTATCGTCGAGGGCGGCAAGTTCTACGGCGGACGAGTATTTACTCTCGCGGTGGAGTGGGTAGTTATGAGACTGGGCTTTGCGTGGCTCGGACTGAACTACTGGGCTGTCAAGGTGTTCGCGAACGTGCTCGTGCTGATACTCAACTACGTCATCAGCAAGGTGTTCGTGTTCCGCAAGAAGAAGGGCGAGCCCGAGGCAGCGCCTACAGAGGAAGCCAATGGCTGATACGGTAAAAATAGGCGGCGTTGAGATAAAGAGGACTGCCGCGCTCGCTCCGATGGCGGGAGTAGCCGACAGAGCCTACCGCCTGATGTGCAAGCGCTTCGGAGCGGCGTACACGGTCAGCGAGATGGTGTCCGCGAAGGGGATATGCTACAGCGACCGCAAGACCGCGGAGCTATGCACGGTCACGAACGGCGAGCGTCCCATGGCGGTGCAGCTCTTCGGCAGCGAGCCCGACTTTATGGCGGAGGCGGTCAAGATAGTGCTCGGCTTCAAGCCCGACATCATCGACATAAATATGGGCTGCCCTGTTCCGAAGGTAGTCGGCACGGGAGCGGGCTCGGCACTGATGAAGGACGTAAAGCTTGCGGCGGACATCACCACGGCTGCCGTGAAGGCGGCGGGAGAAGTTCCCGTGACGGTAAAGATACGCAGCGGCTGGTCGGCGGATACGGTCAATGCTGTGGAGATGGCGAAGGCTCTCGAAGCGGCGGGAGCGGCGGCTGTTGCAGTCCACGGGCGCACCCGCGACCAGTTCTACAGCGGGAGCGCTGATATCGGCGTTATCCGCGATGTAAAGCAGGCGGTGAGCATACCCGTCATCGGCAACGGCGACGTCACGGACGCGGCTTCGTGCCTGCGTATGTACGAGGAGACGGGATGCGACCTTGTGATGATAGGGCGCGGCAGCTATGGCAACCCGTTCATCTTCGGGGAGACGGAGGCAGCGATAGAGGGGCGCGGGTACGTCCCGCCGACGGTGGAGGAGCGTATGCGGGTGATGCTCGAGCACATACGGCTGATGCTGGAGCTCAGCCCCAAGTGCGAGGAGCTTGCTATGCACGAGGCGCGCAAGCACGCGTCGTGGTATATGAACGGCTTCTACGGCTCGGCGAAATTCCGCGGAAGGTGCTATCAGCTCTCGTCATATGCGGAGGCTGAGAGCCTCGCAAACGAGTTCATAGAATTACAGAATAGCAGAATGAACAAAAATAGTTAGAAAAATTCGTTAAAACTGACAAAGAAGGCTCGGAACACGATTTGTCAGCTGATAAAATGGCTATAAATAGGCGAAAATCAGCCTTAATCCAATTAATTACCAAATAAAACTGACTGTAATTATACAGTCTAATCATACAATTAGTAATTGCAATTGGAAAAACAATGTGATATAATATAGTCGCGGAAGTGTACCTCCCGCGCTGAAAGGGACGATTAAGATGAAGTTGAGAAAAGGTCGTGCCGCAGCTGCGATAGCAGTTCTGGCGGTCATTCTTGTGTCAGGTGTCAGCTGTGCCACGAAGGTGGTAGGCGGCTCGGGAGCAGACGGAAGCTCGCGTGAAAGCAGCGCTCCGCAGACAACTACCGAGGCACCGACCGAAGAGCCCACGACAGAGCCTGTCCCCGAGGACAAGCGTGTACACGTTGTGGCAGCGGGTGATAACCTCATCCACTACTCGGTATACAAGAATGCGGAAAAGCTCGCAGGACCGGGCGAAAACTTTGATTTCAAGCCCCTCTACAAGAATGTGAAGTACATCGTGGAGGGCGCTGACCTTGCTATACTCAATCAGGAGACGATAATCAGCCAGAGCAACGAGATACGCGGCGCTAACGGCGGTGCGCTCCTGTTCAATTCGCCTCCCGAGGTCGCAGATGCGGTGATCGACCTTGGTTTCGACGTTTTCACAATGGCTAACAACCACCTGCTCGATTTCGGAGCAGACGCTCTTGAGGAGTCCATAAACTTCTGGAACGACAAGGCAAAGGAGAACGACCTTACCGTGCTCGGCGCCTACCTCAACGAGGAGGACGCCAACAATATACGCGTCCGCGAGGTTAACGGCGTGAAGATAGCCTTCCTTGCGTATGCCGAGCATATCAACGGCTTTGAGTTCCCCGCAGGCTGCCCTCTGCGCGTTGTGATGAACGCGGAGGAGGACGTCATCGAGCGCCAGATAAAGGAAGCCAAGGAAATGGCGGACGTTGTCATAGTTTCGGCTCACTGGGGAGTCGAGGACACTCACGAGGTCTCGCAGGACCGCATAGACCTCGCGAACAAGATGGTCAACTGGGGCGCGGACGTGATACTCGGCTGTCACACCCACACTGCGGAGACTATGGAATGGATAACGCGCGATGACGGCACAAAGGGCTTCGTTTACTACTCGATGGGCAACTTCATCTGCTGTCAGACCGACAACTTCAACCTCGTCGGCGAGATGCCTGATTTTGACATCGTAATGGACGGCGAGACGGGCGAGATAACGCTCGAAAATGTGGGAGCGATCCCGAATATTATCCACTACGAATCGCCTGATTTCGCAAATCTGGCGGTCTATCCCTACAGCAAATACACCCCCGAGCTTGCGGCGGTGCACGGAGTGCCCTACGCGATACCTCAGGGCACCTATACGAGCTTCAGCTGGGACATACTTAATGATATAATTAACGAGAGTATGCCTGCTGAATTTCAGAAGCTGGACAAATAATAAATTTGTTCACATTCTGTTCATAAAGACGTTTTCGCGGGAGAAATCAGACAAATTTCCGATTGTGCAAACCGTGCAAAAAACAGGTGGAATGTTTATATAAAATACCAAAAACGGAATAAACCTATTTACTTTTTTTCTGACCTGTTATATAATGAAATCGTGAATAAATATGGATTTTGGGATTGACATCCCGTCACGGCAGTGTGATGCGTCTTACGATTGATCACTGCGGCGTGATTGTCCGCTCACCGTGTGCGGTGTGTACATACTCCGCAGGCTGTACGGACAGCTTTTTCGCGCGCAGGACTGTGTTTGTTCATGTCGCGGTTCCCGCAGACAGCAGCAAAAGGCTGCACTCTAAGACACGATATAATAAAAGGGGCACCTGTTCCTTTGTTATATAACATTAATGAAGAAGGAGGAAAAAATCATGAAGACAAAAAAGATAGTCATCGGAGCTATGGCTGCAGCGATGCTTTCACTTTCAGTATGCTCGATCGCTCCCGCTGTTGCGGCTGACGAAACAGTGCAGATTTCCGCCAGCAAGACTAACGCGGAGGCAGGAGGGGCATTTTCAGTGGATGTGTCACTGTCTGACATCCCGAGTACTGGTCTCCAGTGCTGCAACTTTGCTATCAAGTACGATCCGAAGGTTCTCACAATCACCGACATTAAGGCAGGTGCGCTGGCAGGGAGCGTAAGCGGCGATTCATCATCGTCAATGCTTCCGAATTTCGGCGACTATTCACAAGAGGGGCTTATCAGCGTAGCATGGTCGACATCTGTTGATGATTCGTCCAAGTGGCTGAAGGGTGAGGGTACATTCTGTACTATCAGCGGTACCGTTGCAAGCGGTGTAGCTGACGGAACAGTTTCCGAGATCTCCATCGTTCCTACTGACCGTGAGACATATTCTGGTTCGGGCGTGAAGAACGACGCTTTCGACTGCGGTTACCTTAAAGATGGCGTTAAGGTTAACTTCAATGTCAAGGCTAATGCCGGCAGCGTAACGATCGGTCAGGGTACCACTGCAACTACTACAGTGACTACTCAGGCTGATACAACAACTCAGGCTGCGACCACTACACAGGGCGGCAGCACTCTTGAAGTAACACTCAAGGGCGACGCTAACGTAGACGGCAAGGTTACGATCGCTGATGCAGTAGCTATTCTCCAGTCTATCGCTAACAAGGACAAGTACGACCTCAAGCCTCAGGGTAAGGTCAACGGCGACGTTGACGGCGCAGCAGGCATCACTGCTAATGACGCTCTTATGATCCAGAAGCTTGACGCAGGTGCTATAAGCTCTCTTTAAGCGATACGATTATCCGAAGATTATCTGATTTGTCCCCCTTACAAAGGAATACAAACCCAAATCATAAGTTATTAATAGGCGTAAAAACCTAAAGAAAGGAATTATTACAAATGAAGAAACTTATTTCTGCAGCTGCTTCACTTGCTATGGCTGCATCGATGGTAAGCTCGGCTGTTCCTTTTGCAACAGGTGCTGCTGACGCTACAAAGGGCTTCGAGCTCCGTACTTTCCTTGATGTTAACGGCAAAGAGGTAAGTTCAACGATCTCTGCTGACGCTATTTCAGCAGGCGAGGTTACAATCCCTGTAGGTCTCTTCCTCGTAGAGGATACAAATGACTCACAGACCCTTTCCGCTCAGTTCACAGTTAAGTCCTCTGACGGAGATGCTTCCAATTCTTATGTAAAGTTTGTTAAGCACAAGGCTGGTTCTGATTACTTTGCTTCTGCTCAGAGCTTCACTCTTGCAGGAAGCAGCGGCAGCACAAAGACACTCGTTGGCTTTGCAGGCAAGATCGTTAACGACGACGAGGACGGAGATTACTTCTCGGCAACAGTTAAGGGTCAGGAATTCGCAGAAGAGAATTCCAAGTCCGCAGGTACAGACAACGCTTTCGGCTCTATCGCTTACACAGGTCCTACAAGCGGCACATATTCATGGTCGGGCGACAAGTCTGATTCATATCCCGTATGTGTATGGGATGTAGTGTTCGCTAAGGGTACACCCGCAGGCACATATACTATCGACTTCTGCAAGTATGCTCCCGATGCAGATTATCCTGACAACAGAGCATGCATGATCGAGACAGCTGCCGGCAAGATGACTGATTCCAACAGCAAGCTCACACTCAAGAGCCTCGACATCACTATCGAGGGCTCGGGCTCGGGCACAACAGCTCCTGCTACAACAACAGCTCCCGCTGATACAACAACAGCTCCCGCTACAACAACTCAGGGCGGCGGTTCATCGACAAGCGATGAGGTTGATGAGAAGTTCATCATCAAGCCCAAGGATGCTACAGTTGAGGCTGGCGGCACAGTTAACGTTGACATCATCTGCGAGAACGGCAGCAACCGTAAGGCAGCTCAGTTCGTTGCACAGGTTATCGACGCTAACCTTCCTATCAAGGGCGCTACATCCACAATGTCAACTGTAAGATGCTCAGCTATCTCTACAAAGCCTGAGTACAACGAGATCAACGGTACATGGTACTGCGATACTCTCGATTCAGGTGAGCCTCAGGAGATCGATACCTCCAAGGCAGTTGCTAAGTTCGCTATCACAGTTCCTGCTGACGCTACACCCGGAACATACGAGTGGAAGCTCGACAGATTCCACGTAGTTGAAGACGGCTACAACGGCGTTGAGTTCGATGCTAACCTCCAGACAGGTAAGCTCGAGGTTACAGGCGGCGGTTCAACAACTGCTTCCGAGGAAGGCACAACAACAACTCAGCCCACAACAACAGCTACAGCTGCTGACACAACAGCAACAGCTGCTGACACAACAGCTACAGCTGCTGACACAACAGCTTCTACACCCGCCGGTGTTGTTTACGGTGATGTAAACTGCGACGGTAAGGTAAACATCGCTGACGTAGTTGTTCTCAACAAGTACAACAACGACGCTTCTTCTTACGCTATAACAGCTCAGGGTAAGGTCAACGCTGACTGCTGCGATGCTGGTGACGGTATCAACGCTAATGACTCTGATGCTATCATCAAGAGCATTGTTCACCTTGTAGACATTTCTAAGGGTACAGTTAAGGCTGCTGATCTTAAGTGATCACCTGCTGAAAACAATAAAATAGAGCAAATGCTCGGAAAGGAAATGCACAAATGAAGAAACTGCTTGCGGCAGTTACGTCCTTCGCAATGAGCGCTTCGCTCATGACAAGTGCATTTGCTTCTTCCTTTAATGTTAGTGCTGCCGGCAGAGTATCTGCTGTGCAGCCTAACGTTAGTATAGGAGAAGTTGCGGACGTTGCTGTCAATAAAACTGCTCAGGCTGACTTCGTTGTAACTCCTGAAGAGGTTTCTGTTAACGCGGGTGAAAGTGTCAAGGTCAAGATCTTCGCAGATGCCGGCTCGCACAAGGTCGGTACTCTTGTAGTAGGTCTCGATGATTCCGATCTCCCGCAGGGTATAACAGCAGACGTTGCTGAGGCTGATCTTCGCTGCAAGGCTGTAGACGGCGCTTTTACCTTTAATAAACTTAACGGAAGATACTACTGCGATACACTTGATTCGGGTGAGCCTATGTCGCTCGCTTCCGACAAGGCAGTCATCGCATTCACACTCTCAGTCCCCTCAAATGCTAAGGCTGGAGATTATGAATATAATCTCTCGCATTTCCGCGTTGTAGAGGACGGTTATAACGGCGTTGAGTTTGACGCTACGATCAAGCCCGGTGTTATCCATATCCTTGGAGAGGGCGAGACCACAGCTCCCACAAACACAACCACACAGGCTCCTTCAAATGAAACAACAGCTCCCTCTGTTACTACAGTAAGCGTTCCTCACGAGGGCGAGTTCGAGGTAGACAGCAAGTTTATCATCACTCCCGCTGACGCTACAGTTGCAGCAGGCGATACTGTATCAGTTAACATTATGTGTGAGAACGGCAGCAACCGCAAGGCTGCTCAGTTCGTAGCACAGGTAATCAATGCTAACCTTCCTATCAGCGGCGCAACAGCTACAATGACATCCTTAAGATGCTCTGCTATAGCTACAAAGCCCGAGTACAGCGAGCTCAACGGTACATGGTACTGCGATACTCTCGATTCGGGTGAGCCTCAGGAGATCGATACAAGCAAGGCTGTTGCCAAGTTTGATATCACTGTTCCTTCCAATGCTACTCCCGGAACCTACGAGTGGAAGCTCGACAGATTCCACGTAGTTGAGGACGGCTATAACGGCGTCGAGTTTGACGCTACTCTCAAGACAGGTAAGCTCACTGTTACAGGAAGCGGCGAGACAACTACTGCTCCTTCAGGTGAGACAACTACTGCTCCCGCTACAGGCACAAAGCCTGCAAGCGTTGACGAGGGATTCATCATCAAGCCCGAGGACGTAACAGTTGAACCCGGTCAGACAGTTAACATCGGTCTCTACTGCACAAACACAAGCAACCGCAAGGTAGCTCAGTTCGTAGCAAGAGTTGACGATGCTAATCTCCCCATCTCAGGCGCTACTGCTACAATGAAGAACACAAAGTGCAAGGCTGTAGCAACAAGCCCCGAGTACACCGAGATAGACGGTACATGGTACTGCGACTGCCTCGATTCAGGCGACCCGCAGACTATCAATACGGATGAGCCCGTAGCAAGATACGCTATCTCTATCCCCGCTGATGCTGCTCCCGGAACATACGAGTGGCAGCCCGACAGATTCCACATAGTTGAAAACGGCTATGAGGCTATCGAGTTCGACGCTAACATCCAGTCCGGTAAGATCGTAGTTCTTGGCGGCGATGACACGACAACAACAACAATTACCACTACTGCTGATACTACAGCAGCTCCTGCTGACAGCTCAACAACTACTGCAGTTGTTACAACAGCAGCTCCCGCTGACGGCAAGGTAGAGTGGAAGATACCTACAGTCAAGGCTAATGCAGGCGAGACAGTCAAGATGAACGTTGTCGTAAACGGCACTTCTGACCTCGCTGTTGCAGGTGCTCAGTTCAAGATCACACCCGCTTCGGGTATCACATTTGCAGGCGTAAGCGATACATCTGCTGCTTATAAGGCTGGCATCCAGAAGAATGACGCAACCAACGAGTTCGCATTCGCTGAGGGCAAGGGTGCTGCTACAGCTGCTGCTGACGGCGCAGTTGTTCTCACCATCTCTTATAAGGTTCCCGCAGGTGCAAGCGGCACATACCCTGTTAAGTGGTCTGACGCATTCGTAAGCGACACAAACGGCAATGACATCACAGATAAGGTAACTCTTACTGACGGTGCTATCGTTGTTTCAAGCGAAGGCGGCATCTCATGGGAGATCCCCACAGTTCACGCTAAGGCTGGCAAGACCGCTACTCTTAACGTTAAGGTAAGCGATCCCGACGGCGAGGGCCTTGCTGTTGCGGGTGCTCAGTTCAACATCAATGCAAAGACTGTACAGCTCAGCTCTGTAAGCGGCTCTGACGCTTATAAGTCTGACATCGTAAACAATAAGAACGAGTTTGCGTTCGGCGAAGGCAAGGGCGCAGGCGTTGCTGCTGCTGACGGCGACAGCGTAATGGTTCTTACATTTGACGTTCCCGCAGGTACAGCTCCCGGTACATACGATGTAACCTGGGCAGGAGATATCTACATCTCCGATACAGACGGAAACGACATCACTGCAAACGTTACACTCATCGACGGTGCTGTCATCGTAGATGACGACTTCACAGAAGGCAAGGTTACTTGGACAATTCCCGAGAAGCATGCCGTTCCCGGCGAAACAGTAGAGCTCGACGTTCTTGTTGATGCAGGCGAAGAGAATCTTGCTGTCGGCGGTGCTCAGTTCAACATCACAGCCAAGACTCCTATCGCATTCTCAACAGCTACAGGTTCCGACGGCTATAAGGCCGAGCTTACATTCAACAAGGATACAAACGAGTTTGCATTCGCTGAAGCTAAGGGCGCAGGCGTTGAGGCTGCAAGCGGTTCTTCCGTTCTCAAGCTCACATACACAGTTCCCGAGGGCACAGCAGCAGGCGAGTACCCTGTTGAGTGGTCCAACGCATTCATCAGCGATACAAACGGAAACGACATCACTGCTGATGTTACACTCGTTGACGGTAAGATCATCGTTGATGAGCTCACATCTACAACAAGTGAGAGCGATTCTACAACATCAGCTGATACATCTACAACTGCTGCTGACACATCTACAACTGCTGCTGACACAAGCACAACAACTGCAAGTGTTACTGAGCAGGTTCTCCCTGTAACAGCTCCCGAGGGTGCTGTTATCTGGCAGATCCAGAGAGTAGAGGCTAAGGCAGGCGAGACAGTTACAGTTCCTGTACTTGTTCTCGATCCCAACGACGCTAAGCTCGCTGTAGGCGGTGCACAGTTCGGCGTAACAGCCAAGGCTCCCATCGCTTACGATTCAGTATCCGCTAAGTCTGACGCTTATGCTTCCGATATCGTTGCTAACAAGTCAACATTCGAGTTCGCATTCGCAAATGCTAAGGGTGCTGAGACAGCTGCTGCAAACAACGCAGTAGTATTCAACCTCACCTACACAGTTCCCGAGGGAACAGCTGCAGGCGAGTATCCCGTAACATGGACTAAGGACTTCTTCAATGCGTCCAACTCCAACGGCGAAGACATTTCAAGCTTTGTTGTATGCCTCGACGGTGCTATCATCGTTGTTGAGGACACAACAACTACAACAGGCGAAACAACAACAGCAACAGCTACAGAAACCACAACTGCATCCGAGACAGAAACAACTCTTACAGTTGCTGAGGGCGCTATCGTATGGCAGGCTCAGACTGTAACAGCTGCTCCCGGTGAAGAGGTTGACGTTGACGTTCTCGTGCTCGATCCCAACGATACAAAGCTTGAGGTCGGCGGAGCACAGTTCATCATCAGCTGTGATGCAGCTCTCCAGAGCGGCACAGGTTCTGCGGCATACAGCGCTGACATCCAGTCAGGCGTAAACGGCGACGCTAACAGATTCGCATTCGCTCATCCCAAGGGACAGGGCATTGCAGCTGCAAGCGGTGCAAAGGTAATCACACTCAAGTACAAGGTTCCCGACACGGCTAAGGACGGCGACAAGTACCCCGTAGTTATCGGCGAGCTCAATGCTTCCGATACGAACGGTCTTGACATCACAAAGCACATTGTTTGCCTTGATGGTGCTATCCTCGTAAAGGTTCCCGAGACTACAACTTCAAGCGAAGCTACAACAACAGCTACAACTGAAGCTACAACTACAACACCCGTTGTTACTGCTCCCGACGGCGCTATCATCTGGCAGATCCAGAGAGTAGAGGCTGAGGCAGGTCAGACAGTTACAGTTCCTGTACTCGTTCTTGATCCCAACGCAGTAAACCTCGCAGTAGGCGGTGCACAGTTCGGCGTAACAGCTAAGACTCCTATCGCTTACAGCGCAGTATCCAACTCTGACGCTTACGGCTCTGACGTTGTTGCCAACACTTCAACATTCGAGTTCGCATTCGCAAATGCTAAGGGCGCTGAGATGGCTGCTGCAAACGGTGCGGTAGTATTCAACCTCACTTACACAGTTCCCGAGGGAACAGAAGCAGGCGAGTATCCCGTAACATGGACTAAGGACTTCTTCAATGCGTCCAACTCCAACGGCGAGGATATAACAAATTACATCCTCTGCCTCGACGGTGCTATTATAGTTAAGCCTGTAACAACATCTGCTGCTGATACTACGACAACAGGCGAGGACACAGCAACAACAGCTTCTGAGACGGCATCTGCTACAGATACAGACACTGATACAACATCTGCATCTGAGACAGCTACCGACACAGAGACTACAACAGCAAGCGAGACCGATACAGAGACCACTTCAACAGGTACAGTCACAACACTTCCTGATGCGGCTAAGTACGTAATTGTTGAGGGTACAGCTATCGACGGATTCTACTTCAACCACGACGGCAGATCCTTCAATAAGGGTCACGTTACGGCTACAAAGCTCACAGTTGTAATGTCTGACGGCACTACAGAAGAGCTCACATTCGACGAGTCCGCACTCAGCTTCAAGGAGAAGGTAAGCGGCGAGGATAATCCTATGGCAGCTTACAACGAAGAGCAGACAGACTTCACTTACAACGTTGACGCATTCTACGGCGGCAAGCCGCTCGAGTTCGCAGACGGTAACCCTGTAACATTCAAGGTTTACATCGGCGTAAAGGGTGACTCCAACCTTGATAACAAGGCTGACGCTAAGGACGCATCAAATGCTCTCGCATTCTACTCCAAGGTTTCCGTTAAGGAAGCGACCGTAAGCTCTGACGATATTATGATCAATCCTGAATCGAACAAGATCATCACCGATCATCCCGAGCTTGATCTCGACCAGTTCGGCGCATTCCTCGCAGACGTTGATAAGGACGTTTACGACGAAGACAACTGGAAGACAACCAAGAGCGGACGTGTGATCGACGCTAAGGACGCAAGCTCGATCCTTAGATACTACTCGATTATGTCTTCGGGCGGCACAGACCGTCAGGCGGCATGGAACGATGCTGTATCGGGCAGAGAAGAAAAGATCCGTGATTTCCTTATAACTGAGTAAGTCACCTGTCAAAACAACTACAACAAGTCGGACCTCGTGTCCGACTTGTTTTTTTCCTTATATTCCATATTGACTTTACGAACCGCACTGATTATAATAGTATATGACCGCACGGGAGACAGCGTAAAAGGCAATACTCGGCGAAGATACTCAAAATCACACACTTTTGACAAGCAGAGTTGTTTCATTTGACGTTGATAGTCAGTAATATAAGCGGGAAATATTACAGATAGGCGAATTCTTGATAAAATAGCCGCTTATAGGTTTTACTGATTGTGAAATACGTACAAAAATGGTGATAATTAATCGTCAATTATTTTTTGGAAAAATACGTTGTTTTTCTTGACTTATTCGGGAGAGTGTGATAAAATGTAGTTATGAATTTTCGGGAGGATTATAGGCTAATTGCCTGTATTCGCCGAAAATGATAGCTGAAACGTCGGCTTCGGATGAAAGGCAGACGGGTTCAGACAAAATATGTTAGAGAGGTATAGAACAATGAAGAACTCATTATTCAAGAGAGCTTTCGCTGTAGCAGCTGCTGCTCCGCTCGCTCTTACTCAGTGCCTGACAGTTGCAAATGCTGCAAGTGTTGACAACGCAGCTCTCGCAGTTGTTGCAAACGACGCTGCAACAGAATCAAGCAACTCTATCACACTCGAGGGTGAGAACGGTCTTACTTACATCACTCCCGGCGCGGGCGTTGATGACAGCGACGACTACATGGTAGGCGAGGATAAGCTCGCAGACGTTTACGAGACATTAGGCGACGGCAAATTCACCGTTACCAAGGATTCCGACTGGAACAGCCTCGTTTACACAAAGCTTATCGGCGTTGACAAGAAGAGCGGCTCGTTCAGCATCCAGAGTGCTCTCTCAGAGGCAGCAAAGCGTGCCGGTAACTATCAGGACATCACAAACAAGATAATCAAGCACGTTGGTGATGTAAATTACGTTATCGATGATAAGGGCAACATTACTCTTACATGCAACGTTACAGACATCGTTCCCGAGTTCACAGAGGGAAGCAAGAAGACAATCGGTGAAGTTCTTAACGACCTCGCTGCTAAGTACGGCGTTGAGATCGCTACAGACGATACATTCAGCGATGTAACTATCGCTGGTCAGTTCACAGTTGTGATCAATGCTGAATCACTTAAGAATGATACAAAGGTAAGCGCTGATGTAACATTTACGTCTGACAAGCTGAAGCAGTACAAGGGTACAGCCATAGCTGACTACGGTCTTGAGCAGCTCGATGCTCTCGAGAAGGACGCTAACAAGGCTATCGACGAGGCTTTTGAAGCTACAGAGTCTGAGAAGATCGCTGACTGCAAGGCTGAGGTCGCTGACGCTCTTGCTTACTACAGAAAGCAGCTCAACAGAGTTAAGACATGGTCTGACAAGGCTCTCGCTAAGACAACTGAGAAGAAGGAGTACGGCACATTTGCTGAGGCTCTCACTGCTGCTAAGGCAAGCAGATTCGGTCAGAGAGTTGAGAACAGACTCAACAAGGAGATCCCCTCGACCGCTTCTGAGGCTGCTGAGAAGGAGCTCGTAAACAACATCTACGACAAGATCGTAAACCAGATCAGCAAGAATTCTTCTTACTCACTTGATATCACAACAGGTCAGCTCGGCGCATTCGCTGATGCTCTCTACGATATCACAGCTCAGCTCAGCGCCGGCACAGCTACATTCAGTGCTAAGTTCGAGGATAAGGAGCTTGAGGACGCTAAGGCTTACATCCTTGAGACATACGGTCTCAACGTAACAGACGGCTACAAGACAGTTGACGTTACAGCTGATTACTCAGGCGTAAAGGCTGGCACAGGCTCTGTTGATGTAAAGTTCAAGAGAGTTCTCGAGGTTGAAACAACAACTACAACTTCCACAACATCTACAACTTCTACATCTACAGAAACAACAACAACTACTTCGGAAACAACTTCCACAACTACAGACACAACTACAGACACAACTACAGACACAACTACAGCTACAGAAACAACTTCTTCTGAAACAACAACTACAAAGGTTGTAAAGACTGATGCTAACTACTATGTAACAGCGAAGACAGGCTTCTACCTCAACATTGATGAGAAGTTCAACAAGGATCAGATCGAGTCCATCTACGTAAGCATCGACGAAGTAGAGATCTCTTACGGCGAGGCTGAGAACGAGAAGGGCGAGAAGGAGATCGTTGCAGAGACTGTTCTTTCAAAGGGCAAGGGCTACAACATCACTGATAAGGTTGACTTCGGTACACAGACACCTTCAAGCGTATTCAAGAAGGGTGAGTACAAGTTCTCACACGATATCGCTCTTTATGCAACAGAAGACATCGAGGTTGAAGGCAAGGTCGTAGCTAAGAGCGGCGACGTTCTCAAGAACGTGGACGGCTCTGAGGCAAACGTTATCTGCTACGTTGGCGTTAAGGGCGACGGCGACCTCAACTTCATGGCTGATTCTAAGGACGCTTCACTCGTACTCGTATGGTACTCCAAGATGTCCACAGGCGCAAAGGCTGACGAGGAGATCTTCTCCACAAGCAACCAGATCGCTACTTACGACGAGAACAACCAGAAGGTTGCAAGAGAGGGCTATGACAAGAATCTCGACGAGTTCGCTGCATTCCTCTGCGACGTAAACAACGAGAAGGCTGAGGATAACTTCTACATCCAGAAGCCCGCAAGAAAGATCATGTCCAATGATGCTTCCTTCATCCTCAAGCTCTACGGCAAGACCTCTACAGGCGGTAACCCCGACAGAGCAACATGGGATAGCGTGCTTTACTCAAGCAGCTCAACTACTGAGGAATAATTATCCCGCACATTTATCTAATCCAATGCATTGTTAAGCCTGCCGCCTGAGCGGCGGCGGGCTGACATATAAAATTATTATCTGAAAGGAATAATCAAAATGAAGAACAATTCTTTAAAGAGAGCTTTCTCTGCTCTTGCTATCGCAGCAGTTGCTGCTTCTGCATCTTCTATGGCTGCATTCGCTGATGAGACAAACGGTTTCTCACAGGATCAGATCGACGCTTCCGAGATCAAGCCTACAGTATTCATCTCTGTAGACGGTTCTGACGGCGGTAAGGTATTCGACGAGTCCATCGCCGGTAAGGAAGTTGAGTGTACTCTTAACGTTAAGGGTGCTGAGGACAAGTATGCTTCTACAGGTTTCCACGTATTCGTTTCTACTCTTGAGATCGTAGACGACGGCGGCGATCCCCTCGTAGAGGGCGGCGACGCTACAAAGAAGCTTGCTAAGGACGTTCCTGTTTACGATAAGACAATCGCTGGCAACAACGGTTTCTTCGCTGCAACAGCTGGTTCTAAGGACGTTGGTAAGGACGGCGTTATGTGGACATTCACAGTAAAGGTTCCCGCTACAGCTAAGGCTGGCGACGTTTTCCCGATCGACATTATGTACAGATCCAGCGACAACGCTGAGGACCTCTTCTGCAGCTGCGACGATACAGAGGCTTCCAAGCTTATGCAGGGCTACACATTCACAAGAGGTATCTACAACACAACAGTAAACAACAACTTTGCTGCTGCTGCTGCTGACGTTGAGAAGTGCCCCGCACTTGCTGATATCGACAAGAGCGTTGATGCTTACATCGCTATCGCTGGTGGTGCGACAACAACAGAGTCCACAACTACAGAGGCTACAACAACAGAAGCTACAACAACTGAGGCTACAACAACTGCGTCTGCTACAACTTCTGCTGCATCCTCTACAGCAACCGGCTCTACAACAAGCGGTTCTACAACAAGCGGTACAGGTACAACATCTAAGGCTGCTACAGGCGCAACAAAGAATCCTCAGACCGGTGTATCCGGCACAGGTGCTGCTCTTGCAGTAGCTGGTCTTGCTGCTGCTGTTGCTACAGCATTCGCTCTCAGAAAGAAGGAAGACTAATTAATTAGTCACCATTCTTAATGAATAATCAAAGGCTCTCCGATAAGGAGAGCCTTTTTTTCGCTGTGTGCAGGCAGATACCTTGATATGAACAGCGCTGACTGATGAAAAAGCTCCCGATACAGCTGTATCGGGAGCGCTTTGTATATGGGCTTTATTCCTCGGGCTCCTTTATCTCGCCGACTATCGGCACGGGGTCAATTCCCTGACGAGTGTAGTAGTCCGACAGAGCCGAACGCACTGCCTGCTCTGCGAGAACGGAGCAGTGTATCTTGACCGCGGGAAGTCCGTCGAGAGCCTCCACTACCGCCTGATTCGTGAGCTTGAGCGCGTCGTCTATGGACTTGCCCTTGATGAGCTCGGTAGCCATCGACGAGGTGGCGACTGCCGCTCCGCAGCCGAAGGTCTTGAATTTGGCGTCCGTAATGATGTTGTCGTCGATTTTCAGGTACATCTTCATAATGTCGCCGCACTTGGCATTGCCTATCTCACCGACTCCGTCCGCGTCCTCTATCTCACCGACATTGCGCGGATTTGAAAAATGGTCGAGCACTTTTTCACTGTATAACATAGCAATTCTCCTTTATTCGTATTTCTGACCCTTCATCATCTTTTCCCACACGGGTGACATCGCGCGCAGGCGCTCCACCACCTTGGGGACAACTTCGAGGATATAGTCAACGTCCTCGTCGGTGACGTCCTCCTCAATGGAAAGCCTCATCGAGCCGTGCGCTACAGCGTGCTCCAGTCCGAGCGAGAGCAGGACGTGTGACGGGTCGAGCGAGCCCGATGTGCAGGCCGAGCCCGACGAAGCGCATATGCCGTTCATATCGAGCATAAGCAGCAGCGATTCGCCCTCTATGCCCTCGATAGAGATGTTGAGGTTGCCTGCGAGACGCTTGTCCCTGTCGCCGTTGAGGCGTGTGTACGGGAGCTTCAGTATGCCGTCGATGAGCCTGTTCCTGCGGGGAGTTATCACCGCGTTTTTAGCCGCGATATCGCGTGTGGCAGCTTCGATAGCCACGCCGAGCCCCACAATGGCGGGGACGTTCTCGGTGCCCGCGCGTCTGCCGCGCTCCTGACCGCCGCCGTGTATCAGATTCGGCAGAGCAATGCCCTTGCGGACGTAGAGCACGCCGATTCCCTTCTGAGCGTGAATTTTGTGTCCCGAGAGCGAGAGCATATCAATTCCCTGCCTGTGGACGTCGATGTCAACGTGACCGACAGCCTGTACGGCGTCCGTGTGGAAGAGCACTTTCTTTTCGCGGCATATAGCAGCTATCTCGTCGATGGGCTGTATCGTGCCTATCTCGTTGTTCGCGTACATTATCGTCACGAGGGCAGTGTCCTCGCGGATAGCATTCTTGACGTCCTCGGGGTCTATCAGACCCTTGTCGCTGACGGGTACGTATGTCACCTCATACCCGTGCTTTTCGAGGTATTCCGTCGTATGGAGAACGGCGTGGTGTTCGATGACCGAGGTGATGATGTGCTTCTTTCCCTTCCTCGCCATAAGCTCCGCTGTGCCCTTTATCGCCCAGTTATCGGACTCCGAGCCGCAGCTTGTGAAGAATATCTCGCGTGGGTCTGCTCCGAGAGCCTTCGCGACCTTGTCACGCGCGTCCTCGACGGCACGCTGAGCGTCTCTGCCGAGCTTGTAAATGCTCGAGGCGTTGCCGTAGCCCTCGCGGAAGTAGGGGAGCATAGCCGCGAGGACTTCCTCGGAAACTGCGGTAGTTGCGGCATTATCGGCGTATATGAATCTTTTTTCCATTGTATTCCTCCGTGTATGATATAGATTAATCCTATCGACTTTGTATATTATAACACTAAACTTTACACTTGTCAAGCTTTTGAAAGAAAAATGTTAAAGCGGCGCAGCTATTCCTTTATATAGTAACGCACGGAATATCGGCTTCGGTGATAGACTGTACCTATAAGTCACCATAGAGTATGAGTATTGGACAAATACCTATGGATATGGTATGATTAGAGCATAGAAAAACACAGGAGTGATGATAATGACAAATACAAGAAGGATCAGCTGGTCGGAACGAATGCGATGTTCCGCACTCACACGATAAAAACTCTACTGATAAATACGAAAGGCTGATTTAAAATGAATAACAGGACTAAGATAATTTCCATACTCGCGGCTGCTTCGCTGCTCACAGGCTGCGGCGCTTTCAACAATAACACATCTGATAACAGCGACAGCGTTGCTACCTACGCGCAGAGCCCCACGGACGAGACCAAGGACTGCTGCTCAGGCAAGGACGACTGCTGCTCCGAGCCCGCCGACTGCTGCGGAGACAGCGCTGAGGCAACTCTCGGCAAGCCCGAAAAGACAGACATCAACATTGGCTATCTCAACTCTACGGCGCATCTGCTCGCGTTCGTAGCGTCCGAGGAGGGCTACTTCAAGGAGGAGGGGCTCAACGTTACGCTCACACAGTTCTCGAGCGCGGCTGAGCTCGTCAACGGACTTGAATCCGAAAAGCTTGACGTAGCCTTCATCGGTTCGGTCCCGACGCTGACATTCGAGAGTCAGGGACACGAGATATCCGTTTTCGGCGGAGCGATGACCAACGGTCACGGCTACGTGATAAAGTCCGAATTCGCTGACAAGGACGAGGCAGGCGTGGAGGTCCTCAAGGGCAGGAATGTCGCCTCAGTCAAGAACAGCGTGCAGGACGCGGAGCTCCAGATACTTCTGAAAAATGCGCACATCGAGATAGGCGAGGGCGATGACAAGGTCAACATCGTCTACTTCGACAGCCAGAAGGACGCATATGCTGCTCTTCTCAACAGCTCCATCGACGCGGCTTCCGTTTACTCGCCCTATGCTTCGCTCGCTAAGTCGCAGGGCTACAAGGTCGTTTACTACTGCGCTCACGAGGAGGCTCTGAAAAATCAGCCCTGCTGCCGTCAGGTCGCAAGGACAGCTGCTCTCGATGAGAACCCCAACACCTACACCGCTATAGAGCGTGCTTTCATCAAGGCGTACCACTTCACCCAGACAGACCATGACAAGACCATCAAGGACGTCAAGAAGTACATCGACATCGACGAGGACTTCATCGACACCGAGGTCTACGGCGGCTACAGCGTTTCAAGCCCCGACCCCGACAAGAAGGGTACAGTCACACTGAAGGAGACTATCGTTGAGCTCGGCTACACCGACGACTTCGACATCGAGCCTCACTACAACACAGACATCTACAAGAAGGCGCTCGACAGCATACTCGCTGAGGGCTCCGATGACATATACGATTCGTTAAAGGAGCATTTTGATGACTACGAATAAGATCGAGATAAATGGTCTGACCGTCAACTACATCGACAACAAGCGCAGCTTCAATGCCCTCCGCGACGTTTCCTTCGGCGTGGGCAGAGGAGAGTTCGTGAGCGTTATCGGTGCGAGCGGCTGCGGCAAGTCCACACTGCTGAGCGTGCTTGAGGGGCTTTACGCCCCCGCAGGCGGCTCGGTGCAGATAGACGGCAAGGAGCTCCACGGTACGGGCTCGGAGAGGGGAGTGGTCTTCCAGCACTATTCCCTCTTCCCGTGGATGACCACAAAGAAGAACATAGAGTTCGGCATAAAGCAGACTCACCACGATATAAAGCGCCGCGAGCGTTCGAGGATAGCGGACGAATTCCTCACGAAGGTGGGACTTTCCGATGCGGGCAGCAAGTACCCCTCGCAGCTCTCGGGCGGTATGCAGCAGCGTGCGGCTATCGCAAGGGCTCTCGCTATGGACACCGAGATACTCCTTATGGATGAGCCCTTCAGCGCGATAGACCCCAAGAACCGCATTATCCTTCAGGAGCTCCTGCTCTCGCTCTGGGAGGGCGACGGCTCCGAGGAGCGCAAGACCGTGGTATTCGTTACCCACGACATTGACGAGGCTATACTGCTCTCGGATAAGATAGTTGTCCTCACGGCTCACCCCGGCACGGTGAATGAGGTGGTAAACGTTCCGTTTGAGCGCCCGAGAAACCGCGCAGAGCTCGTGGGTACGCAGGAGTACGGCAGATTCCGCAACAGACTTCTCTCCCTCCTCAATACAGACATTGCCGAGCGTATCGGCGGAGATGAGGTGGTACTGTGACGATCGCAAAGCGTTACCTCAGAGTGGTACATCTGCTCTTCATCGCACTGCTGCTGATACAGCTCCTGCCCGACAAGTCCACCAAGGACGTGTACACGGGCTCTCTCATAGCGTTTGCCGTGGCGGCTGAGGCTGTGGTGCTCATCACTTCGTCCTTCGTGAAGAAGGAGGCGAGCCTCAAGCTCGTGGTGGACATAGCAGGCTTCATATTCGTTGTGCTCGGGATATGGTCGCTCGCAACTGCGAAGTTCAATATCCTCAACGACCTGCTCTTCCCCGCTCCGGGGAAGGTGATACACCAGTTCGCGGAGGACAAGGCGACGATAGTCACCAACATCGAGAGCTCGCTCGGTACGACGATAAAGGGCTTCCTGATAGCTGTCATCGTGGCTGTTCCGCTCGGACTTTTCATCGGCTGGAGCGCACGCATAGGCAGTGCCGCGACCTACATAACCAAGTTTTTCAGCTCGATACCTCCGATAGTGTATATCCCCTACGGTATCGCGCTCCTCCCGACCTTCAAGTCGGTGTCGGTGTTCGTTATCTTCCTCGCAACGTTCTGGCCTGTTTTCGCAGGTACGATGAGCGGCGTGCTCGGCGTGGACAAGAAGATAATAGATTCCGCAAAGGTGCTCAACGTCAGCAAGCCCGAAATGCTGTTCAGAGTTATTCTGCCTGCGTCATTGCAGCAGATATTCCTCGGCTGCAATCAGGGACTGAGCGTGTCGTTCATACTCCTCACATCGGCTGAGATGATAGGCGCCCGCGACGGTATGGGCTACTACGTGAAGTATTACTCCGACTTCGGAGACTACACCCGCACGATAACAGGACTCCTCGTCATCGGCATAGTTGTCATCGCCGTGACCTTCCTGTTCAACAAACTGCAGAACCACCTGCTGAGGTGGAAAAGATAAGGGATGATGTGCTTTTACATTATCCCTTTTTTGCGTCAAGATATTATGTCCACACAGATGATATCTTGATATCTTGGCGCGGTGTCCGCGAAGGCGATTCACGCGGTCACTCGGCGCGGAGCCTGCGCAGGCGGTTCACGCGGTCACTCGCAAGCTCGTTTACCTGTACAGACCGCGGGTCTTTTCCCGCGAGCCTTACCAATCAATAATATGTTGATATCTTGATATCTTGAACGCAGTAAAGTGGTAAAGTGAGATTGAATGCAGGGGCGGATATCATCCGCCCGCCCCTACACGAATACGTTCAATCGACCGATGTAGGGACGCGCATTGCGCGTCCGTATTAAAGTTAACGGTAATTGGTACAGATTATTTGCGGACGACCGATGGTCGTCCCTACAGGTCGTCGCCGTGGGTTTTGCGGTATAATTGCGGGCGGGCGAGGGCGCCGCCCCTACACGAATACATTCAATCGACCGATGTAGGGACGCGCATTGCGCGTCCGTATTAACGTTAACGGTAATTGGTACGGATTATTTGCGGACGACCGATGGTCGTCCCTACAGGTCGTCGCCGTGGGTTTTGCGGTATAATTGCGGGCGGCGGGACGCCGCCCCTACGGAATGAAGCCGTTAGTCTGGCGGTCATTGGCGGGCGCACGGAATGCGCCCCTACACCACAATTATGCACTATTCATTAATTCCGTCCCCCACATTCAATTTCACTTTATCACTTTACTGCGTTCAAGATATCAAGATATCAACATATTATTGATTGGTAAGGCTCGCGGGAAAAGACCCGCCGTCCGTACAGGTAAGCGAGTTTACGAGCGACTGCGTGAATTGGCAGCGCGGACACCGCGCCGAGCGACTGCGTGAATCGGCAGCGTGGACACCGCGCCAAGATATCAAGATATCAAGATATCATCTGTGTGGACATAATATCTTGACTTGCAGGACTGCAAAATCCACAAAGACTATGCAGATTATAGGGTGTTTCTATAACTATTGCCGAATATAGCCGCAGGCTATTGACAATATGTCGGTCATATGCTATAATTCATATAGTTCCGATAGGAATACAGTAAATTAACCGAAGGGAGTGCTGAACATGAGAACGAATATGTGCTGGTATTGTATGTGTGACAGTAAAGCTATGCGTATTCTGCGTGCTTATGCTCAGCGATGTTGCGCCTTCTCTTAACATCAGTGAGTGTACTTTTATGCGTGGAGTGCGTCGGCGTTCCGCGCATTTTTATTTTTGGAGGAGCTTATGGTCAACGAGAGAGAAAGCGTAACTGCCAAGCTGTGCGCGTTCGTGAGAGCGTGGCACTCGAACAGGTCGAGGCAGAAGATATTCGACGACTACCTCGCCTACGACTTTATGGGCAAGGAAGAGTACGACGAGCTTTATGATATGATAAGGAGCGGGCTTGACGGCTCGCAGAGGCTGTCCCGCGAGGACGCCGAGCAGATAATCGGGGAATATTTCGCTCCGATACCGCTGTCGAGGATACACTTCAACGAGGTGAGGCTCGCGGACTTCGCCGCCGAAAACGGGAAGATACAGTACGTGATATGCGGCGCGGGCTCGGACACGTTCTCCTTCCGCAACACGAACGAGAACATCGAGATATTCGAGATAGACCACCCCGACACCCAGCGCTACAAGCTCGAACGGATACGCGAGCTCGAATGGAACATACCCGCAAACGTGCACTTCGTACCCGTGGATTTCGAGAAGGAGCGAATGTGCGGCAAGCTCATAGAGGCAGGCTTTGACCCGCAGAAAAAGACCTTCTTCAGCATACTGGGCGTGTCCTACTACCTGACGCTCGACGTCTTCTCGGACACGCTGAGGCAGATGTCGGAGCTCTCGTCGCTCGGGAGCGGGGTCGTGTTCGACTACCCGATAAAGACGGGCGAGTTCCCGCGCAGGGTCGGGAAGCTCGAGGAGATAACGGAATCGCTCGGAGAGGTGATGCGCGGCGGCTTCGACTACAACGAGGTCTCGCGTGTGCTGTACTCGCTGGGCTTTCAGATAGATACGTATATGCCTCCCGAGAAGGTGCAGAGGGAATATTTCGACGGACGCACCGACGACCTCAGGGCATTTGAAAACGTCAGCCTCATTTCTGCTACCTACACCGCGGGGTATGATTATGAATAAAAGCCGTTAACTGTCAGCCGTTAGCCATTAGCTAATGGTATCGCCTTACGGCGATATTATTTTAATAAGTCGGCGTCAGCGGACACCGCGAGCTAACGGCTAAAGGCTAAAGGCTAATGGCTCAGCAATCAATGTAAGGAGAAATAATCATGAGTAACTATAAAAACACAGAAACAGCACTTATACACGGCGGTATATCAATTGACGAGCGCACGGGCGCTGTGAATATCCCGATATATCAGACCTCCACCTACAAGCAGGACGGTCTCGGAAAGATGCGCGGCTACGAGTATTCGCGCACGGGCAATCCCACCCGCGAGGCTCTTGAAGCCCTCATCAGGGACTTGGAGGGCGGCTATGCGGGCTTTGCATTCGGCTCGGGAATGGCGGCTCTGACTGCGGTGCTCAGCCTTCTCCACAGCGGCGACCGCGTGCTCATTTCCAGCAACGTCTACGGCGGGACCTTCCGCCTGCTGAGCAAGGTCTTCGACCACTTCGGCTACACCTACACCATAGCGGACACGGCTGACATCGACGTCTACGAGAGCCAGATAACCGACGACGTAAAGGCGGTCATCATCGAAAGCCCCGCAAATCCCCTTATGACAGTGACCGATATCGCGGCAGTCGCGGAGGTCTCGCACAGACACGGTCTGCTCGTCATCGTGGACAACACCTTTATGACCCCCTATTTGCAGAAGCCGCTCACCCTCGGCGCGGACATAGTTGTCCACAGCGCGACCAAGTACCTCGGCGGACACAGCGACGTTGTCGCGGGACTGGCAGTAGTCAGCACTCCCGAGCTCGCCGAGCAGATAGCCTTCATTCAGAACTCCACGGGCGGCGTCCTCGGACCTTTCGATTCCTTCCTGCTTATAAGAGGTATCAAGACCCTCGCGGTACGTCTCGACAGGCACGTCGAGAACGCCGAAAAGGCGGCTCATTTCCTCGACGGGCACAAGGCGGTCAAGAACGTCTACTATCCTGGTCTGCCGACGGCGCAGGGCTATGAGGTCAACCGCAGACAGGCTAAGAACGGCGGAGCGATGATATCCTTCGAGCTCCGCGAGAACTACGATATACGCCGCTTCTTCGAGAGCCTCGAGCTCGTATCGCTGGCGGAGAGCCTCGGCGGCGTGGAGTCGCTGGTATGCCACCCCGCAACTATGACGCACGCTTCAATACCCGCTGATATCCGCAAAAAGGTCGGTATCACGGACGGACTTATCCGCCTGTCGGTCGGCATAGAGAGTATTGACGACATTCTCGCGGACATAGCTCAGGCGATAGAGAAAGCGGAGGTAAAGTGATGAACTACTATGATTCAATGCAGGCGCTCATCGGCAATACGCCGCTGGTGAGGCTCGGAAACATCGTAAAGGCTGAGGGCGTGAACGTGTTCGCGAAGCTGGAGCTCTGGAACCCCTCGGGAAGCGTAAAGGACCGCACGGGACTGTATATGATAAACGACGCCGAGCAGAAGGGACTTCTCAGAGCGGGCGGCACTATCGTAGAGGCTACCGCGGGCAATACGGGGCTTGGCATAGCGTTTGCGGCTCTGAACCGCGGCTACCGTATCATCTTCGTGGTGCCGACCAAGTTCTCGGCTGAGAAGCAGTCGCTTCTGCGTGCTCTCGGTGCGGAGGTGGTGAACACTCCCCGCGAGCAGGGAATGCTCGGAGCAGTCGCGAAGGCAGAGGAGATAAAGGCGCAGATACCGAACTCCATCTCGCTGGAGCAGTTCAAGAATCAGAGCAACCCGCTCGCCCACTATGAGACTACGGGGCGCGAGATATACGAGGCTCTCGACGGGCATATCGACTACGTTGTGGCAGGCGCGGGAAGCGGCGGCACCTACACTGGCATACTCCGCTACATCAAGGAGCGTGTGCCCTCGGCGAAGGGCATACTCGCAGACCCGCTCGGCTCGACAATGGGCGGCGGCGAGCACGCCGACTACAACATCGAGGGCATAGGCAACGATTTCATCGCCGAGACAATGGATATGTCCCTCGTGGACGGCGTTATCAAGATGAACGACGACGAGGCATTCAGCACGGCGCGTCTGCTCGCAAGGACAGAGGGGATCATCGCGGGCTCTTCCTCGGGAGCGGCAATGGCGGCGGTACTGAAGCTCATAGACAGCGGCGCAAAGGGCAACATCGTGACGGTCTTCCCCGACCGCGGCGACCGCTATTTCAGTACGGGTCTTTTTGATTGAGCGCGGAGCAACATTATGTAGGGGGCGATGCCTACATCGACCCGCCAAACCTCGCATAACATCACGGGCTGATGTTAAGCTGCGTACCAAATCTATGATTTGGATTTCGCAGCTATATGCAGCTCCGCTGCTGGGCATCAGCCCCTACAAGATAACGTTCAATCAACTAAATGTAGGGGACGGCGTCCCCGACGTCCCGCAGACAAGCGAAATATTCACGGGCGAGCGGAACTCGCCCCTACACCCTATGGACAAGAAAACGGAGGTATAAGATGACCCTACAGCAGCTCAAATACATACTCGCTATCTCGGAGACGAACTCGATGAACAAAGCCGCGGAGCAGCTCTACGTATCACAGCCGTCGCTGTCGTCGTCGGTGCAGGAGCTCGAACGCGAGATAGGCATAAAGATATTCAACCGCAGCGGACGCGGCGTCACCCTCACAAACGACGGCGCGGAGTTCCTGCAATATGCGCGTCAGGTGGTCGGACAGTTCGACGTGCTCGCCGAGAAGTACATCGGCAAGGGCAATGTCAAGAAGAAGTTCGGCGTGTCCACCCAGCACTACTCCTTCGCAGTCAAGGCTTTCGTGGAAATGGTCAAGGAGTTCGACACCGCCGAGTATGAATTTGCTGTCCGCGAGACCAAGACAGGCGAGGTCATCAGCGACGTTGCCACGCTCCGCAGCGAGATAGGGATCATCTACCTCAACGACTTCAACCGCAAGTCGATAACGAAGCTGCTGCACTCGAACGGGCTCGAATTCCACACGCTGACCAAGTGCAGACCATACGTGTATCTGTGGAAGGGTCACCCGCTCGCGAAGGAGAAGAAGATAACGTTCGCCCAGCTCGCGGACTACCCCTGCCTCTCGTTCGAGCAGGGCGACAACAGCACCTTCTACCTCGCCGAGGAGCTGCTCAGCACCGCGGACTATCAGCGCACGATAAAGGCAAACGACCGCGCCACTATGCTGAACCTGATGATAGGTCTGAACGGCTACACGCTGTGCTCGGGCATAATCTGCGAGGAGCTCAACGGCAGCGACTACATCGCCGTGCCCTTCGAGGACGACACCGACGAGATAATGGAGATAGGCTATATCACGCTGAAAAATGTCATTCTCAGCGAAATGGCTGACATATATATCCGCGAGATAAGGAAGTATCTCGGTATAGGCTGAGACTATAGCCGCGGATAGTGCTTTGGTATTGGACTTTGCCCTGTTTCGGGTATATAATTTACCTATAATCAAACGATAGGAGAATCATTATGCAGGAAATATTATGGCTCGGACGCGGCGGACAGGGAGCCTTCACAGCCGCCAAGCTCCTCGGAGCGGCATACACCATAGACAGCGCCGATAAGTACGCGCTTGCCTTCCCCTCATTCGGACCCGAGCGCCGCGGAGCTCCCGTGCGCGCGTTCACGAAGCTCGATACCAAGCCCGTTGCCGACAGGAGCCAGACCGAAAAGGCTGACTACATCGTCATCATCGACGACACGCTGTATTCACCGCAGCTTCAGGGTCTGCTGAAGGAGACAGGGAAGATAATAGTCAACTCCAAGAATAAGATAGACGGCACTCTCACCTTCGACGCGTACAGCATTGCGGCGGAGTTCAGGCTTCCCACCGCGAACACCGTGATGTTCGGGCTCCTTGTGGGACTATCGGGCGTTGTTGCGACCGATGAAGCCGTCGAGGCGATAAAGGGCTATATGCCCGCGAAAATACAGGAGCGCAACATCAGCGCTCTCCTTAAAGCTGTGCAGGAGGTGGCAGAATGAGACCCTACGTCAGAGAAAAGACGGGCTTCACATTTGAGGAAGTCCCCGAGAATACGTGCTTTGAGGCAGGCTACCTCACCACCGTCAACAGCGGCTGGAGAAGCATCAGACCCGTTATCAATGCCGTGGAATGCGTCGGCTGCGAGCAGTGCTACCTCTACTGTCCCGACGGCGTCATCGCCATACAGGGCGGCAAGGCTGTCATCGACTACGACTTCTGCAAGGGCTGCGGGATATGCGCAAAAATATGCAAGATAGGAGCAATAGAAATGGAGGCGGAGCGCAAATGAGCAGGAAATTCTTATCAGGCAACGAGGCATTCGCCGAGGGCATACGCCTTGCGCGTCCGCAGGTGATATCCGCCTACCCGATAACCCCGCAGACCATCGTTGTCGAGCGCCTTTCGGAGATGGTCGAGGACGGCAGTCTCAGCGCCGAGTACGTTCACGTTGAATCCGAGCATTCCGCGCTTTCATGCGCTATCGGAGCAAGCGCCGCAGGTGCGAGAGCCTTCACGGCTACCTCCTCGCAGGGACTGCTCTATATGGCGGAATGTCTCTACTACGCTGCAGGCGGACGCTTCCCCATAGTTATGATGAACGCCGACCGCTCCACGGCTCTCCCGTGGAACATCTACGGCGACCAGCGCGACAGCCTTTCTCAGCTTGACAGCGGCTGGATACAGTCCTACGCCGAGAACGCACAGGAGGCTCTCGACCTCGCGCTGATGAGCTACCGCATAGCCGAGGACAGCCGCGTGCAGACGCCGTATATGGCGAATCTTGACGGCTTCGTGCTCACTCATACATACGAGACAGTGGACATTCCCACCCGCGAGCAGGCGGACAGATTCCTCCCGCCCTACGAGACCGACAACCGAATAGACTTTGAGAATCCCAAGAATATGGCATTCTCGGCGGGTCCCGACACCAACTACATCTTCAAGTACAAGGCTCACAAGGGACTGCTTGCGGCGGCTGAGGTCATCACCGAGACGGAGAAGGAATTCGCTGACATCTTCGGCAGACACTACACAGGTCTGACCGAGAACTACCTCACCGACGATGCAGACTACATCATCGTCACGCTCGGAAGCATAGCGGGTCTGTGCCGCGAGACTGCGGATAAGCTCCGCGGACAGGGCATAAAGGCAGGCGTAGTCCGCATACGCTATATGCGCCCGTTCCCGAATGAGGAGATAGCGGCAGTCCTGAAAAATGTCAAGGCTTACGCGGTACTCGAAAAGGACATCAGCTTCGGCAACGAGGGCACGGTCTTCACCAACGTCAACTCCGCACTGAAAAAAGCAGGCGCAGACGTCAGGGGCTACAACTTCATAGGCGGTCTCGGCGGACGCAACATCTCCGCCGCCGACATCGAGAAAATATACACTGACATCGCAAACGGCACGGATGCCGTAAACTTCATCGGCATAGGAGGCGGGAACAATGGCAAATAAGGTCGCGGACAGCATTTCACGCGAGGAATATTTCTACGGACACAAGGCGTGTGCGGGCTGCGGCGGAAGCCTTGCAGTCAGAGCGGCACTGAAGGTACTCGGACAGAACGCGGTATCGGTGCTTCCCGCAGGCTGTATGTCGGCGGTTGGCTTCAACTTCCCGCAGCTGTGCTTCTCCAACAACTCGATAATCTCCACCTTTGCGGGCACGGCTTCGATGCTCACGGGCGTTGAGGCGGGACTTCGTGCACGCGGCTGCAAGGACTTCACGGCAGTCGGCTTCGCAGGCGACGGCGGTACGGCTGACATCGGCATACAGGCTCTTTCGGGAGCTATCGACCGCAACGACAACATCATCTACATCTGCTACGACAACGAAGCCTATATGAACACAGGCATACAGAAAAGCGGTCTTACGCCCTTCGGAGCCAAGACCACGACTACTCCCGCGGGCGCGAATATCCACGGAAATATCCGCCCGAAGAAGAATATGTTCGAGATAGCGGCGGCTCACGATATCCCCTATGCGGCGACTGCAAGCGTGGGATATCTCCCCGATTTCATCGCCAAGGTGCAGAAGGCGTCACAGATACAGGGCACGAAGTATATCCACGTAATAGCGCCATGTCCGACGGGCTGGGGAGTTGCTCCCGACGCTACGGTAGACATAGCCAAGGAGGTCGTTGACTGCGGACTGTGGTACCTCGCAGAGTACGAGAACGGCTCCTTTAAGCTGAACCACAAGCCCAAGGAGTTCACGGACGTGGCTGCCTATCTGAAAAAGCAGGGACGCTTCAGGCACCTCACGGACGAGGATATACAGATAATCACGGCTTCCCGCGACAAGAAGTGGGACTATATAAACAAGAATTTTGAGTTATGATTTACGGGGCGATGAAGGCATCGCCCCTTAAGTATCATCACGTCCGTGCTAATAAGGCTTTGGGTATAGCCTGAGATTATAACCTACCATAAAACTATGGTATTGGACAAATGCGGAAATGCGATGTATAATATAAACATACCAAACAGATATGCCAAATATGAATTAAATGGAGGAAAAAACAATGAGCAGAGATATCAACAACAAATTCTGGGACGAAGAGCTCGAAACTCTTCCCCGCGAGGAGCTTCAGAAGAGACAGCTTGAGGACCTGAAGGAGATAGTCAAGTTCGCATACGACAACGCTCCCTACTACAAGCGTTCGTTCGACGAGGCTGGCGTTAAGCCCGAGGACATCAAGACCCTCAAGGACATCGAAAAGTTCCCCTTCATCAACAAGAAGACACAGCGCGACACTCAGGGCGTAGGTTCATTCCTCGGCGAGCTCGCGGCTGTTCCCGAGGACGATGTAGTGTTCATCTCGACCTCGTCGGGCTCTACGGGCGTACCCACGATGAGCCCCTTCACAAAGAAGGACTTCGATGAGTTTCAGGACACCGAGAGCCGCTGGTTCTGGCAGATAGGAATGAGACCGAACGACCGCTACGTACACGCTCTCAACTTCTCGCTCTACGTCGGCGGACCTGACGTAATAGGCGCACAGAACCTCGGAGCTTTATGTATCTGGGGCGGTACTCTCCCGAGCGAGAGACTTCTCTTCATCTTAAAGACCTACAAGCCCACTATCATCTGGACTTCTCCCTCCTACGCATGGCAGCTCGGTGAGAAGGCAGTAAAGGCAGGCTACGATCCGAAGAAGGATTTCAACATCAAGAAGATAATCGTTGCAGGCGAGCTCGGCGGCTCTATCGACGCCACAAGAAAGGCCATCGAGGATCTCTGGGGAGCTGAGGTATACGACTTCTACGGTCTGTCCGACATATTCGGAGCTTGCGCCGCACAGTGCGAATACCACGACGGTCTCCATATCGCCGAGAACCACATTCTCGTCGAGACTATCGACATCCACACAGGCGAGGTACTCGAGCCCGGTCAGACAGGTGAGCTCGTATTCACCACTCTCCGCAAGCACGCACGTCCGCTTATCCGCTTCAAGACAGGCGACATCGGACGCATTGACGTCACACCCTGCCGCTGCGGACGTACTCACGGCAGGATAAGCATTCTCGGCAGAAAGGACGATATGTTCATCGTTTCCGCTGTTAACGTGTTCCCGAGCGACATCGAGGCTGTTATCCGCGAGCAGAGCGGTATCACAGGCGAGTACCTCATCCGTATCTTCGAGAAGGACTTCACCAGCAAGTACGCTGTTGAGATCGAGAAGAACGCCGACAATACCAAGACCGACGAAGAGGTAGCAGAGCAGGTAAGCGCTGCACTCAAGGCTCGTACAGGCGTTAAGCCCGCGAAGGTCATCGTTCACCCCGACGGCGGACTGAATACACGCTCCGAGCACAAGTCCAGACGTGTTATCGACGAGAGAAAGATTGACTACTCTATCTGATTGTTGTATAATAGAAATGATGTGTAGGGGCTGATGCCTACATCAGCCCGATATGTAATGTGCGGGGCGATGTGGGCATCGCCCCCTACAAATGATTATCGTAGGGGCGGATATTATCCGCCCGCTTCATTATAAGGAGGAAAATATGCCACAGCTTTCAAACCGAACAGCTACCTTTACCGATTCCGTCATACGCCGTATGACGCGGATCTCCAATAAATACGGCGCTATCAATCTCTCGCAGGGCTTCCCCGACTTTGAGCCTCCGAGGGAGATACTCGACCGCCTCGCCGAGGTCACACGCGAGGACTTCCACCAGTATTCCATAACGTGGGGAGCGCAGAATTTCCGCGAGGCTCTCGCCGAGAAGCAGTCCCGCCTGATGGGACGCACCATCGACCCGAACGGCGAGATAGTCGTCACCTGCGGAAGCACTGAGGCTATGATGGCGGCGATGATGTCCGTCACCAACCCCGGGGATAAGGTCATCGTGTTCTCGCCGTTTTACGAGAACTACGGTGCGGATACCATTCTTTCGGGCGCTGAGCCGATATACGTCCCGCTCAACCCGCCCGAGTTCAGCTTCGATGCGGACGTGCTCGAAGCCGCATTCAGACAGCACCCCAAGGCTCTGATACTCTGCAACCCGTCCAATCCGTGCGGCAAGGTGTTCACCCTTGAAGAATTGCAGATAATCGCCGACCTCGCCAAGAAGTACGACACCTTCGTCATCACCGACGAGGTCTACGAGCACATCGTCTACGCTCCGCACAAGCACGTCTACTTCGCGAGCCTGCCCGATATGTGGGAGCGCACTATCTCGTGCTCGTCGCTGTCCAAGACCTACTCGATAACGGGCTGGCGTCTCGGCTACGTCATAGCTCCGCCCAATGTCATCGACACCGTGAAGAAGGTGCACGACTTCCTCACCGTAGGAGCCGCCGCTCCCCTGCAGGAAGCCGCAGTCACGGGTCTGCGCTTCGGCGACGACTACTATAAGTGGCTTCAGGACAAGTACACCGAGAAGCGCGACCTCTTCCTCCGCGGACTTGACGACATCGGCATACAGCACACAGTTCCGCAGGGAGCGTACTACATACTGCTCGACATCTCCGAGTTCGGCTACAAGAGCGACCTTGTATTCTGTGAAAAGCTGGCTGAATATGTCGGCGTTGGAGCAGTTCCCGGCTCGAGCTTCTTCAAGGAGCCCGAGAACCGCTATATCCGCTTTCATTACGCAAAGAAGAACGAGACGCTCAATGCGGCGCTCGAACGGCTGAACGACATCAGGAAGAAAATGCCGAAGGAATGAGGAGCACGGGCGCAGCTCCTGTGAAGAAGTCCCGCAGTTAACTGCGATACCTATACAAGCAGTATTATGTGAACCTACCGGGAAAGAACCTTTCTGAAGAAAGGTTCTTTCCCGGACTTTTTTTAAAGGGTTCCCCTCAATAAGCTCTCGTATTACTCCCGCGTGGGTATTACGGTTATGCGGCGCTTCTGCTTTTTTGTCCGCCTCGGGACAGATATGAACCATTGCCCGCCGGCAGACGTGGGCTAACAGCCTTAGGAAAGCCCTTTTACCGATAAAAATGTATGCTTCATATGCCCCACCCGTCGATATTGCTGCGGACAAGAGCCCCGAAAAGCCTGTCCTTGAGCCCGTGGTCGCCGCGTTCGAGCTGAGCTATCAGCTCCTTTGTTTTTTCGCGGTTGGTGTGTCCGTCTGCGGGACAGGCAGACTTCACGACGGGCAGACCGTTCCGTTTGACTGCACGGCGTATCTCGCGCTCCTCTGTGAGTACGAGGGGGCGAATTATCGCGATATTTTTGTCCTCGAAGCTCGTCACCGGCGAGTAGCACCCGATACGTCCCTCCGTGAACAGATTCATCAGGAAGGTCTCGACGGTGTCGTCGTAGTTGTGACCGAGGGCAATTTTATTGCACCCGAGCTTTTCCGCTTCGTTGGTGAGAGCTCCGCGCCGCATACGTGAGCACAGACTGCACGGATTCGGCTCTTTTCGGGCGTCGAAGACTATCTCGCCTATCTGCGTCGGGACAACGGCGTGCCTGACGCCGAGCCCGCGGCAAAGCTCCGTAACAGGGGAGTGATCGGTCGCTTTGCCGCCGAAGGCAGGGTCAATGGTGAGTGCCGTGACCTCGTAGCTGATACCGATGAAGCTCCGCAGCCGAGCCAGCCCGACGAGGAGAGCCACGCTGTCCTTGCCGCCCGACACTCCGACGGCAATGCGGTCGCCGTCCTGTATCATATGGTACTGCTGTATCGCCTTGCGCATATGTCCGAGAATTTTCTGCATAGAATATCCCTCCGATGGGGTAAAATGTTGACTTTCATAGTAAAATTATACCGCAAATCCAAGAAATTTGCAAATATATCTTGCAAAATACAAAAAAAAGATATATAATATAAGTTAGCATATTATGGCAGGGTATGCCTTGCCTTTATTTGAAAGGAAACACATATGACACCTCAGATAGGAACAATATTTGCTGTTACTCCGCAGTTGCGCAACCTGCTCATCACTCTCGGAGCCATCGCTGTAATTCTTGTTCTCGTTATACTTCTCTTCGGCGGAAAGAGCCCGTTTATGCGCTTTATGAACTTCTTCCTTGAGGAGAACGGCGGGGGCGGCGGCGGAGCTCCCTCACGCGAGAGACGCTACAGCCGCAAGCCCGCAGAGGAAGACAACAACCAGAAGAAGACGTCCGAGCCGATAGTCGAGATGGCGACGCTAATTAGGAAGTCCGACGACAGGCTGAGAGTGATAGAGAGCACGGGTCAGCAGAAGCTGATGGACGAGTATTACGAGCTACAGTTCGTGACACGCAAGGGACAGAAGCTGAAGATAGAGTGCTCGCGCGAGGCTTACGAGAAGATACCCTTCAACCAGCAGGGCTCGCTTACATACAAGAGGAACACCCTTGTAAAGTTCAAATACTACGAGGACACTGTTTATAACAACTGAGACTATGGGGCGGCAGCTGCCGTCCCATATTTCGTATAGGAGGATAGTATGGTAAATTTCGGAAACGATTGGGACGAGCTGCTCAGGGACGAGTTCACCAAGGAATACTACGTAAAGCTGAGAAAATTCCTTGTGACCGAGTACAAGACACAGCGCATTTTCCCGGGAATGTATGACATATTCAACGCGCTGAAAATGACGTCCTACAACGACGTGAAGTGCGTCATCATCGGGCAGGACCCCTACCACGGCGAGGGGCAGGCTCACGGACTGAGCTTTTCCGTGCGGAAGGGCGTAGCTCCGCCGCCGTCGCTGGTGAACATCTTCAAGGAGATACGCGACGACGTGGGCGTGGACAATATGGGCAGGCACGGCGAGCTCACCAAATGGGCGCAGAACGGCGTGCTGCTGCTCAATTCCGTGCTGACGGTCAGAGCCAACCAGCCGCGCAGTCACCGCGGTATGGGCTGGGAGCAGTTCACCACCGACGTGATAGAGCTCCTCAACCACCGCGAGAAGCCGATGGTGTTTATGCTGTGGGGCAGCGACGCCAAGGCAAAGCAGATGTACATCACGAACCCCAACCACCTCATTCTCCGCGCCGCTCACCCGAGCCCGCTTTCCGCGTATAACGGCTTCTTCGGGTGCAGACACTTCTCGCAGGCGAACGCCTTCCTCGCGGATAAGGGCTTGGAGCCGATAGACTGGTCGATAGACTGAAAGGATAGAATATGAAGGTAAGAGATTTATTCAAGGACAAGACGGTCTTCTCGTTCGAGGTCTTTCCTCCGAAGAAGACGAGCACAGTTGACGTAATTTACCAGACCCTCGATGAGCTCGGCGGCTTGAAGCCCGACTTCATCAGCGTCACATTCGGAGCGGGCGGCAGCGGCAACAGCTTCTTCGCGCTCGATATAGCCTCCAGGATAAAGGAGAGCGGCATTATCCCCGTGCTCCATCTGCCGTGCATCAACTTCACACGTGCGGAGATAGACTCCACCCTTGTTGAGGCTCAGAAGCGCGGGATAGAGAATATCCTCGCTCTCCGCGGTGATATCAACCCCGATATCCCGCCTGTGAAGGACTTCGCCCATGCGAGCGACCTCATCACCTACCTCCGCGGCAAGGGCGACTTCGACATCGCGGGAGCCTGCTATCCCGAGTGCCACCCCGACGCGGAAACGCTCGATGAGGACATCGACAACCTTAAGATTAAGGTCGAGGCGGGCGCTGACCACCTCATCACGCAGCTCTTTTTCGACAACGACAGCTTCTACGACTTCCGAGATAAGGTCGCGGCGGCAGGCATAAACGTGCCTATCGAGGCGGGAATAATGCCCGTTGTCAACAAGAATCAGATAGAGCGTATGGTCACGACCTGCGGCGCAAGTCTGCCCCGCAAATTCGTCAAGATTATGCAGAGATACGAGCACAACCCCGAGGCTCTGCGTGATGCGGGCATTGCCTACGCGATAAATCAGATAGTTGACCTCGCGGCGAGCGGCGTTGACGGAATACACCTTTACACGATGAACAACGCCTATGTTGCGCGGAAAATAAGCGAAGCCGTCAGCGGCATAATCGAGGCATGATGGAGCTCGGACCGCTCTCGAAGGCGGAAGCGGCGCGGTATATGGGCGTGAAAGGCGCTCCCGACGCGAATATACAGGCTCTGCTCGACAGGTACGAGCCCATAGTCCGAGCAAAGCTCCGTCCCGCATACGTCTACCGCGAAGCCGCGGTCAGCATTGACGGCGAGGGAGTGCGCATCGCGGGAATGAACGCTGTCCTTACGGGTGCGGACATACGCCGACACCTTGCGGGCTGCGAGTGTGCGGTGCTGCTCGCGGCGACTGTCTCCGCGGAGGCTGACAAGCTCATACGCCAGACGGCTGTGACGGATATGGCGGCGGCTCTTGCCGTGGACTGCCTGTGCAGCACGGCGGTCGAGCAGGTCTGCGACCGCGCCGAGGAGGAGATATTCTCCGAGGTGGACGCTCCGTTCAGGACGTGGCGGTTCAGCCCCGGCTACGGCGACCTGCCGATATCCCTGCAAAGGGACTTCCTGCTCGCGCTGAACGCTCAGAGACGCATAGGGCTGACGGTCACGGAGAGCTCGCTCCTCGTGCCGTCGAAGTCGGTGACGGCTATAATAGGCATATCCGACCAGCCTCCGACCTCGCAGACCGAGCGCGGGTGCGCATCCTGCAATATGCGCGGAAGATGTGCCTTCTCTTCTGACGGAGGCTGTTCGCGGAAGCGCTGATTTGTTGCAGTTTGTTTACGCTTTGTAACTAATACATTGAAAAATACAGCAATATCACAATAAATTAGCATAATTTATATTGATTTTGGATATTGACAGCATATATTTTAAAATGATATAATATATGTATAGCTGAATAATAGGATAGCTGCGGCTGTTTGGCAGGCCGCTGTATCGTTCATAAACCACCGGAGTCCCGCACCTGCGGGCAAGAATCAAAAAGGAGTTAGATCAGATGAAGAAAACAATGGTATTCATTTCTGCTCTTCTTATGGCAGCGGCTACCCTCTCGGTCACTGCCTGCGGAGACGGCGGTTCATCGTCCAATCCCTACGCCGATGTCGATGTTGACCAGAGCGTCAGGGACGAGGTAAATCAGGCGGCTTCAAATACCGACCTGCTCGAGGACGTTGAGCTCGAGAACAAGACCATCAAGTGGATGGCTACATGGGACATCAACCCCGACGCTTCGGGCAAGAACAAGCCTACGGAGCTCGTTGTGTTCGAGGAGAAATACGGCGGCGTCATCGAGTACCACCAGGTAACGTGGGAGAACCGCTATGAGAAGCTCGCCGAGGCTATTTCGAGCGGCGAGGGCATCGACTTCTTCTGGGCAGGCGATATGGACGCCTTCCCGAAGGGCGCTGTAAGAGGTATGTTCACCTCGGTTGACGACTATATCGACTTCAGCAAGCCGCTGTGGGAGGACGTCAAGGACGTCAACGACAGTATGCTGTGGGACGGCAAGCACTACCTCGCTATCGTGCAGTCGGTAGGCGACAAGGTAGGCTGTGTATACAACAAGAAAACTATCGAGGAGGCTGGTCTTGACGACCCTGCCGACCTCTACTACGACGGCAAATGGGACTGGAACACGTTCGAGTCGATGCTCCAGAGCTTCGTTGACGTCGATAAGCAGCACTACGGAATCGACGGCTGGTGGTTCGAGTTCGGACTTATGAACACCACAGGCGTTCCGCCCGTATCTATCAAGGACGGCAAGCTCGTCAGCAATATCAGCGACCCCGCTATGGAGCGCGTGCAGAACTTCCTGTACGACCTCAACCAGACGGGCTGTATCGCTATCGGCGTTGGCGACTACGGCTGGACGGCTCATCCCGAGTTTGTCGGCGAGGGCAAGGTGCTGTTCTACCCCGTTGGTCTGTACGAGTTCTACACCTCCGAGGACCAGTGGAAGGGCAAGTTCGGCGACGACGCATTCTTCGTACCTATGCCCAAGGACCCCGAGGCTAAGGAGTACTATATCCCCAACGGTATCGAGGCTTACACCTTCGTAAAGAACGGCGCTAACCCCGAGGGCGTTGCCAAGTACCTCGACTGCAAGCGCTTCTCCATAATGGACGAGGACACCAAGGCTGTTTCCGACAAGCAGTTCCGCGAGGACTACGGCTGGACGCAGGAAATGGTGGATATGCAGCACGAGATGCAGGAGCTGGCGGACGAGAATCCGTTCTTCGACCTTTCAAACGGCGTTTCCAAGGACTGCGGCGACCTGCTCGACCAGAACCTCAGAAATACCGCAAGAGGTACACCGTGGAACGAGACCTATGACGCTATATACGCGACAGTGCAGACATATATCGACGAGGTCAACGACAATCCCATTATCAGCAACTGATAGGATCTGACCGATATCCGCAATATTTGGTGCCATTTTCTTGTAAGAGACGGCTAATATCGCAAAAAAAGGTCTTGCAAAAATATACGGAATGTGATATAATAATTAAGCTATAAGAGTATGAATGTCAGAAAGGAGGGTATGAAGTATGGAGACAGTTCTTGTTACGGGCGGCTGCGGACTGATAGGTCAGCACATCTGCTCGGGTCTGCTCAAGAAGGGCTTTGCCGTGGTTTCTGCCGACGTTGAGGCGAATCCATATAATGAGGGAAAACTGAATTATACCTTTGTACAGGTAAATCAGACGGATAAAAACGGCTATGCCGAGATATTTGAGAAGTACGAGATAAGTGTTCTGATTCATGCCGCTTGCACAGTTGATAATGATCTTGGACCTATCGTCACAGATAAGGAGGTAGACCTCGCAAAGCAGTGCGATAAGTTTATCTACCGCTACGCTATGACGGAGAATGTCCGCAAGATAGTGCTCATCAGCACCTATCAGGTGTACGAGTTCCCCAAGACGCGTGAGCCTATCAGAGAGGACTCCGATATAAAGACCAATACCAATTATGCGGTGTTGAAGTATAACTCCGAGAAGACTCTCATATCCGAAATGCAGCATCACAAGGAAGTTATGTGCTGTATCACGAGAGTTGCTCCTGTGTATACCCTCAATTTCACCGATAACCTCGTTGCGAAGATAACCGACCCCAAGGACGGCTCGAACTTCGTATCGGGAAAGGGTCAGTACGGCTTCCAGCTCTGCTGTGTGCACAATCTTGTTGACTTCATTCTCAGCTTCGTCAAGAACGCGGACGATATGAAGGACGCGGGAATCTACAACATCAGCGACAAGCTGCTGACTACTGCTGCTGACATCATCACCTTTATGCGCGAGAACCACCACCTCGGCACTGTTGTGCAGAAATCGAGCGGCGGTGCTATGTCAAAGCTGAAGGGACTCTTCGGAGGCGGCAAGGACGAAAAGACCAATTACCGCTACCTTGATATGGCAAAGCTCGAGTACAACAATATGCTTGACACCACGAAGGCGTCGAAGCTGACAAGCTTCCGCTGGGACATACACAATACCAAATAATGCAGAAGCCGCTTCATATGAAGCGGCTTTTTTGCTGAGGTTGGCAATATATTGCTAAAATGACGGGCGCCGAAGCGGCGCCCCTACAAATAGTCTGCATTGAACGGCAAATCTGTAGGGGCGGCGTTCCGCCGCCCGCAAATGCTTGAACTGGAATCATTCTATTACTGTATAGTTATCTGCGGCGTTTTCCTTGGTGGCGTGCTCGGTGACGCTGAGCACCTTCACCTTCAGCGGCTTAGCGCCCATATTTATCTCGATGATGTCGCCGACCTTCACATCGTATGAAGCTCTCGCGACCTTGCCGTTCACGACTATCTTCTCGGCGTCGCAGGCTTCGTTGGCGACGGTGCGGCGCTTTATCAGACGTGTCACCTTGAGGTACTTGTCAAGTCGCATAGCTCTCTCCTTTCAAAAAACGTGGGGCGAAAGGTCAAGCCTTCCGCCCCTTTGTTATTACTTCTTCTTAGCAGCCTTCTTAGCGCCCTTCTTAGCGTTAACAGCCTCCTTGAGACCCTTACCTGCCTTGAATGCGGGAGCCTTGCTGGGAGGGCAAGTCATCTTCTCCTTAGTTCTGGGGTTGATGCAAACCTTCTTGTCTCTGTTGCGAACCTCGAATGTACCGAAGCCTGTGATAGCAACCTTGTCTCCGCTTACGAGAGCTTCCTCAATAGCTGAGAGTGTAGCCTCGAGAGCAGCAGCAGCGTCCTTCTTTGTGCAGTTTGCTTTATCAGCGATGGAATTGATGAGTTCTGTCTTAGTCATTTGAGTGTTCCTCCGTTATAATTTTTTTAGCCTTGTCCCAGTAAATATCGAGCTCTTCGATAGGCAGGTCCTTCATATCGAGACCCGCATCTCTTGTCAGCTGTTCCGTTACAGAGAACCTTTTGATGAACTTGTCCGTAGAAGCCTTGAGAGCGAGCTCAGCGTTCACGCCGAGGTGACGCGCGGCATTGACGCACGAGAAGAGCAGATCGCCCATCTCCTCGTCGATGTTCTGCGTATCGCCCGCGGCAACAGCTCTTTCGAGCTCCGCCTTTTCGCTGTCGATGCAAGCCATCGCGTCCTTGGCGCTGCGGAAGTCCATACCCGCGCGCATAGCACGTTTACCGACCTTCTGCGCCCTCATGAGCGACGGGAGAGACTTTGCCACCTGATTAAGAGTATCGGTGTAGGTCTCCTGACCCTTTTCGTCCATTTTGATGGCGTCCCAGTTCTTCAGCACCTCCGCGGTGGTATCGGCTTTGACCTCGCCGAAGACGTGGGGGTGACGGAGAATGAGCTTCTTGCATATCTCGTCGCAGACGTCGTCGAAGTTGAACGAGCCTGTTTCCTCCTCTATCCTGCAATGGAAGACCACCTGCAGCAGTACGTCGCCGAGCTCTTCCCTCAGCAGTGAGGTATCACCGAGATCAATAGCTTCCACAGCCTCGCAGGTCTCCTCGATGAAGTCGCTTCTTATGGAGCTGTGGGTCTGTTCTCTGTCCCACGGACAGCCGCCCTCGCCTCTCAGAAGCCTTACTATATCGAGCAGATCGCTGATAGAGTAGTTATCTTTTTGCTGATATTCGACCATGGGATTAGCACTCCTCTAATAATAACCTATAATCCGCCAAAAATCAAGATATTTCGCAAAAGTTTGTGCTATATGCAGAATATAGGGACTGTTTTTTATATGATTTGTATAAAAGAATCCACGTATTTAGGTGGTTTCGACCGCTTTTCAGAAGGGTCTGTCCACGAATCCGACCTTGTGATAAGCCTTTGCGACGATACGGCTCGAAATCTTCATTGCCTTTTCGGCGCCCTTGGTATAGCATTCCTTGAGGTAAGCCTTGTCGTTGATGAGACGGTCGAACTCGGTGCGGACGGGCTCGAGGTGGTCAGCGACAGCCTCGCCCACGGCTATCTTGAAGTCGCCGTAGCCCCTGCCCGCGAACTCAGCCTCGATAGCGGCGTAGTCCTTGCCTGTCACGCAGGAGTAGATGGACATAAGGTTGTTGATACCGTCCTTGCCCTCGCGGAATACGACCTCAGCCTCGCTGTCGGTGACAGCGCGCTTGAACTTGCGGATAATGGTATCCTTGTCGTCGAGGATAAGAATGCACGCATTGGGGTTCTCGTCGGACTTGGACATCTTCTTTGTCGGGTCCTGAAGCGACATTATCTTCGCGCCGACCTCGGTGATGTACGGGTCGGGGAGCTTGAAGTAGTCGCCGTAGCGCTGATTGAAGCGCTGAGCTATATTCCTCGCGAGCTCGAGGTGCTGCTTCTGGTCAACTCCCACGGGCACGAGGTCGGCATTGTACGCGAGGATATCCGCCGCCATAAGGGACGGATATGTGAACAGACCCGCGTTTACGTCGTCGGGGTGCTTCTGGCTCTTGTCCTTGAACTGAGTCATACGTGAGAGCTCGCCGAACTGCGTATTGCAGCAGAGCAGCCAGTTGAGGTCGTTGTGGGTGTGAGCGTGGCTCTGGATGAATAGGATAGACCTCTCGGGGTCAAGTCCGCACGCCATGAGCAGAGCATAAGCCGCGAGCGTGTTCTGACGGAGCTTTGCGGGCTCCTGCTTGACTGTTATGGCGTGGAGGTCTGCCACGCAGTAAATGCAGTTGTACTGCTCCTGAAGCGGGCTCCAGTTTCTGACAGCGCCTATGTAGTTGCCGAGGGTGAAGGTGCCTGTGGGCTGTATAGCGCTGAATATGAGCTTTTTATCGTCCATCTGAGGTATCTCCTTACTTGCCTGCCCTGCGGGCTTCCATATCGTCCTTGAGCTGGCAGTTTCTGAGCTCGCTGAGCACGCGCTGATAGAGCACGTAAACTGTGCGCTTCTCGGGCTCGGTCTCGGGAATGAGACCGGGCTGGAACTCTACCTTGTAGGTGCCGTTCTTGGTGAGGAGGTACACGAACTGCGTTCTGCCCTTGGGGAGGTCGAACTGCTTGGTCTTTGTGCCCTTGGGTACGAGCTGAGCGGAGTTCACCACAAGAGCGTTAGCTGCCTGCACGAGGCTTCTGTACTTCTGTGAAGCTCCTACGTACTCGCCGCCGTTGTTGAAGTAGAGGTTAGCGGCGCCGTTGATGAAGCATACCATAGTAGTGAGGATATTGCCGGGCATGGGCATATCAATTACCACGCCGTAAACGTCGTTCTTGCCGAACTTCATCTCGAAGAAGCTCGGGGGGAAGCTGAGAGCCTGAGCTCTTGTCATAAGGTATTTCTGAGTAACAGGGTATCTGTCTGAGGTTGCCATATTTTTTATTTCCTTTCGATTGGTTGTTTTAGTTTTAATATGGAATTCGGAATTCGGAGTTCGGAATTGCGGTATCGCTTCGCGATGTTTTTATATATGTGCCGACAGGCACACCATAATTACGCATTACGAATTATGAATTACGAATTGAACTTTTTAGTCAAGCATATCCCTTGTCATCTTTGCAAGGATATCCATTCCCTTTTCTATCTGCGCGTTCGTGGGAGTTGAGTAGTTGAGGCGGAAGGAGTGGCTTACCTCGTCCTCTCTGATGCTGAACGAGTTGCCGGGAACTACCGCTATCTTGTACTCCTGAACAGCCTTGGTGCAGAAGGCGTTCATATCGCAGCTGTCGGGGAGGGTGCACCATATGAAGAGACCGCCCTCGGGCTTGGTGTAGCTTATCTTCTTCGAGAAGCCGTTGTCGATGTAGCTGCACATCAGACCGCACTTCTCTCTGTATATGCCGCGGAGCTTGTTGAAGTGCGCCTCGCGGTCAACAGTGGTCATAAAGCGGTGCGATACGACCTGCGCCCATATGTTGGAGTGCACGTCAGCGACCTGCTTGCAGACTACTATCTTCTGGATTATCGGCGCGGGAGCCGAAACATATCCCGTTCTGAAGCCCGATGAGATGAGCTTCGAGAATGTGCTCGAATAGATGACTCTTCCCTCGGTGTCGAGGCTCTTTATCGTGGGAACGTTCTCGCCCGCGAAACGGAGCTCGCCGTAGGGGTCGTCCTCGAGGATGATGAAGTCGTACCTGCACGCCAGCTCGTAAACAGCCTTGCGCTTAGCGAGCGACATCGTGCGTCCCGTCGGGTTCTGGAAGTTGGGGATAAGGTAGAGTATCTTCACATTCGGCTGAGTTTTCAGCGCGTCCTCGAGCTTTGCGAGGTCGATGCCATCGTCCTCCATATCAACGCCTACGAGGTTGACATTGTACGAGCGGAACGCATTCAGCGAGCCGATGAAGCTCGGCGATTCCACGAGCAGGGTGTCTCCCTCGTTGAGGAGCACCTTGCAGGAGAGCTCGTTCGCCTGCTGACCGCCCGACGTGATGATGAGGTCGTCGAATTCCTTGTGGAAGCAGCCCTTCTCGGTCATCCAGCCCTTTAGGAACTCACGCAGGGGAGTATAACCCTCGGTGACGCTGTACTGGAGCGCGAGGATAGGGTCATCGCGCAGGAGCTCGGCAGATATCTCGGCGATACGCTCCTTGGGGAAGGCTTCGGGAGCGGGGTTGCCCGCGGCGAAGGAGATTACCTCGGGGTCGGCGGTGAACTTGAGTATCTCGCGGATTGCAGAGGCTTTCAGACCGCTGACCTTATCGGAAAATTTATATTCCATGTATATTACGTCCTTTCAAATAATCATAGCTTACAATAAGCCACCTAACATTATACCATATTATAATAAAAAAATCAACAGTAAAAGGTCAAAAATCACGTTTGGGGCTGTCTTTGGCGTAAATTTCCCGAAAAACGGCTGCCTGTCAAACTGAACCAAGAACAAAAAGCATTGCCAATTGCGGTCGGTTGTTGTATAATGGACTTACAGAATCCGAGAAAGGAGACTTTTCAATGAAAACCAGAAAGTTTTTATCGGCAGCGTTAACGCTCGCCATAATGTGTGGAGCCCCGACAGACCCGCTCGGCAGGAGCTTCACCGTGCTCAGCAGCGAGCCTGCCTCAGCGGCGGAGCCTGTCAGCTCTGATAACCCCTACAACAAGCAGGACGACGAGGAGGTGCTCTACGACGGCTCGAGCTGGGTCCAGCCGAAGGAGTGGAACACCCCCAAGATAGATCCTCGGGACTATGAGGGCGGCATAATGCTATTTTTCGATAAGATAGGTCTCGAACCCGAATACGCGAAGGGAAAGGTACAGCGCGTATATTTCAGCGTGGTCGGCGTGGAGGAGCCTGTCAATATGATGCGCTTTCATTTCTTCTATGATACGCGCCTGAAGGTGCGTGAGAACCCGAAGGGCGAGGTGGTTACGGCGGGTACTTCGGTCGAGGGCTTCACGACGGGCTCGGTCATGGTCGAGGAGGGGCAGCTCGAATTCTACGCCTACTCGGAGGAGAGATCGGTTCAGAAGGGCAGTATCTTCACAGTGGACTTCGTGGTCCCCGAGGACGCCGACAGCGGCGAGGTCTACCCCTTTGGTATCGTCTATGTGGTCGACGACGTAGGAAAAGACCTGTTCATCGACCGCGACCAAAGCGGAGCGGGCAGGCTGCAAATGACCTATGTGTTCACGAAGGGGCTGCACAGCGGCTGGATAAAGATCGCGGGCGAGAAGCGCAAATCCGCTCTCATGCTCGGCGACCCCAACGGCGACGGGAAGGTCGACGCGAATGACGCCTCGTTCGTCCTCGTTGAATACGCGAAGGTGTCCACGGGCGGCGAATCGGCGCTCACTCCCGAGGAGACAGCGGCGGCTGACGTCAACAAAGACGGCAAGGTCGACGCCAAGGACGCTTCGGCTATCCTCGCCTACTATTCGTACCTTTCCACAGGCGGCACGGACACAATCGAGGATTTCCTCAAATCAAAAGAATAATAACGGGCTGTCGGGGACGCCAGCCCCTATAAAAGCGGATTTACGGGCGCATATTCTGCGCCCGTTTTCATATTCCCGCGCTCCGCGGCATATCCTTTAAGGAATACGTTCGGGAGGCGCGGCGATGAGGAAGCAGAACATACTGAAGGGCTCGATAATACTGATGATATCGGCAGTGGTGGCGAAGGGCTTCGGCGCGCTGTTCAAGATACCGCTGACGAACCTGCTCGGCGGCGTGGGAATGAGCTATTTCAGCTGCGCGTACAGCCTTTTTCTGCCCGTCTATGCGCTGACGGTGACGGGCTTGTCCTCGGCGGTGGCGCGAATGACCGCACAGAGCGCCGCCCTCGGTATGTACGGCAATATCCGCCGCATACGCAGTACGGCTCTGCTGATGTTCACGGGAGTGGGGCTCGTCGGGAGCGCCGCCGTGTACCTGCTCGCCTACCCGTTCAGCCTGCTCTCTACAGGCGGCGCAGAGGCAGTCCCCGCGCTGATGATGATAGCTCCCGCGGTGCTGTTCGGCTGTATCACGGCTGTGGAGCGCGGCTATTACGAGGGCATGAGCAATATGTACCCGACCGCCCTTTCGCAGGCAGCCGAGGGAGCGGTCAAGGTCGCCGCGGGACTGTGGCTGTGCGGCTTCGTTAACTCGCACGGCAGCGCTATAATGGCGCATTTCCCCTCCGTGACCGATATCCGCGCCCTCTCTGCGGCGGCGGGCATACTGGGAGTGTCACTCTCCTCCCTCGGGGCGGTGCTTTTCTTCGCGGTGCCGGCGCTGCTTTGCCGCCGACCAAAAGGCGGGGAGTCGCATATGCAGTCCCGCCGCGAGATAGCCCGCGAGCTCGCGCTGACGGCTCTGCCCGTGGGAGTGAGCTCCGTCGTCACGAACCTGACCTCCCTCGTCGATATGTGGACGATGATAGCGTGCATAGCGCATTTCGGCTGCGGCAGGGGAGTACCCGCCGCGGTCGCGCCCGAGGACGTTCCCAACTTCGTATACGGCTCGTTCGCGGGGATAGCGCTGACGGTGTTCAACCTCGTGCCGTCGGTGACGAATATGCTCGGCAAGGGAGCTCTTCCCTCGGTGACGGCGGCGTGGTCATCGCGTGACCGCTCCGCCCTTGAAGCAGGCACGTCGCAGGCACTCGTGACCGCGGCGGCGATAGCCGTGCCGTCGGCGTTCGGGCTCGGAGTCCTCGCCCCCGAGGTGCTGCACCTGCTGTTCCCGTTACAGAGCGACGAGGTAGAGCTGTGCATATCGGCGCTGCGGCTGCTTATGGCGGGAATGGTCTGCCTGTGTCTGTCGTTCCCTGTGTTCAGCCTTTTGCAGGCAGTGGGCAAGCCCTCCGCGCCGCTGAAGATAATGCTTGTGGGGACGGCGGTAAAGCTCGCGGGCAACCTCGTCCTCGTGCCTTTGCTCGGAGCAGACGGCGCCGCGATATCCACATCTGTCTGCTACGCGGTGATACTGGCTGCGGCGCTGACCGTCTACGTCCGCGCCACGGGAGCAGCTCTGCCTACGGCGGCACTGCTGAAGATACTGTACGCGGGAGCGATGTGCGGCGGCGGAGCATGCCTCGCAAACGCCGTTTGCCGCCGCTCGGGGACTGCCGACGTCATAGCGCTGTCGGTTGCCGTCGGGACGGGCGCGGCGCTGTATTTCATCTCGCTGGGACTGCTGTCCGCGAAAAGTAAAAATGCGGCTGTACGGGCATAAATGCAGGGGCGCATTCCGTGTGCCCGACAAAGGGTGGATCAGTGTGCGGGCGAGCGGAACTCGCCCCTGCACATTTCATAGAAAAACAAAAAGGGCAGTCATATGACTGCCCTTGCGTATGCGGTTATTTCAGCGTAACGATGTCGCTGTCCTTGATATCGACCTTGATAACATCGGGGGTCTTGTTCGGGTCGTCGGGGGTGGGGAAGAAGCAGACCTTGAAGTCCTTGATGTCCTCGCTGACAGCAAAGCCGCCGACGATACCGCTGAACTGTCCGCTCGCGGGGACAGTGAACGGGCTCGGGATATAGCCGTCGATGTTGTTGGTGGCATAGAGCTGGCTGCCCACGTGGTAGTGGAGCTCGCTGCCGTCGCTGAGCAGGAGGTAGAAGTTGTTGAGCATACTCAGCTCGTACTCCTTATTAGTGGAGTTGTCGATAGTGATATCGAGGTAGATGAAGCGCTCGTTCTTGTCGTTGCGGGTGCCTGCGTCGATGACCCTGTTGAGGGTGAAGTCGGTCTTGTTGGCGCTTGCCTTCTCGGCAACAGCGGCGCTGACCTCGTTGTCTGCACGACCCTCGTTGTTCTGATTTACGGTGGTCGCCTGCGAGGCAACGGACATCGACCTGCTGCTTGAATTGCCGTCCGAGCAGCCGACAGCCGCCGTCACAGCCATAGCCGCGCAGAGCAGGAGCGCGGTAAATTTATATTTTCTCATAGTATGAGCCTCCGTTCGGGAATGTATAGCGCACATCGCGCTCCCTTAGTATACCACAAGGGCGGTCAAAATGTCAAGTAGGGGCGGACCCGTGTGTCCGCCCACCTTTGGCGGTCCGCGAATTTGTCGATTATTGACGGACGCCCAAAGGGCGCCCCTACAAGGCAAATCTGTAGGGGACGACGCTTTGGCGTCCCGCATAACATACACATGATCAACGGGCTGATGTAGGCATCAGCCCCTACATCAACACAAAAAGAAAAACGGCTGTCCGCAATGGACAGCCGTCGCTTTTTCGTGTCAGAATTACTCAGCAGAAGGAGCGCCTACGGGGCAAACACCTGCACAAGCGCCGCACTCTACGCAAGCGTCAGCGTCGATAACGTATTTTCCGTCGCCTTCTGAGATAGCGCCTACAGGACACTCGCCTGCACAAGCACCGCAGCTAACACAATCGTCTGAGATCTTATATGCCATAATCAAAGCACCTCCGTAGAATATTCGGGAGCTTCCGCTCCTCTGATTTCTATTTTAACATAAAGGCGGAGAAAATCAAGACATATTTGTTAGCTTATACTTACGAGTGATGAAGAATAGCCTTTTTTCGCCGATATCCGCTGAAACTTAGACATTTGTCAGCCGTCCGCGGCGGCGCTTGACTTCAACGGGCTGATATGGTACAATATAGGTTGGCTCGAACGAGTCCGCGGGTGCGGGCTCTCGGCTATGGAAGGAGCATTACAATGAATGATATAAAAAGGCTTCTTGCCGCGGCGGCGGCTGTGACCTTAGTGGGAGCAGCCACATCGTGCGAGAGCGGGAAGACCTCGGAAAGCAGCATAGAGGAGATGACCTACGCGACCCAGCCCGCGACCAAGGACGCCACAGATATACGCGGACAGGAGATAGTATGGCTCGCGGACTACGACCTCAGAGCCGCAGACGGCACCCGTCCGACGGCGCTGGCTCTCTTCGAGGACGTTTACGGCGCGAAGGTGAATTTCGTGCGCACCGAGCCCGACGAGCTGTACGAGACGCTCGATTCTATGGTGCTTTCGGGCGACGAGGTGGATATGTTCCCCTATGAGGAGGGGGCTGTCCCCGACGGCGTTGCGAGGCAGCGCTTCGACTCCCTTGACCCGTACAGGGATAGCCTCGGTCTGGACGAGGAGGGCTTGTGGGACGATATGAAGAGCGTGATAAGCACGCTCGCATACGACGGCGGTCTGTACGTCGTGCCGTATGATGTGTCCGACCCGCAGGTGCTGATATACAGCCGCAACATCATCAGCGAGCAGGAGCTCGGCGACGACCCGTATCAGCTCTACCTCGACGGTAAGTGGGACTGGGACGCGTTTATGCTGCTGATGGAGGCATACGCAGCCAAGGACAGCAAGAACTACGGCGTGTGCGGCGACCTCGGCAGGGGACTGCTTCTGTCAACGGGCAGCAGCGTGGTCAATTACGGCAGCAGCGGCTTTGTGAACAATATATCCGATCCCAAGCTCGAAAAGGCGGGACAGCTTATGGAGGAGATAGTCTCGAAGAAGCTGTACTGCACCGAGTGGAAGGGAAGCTTCCCCGCGGACAAGACCTCGCTGTTCTTTGCTGGCGGGAGCTGGGCTCTTGCTGCGTCGAACGCGGGCAATCCGAATTCGGGCTTGATGGCGGTGCCGTTCCCGAAGGCTCCCGACGAGAGCGAGTATCACATCGGCTGCGACCTTGAGGCAAAGATGTTGGTGAAGAATTCGACCAAGGGCGCGGCAGTCGCGACCTATATCAGGTGCGAGAGGACAGCAGCTGCAAGCGAGGAGTACAAGAAGGCGGCGAAGGAGCTCGCGCTTGCGGAGGAGGAGCGTGCCGACGGCAGACGCAACCCGTTCGTGACGGAGGAGCAGTACGACGCTATCGAGAGTTATAAGGCTATGTTCAGGGCTAATCCCGCTATCGACATCGCCTACGGAATGGGCAGCAGGATGTACGGCAGCGGCGGCTATTCCTACGAGACCCGCGGTGTTATGGACAACCTCACGGCGGCGATACTCAGCGGCGAGGCAGGCTCGTGGAGCGAGCTCCGTGACGACTGGTCTGAGGTCATAGACGCGGAGGTCGCGAATTTCAACTGATGATATAAACGGAACGCCGACCGATAAATTCGTAATTCGTAATTGATGTACGGGCTGATGCCTACATCAGCCCGTATATATTTTGCGGGTTGATGCGGGCATTGTCCCTGCAGATTATCTGTGTAGGGACGACCATTGGTCGTCCGCGATTATGTGTGAAATTTGCGGACGCGCAATGCGCGTCCCTACAGTCTATGCTCTCCTTTGTGCATAATCTACAAATCGTGAGCCGATTTTACAGCAATGTGTAAAAATTTCTGAAAGTGCGTGACTTTTTTAAGCCCTTGTGTTATAATGTTATCAAAGGATTATTCTTTTGTTAAGATATAAACATAAAGGAAGGAATCAACTATGGACAACAGAAGGCGTGTTACACGTAAAGTGCTTAGACAAAGGCAGCTGGGGGCGCTTGCAGTCATAGCGTTCGTAGTGCTGCTGTTCGTTGTGCTTCTTGCCAAATGTACGAAGAATATGGGCGAGGGAAGCAGTTCAAAGGCTGAGACTACCACTACCACGGTGGCGACCGAGCCTGTTGTTACCGCTCCGCCCGAGACTACCACAGAGGTGACCACAGTCGCTGTAAATCCCAAGGCTTCAAACGTCAAGCTCTCGAAGCGCGAGCTCTTCCTTGAGGTCGGCGAGACAGATGTCCCGATAATACAGGCTTACCCCGACGCCGGTACGAGCGAATCCGACGAGGTGTGGAAGTCACTCGACCCCGCTATTGCCGTTGTCAACGCTTCGGGCTATATCACGGGCGTGTCGAAGGGTCAGACATATATTGTCCTCAGCTTCAAGAACTACCCCGACATCGAGATAGAGATAAAGGTCAACGTTGGCGGAGTTGATGCTCCTGCTGTCGCTACGACATCTATCCTCGGCGCGGACGGCGAGACCGTCACCACGACAACTACAGTCGCGGCAGGCATTGCATAAAATGTACATATCGGTACCGAATGTGACGTTCGGTACCGATTTTTTTGCCCGCTGAAAAAAATCTGCGAAAAATTAGAAAAAATCTCCGAAAGCACTTGATTTTTCTGTAAATGCGTGTTATAATAGTGTACAGATGATAGTTAAGCTAAAGACCGGAGACCTCCGGTCTTTCGTATTGTATCGGGAGAAGTGCTCCCGACGGCTATTGCACAGCTATCGAAGGAAAGGAGAAAATCACCGAATGAAGCTGAAAAAGTTCGGAGGGACAGAGAAAAAGGTCTACGACCTCGTGAAGCCCATCACCGACGCGCTCGGCTACTACCTCTGGGACGTCAACTACGTCAAGGAGGGCGCAATGTGGTACCTGCGCATCTTCATCGACTGCGACGAGGGCATCACTATCGAGGACTGCGAGAGAGTTACCGCGCCTGTGAACGAGGTGCTCGACGAGGCAGACCCCATACCTCAGCAGTATATGCTGGAGGTCGGCTCGGCGGGACTGGAGAGGGAGCTCCTGAAGGAGGACCACTTCGAGGTCTGCGAGGGAGACAAGGTGAGAGTGCGGCTGATACGCAGTATCGACGGCGAGAAGGAGATATGCGCGTATCTCGTCGGAGTTGACAAAAACGAGCTCACCGTAAAGGACGAGAACGGCACCGAGCGCGTGATACCGCTCGAGGATATCGCTTTCGTAAAGCTGTGGTTCGACTTCGACTGACAGGTCGGAGCAAGAGCCGCATAATAAAACTCAGTTCAATGTAAATATAATATAAACGGAGGAAAAACAAATGGAAAACTTTTTCGACGCACTTAAGATGCTCGGCGAAGAAAACAGCGTTGAGACAGACCTTCTCATTGAGAAGGTGAAGTCGGCAATGCTCAAAGCCGCCAAGAGAGCATATCCTCACAGCGAGGACAGGATAAGAGTCGAGATTGACCCTGCGGAGAAGAAATTCGCAATGTACATCGTTCAGGAGATAATCGACGACGAGCCCATCGACGAGAACGAGATAAACATCGACGTCGCAAGGACTATCGACCCCAACGCTATCGTCGGCGGTACGATACTCAAGGAGATAGACATCTCCAAGCTCGGCAGAATGGCGGCTCTCTCGGCTAAGCAGTCGATAAAGGGCGACCTTCGCGAGATAAACCGTGAGCAGATGCTCGGCAAGTTCGAGCAGAAGGAGCACGACTGCATAATCGCTACCGTATCGCAGATAGAGCCCGGCAGAGGCACTGTAACGGTCGAGTATCAGGGCACCGAGCTCTACCTCTTCAAGAACGAGCAGATACCCGGCGAGGTGCTCGAGGAGGGCAAGCAGGTAAAGGTATACATCACGGGCATTGTCGGCAAGACGAAGAAGCCCATCGTAAAGATATCGCGTACCCACAAGGACCTCGTAAAGCGCTTGTTCGAGCTCGAAGTCCCCGAGATATACGACGGCACGGTAGAGGTCAAGTCCATATCGCGTGAGGCAGGCTCAAGAACGAAGATAGCCGTGTGGTCGAAGGACGACAACGTTGACGCTGTCGGTGCGTGCATAGGACCTCAGCGCTCGCGTATCACCGCTGTAGTGAACGAGCTCAGCGGCGAGAAGATAGACATAATCCCGTGGAGCGAGGACACAGCCGAGTTCATCACAAGGGCGCTCGCTCCCGCACAGGTGCTCAAGACGGTCATCACCTCCGAGGAGGAGAAAACCTGCACCGTTATCGTACCGAACAACCAGCTCTCGCTCGCTATCGGCAACAAGGGTCAGAATGCAAAGCTCGCGGCAAAGCTGACGGGCTTCAAGATCGACATCAAGCCCCAGTTCGACAACCTCACGGGCGATGAGGCTCCCGAGCTCAGCCCCGACTATGTTCCGCCCGTAAAGGAGACATACGAGGATGAAGCTCCCGAGGAGACAGAGGCTGAGGTGTCAGCGGAGGAAGCATCTGAGGAATGATGAAGCCCAAGAAGATACCGATGAGAATGTGCCTCGGCTGTAACGAGATGAAGCCGAAAAAGGAGCTTATGCGCGTGGTGAAGTCGCCTGAGGGAGAGATAAGCCTCGACTTCGTCGGCAAGAAGAACGGCAGAGGAGCTTACATCTGCAGGAACGTTGAGTGCTTCGACAGGGCACGCAAGGCACGCAGATTTGAGAAGACATTCTCATGCAGGATAGACGAGAGCGTTTATGAGGTGATGGCTGATGAGCTCAGAAAAGAAACGGAAAACAGCTGACCTGCTCACAATATGCATAAAGGCAGGCAGGGCGGTAAAGGGCTTCGACAGCTCGATGGACGCGGTAAAGGACGGCAAGGCGTTCTGCGTGCTGACCGCCGCCGACGCTTCACCTAAAACTCTCAAGGAAGTGGATTTCGTGTGCGGGAAGTATGAGATAACACACCTTCGCACCGAGCTCGCAAAGGACGAGATGGGACGGCTCTGCGGCAAGGAGACCGCGGTGATAGCCGTCTGCGACGAGGGCTTTGCGAACGGGTTCATCAAGAAGCTACAAAAATAACACCTCAGAAGTGTTTATATAGATGATACACTTTTTACGATAATTGGAGGTACTGCAATATATGGCAACAAAAAAGATAAAACTGAGCGACGCCGCGAAGGACCTTAACGTCGCTTCGCAGGATATAATCGACTTCTTCGCAGGCAAGGGCGATACAAAGAAGAAGGCTTCGACGGGTCTCACCGAGGACGAGATGAACGTGGTGCTCGAGCACTACACCAAGCTCAACGCTGTTAAGTCCTTCGACGAGTATTTCGCTTCCAAGAGCGATCCCCGTCCCGAGCGCAAGGAAGAGCCCAAGCCCGAGAAGAAAACAACAAAGAAGAAGGAAACAGCCGAGGAGAAGCCCGCTGCCGAGAAGAAGGCAGCAGCCGAGAAGAAGACGGCGGCTAAGACCGAGAAGTCCGACGAGGCAAAGGCTGCTCCGAAGAAGAAGGCGGCAGCGGCTGCCGAGAAGCCCGCAGCCGAGAAGAAGACGGCGGCTAAGCCCGAAAAGACAGAGCCCAAGGCTGAGAAGCCCGCTAAGGCTGCTGAAAAGCCTGCCGCAGAGGCAAAGCCCGCGAAGAAGGCTGAGGCTCCCAAGGCTGAGGAGAAGCCCGCTGTAAAGGCTGAGCCCGCAAAGAAGGAGCCCGCAAAGGCACCTGCCGAGCCTCCCAAGCCCAAGAAGCACGAGAAGAAGGAGCAGGTCAAGGCGCGAGACAGAGGCGAGAGCTCGAAGCTCAACACCAGCTTCTCGTCCGAGACGGCTTCCACAGCTACACAGAGACGCACCGTCGATACAAGAGGAAGCTACGTAGACCTCGACAAGTACAACGAGCGCTACGACAATATGGCTAACTCCAACAAGCACGGCGGCGAGAACTACAGCTCGAAGAAGCAGAAGATAAATCAGAAATCACAGCAGAGAACACGCCAGCAGTTCAGCAAGAAGGAGTCTGAGGCTGAGAAGCTCAAGAGGCTCGAGCTCGAGCGTGCAAGAAAGCAGCAGCTGAAGGTAATGATACCCGAGAGCATCACTGTCGGCGAGCTCGCTACACGTCTGAAGGCTACCGCTACCGAGGTCATCAAGAAGCTGATGGGTCTCGGCGTAATGGCTGCCATAAATCAGGAGATAGACTTCGATACCGCGTCCCTCGTAGCCGAGGAGCTCGGTGCTAAGGTCGAGAAGGAGGTCATCGTCACCATCGAGGAGCGCCTCATCGACGACACCGACGACGACGATACAAACCTCCAGCCGCGCTGCCCGGTAGTCGTAGTTATGGGACACGTTGACCACGGTAAGACTTCCATACTCGACCGCATCAGAAACGCTCACGTTGCCGCGGGCGAGGCAGGCGGTATCACACAGCACATCGGTGCTTATCAGGTAAATGTACAGGGCAAGGACATCACCTTCCTTGATACCCCCGGACACGAGGCGTTCACGTCAATGCGTGCAAGAGGCGCGAACATCACTGATATCGCTATCCTCGTGGTTGCCGCAGATGACGGTATCATGCCGCAGACGATAGAGTCCATCAACCACGCGAAATCCGCGGGCGTACAGATAATCGTAGCCATCAACAAGATGGATAAGGAGGGTGCAAACCCCGACAAGATAAAGGAAGAGCTCACCAAGTACGACCTCGTATGCGAGGACTGGGGCGGCGACGTTATCTGCGTTCCCGTTTCGGCTAAGACGGGGCAGGGCATTGACGAGCTCCTCGAGAACGTGCTTCTCGTAGCCGAGGTGCAGGAGCTCAAGGCTAACCCTGACAGACTTGCAAAGGGTACTGTTATCGAGGCTCGTCTCGACAAGGGCAGAGGTCCTATCGCGACACTCCTCGTGCAGAACGGTACGCTCAAGCAGGGCGATGTACTCATCGCAGGCACAGCCGTAGGACGTGTCCGCGTGATGACCAACGACAAGGGCAGAACGGTCAAGACCGCAGGTCCGTCCGTTCCTGTCGAGATAACGGGACTTGCAGAGGTCCCGAGCGCAGGCGACATCTTCAACGCTGTTGAGGACGAGAGACTTGCCCGCGAGCTCGTTGAGCAGAGAAAGCACGAGCAGAAGCAGGAGCAGTTCAACCAGTACCGCAAGGTAACGCTCGACAACCTGTTCAGCCAGATAGCCGAGGGCGAGATAAAGGAGCTCCCGATAATCGTCAAGGCGGACGTTCAGGGCTCTGTCGAGGCTGTAAAGCAGTCGCTCGAAAAGCTCTCGAACAACGAGGTAAGAGTAAGAGTTATCCACGGAGCAGTCGGCGCTGTCAAGGAGAGCGACGTAATGCTCGCGGCGGCTTCAAACGCAATCATCGTAGGCTTCAATGTGCGTCCCGACCCCGTTGCGGCTGAGAATGCAGAGCGTGACGGCGTTGATATCCGCCTCTACCGCATCATCTACGACGCTATCGAGGAGATATCCACCGCTATGAAGGGTATGCTCGCTCCGAAGTACCGCGATGTCGAGCTCGGACGTGCAGAGGTCCGTCAGGTTTACAAGATATCCAACGTTGGTATGGTAGCGGGAAGCTACGTGCTCAACGGCAAGGTCACACGAGGCTGTCAGATACGTGTTGTACGCGACGGTATCATCATCGCCGCCGACAAGATATCGGGTCTGAAGCGCTTCAAGGACGACGCCAAGGAGGTAGCCGAGGGCTACGAGTGCGGTATCAGCCTTGAGAAGTTCAGCGACGTCAAGGAAGGCGATATCTTCGAGGCTTATATGGTAGAGGAATACCGCGAGGACTAAGCATACAGCATAAGATATAGGGAAAAAATAAAAATCAGCCGAGTATACCTCGGCGAGAGGAGGATCACTCAATGGACACAGAGAGAATGAGCAATGCGGATATGATCCAGTATTGCGACGAAGCGCTGGCATGGGAGGATTTCGGACCGATAGACATCTTCTTTTTCGAGTCCGTAAAAAAGATCCTGCTCGGTCAGTGCAGCCCCATCGAGCAGGAGGAGGATTTCCCCAACGACCTGATGGGAGTTGAACGACCGGTGCGAGATGTCGAGCTTGAACCCGAATACCCGAAGTTCGCCGACATCTACTACGAGGAGGGCGACGAGGAGCTCCCCGACTATACCAAGGTCGAGGCTGACGTCGAGGAGGCAAAGGAAGGCGAGTACTTCGACGGCGAGGAAAAGCAGGAGGAAGAGCATTCCGAGACCGCGGACGGCGGCTTCACCGTTAATATCTGAAAGAGGTAAGCTATGCCTAATTTTAAGAACAGCCGCATGGCAGAGGACATCAAGCGCGAGATGACCGCTATACTGCGCGAGCTGAAGGACCCGCGCATCGACAAGCTGCTCACCATTGTGAGGGCTGACCTGTCGGGCGATATGTCGAGCTGCAAGATATATGTCTCGAGCCTTGACGGCATTGAGCGTACCAAGGAGTCGGTCGCGGGACTGAAAAGCGCGGCGGGCTTCATAAGGCGTGAGCTTTTCCACCGCCTGAAGATGAGAAAGTCGCCCGAGCTGACGTTCGTGGCGGACAATTCCATTGAGCGCAGCGCGGAGATAAGCAAAAAGCTCAACGACCTACTTGATTGACAGAAACCGAAAGAGGTGCATTTATGTATATTGGTTTCAGTGAGACAGAGACCTTCCTGCGCAACTGCGAGGATGCTGTCATAATCACTCACCAGAGTCCCGACGGCGACTGTATCGGTGCAGGCTTCGGACTCAAAGACATTCTTGCCGAGCTCGGCATACGCAGCAGAGTCGTGTGCAGCGACGTTTTCCCGTCGCGCTACGACTTTATGACAAGCGTCGGCGCGGGCGAGGACTTCGAGCCCAAGACGGTAATCGCGGTGGATATCGCGGACGTCAAGCTTATGGGCAAATATGCCGAGATATACGGCGACAAGGTGCAGCTGTGCATCGACCACCACGAGTCCAACAGGGACTATGCGGAAAAGACCCTTCTCCGAGAGAAGGCGACGGCGGCGTGCGAGATAATCTACGACCTCGGCAAATATATGGGCGTGAATATCACCAAGCACTGCGCGATGTGCCTGTATACGGGAATAGCCACGGATTCGGGCTGCTTCCGCTACGACTGCACAACTCCCCGCGCTCACGAGATAGCGGCGGAGATGAAGCGCAGCTACGATATCAACTTCGCAAGGATAAACCGCTATATGTTCGAGGTCAAGTCGCTCGGCAGAATGAAGCTCGAGGCGAAGGTCTCGGAGCTGATGGAGGAGCACCTCGGCGGCAAGCTCGCTGTTGTAGCGGTAACACAGGATATGATGAAGGAGCTGGGGATAAGCCCCGACGAGCTCGAGGGCTTTGCTCCGCTGACTATACAGCTCGAGAATACCGAGGTCGGCATTCTTATGCGCGAGCGCGAGCCCAACGTGTTCAAGTGCTCGTTCCGCTCGGCTGACGAGGTCAATGTCTCGACCATATGCCAGACCATAGGCGGAGGCGGTCACGCGAAGGCTGCGGGCTGTACCGTCGAGGGCGAGCTCGAAGAGGTAAAGAAAATGCTGATAGAGACCGTCAGAAAGGCGCTCGGCTGATGAACGGCATACTGTGCGTCAACAAGCCCGCGGGCTTCACGTCGTTCGACGTCGTCGCGAAGCTGAGAGGCATACTGCGCGAGCGGCGGCTCGGGCACGGCGGCACTCTCGACCCCATGGCTACGGGAGTTCTGCCCGTTTTCGTGGGCACGGCAACGAAGGCGTGCGACATTATGCCCGACAACACCAAGAGCTACCGAGCGGGCTTCCGTCTCGGCGAGACGACCGATACGCAGGACGTCACGGGCGAGGTGCTCACGCGCTCGGATACGGCGGTCGGCGAGGACGTGCTAAGAGCCGTTATACCCGAATTTATCGGCGATATCATGCAGCTCCCGCCGATGTATTCGGCGGTGCAGGTGAACGGTCAGCGGCTGTACGACCTCGCCCGCAAGGGTGTGGAGGTCGAGCGCGAGCCGCGCCCGATAACGGTGTACGGCATTGACCTCGTCAGCTACGACGAGGCATCGCGCGAGGGAGTGCTCGACATCTCCTGCGGCAAGGGCACGTATATCCGCACTATTATAAATGATATCGGCGAGCGGCTCGGCTGCGGCGGAGTGATGACCTCGCTCGTGCGGACGAGCTCGGGCGGCTTCACGCTCGGCGACTGCTTCACCTTCGAGCAGATACAGCAGGCTCGCAACGAGGACAGGCTCGAAGAGCTGATACTCCCGATAGAGCGGGTGTTTGCGAAGCTCCCGAGGCTGAAACTGAACGAGGCACAGACGAGAATGTACCGCAACGGCGTCAAGCTCGACCTTGCGCGGGTACACGATATAAAGCAGGGCGAGACGGATTACGCAGTCTACGGCAGCGACGGAGCCTTCATCGGCACCGCGCTCGCCGACTTTGAGGACGGCATACTGCGCGTCGCGAAGAATCTGGGGTGAGCTATGGAACGTAAGAAAACAGCAGTCGCGCTGGGACTTTTCGACGGCGTCCACCTCGGACACAGGGCGGTGCTCAGGGCGGCGTGTGAGCAGCGTAAAAACGGGCTTGTCCCGTCGGCTTTCACCTTTGAGCCGGGGAGCGTACTGCGCAAAGCAGGCGGTGCGTCGGGCTATATCTACGGACAGCGAGCGAAGATAAGGCTCTTGAACGAGTGCGGCATCGCAAGGACCGATTTTCCGCCGTTTGATACGGTGTGCGGACTATCGGGCGAGGAATTTGCGTCGCGAATACTTCACGAGCGAATGAACGCAGCCTATGTATGCTGCGGTAATGATTTCAGATTCGGCAGAAATGCCGCCTGCGGTGCGCAGGAGCTCATCGGCTTCGGAAAGCGTTACGGCTTTGAAGTTGAGGTCGTTGACAGCGTAAAGCTGGACGGCGAAACGGTTTCCTCGAGCCGAATAAGGGAACTTCTGCTGAGCGGCGATATCACTGCGGCAAATGAGCTTCTCGGCTGCGGCTACTTCATAAGTGCCGAGGTCGCGGACGGCAACCACATCGGCAGAACTATCGGCTTCCCGACGATAAATCAGGAATTCGCGGAGGGACAGCTTGTCCCGAGATACGGCGTATACAGCACGGAGGTGACCGTGAACGGTCGCACCTGTGCGGCGGTAACGGATATAGGCGTGAAGCCGACGGTCGGCGCAGAGAAGCCGCTTGCGGAGACCCACATCATCGGCTACAGCGGCGACCTATACGGCAAAAGCGTAGATGTCCGCTTCAGGGGCTTTATCCGTCCCGAGACGAAGTTTGCTTCGCTTGACGAGCTGAAAGCGCAGATAGCCGCTGATATAATGAGAGCTCGGGAACAGCGTACCACATAAAGTTCGTTTTGCTTTCACAACGTTATCACACATTAGTATTATTATAAATAAGCCATTAGCCGTTAGCCGTTAGCCATTAGCTTTTGGTGTCAGCTTCGCTGACTTATTTAAAATATCGCGTCAGCGATACCATTAGCTAAAGGCTAAAGGCTAATAGCTAAAGGCTCAAAACAGGAGGTTATTGCCAAATGATAGAGGTCAGAAACCTTACCAAGCGTTACGGCGACAAGCAAGCCGTCAACGATATCAGCTTCACGGTCGAAAAGGGCGAGATACTCGGCTTTCTCGGACCTAACGGAGCAGGAAAATCAACTACGATGAATATGCTCACGGGCTATATCTCATCGACCTCGGGACAGATACTCATCAACGGAGTGGATATCCTCGAGGACCCGATAAAGGCGAAGTCGAATATCGGCTATCTGCCCGAGATACCGCCCCTTTACGTGGATATGACAGTTGACGCCTACCTCGGCTTTATGTACGACCTCAAGAAGTGCAAGCTCCCGAGAAAGGCTCACCTCAAGGAGATATGCGACCTCTGCAAGATAAGCAACGTAAGAAGCAGACTTATCCGCAATCTCTCGAAGGGCTACAAGCAGAGAGTGGGTCTGGCACAGGCACTTATCAACAACCCGCCCGTGCTCATACTTGACGAGCCCACGGTCGGTCTCGACCCGAACCAGATAATCGAGATACGCACACTTATCAAGAAGCTCGGCAAGAACCACACCGTTATCCTCTCGTCGCACATACTCCCCGAGATACAGGCTGTATGCGACAGGATAATCATCATCAACAAGGGTGTTGTAGCGGCTGACGGTACCGCCAACGATATCGCCACAAAGATAACCAACGAGCACAAGATGACTCTCCGTATCGAGGGACCGACCCATACGGCTGAGGACAAGAAGGCTATCGTTGCCGAGCTGAAGAAGCTCGACGGCATCAAGTACGTCCGCGCCGATATGGAGCGTGAGAAGGGCGTTTACGACTACGACGTCGAGGCTGAGGAGAAGGTGGATATCCGCCGCGCGATAAATCAGCTCTGCCGCGACAAGGGCTGGAATATCCTTATGCTCCAGCTTTCGGATATGACCCTCGAGGACATCTTCCTCAAGATCACTATGGGCGACGTTATGCCCGGCGCAGAGAAGGCTGAAAAGCCCGCCGCCGAGAAGCCCAAGTTCGACCTCGACATCAGGGACGGCGAGCTCATCGCCACCGAGGTCGCTGAAGAGACAAAGGAAGAGGTCACAGAGAATCTTCCCGCAGATGAGTCCTTTGCGGACGATGAAAATGAAGGAGGCGAGGAGTAATGGGAGCTATATACAGACGTGAAATGGGCGCTTTCTTTACTTCGGGCGTCGCATACGTGTTCCTGACAGTGTTCACACTGCTTTCGGGCATATTCTTTTTCTTCGGCGTTATCGCCTCGGGCACTACCGAGACCTCGCCGCTGTTCAGCTCTATGTTCATCGTAGTGCTGTTCCTCATACCGATACTCACGATGAAGCTCCTCAGCGAGGAGAAGAAGAACCGTACAGATCAGGGATTGCTGACCGCGCCGATAGGACTGTGGTCGATAGTTCTCGGCAAGTATTTCGCGGCTCTCACTCTCTACATCATCGCAGAGAGCGTAGTCTTCATCTACTCGCTTATACTCGCATACCTCGGCGATGTCGTATGGCAGTCGCTGCTCGGCAACTACTTCGCCATGCTCTTCCTCGGAGCCGCATTCATCGCGGTCGGACTGTTCATCTCGTCCCTCACCGAGAACCAGATGGCAGCAGCCGTAGCAAGTATGCTGGCACTCTTCGTGCTCTACCTCTTTGATTCACTGGCATCTAACATTTCGATAGACTTCATCAGAAAGATAATGCTTTCTTTCTCGTTCTATTCGAGATATGAGGAATTCACACGCGGCGTGTTCAATCTCACGAGCGTGGTATTCTTCATCAGCGTCGCCTTTATCTTCAACTTCCTGACGGTAAGGGTGCTCGACAGAAGACGCTGGAGCTAATTGAGAAAGGAAGGTGTCATTACAGATGAGCAAAAACAAAAAAGAAGAAATAGAGAAGGTAAACGAGACTGCCGAGGGAAGCAGGGATACCGCTCCCAAGAAGCGCGGCAGAGGCAAGAAGCTGAAATACGGCTCGATGTCGCTGGGAATCGTGGTAGTCGTTATCGCTATCGTGGTGCTCGCGAACCTTATGTGCGGACTTATCGTCAAGCGCTACCCCGTGAAGCTCGACCTCACGGGCGATAACAGATATGAGCTCACGGACGAGTCCATTGACGCTCTGAAGAAGCTCGACAAGGACGTTGATATCGTCGTTACATCTCCGGAATCAGTATTCCAGACCCTCGAAGCTCAGTACCCGAGCTACTACTACCAGTATTACGGTCAGTATGTTGAAACACCGTATACGATGATACCGCAGATACTCGACAAGTACAGTGTGTACGCCGAGAGCGGCAAGGGAAGTGTCAGCGTCAAGTACGTTGATATCAACCGCGACCCCGATGTTGTTGCGAAGTACAAGGCTAACTACAGCGGCGAGATAACCGAGCAGAGTATGATATTCGCCTGCGGAGACAGAGTAAAGGTACTCGGTCAGAGCGATATCCTCGGTATGATATCTCCCTCGAAGGCAAGCCAGCAGACAGGCACCCTCAGTATGGTATTCAGCGGCGAGAGCGTGATAACCTCGGCTATTATGTCCGTTGCGGATTCCAAGCCGATAAAGGTGGCTGTTGTAAGCCAGCTCAACGGCAGCTCTGTTGTTGACCAGATAGGCGCCAACATCGCATATTCGACAGAGCAGTTCCTCTCGAAGAACGGCTACGACTGCACAGAGATAGACATTGCTACAGAAGAGCTCGGCGACTACGATATGCTCGTGCTCTGCTGCCCCGCATACGACTTCTCCGAGGACGTCATCAGCAAGATGACCGACTTCCTCTACAACAACGGCGAGTACGAGAAGGATATGATATATATCCCCAGCCTCGACGCGCTGAACCTCCCCAACATCACCGAGTTCCTCGCTGACTGGAAGGTACAGATAGAGGAAAACTATATCAAGGACGACAAGAACAGCGTTTCCATCTCGGGTCAGCTCTTCCCGACTGTAAAGGTGAGCGATACCGAAGAGGTGGGAAGCCTCCCGAACGATACTCTCCCGATAGTTGCTCCCTTCGGCAGAACTATCACAGTTGTCGGCAAGAACAACGAGACAGTCATCAAGGAGCTCATCAAGTCGAACGACACGGCTTACACCGCTTCACTCGTTGACGATTCCGATTCGAGCGAGAGAGCCGAGTACAACATCGTGGTAAAGGCAAGGAAGGAGACCTCGTCGGGTCTCAGCGTGTACGGAAGCGACCTCCTCGTTATAGGCAGCCCGTATATGCTTGACAGCTCGATAGTTTCAAGCGCAAACACCTACAACAATGCCTCTGCACTTCTGAGCATAATCAACGGTATGTCGGGCAAGGAGGCAGGCGCTTCCATCATTCCCGAGAAGTCGCTGCAGATGAACACCATCTCACCGACAGCGGGCGAGGTAAGATTCATCGAGATATTCGCTATCCTCGTTATCCCCGCGATTATCGCCTGCATAGGACTTGTTGTACTGTTAAGGAGAAAGAACCGATGAATAAAACAGCAAAGGGTCTGATAGCGCTCAGCGGTGTACTGGTACTGCTCGGCGGCGGCTATGCCGCACTGAGGCTCACCGAGGACAAGGGCGGCGAGAGCGAAAGCTCCTCCTCGTCCGAGGTCTCCGAGAGCGGCAAGGAAGTCATCATCATCAGCGATACGGCTCCCGACGGTCCCGAGGACCCGAATCAGAGCTTTGAATACGGCGTTGTCAAGACCGTTGACGTTACGAACGAGAGCGGCGAGCTCCACGTGGTGCAGAAGGAGAAGAGCTCGACGGACGAAGGCTCTTCCTACACGACGTATACTCTCGACGGCTATCAGGACATAGCAATGGAGAACTCAATAATCGGCACGCTCGCGAACAACGCGAATGAGCTGACGAGCAGCGACGTCATCGCCGAGGACTGCACCGACCTCGCCAAGTACGGACTTGAAAGCCCGCGCATCACTGCGGATATCAAGTACGAGAGCGGTAAGTTCTACCGTATGTATATAGGCGACGAGGCTCCCTCGGGCGACGTCTCCTACGTGATGATAGACAGCATAAACACGGTGTATACCGTGAGAAATTCCGCGCTTGCCAACTACAGCAAGGCAGCGTGGGACTTTGTTGACACCACTGTTCTTGCCTCTCCCGACGAGCTTCCGATAGTGAAGACTCTGAAGATAGAGCGCGGCGACATCGACTACGATATCGTGATAAAGTACGACGAAAAGGCTGACGATTCGAGCTATACGGGCGGTACGTCCTCGGCTCACATCCTCGTCGAGCCCACGACGGCTTACCTCGCGGTAGAGCGCTCGACCGACATCACCACGGGTATGTTCGGGCTGAGTGCTGCGGGCATATACAGCGTACACTGCACGGAAAACGACATCGCAGAGGCAGGGCTGAAGGATCCGTTCTGCACGGTGACTATGTCCTGCGACGACGGCAATGAGTACACACTCCTGCTGAGCGAGCAGTTCACCGACAGCGAGTACGGCAAGTGCTACTACGGTATGCTCAAGGGCGGCAACGTCATCTTCATCATCAGCGAGGACAAGGCTCAGTGGGCGACGGTAATGCCCGTTGACATCGCCTCGAAGATATTCATAGCCTCTTACGTATGGAACATCTCCGACCTCAGCGTCGAGTGCTCTTCGGGCGAGAAGGCGGAGTTCAGGCTCGAGAAGAAGGACCCGAACGAGAAGAAGGATTCCTACAAGGCTGAGGACATCAACACCACCAAGAACGGCGAGAGCTTCGACAGCGAGCGCTTCCGCCAGTTCTACGGCTTCCTCATCAGCGGCAACGCTGAGAGCTTCGCGCTCGGCGAGGAGATACCCGCCGCAGCACCTATGGTGAAGCTGACCTATACGGATTCGTATACGAATGAGACTACAACGCTTGAATTCTACGATAAGTCGGCAATGAGCGCACTCATCGTCGTGAACGGCGAGGCTAAGTTCACGGTGACGAAGTCGTTCGTCGAGACGCTGATACACAACGTTCAGATACTCGACACGGACGAGGAATTCAAGACCACGTGGAAATGACAAGCCGTTAGCCGTTAGCCATTAGCTTGTGGTATCGGCTTTGACGATGGATTTCAAAAACGGCTGAATCGGAATTGTGCAGAGGCGGCGTTCCGCCCCCGGCACCTGCACGAGCATAATATATGAACGGAGGAAAACTGATGAGCGAGAAATTTTTCACATACAAGGGCTATCCGCTCGTGAGAAACGGCAGCCAGATATACTACGGCTATATGGCTGACCCGTATGTAATATGGATACAGATACTCGGCACGACCACCAACGAGAGCGGCGAGGAGGTCACCTCGAAGGTGAGGGTCGTACAGATGGACACCAACGAGACCGACCCGATAAAGGCTTTCGTGAAGAACACGGAGCGCGAGTGCGGACTGTACGAGGCGCTCGACATCGCGAAGGTGTGGCTGGATAAGGCTCTTGCGGTATGATATCGGACATCTTGTTAATGCTGAAAATGATTTCACCTGATTGATTAAATCAATTCGATTAAAAGCTGCTTTATTTAAGCAGCTTTTTTCTTTATCCGTGCAAAAGCTGAGTGATGATTTAGACAATACTACGAAATTATATACTGTTCATAAATTCTTCTTGAAATATTACTTTAATATCGCTATAATTAAAGCAGATTAATTAAGCCGTTTAGGCGCGGCGATCGTTTATTTTTGGAGGGAATAAAAATATGAACAGATTCATAGGCAAGGTGCTGTCGGCTATCTCGGCAGCAGCAGTAACAGCGGCGGCTATGCCCTACATAGCTCCCGCACAGGCGGCGGACACCTCTTTCCCCTACACCATCGAGGGCGAGGACTTAAAGGGCGCTGACCTCTGGACTTCCATCTACGAAACGCAGATACCCGACTACTCGGGCGAGGGCTTCTGGTACCTCTCGAATGCAACAGGCTCTTTTGAGGTGACAGTCCCCGAGGACGCGATGTACCAGCTCACAGTCCGCGGAGCTCAGATACTCAGCGGCGAGGGCGGAGCACGTCAGCAGGCGGTCAAGGTGAACGGAGTGAAGTACACCATACAGGCGGGCTATTCCGCAGAGTGGCGCGATTACGACTTCGGTATGATACGCCTCAACAAGGGCGAGAACACCATCGAGTTCATCAACGAGTACGGCTATATGGCAATAGACACCGTTACCGTTTCCGAGGCGGTCTTCCCCGACCTCTCGCTTGCTACAGCCGAGACCTGCGACCCCGACGCTACTCCCGAGGCTAAGGCTCTGATGAAGTACCTGCACAGTGTCTACGGCACGAATATCATCTCGGGTCAGCAGCAGATATACGGCGGCGGAAATCAGGTGCAGACCACTATCCGCTACGACGAGAACGCCGACAAGTGCACCGATCAGGACGGCACTGTCTACGAGATAGACCCCGAGAGCTATGATGAGGACGAGCAGGGGCACAAGTTCCCGTGGCACTGCACGGGTCCTGACGGGCAGGTATACACCTACAGCACGCAGAACCGCAACTACACCTACAACAACTACGACCTCGACGTGGACCTTGTCTACGAGCTGACGGGCAAATATCCCGCGATACAGGGCTTCGACTTCGGAAGCTACTGCCCGTGCTATGCGTGGGACGACGGCGTTGCGGGACGTATGATAGAATGGACGAACGAAAAGGGCGGCATATGCACGGCTTCGTGGCACGTGAACGTACCGACGGCAATGGCTGACTACACCCTCGGCGAGCCGCTCGACTTCTCGAAGACCACATACAGCGAAAAGACCGACTTCAAGACCGCCAACTGCATGGTAGAGGGCACGGTCGAGTACGAGTACTTCCAGCTCTGTATGAAGAATCTCGCCGCGGAGCTTCAAAAGCTTCAGGACGCGGGAGTTCCCGTTATCTTCCGTCCCTTCCACGAGGCTGAGGGCAACCCCAGCCACACCGATGACCCGATAGACGGCTCGGGAGCGTGGTTCTGGTGGGCTAAGGAGGGAGCAGTCGTATACAAGCAGCTGTGGGCTCTCTTACAGGACACCCTTGAAAACGAGTACGGTCTGCACAACCTCATCTGGGAGCAGAACCTCTACGCGTGGTCGGATTCGTCTGCGGAGTGGTACTCGGGCGACGACAGAGTTGACATCGTCGCATTCGACAAGTACAACACCCAGTACAACCGCCACGACGGCAAGACCTCGGGTCCGAACCTCGACGCCGAGGCAGGCATATTCTACAAGATACACGGTTATGTGAAGGGCAATAAAATGGTGGCAATGGCTGAGAACGACTCCGTACCGAGCCTGAAGAATATGCAGGTCGAGCACGCGGCGTGGCTCTACTTCTGCCCGTGGTACGACTCACAGCAGGCTTACTTCGTAAGCGGCGACAACTATCAGGACCACGACGAGTTCAAGGCTCTCTACAACAGCGACTACTGCATCACGCTCGATGAGCTCCCCGCTGACCTGTTCAAGGGCGGCACTGCTCCGACGAGCACGACTGCTACTTCTACAACAAAGGCTACGATCACAGCCGTTACAGCTCTGACCACCACCACCTCCGCAGCGGGCACGGGAACAGCTCCCGCGGTGACGCTCATCGGCGACGCCAACTGCGACAAGAAGGTCACGGTAGCGGACGCGGTGGCTATATTGCAGTCGATAGCGAACAAGGACAAGTACGCGCTCTCGGCAGAGGGAGCGGCGAATGCCGACTGCTGTGACACAGGCGACGGCGTTACGGCTATGGACGCCCTCGCGATACAGCGCCTCGACGCGCACGCGATAGAATCCCTGCCTGAAACAACCAAATAACAAAAAAAGAGCACCCAAGCGGGTGCTCTTCTTGTTCAAGATGTAAAGGTCATACACATAAAATGTTGATATCTTGGTATCTTGGCGCGGTGTCCCAACAGGACCCGCGACCCTCTGTCAGCTGTTAGCCGCGCCGTCCCCTACACGAATACGTTCAATCAACCAATTGTAGGGACGACCAATGGTCGTTCGCGATTATCCGTATCAATTGCCGTTAACGTTATGCGGACGCGCAATGCGCGTCCCTACAATCGGTTGCCGTTGGTTTATCGGTCGCCAACGGGCGGCGGGACGCCGCCCCTACAATCCGTGTTACGTCAGATATTGTGAATGGCACGGGCGCACGGAATGCGCCCCTACAAATATTCAGATACGTCCGCGTCAGCGGACACCTCAATTATTCACTATTCAGTATTCAGTCTTCAATATTCATTAATTCCGTCCCTGTTCAATTTCACTTTATTGCTTTACATCGGTCAAGATACCAAGATACCAAGATATCAAGGTATTATTGATTGGTAAGGCACGCGCACTGAGCTCTTAGCTCTGAATGACAACTATGACGACTATGACAACTGATATATAGTGCCCTGTTGTCATAGACTCTCAGCTCTGAGTTCTCACACCCGCGGGCTTGCTTTTTCTCGGACACTATGCTATAATGATATATTGGCGGAAAATGTTCGGGAGGTATGCGGATTGAACGACAACACCGTTATCATAAGCGAAATAAAGCGCCTTCTCGGCGGCAGACAGCCCCTCGCCTACGTGCGGAGCTTCGGCTGTCAGCTCAACACGTCGGACGGCGAGAAGATAAAGGGACTGCTCAGAAAAATGGGCTACGGCTTCACCGAGGACGAAGCGGAAGCCGACCTCATCATACTCAACACCTGCGCAGTCCGCGAGAATGCCGAGGACAGGGTGTTCGGCATAGTCGGGAGCATGAAGAAGCTCAAGGAGCTCCGCCCCGACCTGATGATCGGCATAGCGGGCTGTATGACGGCTCAGAGCCACATCGCGGAAAAGATAAAGAAGTCCTACCCGCAGGTGGACTTCGTGCTCGGCACATCGGCGATAAACGCGCTGCCGAGGCTGCTGCTGGACTGCCTCAACGGGGCGAGATTCTCGGCTGATATAGCCGAATACGACGACTTCTCCGCAGAGACGGAGCAGGTGCGCGAGAGCAGCTTCAAAGCCTCCGTGCCGATAATGTTCGGCTGCAACAACTTCTGCACCTACTGCATAGTGCCGTATGTCCGCGGCAGAGAGCGCAGCCGCCGTCCCGAGGACATTATTTCCGAGGTCGAGGGACTGGTGCGGGACGGCTACAAGGAGATAATGCTGCTGGGACAGAACGTCAATTCCTACGGCAACGACCTCGGCGGGGAGATGAGCTTCCCGCAGCTGCTGAGGCGGCTCAACGCGATAGAGGGCGACTTCTGGATACGCTTTATGTCCTCGCACCCGAAGGACGCGTCCGCGGAGCTTATCGACGCCATATTCGGCTGCGAAAAGGTCGCCAAGCACCTGCATCTGCCCGTACAGAGCGGCAGCGACGGGGTGCTCCGCCGAATGAACAGGCGCTACACGGCGGAGAAGTACCTCGGCATAGTTGACGAGATACGCCGCCGCGCCCCCGATTTCTCGCTGACTACGGACATCATAGTCGGCTTCCCCGACGAGACGGAGGAGGACTTCGCGGCTACCCTTGCGATAATGGAGCGTGTGAAATACGACAACATCTACTCGTTCATCTACTCGAAGCGTACGGGCACAAAGGCAGCGGAAATGCCCGACGCTGTCTCCGAGGAGGAGAAGGGAGTGCGTATGCGGCGGCTGCTGGAGCTCCAGCGTGAGATATCCACCGAGCACTACAAGCGCTTCATCGGCAGGAGAATGAGGGTACTGGTGGACGACGTCTCAAAGAAGCGCGAGGGCTATGTTTCGGGCAAGAGCAGCGAGTTCATCATAGTCGAGCTTGAGGGCGACAGCTCGCTGATAGGGCAGTTCGTGGACGTCGAGATAACCGAAGCCATGAACTGGGCTGTGCGCGGGCGGCGCGTGTAGGTGTAGGGACGCCCATCGGGCGTCCGTAAATAACGGACAAACGGCAGACGGACGCCCGATGGGCGTCCCTACAATCGGTTGAATTTGGTTTGTCTGTATATCGACGGGACGTCGAGGACGCCGTCCCCTACATTCGGTTGAATGGAAATGACCTGTAGGGGCGGAAACACGGGTCCGCCCGCAGCTGAAATAAAGGAGAGGTTATATGAAAAAACTGATAGCATTATCGTGCCTGACGACGCTATTACTTGCGGGCTGCGGAGTTGACGAGCCAAATGAGGAGATAAGCAAGCCCGAGCCCGTGAGCGCGGCGACTACGGCTGCGACCACCACGGAGCCTGAAACAGAGCCAACGACAAAGGCGGCGACCACGAAAAAGACCAAGCCAGCGACCACAAAGGCGACCACCACGACTGCGGCGACTACTACCACCATCGCCACCACAACAAGCTCGTCGGGCGGCACGGCTACATTCACGGACAGGCTCGACGCCTATCCTGATCTCTACACGGATACAGTTAGGAGAGCGTGGGATGAGATATACGAGACAAACGACGGCTGTGTGAGCATAGCCTATGCGACGTATGACATCGACGCCGACGGAATTCCCGAGCTCATCTTCAAGCACGGTACCTGCGAGGCTGATTTCCTGACCGATATCTACACGGTCGACCTCGACGCAAAGCTTCGGATGGTCAGACAGATCGGCGGAAGCCACGCCGTATTCGCCCGCGACACAGACGGCGACTTCGTCCTCATTCAGGGATATATGAACGAAATGTCTATGCTGTGGTACAATATGGATGACAACTTCAACCTGTCCCTGCACAAGGAGTACAGCCACTCTCTCAAGGACGACGAGTCCTACGAGCAGCTCGAGATGGCGCAGAACGTGTGGAGAATCGACTACATCAGCGCCTATAGCTTCGATAATAACACGGAGATAAAATCGTATATCAACTACGCCTACAGCGAGTACGAGGAGTTAGACGGGCTCTACATCGACTTCGGCTTCGGCTGGGCATCACACTAAGGAAAAGGAGTAATCACAATGGATATAATCGAAATGGCAAGGGAGCTCGGCAAGGCTCTCCAGACGGACGACCGCTACATCGCGTATATGCTCGCGAAGCAGGTGAATGACGCGGACGAGGAGCTCCAGAAGGACATCGACAGCTTCGAGAAGATGCGCTACGACCTCAGTATGGAGCTCACCAAGGAGAACAAGGACACCGATAAGGTGAAGGAGCTCGACGACAATATCAAGGAGACGTACAACAAGATAATGTCGAACAAGAATATGATAGTGTTCTCGGCGGCGCAGAAGTCGCTGGAGCAGCTTGTCGGCAATATACAGGAGATAATCACTATGTCTGCGAACGGCGAAGATCCCGCCACCTGCGAGCCCGCATCGGGCTGCACGGGCAGCTGCGCGACCTGCGGCGGCTGTCGGTAAGCGACCGAAGCGCAGTTCACGCGGACGCTCGTAAACTCGTTTACTGAAATGGGCGGCGAGTCTTTTCCCGCGCGCCTTACCAATCGTAGGGGACGCCGCCCTCGGCGTCCCGCCAATATACCGACAAACCAACGGCTACCAAATGTAGGGACGCGCATTGCGCGTCCGCAAACAACAGACAAACGGCAGACGGACGACCAGTGGTCGTCCCTACACGGTATATCAACCAACGAAAAATCCACGATAAGGAGAAAATGATAATGGATATCGACAGAAGTAAGATATCGCCGATGATGCAGCAGTATTTCGAGGTCAAGGACAAGTACCCCGACTGCATACTGTTCTTCCGTCTTGGCGACTTCTATGAGATGTTCTTCGACGACGCTATAACTGTGTCGAAGGCGCTCGAGCTGACCCTCACTGGCAGGGACTGCGGTCTTGAGGAGAGAGCGCCGATGTGCGGTGTCCCTTATCACGCCGCGGATATGTACATAAAGCGGCTCATAGAGATGGGCTTCAAGGTGGCTGTATGCGAGCAGCTGACCGACCCCGCCGAGACGAAGGGCATAGTTGTCCGCGACGTAATACGCGTGGTGACTGCGGGCACTCTGACCGATTCGGAGATGCTCGAGGACGGCGCTAACAACTACCTGTGCAGCGTTTACTACGACGCCGAGCGAAAGACCTGCGGCGTAGCCTCTGCGGATATATCGACGGGCGAGGCGAGCCTTTGCGTGTTCGAGGGCAAGGATATGGAAGCCGACGTTATCAACGAGCTCTCGCGGTGCAGACCCGCGGAGATGATATTCCCCGAGAACTTTCTCTCGATGAAGAACGTGGCGGAATTTGTGAAGGTAAGGCTTGACTGCGCGGTAACTCTGCGCGACACGGTATGCTTCCGTACTCCCGAGAGGATAGACTACGTAAAGCAGGTATTCGGTGTGAAGTCCATGGCGGAGCTCGGCATATCCGAGGACGGTGCGGACTGCTATGCTGTCTGCGGACTGTTCGACTACATACGCGAGACACAGAAGAACAACGTTTCGCGCTTTACTGCGATACAGCTTATGCAGGGCGACGCCTATATGGGGCTCGACCTCAACGCAAGGCGCAACCTTGAGCTCACCGAGACTATGCGCAGCAAGGAGAAGAAGGGCTCACTGATGTGGGTGCTCGATTCGACCAAGACCTCAATGGGACGCCGTATGCTGAGAAGCTGGATAGAGCAGCCGCTGAAAAGTCCCGCCCGCATAATCGAGCGCCTTGACGCGGTCGAGGCTCTGTACCGCAGGAGCGTGTCCCTCGCGGATATGCAGGCTCTGCTCGAGCGCGTGTACGACCTCGAACGCCTGATGACGAAGGTGATGTACAAGTCGGCGACTCCGCGCGACCTGAAGTCCCTCTCCGCGACGGCAATGCAGCTGCCTGCGCTGAAAAAGGAGCTCGCGCAGCTGGGCAGCTCGAAGCTGCTTGCGCGGCTCGATACCGAGATATCCACCCTCGACGAGATAGTGAAGCTCGTGGAAAACGCGATAATGGAGGAGCCTCCGATATCGGTCAAGGACGGCGGCGTGATAAAGGACGGCTTCAACGAGGAGCTCGACTCGCTCCGTCACATAATGAACCACGGCAAGGACATCATCACTGAGATAGAGCAGCGCGAGAAGGACGCGACGGGCATAAAGAACCTGAAAATCGGCTATAACCGCGTGTTCGGCTACTATCTTGAGGTAACGCGCTCGTACTACGAGCTCATACCCGAGGGCTGGATTCGCAAGCAGACCCTCGCCAACGCCGAGCGCTTCATCACCGAGGAGCTCAAAAACGCCGAAAATGCGATACTCGGCGCGAAGGACAAGGCTCTCCAGCTTGAAGCGGACATCTTCTCGGAGGTGCGCGACTTCCTCGCAACGAGGCTCGAGCCCGTGCAGAAGACGGCTTCGGCTGTCGCGGCAGTGGACGTGCTGTGCTCGTTCGCGGACGTAGCCCTGCGCAACAACTACGTAAAGCCCGACATCGCGATAGACGGCTCTATCGACATCAAGGCAGGACGCCACCCCGTGGTGGAGCTGATGCTGGAAAACGAGATGTTCGTCCCGAACGACGTGTACATCGACAAGAAAGCCGACCGTATGGAGATAATCACAGGTCCGAATATGTCAGGTAAATCGACGTATATGCGCCAGACAGCCCTCATCGTGCTGATGGCGCAGGTGGGAAGCTTCGTGCCCGCAGACAAGGCGAAGATATCGGTCGTTGACAAGATATTCACCCGCGTGGGAGCCTCCGACGACCTCACCGCGGGACAGTCCACGTTCATGGTCGAGATGAGCGAGGTGTCCGATATACTGCGGAATGCCACCCCCGACAGCCTCGTTATCCTCGACGAGGTGGGACGCGGAACCTCCACATTTGACGGCGTGAGCATAGCCCGCGCGGTCGCGGAGCACATATGCACCTCGAAGAAGCTCGGCTGCAAGACAATGTTCGCGACCCATTACCACGAGCTCATCGGGCTCGAAAACGAGCTTGAGGGCGTGAAGAACTACAGCATAGCCGTGAACAAGCACGGCGGTACGATACGCTTCCTGCGCAAGATAGTGCGCGGCGGAGTTGACGAGAGCTACGGCGTAGACGTGGCAAAGCTCGCGGGACTGCCGACGAAGGTGCTCGCGAGGGCAAAGGAGCTTCTTGAGGAAATGGAGCGCTCGCACGCCGCTGAAAAGAGCGGCGTAGTACGCGACGACGGCGGGCAGATAAGCTTCGGCAGTCTCGGGCGCGAGGCGGCACTCGATATGCTGAGCCGCACCAATATCGACGAGCTCTCGGACGCGGAATGCCGCAGTCTGCTCACGGATATGATAGCTGTTATGGAAAACTGAACCTGTAGGGGGCGATGCCCACATCGCCCCGACTGATATTATGCGGGCTGATGAGGGCATCAGCCCCTACAACTGATTATTCTTTACCCAATATGCGAAAGGAGAAGGCAATGCCGCAGATAAACGTACTGAGCAAGGAGATATCCGAGCTCATAGCCGCGGGCGAGGTCATAGAGCGCCCTGCCTCGGTAATAAAGGAGCTCGTGGAGAACTCGATAGATTCGGGCGCCAAGCATATCACCGTCGAGATAAAGAACGGCGGCACGACGTATATGCGCGTCACCGACGACGGCTGCGGTATGGCGTTCGAGGACGTCCCGACGGCTTTTCTCCGCCACGCGACGAGCAAGATAGTCGCAAAAGCAGACCTTGACGACATACGCACCCTCGGCTTCCGCGGCGAGGCTCTTGCCTCGGTGTCGGCTGTGGCAAGGGTCGAGGTCATGACAAAGCGCCGCGAGGACGAGTACGGCACGCTGTACACAATTGACGGGAGCGTGGAGAAATCGCACGATAAGAGCGGCTGCCCCGACGGCACGACCATAATAATCCGCGACCTCTTCTACAACGTCCCCGCGAGGGCAAAGTTTATGAAGAAGGACGTCACCGAGGCTAACGCTATCAGCAATATAATGCAAAAGATAACGCTCTCGCACCCGTCCGTCGCGTTCAAGCTCATACGTGACAACCGTATGGAGTTCAACTCCGCGGGCGACGGCGAGCTGTTTTCGGCGGTATACGCGGTCTATGGGCGCGATTTCGCCCGCGACCTCATTCCCTGCGACTACGAGTACCACGGCATACACGTCAGCGGCTACGTGATAAAGCCGCTCTATTCCCGCAATAACAGGGCTTTCCAGAACTTCTTCGTCAACGGCAGATACGTGCGCTCGCGGCTGTGCTCGGCGGCGCTGGAGAACGCCTACAGCAATATGATAATGACGGGGAAATTCCCCGCCTGCGTGATGATGATAGACCTCGCTCCCGCGGCAATGGACGTCAATATCCACCCCGCAAAGGCTGAGGTGCGCTTCACCGACGAGCGGAGCGTGTCCGACGCGATATATTTCGGCGTGAAGAACGCGCTGATGAACGACGGGCTCATCTATGAATTCGAGCTCAAGCCGCGCACCGACTGGACAGCGCCGCCTCCCGAGGAGCCGCCCGTCCAGCAGGAGATAATGTTCACTCCCGTGGAGCAGATAGCGCAGAAGGAGCAGGAGCTCGCTGCTCCCGAGCTTGTGAGAGCTCCCGAAAAGCCCGTATATACGCCGCCTGTGAAGGTCGAGGAGGACGGCGCGGAGGTCGTAGGCATACGCCCGTTCGAGCACTTCGGCGAGAGCGGCGTTACCGCTGCCAAGTCCGAGCCCAAGCCTGTAATTGCCGAAACAAAGCCGATTCCCGAGCCTGAGCCCGTGCCCGACACCCCTATCGAAGGCTTCACCTACATCAGCGCGAGCTCCTTTGCGAAGCCCGCGGTTCCCAAGCTCGAGAAAAAGCCCGAGCCCGCGGACGCTCTGCACGAGGAATTTCCCGATATAAAGGTCATTGGTGAGGCATTTGGGCTCTACGTCATCTGCGAGAGCGCTGGCAAAATGATAATGATAGACAAGCACGCCGCTCACGAGCGCATAATCTTCGAGCGCCTGCGCAGCCGCAACTGCCGCCAGTACAGCCAGAGCCTGCTCACGGGCATAAAGGTGCTGCTCACGGCGGAGGAGATAGACGCAATGGAAGGGGAGCAGGAGCTCCTCGCCGACCTCGGCTTCACGTTCGATTTCACGCAGAGACCGTGCATAGTCGCGACGGCTGTGCCCACGTTCATAATGGAAGCCGACATCGAGGACATCATCTGCGAGGTCGCGAACAATCTGCGTCTGCACAAGGCGAACCCGCAGTCGGGGCTGCTCGACGATATGCTGCACACAGTCGCCTGCAAATCGGCGATAAAGGCGAACGACAAGAATTCGCCCGAGGAGCTTCAGTCCCTCGCGGAGCAGGTCTGCTACAATGAGAATATCCGCCACTGTCCGCACGGACGTCCCGTGATGTTCACGATGACGAAGTACAACATCGATCACCAGTTCAGGCGGACCTGAGCGCGGTGTCCGCGCCGCCGCTCGCAAGCTTGCTCACTTAAATGGACGGCAAGCCTTTCTCAGGGGTATTTACAATCGCGGGAAGGAACTTCCGCCGCAGAAAAACTGCGACGCGAAGCCGAAAGTTTCGCTCAAGCCTTTTCAAAGGCTTGCAGGTTCCAAGGGCGGCGCCCTTGGTCGCCGTTCACAGCTTTTAGAGAACGGCGAAACAAATCGAAGGCGCCTCGCAAGAGGTGAATCAAAAAACAGCCCTGTGGGCTGTTTTTTGAGATAAGCTGCGTACCAAATCTTTGATTTGGCTTTCGCAGCTATATGCAGCTCTGCTGCTGGGGACGCCTTGTAAGATAAGCAGCACACCAAATCTCTGATTTGGATT
>Ga0129307_1000198_pt1 | contig 105427 bp, 107 predicted proteins | sample P1105metagenome_FD_94437 | JGI IMG/M metagenome (GOLD analysis project Ga0129307, IMG submission 94437) | Capybara group fecal microbial communities from Wisconsin, USA - P1105 metagenome | ecosystem: Host-associated > Mammals > Digestive system > Large intestine > Fecal | place: USA... | reverse complement strand
TTTATGTAGGGGCGGGGTTTATCCCCGCCCGTAAGCCCTGATATTTGAATGAGATTCGGGCGGGGATAAACCCCGCCCCTACGAAAACATTAAATGTTTGTGCAACTGCTACATAATACCGTTACTTTTCCCGAATTACGCTAAAATTTTATCCAGTTCGCGGCTGACCGCTTCAACCGGTTGAGTGCCGTCTAAACGGAAATACCGAGTGTTGCCCGCTTTGGCTTCAGCCTGGTAATAGTCCACCAACGGTTGGGTGGTGGTGTGATAGACGTTCAAGCGATCTAACACGGTTTCCGGTTTGTCATCCGCGCGGATGATTAACTCTTCGCCGGTGACGTCATCTTTTCCTTCCACTTTCGGCGGATTGTAAACCACATGATACGAACGACCGGAGGCCGGATGCACGCGGCGACCGCTCATACGTTCGACGATCACGTTGTCCGGCACATCGAATTCCAATACGTAGTCAATGCCGATACCGGCGGCTTTTAAAGCGTCGGCTTGCGGAATCGTGCGAGGGAAACCATCTAATAAGAAACCTTTTTCGCAATCCGGTTGTGCGACGCGATCCTGCACCAGGGCAATGATTAAATCATCGGGAACCAACTGTCCTGCATCCATCAGCGTTTTGGCCTGTTTGCCCAATTCCGTGCCGGCTTTGATTGCCGCCCGCAGCATATCGCCCGTTGAAATTTGCGGAATAGCGAATTTGTTCATGATGAATTGCGCTTGCGTGCCTTTGCCCGCTCCCGGCGCACCTAAAAGAATGATTTTCATATTAACCTCATTGTTTCAAATTAACCCGCTTACCTTACCTTTGTTGTAGCCTAAACTCAAGCTTTGAAGGGAAATATTTGGGTTTTATCGACGGTTTTTTGTGTCAGGTCTAAAAAAACGGTGCGTTTGGCTTGTTGTCAGGCGCTGTTTTTTCCGTTCCAGGGCGCCACCCAGTAAAGACAAAGCATACCGGGAACGGCAAGGAAAAAGCAGAGCCAGAAATAATCGTAATAACCCAGTGCATTAATCCATGCTCCCGCCTGCGTGTTTAAAGTGGCGCGCGGCAGCGCGGACAAACTGGTAAATAGCGCCAGTTGCGTGGCGGTATAAAGCGGGTTGGTTTCCCGCGCCATAAACGCCACGAAGGCGGAGGTGCCTAATCCGACGCCGATATATTCCGCCGCAATCACTAAACTGAGTATAAAAATTTCATAGGTTCCGATTTGTTCGAACGGTCCTTGTTTTGCCAACCAGGCGAAGCCTAAAATCGTGATAATTTGCACCATGCCGAATAACCATAATGCGCGGTTAATGCCGATTTTCAGCATAATAATGCCGCCTGCGATACTGGCGACGACCATCGGCCATAAAGAGGCGTTTTTAGCGACCAGCCCGATTTGGGTTTTGCTGTACCCCATGTCTAAATAAAAAGGTGAAATCAATGCGGTGGCCATGCTGTCGCCTAATTTGTACAGAAAAATGAAGGCGAGAATAGCGAGTGCCGAACAGACGCCTTTACGGCCAAAGAATTCTTTGAACGGTTCCACCACGTTGTCTTTTAAAGTGCGGTGAGAATCGAGCGAGATTTTGGGTTCTTTGCTGAGAAACAAGGTCATAAAAATGCCCGGCAGCATAAACAGCGCAGTGATGATAAAGACGGTTTGCCACGGAAAGTGATCGGACAAAATCAGCGATAAGGAAGCGGGCACCAGGCCTGAAATGCGATAAGCGTTCACATGAATGGAATTGCCTAAACCGAGTTCGTTATCGGACAGAATTTCGCGCCGATAGGCATCAAGTACCACATCCTGATTCGCAGAAAAGAACGAGCACAGCGTTGCCAGGGCGGCAATCAGCATTAAACCCTGATTATTATGGGGCGAAATGAAACCGAAAAGCGCCAGAGAAATAATCAGTAAAATCTGAGAAATCAGAATCCAGCCGCGGCGGCGTCCCAGAAAGGGCGGAACGTAACGATCCAGCAGCGGCGCCCACAGAAATTTCCAGCTAAAAGGCAGCGTAACGGCAGTAAAATAACCGAGCGTTTCCAAATCCACCTGCTCGGAGCGCAGCCAGACGGGCAGCAGCGAGCTGATAATATAAAACGGTAAACCCGAACTGAATCCCGTAAAAATACAGATAAGCATATTACGGCTGAAAATTTGCGAAGCCAAAGAAGGTTTCGGTAAAGCTTGTTGTGACATGTTGATGATTGATGACGAATATTTGATACGCGAAAGCATAACAAATAATGAACGAGAAGTCTTTAAATGAAAAAGTGCGGGCGATTTTTCGAAAGTTTTTTTGGCACACGGTATAACGGGCGTAATTAATACGCCCGGGTTATATCGCATGTGAGCGGCGGATTAACCTTCATAACCTTGCGGATTATTTTTCTGCCAGTTCCAGGTGTCGCGCATCATATCTTCCAGCGTATGTGTGGCGGTCCAACCCAAAACTTCGGCCGCTTTTTTCGGGCTCGAATAATAGGAATCGATGTCTCCCGCGCGACGGGCAACCACTTTATAAGGCACTTTGATGTCGTTCACTTTTTCAAACGCTTTCACCATATCCAACACGGAATAACCCACGCCGGTGCCTAAATTGTAGGTGTGTAGACCCGGTTGACCTTGGTGTTTATCAAGCGCTTTTAAGTGACCGACCGCCAGATCCACCACGTGAATGTAGTCGCGCACGCCCGTGCCGTCCGGTGTGTCGTAATCGTCGCCGAATACGGAAAGTTCCGGCAATTTACCGATGGCCACCTGGCTGATAAACGGCATTAAATTATTCGGAATTCCGTTCGGATCTTCGCCGATTAAGCCGCTTTCATGGGCGCCGACCGGATTGAAGTAACGCAATACGATGGCACTGAATTGCGGGTTAACTTTAACCGTATCGGCAAGAATGCGTTCCACCATGTATTTAGAGGTTGCATAAGGGCTGGTGGTGGCGCCGACGGCGCTTTCTTCCGTAACGGGCACTACTTCCGGCACGCCGTAAACCGTTGCGGTAGAACTGAATACGATGGTATTCACGCCGGCTTTCAGCATTTCTTCCGTTAAAATAATGGAACCGCCTACGTTATTTTCGTAGTAATAAAGCGGCTTTTGTACGCTTTCACCGACAGCTTTTAAACCGGCGAAATGAATGACCGATTCGATTTTGTTTTCGGTAAAGATTTTTTGCAGCATGGCGCGATCCAACACATCGCCTTCGTAAAATTTTACCTGTTTACCCGTAATTTGCGCCACACGGTCCAGAGATTTAGGGGACGCGTTGCAAAGATTGTCTAATACCACGACGTCCTTGCCTGCGTTAAGCAGTTCGACCACAGTATGCGAACCGATGTAACCCGCACCGCCCGTCACTAAAATTGCCATATGTTTTTCCTTTTCTATCGTGTAAAACCGGTGACAAGTATAAAACTTTTGAGCCAGAGGGAAAAGTATTATCCTAAAGTGCGGTCAAAAAACACGCGATTTTTTATTCGCAATCCTTAAAAGGATTGCTCTCCCAAGAGGCCGTTGGCAAAGTCAACGTTAAAAAAAACGATGCTTTTTTTGACCGCACTTTGGCTGGATTTAGCGCGAATCGTTTCCCGAGCTTCTAAACCGTTTTTCGGCGTAAACCTGTTACCGCAATAAAAAAGAACCTCATACTAAGTATGAGGTTCCGAATGATGAGCTGCGATTAGATTGACGCAACGCCCCAAATGGCAACGACAGTGTAAAGTGCCGCTAATCCGTAGAAGATTAAACCGCCCGCCGGGACATGCACTTTAATATCGTGCATGCCGTGGTGGATTCGGTGTAAACCCGCCCACGCCGGGAAAATGGTTAGCACTAAAATCACTAATTTGCCGAACCAGTGATGGGCGAATGCGATAATGCCGTCCGGTGAAATAATGCCTAAAGGTAATAAAATCCCCAGGATTAAAATTAATACCGGAAAAGCCAGTCCGCTGACCATGCCGCCTGCACTGAACAATAACCATACAGGTGGCTCATTAGAACGTTTTGGATTTGTATTGATCATTCTTTTGCTCCTTATACGGTTAAATGAAAGCAAGAATTAAGCCGATAACGGAAACAACGGCAAACGCAATTTGCAGCGCTTTTTTGATGACTTCCGCTTTTAAGCCGGTGCTGTTAGACATCACTTCGCCCGTCATAGTAAACAGCGTGAAGGCATGTAATAACATCGCAGCTAATGAGATGATATTTAAAATCATCACAATCGGATTTTGCATGAAACCGACAAAATCGGTGGTAAAAGTATTATCAGCCAGTGAGAATACACCGTAAAGCAATACTAAACAGAACCAAACGGTCGGAATCGCGGTTGCTTCACGTACCATATAGAATCGATAAAAATCCCAGCTTTTCCACCAAGTCGGGGTGATTTCACGGACGTATTTATTACGTTTTGTGGTTAATTCGCTCATTGCTTTCCCCTTATGCTTTTGGTTTTAACATTGAGATTAAGAAGTCTTTCGCACTTTCCAGTTTGCCTTGGTTGATCGCCGCGGCCGGATTAACGTGTTTCGGACAAACTTCGGAACACGCTCCCACGAAAGTACAAGTCCATACACCGTTGTCGCCGTTAATAATCGGCATACGTTCGGCTTTACCGTTATCGCGGTTGTCAAGGTTATAACGATGTGCCATGGTTAACGCGGCAGGACCGATAAACTCAGGGTTTAAGCCGAATTGCGGACAAGCGGCGTAGCATAGACCACAGTTGATACACATTGAGAACTGACGGTATTTTTCCAACTGTTTCGGTGTTTGTTTGGTACGGCTTTTTTGTAATTCCGCCGATTCATGCGGTTGACCGTCCAATTCGGGCATTTTATTGCCGATAATGTACGGTTTAATCGCTTCCAGACTTTCGATGAAATGGCTTAAATCCACCACTAAATCGCGTTCGATAGGGAAGTTTGCCAAAGCTTCGATACGCATATGACCGCTGTAATCGCGCAAGAAAGTTTTACATGCCAGTTTAGGAATGTTATTTACCATCATGCCGCAAGAACCGCAGATCGCCATTCGGCAAGACCAGCGATAAGACAATTCTGGCTCCAGGCGATCTTTAATATAACCCAATGCATCCAACAGAGACGTTTGGTTGTCATAAGGGACTTGATAAGTTTTTAAATACGGTTCTTTGTCTGTTTCAGGGTTGTAACGCAAGATTTCTACGTTCATTACTTGATTCGTCATGTTGCGTTCTCCTTATGCGTTTTGGGCTTTAGCCGCTTTTTCTTGAGCTTCGGCTTCCGCGCCGTACACGCGTTTAGCAGGTTGGAATGTGGTAATTTTCACATCGCTGTAGTCGATACGCGGTGCATCGTTGCCGTTGTAGAAGGCAAGCGTATGTTTCAAATAATTCACGTCGTCACGTTCGGTATAATCTAAACGTTGGTGCGCACCGCGGGATTCTTTACGTTGCAACGCAGAGTTCGCGATAGATTGAGCAACATCTAAGATGTAACCTAATTCTACGGTGTAAAGTACGTTGGTATTGAATACGCTTGAACGGTCCTGAATACGGATGCGTTTATAACGTTCTTTCAATTCGGCAATTTTATTAACCGCAGTTTGCATGCTGGCTTCGTCACGATAAATACCGCAACCTTCTTCCATTGCCGTACCCATTTCTTCGCGGATATCCGCCCAGTTTTCGGTACCTTCCTGATTGTAAAGATCTTCCAGGCGTTTCACTACGTCGCGGGCTTGCGCATCCACCGCCGCTTGATTAACGGATTGCGCTTCGGTCGCACGCTGTGCGGCGTGTTCACCGGCAACGCGACCTAAAACCACTAATTCGGCAAGAGAGTTAGAACCTAAACGGTTGGCGCCGTGTAAGCCTGAAGACGCACATTCGCCCACAGCAAATAAACCTTTAATACGGGTTTCGCTGTTGAAGTCGATTTCAATACCACCCATGGTATAGTGAACCACAGGACGAACCGGAATCGGCTCTTTCACCGGATCCACGCCTTCGTAGGCGTTGGCTAATTCGCAAATGAACGGAAGACGTTCGTGTAAGTAATCCGCACCCAAATGACGTAAATCCAAGTGCACCACATCAACGCCTTTCGCCGTTTTCAATGTATTGCCTTTTTTCCATTCCTGCCAGAATGCCTGAGACACTTTATCGCGCGGACCTAATTCCATGTATTTGTTTTGCGGTTTGCCAATCGGCGTTTCCGGTCCTAAACCGTAATCCTGCAAGTAACGGTAACCGTCTTTATTGACTAAAATACCGCCTTCACCACGGCAACCTTCGGTCATTAAGATACCGGTATTCGGCAAGCCGGTCGGGTGATATTGAACGAATTCCATATCGCGAAGCGGTACGCCGTGACGATACGCCATGGATAAACCGTCACCGGTCACAATACCGCCGTTAGTATTGAATTTGAATGAACGGCAACCGCCACCCGTCGCAATAACAACGGCATTCGCATTAATTTGTACTAACGTGCCTTCCATCATGTTCATGGCAACCATGCCGCGGGCATGACCGTCATCCACTAAAATATCCAACACGAAATGTTCGTCAAAACGTTGAATTTGCGGATATTGGATGGAAGTCTGGAATAACGTATGAAGCATGTGGAAACCGGTTTTATCGGCTGCGAACCAAGTCCGTTCGATCTTCATTCCGCCAAAGCGGCGTACGTTAACGTCACCGTCCGCTTTACGGGACCACGGGCAACCCCAACGTTCAAGTTGAGTCATTTCCACCGGTGAATGTTTAACGAAATATTCTACAACGTCTTGTTCACACAACCAGTCGCCGCCGGCAACAGTGTCTTGGAAGTGTTTGTCATAGCTATCTTCTTCTTTAATAACCGCCGCCGCGCCGCCTTCGGCCGCCACGGTATGGCTACGCATCGGATAAACTTTAGAAACTAATGCAATTTTTAGGTTAGGATTTGCTTCCGCCGCCGCAATCGCCGCGCGTAAACCGCCACCGCCGGCACCCACAATCGCAATATCGACATTAACTGTTTGCACGATATTTTTCTCCAATAATTAAGTAAATAAAACTCAAATTTAAACCGTGTTAATGATTGATCTCATTTTTCACTATCGAGCATTTTGCCACGATTTTATTCAATTTCTACCCCTTTTTAACTATTTTACGAATTAATCTGATATTTTGTGATCTACCTCAAAAAATGAAAAATCTGAGATGAGAAATGTTTTTATTTAAATGTATTTCAATTGAGTAAACGATTGCGAATGCTGGTTCGTCAGGCATAAAAAAAGCACCCGATATCGTTGGGTGCTTTAAAATTTTGCCTGATGCGAAAATTAGCGACGTAAATTTAAACGCGTAATAATTTCGGAATATTTCGCTAAATCGGTACGTTTCAGGTAGTCTAATAATTTACGACGACGAGAAACCATGCGTAATAAACCGCGACGACCGTGGTGGTCTTTTTTGTGCTCGGCAAAGTGATCTTGAAGATGGTTGATTTGAGCGGTTAATAATGCGATTTGAACTTCTGACGAACCAGTGTCTTTTGCATCACGACCGAATTCTGCAACGATTGCAGCTTTTTGTTCTACGCTTAGAGACATTTTTTTACTCCTAAAAAGTAAGTTAACGATACATCGTTCGCCGATCTCTAATTCAGCGACGATAAGGAAGTGTGTATTGTAGCGGTTTAACGGGATTTTGCAACTTATTCTTTACTTTGATTTTGCTTAAACGCCAGATATTCTTCCAGCACTTCAATGGCGTCCAGGCAACGTTGGCGGCGGCGTCGGGTGATGTCGATTTGCTGCTGAATCCGCATTTTTTCGGTTTCCGATTGAGATTGTTTTTGTAAGTCCTTCTGCCCGTTCAGTTTTTCATTTAACGCCTGTAAGGCTTCATAATATTTTATCAAACGTTCGCGCGGCGGCAGTTGTTCCAGTTGCCGACGCCGCTTTTCCCGTTCGTTAAAAACTTGCTTAAAATTGACCGCACTTTTGGCCTGAGGCTTTTCAATAAACGACAATGCGTCGGTCAGCGCGTTATATTGCGCCGATAATTTCTCACTGAGAAAGGCCGTTTGTTCCACATCTTCGGGAGTGAGGCGTGAAATTTGCTCCGCACAATGGCGGATTTCATTCAGATAAAATTCCACCGGTTGAAAATTTTCGGAAAATACCGCCGGATCAAATTTTGCGTATAAAATTTCACGCTTAACGGGTTCGTATTGTTGCTGCAACTGAGTGATCAACTGGTGCAGCCGGCTTAAAAGTGCGGTCAGATTTTGCATAGTTTTTTCTGCATAAACGAATCCCCCAGAGGACGGGGGATAGGATTATAACGTCATGGCGGCGATCCAACCGAATACCATCAACGGAATGTTGTAGTGGATAAAGGTCGGTACCACACTGTCCCAAATGTGATCGTGCTTACCGTCGATATTTAAACCGGAAGTCGGCCCCAGAGTGGAGTCCGATGCCGGCGAACCCGCGTCTCCCAAGGCGGCCGCCACACCGACGATGGAAACCGTGGCGAGCGGTGAAAAACCGACGGCAAGACATAAAGGCACGTAAATGGAAGTAATAATCGGCACGGTGGAGAACGACGAACCGATGCCCATGGTGATGAGCAAGCCCACCAACAACATTAAAAATGCGGCAATGCCTTTGTTTTCCTGGCCTAAACCCTGACTGAAACCGTTGACCAATTCGGTGACGTCGCCGGTTGCGTTGATTACGTTGGCAAAACCCGATGCGGCAATCATTACAAAACCGATCATCGCCATTAAACGCAGGCCTTGTTGGAAAATATCATTGCTTTCTTTCAGGCGGAAAACGCCGAAAACCCCGAAAATAATTAAGCCCGCCAGCCCGCCGATAATGGTTGAGCTGGTGAACAGCTGAAGTCCGAAAGTCACGATAATCGCCAGCAGACTTACCCACACGTGGATGGGTTTGATGCCGGCGATATGTCGTTCGATTTCGGCCGTGGTCGGTTCTTCGATGTGCACTTGATATTCGCGCGGTTTGCGATAAGTAATGAACACCGCGGTTAATAAGCCTAAAAACATGCCGATAACGGGAATTGTCATCGCCATGGACACTTCGCCGACATTGGTTTGTAAGCCCAGTGAAGCGCCCGCTTCGTTAATGTTTTTCACCAGAATGCTTTCGATAAAGATTTTACCGAAACCCACCGGTAAATACATATAAGTGGCGGTTAAACCGAAAGTTAATACGCAAGCTACGGCGCGGCGATCGATTTTTAATCGATTGAAAATGCTCAACAGCGGCGGCACCACGATCGGAATAAAGGCGATGTGCACCGGTAGCAGGTTTTGCGAAGAAATCGAAAAGGCCAGCAGTACCGTCAAAATAAAATATTTAAATCCGGTGACGGATTTTCCCGTCGGCGTTTTGCCCAGACGTTTAATCGCTTTGAACGCCAGTAAATCCGTAATACCGGATTTGGAAATCGCTATCGCGAAGGCGCCGAGAATCGCGTAATTCATGGCCACTTCGGCTCCGCCGCCTAAGCCGCCGGTAAAGGTTTCAATGGTTTTGCTAAGACCTAAACCGCCGGTCAATCCTGCGGTTAACGCTGAGATAATGAGCGCGATAACAACATTAATGCGTAACAGGCTTAAAATAAGCAACACGATAATTGAGATAACAACTGCATTGGTTAACATTGTATGTCCTTAGATTTAAAAAGTGCGGTCAAATTTTTCAACGTTTTGGGCGAGATGCGGAAATCCGCCCAACGCTTTCAAATGATTGACCATATAACAAAATAACTCCGCCGTCCGTTCGGTATCGTACAATGCCGAATGCGCCTGTTTGCCGTCAAAGGAAATATTCGCCGCCTGACAGGCCTTCACCAGCACCGTTTGCCCGAACATTAATCCGCTCAGAGTGGCGGTATCGAAGCTGCCGAAAGGGTGAAACGGATTTCGTTTGATTTTCGTGCGTTCGGCCGCCGCCATCACAAATCCGTGATCGAAGGCGGCGTTATGCGCCACAATAATGGAACGCTGACATTCGGCGTTTTTTTGTCCGCGGCGCACCATTTGGAACAAACCGGTTATCGCTTCCGATTCCGATACGGCAATGGCGTTGCGAATCGGACTTTCTAAATCGATACCGTTGATTTTCATGGATTCGGGATTAATGCCCGCGCCTTCAAAAGGGCGGATATGGCAATGATAGGTTTGATCGGGCGCCAGATCGCCGTTTTCATCCATTTTCAGCGTAATGGCGGCCAGTTCGAGCAAGCCGTCGGTCTGACAATTCAAACCGGCGGTTTCCACATCAATCACCACAGGATAATAACCGCGGAAACGGTTTTTAAGCAAACGATAATCGGGTTGACTTTCCGCTTGCGGTTCCGTTAAATGTTGTTCCGTCAAAATGCGTTTCCTAATCCCGATTTAGCGTCTTTATTTTCGATAAATTCGATTTTATAGCCGTCCGGATCTTCCACGAAAGCAATCACTGTGGTGCCGCCTTTAACCGGGCCCGGTTCGCGGGTGACTTTGCCGCCGTGCGATTTTACCGCTTCGCAGGTGGCATAAATATCGTCTACGCCAATGGCGATATGACCGTATGCCGTACCTAATTCATATTCGCTCACGCCCCAGTTATAAGTCAGTTCGATTACGGCGCTTTTGTCTTCGTCGTCATAACCTAAAAACGCTAATGAATATTGATATTCCGGGTTTTCACTGGTGCGCAGCAAACGCATGCCTAAAACTTCCCGATAGAATTTAACCGAACGGTCTAAATCTCCCACGCGAAGCATTGTGTGTAGAATTCGCATGATTTTCTCCTGATATGTGAAATATAAAAACGCTGGAATTATGCCACAGAATTATATAGATAAGAAGAGCGTGAGTTAGATCACAAATTTGAATAATAGTGATTGAATTTTATGCCCGGAAAAAGATATAACCAAGGCAAGCTTATAAGACAAATAAGGAGTTGTATATGTTTGCTTTCTTAAAAGCTTCACCCCCAATTCCGCGTATTGACGCATCTCGGACAGATGCCGAATATCGTAAATTACGTTGGCAGGTATTTGCCGGTGTTTTCATTGGTTATGCCGCCTATTATCTTATCCGTAAAAATTTCTCTCTTGCTATTCCTTATTTAATTGATGAATACGGTTACAGCAAAGCTGATCTTGGTATCGTCGGTGTGGCGCTATCCTTGGCTTATGGTTTCAGTAAGTTCATTATGGGGAATGTGTCGGATCGTTCTAATCCTAAATATTTCATTACGTTAGGGTTATTAGGTTCCGCTTGTGTGAGCTTGTTCTTCGGTTTAGTGCCTGGCGTGTTGGCATCCATTCCGTTTATGGTTGTACTGGGTGCGTTAAACGGATGGTTCCAAGGCATGGGATATCCGCCGGGTGCGAAAACCATGACAAACTGGTTCAGTAAATCAGAACGCGGCGGCTGGTGGAGTTGGTGGAATATATCACATAATTTAGGTGGTGGGTTAATTGGTCCGCTGGCTTTATTGGGGTTAGCGATTTTTGGTGCATGGCAATCCCTTTTCTATTTGCCGGCCTTAATTGCCATTGTTCTGGCATTTATCATATTTTTCCTAATGCGTGATACGCCGGAATCCGAAGGATTGCCGCCGGTAGATGAATGGAAGGGTGAGAAAGTAATTGAAAAAGTTGAGTCCGCTCATACTTTATCTTCCATGGATATTTTTAGAAAATACATTATGTATAATAAATTTCTATGGGCGATTGCTATTGCCAATGTATTCGTGTATTTCATCCGTTATGGCATTATCGACTGGGCACCGACTTATCTCAAAGAAGTGAAACATTTCACTGTAGATAAACAAAGCTGGGCGTATTTCCTTTATGAATATGCCGGAATTTTTGGCATGTTGGCGAGCGGTTATTTAAGCGATCATGTCTTTAAGGGACATCGCGCTCCACCCATGTTGTTATTCCTTGTAGGCGTACTGATTGCCATTTTGGTTTATTGGAAAAATCCGGCGGGTAATCCGTTGGTGGATAATATTTGTCTTGTAGCAATCGGCTTCTTGATTTATGGACCGGTGATGATGATTGGTTTACAGACGGCGGATTTAGCTCCGCGCGTGGCAACGGGTACGGCAACGGGATTAACCGGTTTATTCGGCTATTTACTGGGCTCGGCTTCCGCCGGTTGGGTGATGGGGAAACTGGTTGACCTGTACGGCTGGGACGGTGGTTTTTATGCCTTAATTGCGGCATGCGTACTAGGTTTCATTTTTATTGCATACACCTTATTCTATAAACCGAATCAAGCATAAATTATCAATAAAAATGTCCGCACTTTATGTGTCAAGTGCGGGCATTTTTTTTCATGTTTTTTATTTATCCGTCATCTACTTATCATAGATTTATTGATTTTATCGTTATGCTTAAATTAGCGAATTATTTTAACGCGATCATCGATCCGAAGTTAAAACACTGGAACCACAGTTCCACATGAGAAAATCCCACGTTTTTTAACCGCACTTTATGCGTGTTGACGCTGTCGATTCGCATGACGTTTTCCAATGCCGCGCGTTTTTGGCTGACTTCCAGTTCGCTGTAGCCGTTGGCGCGTTTGAAGGTATGATGTAAATCGATGAGCAGGTTGTTTGTGGTTTCGTCTTCGAAACGGAATTTTTCCGATAAAACCAACAGTCCGCCCGGATTTAATCCGCGATAAATTTTTTCCAGCACGGCTTGCCGATCTTCCGGCGGCAGAAATTGCAGGGTGAAGTTTAAAATCACCATTGAGGCGTTTTCAATGCGGATGTTACGGATGTCGTCGCATAAAATTTCTACCGGAATTTCACCGTGATAAGCGTTGAGATGCTGGCGGGCGCGTTCCGCCATGGGTTGGGAATTATCCACGCCGATAATTTTGACGTTCGCTTGTTTGATATTGCGCCGAGCGGAAAGGGTCGCGGCGCCCCGCGAGCAACCCAAGTCATAAACTTGACTATTAGGCGTGACGAAACGTTCGGCCAGCATGCCGATGGCGGTGATGATATTGGAATAGCCCGGTACGGAACGCTGGATCATATCGGGAAACACTTCCGCCACATTTTCATCAAAAGTAAAATCTCCCAATTTCTCAATCGGGGCGGAAAAAATGGTGTCTTTGTTCATAATTCTGGTTATTCGGCTCAAAAGTGCGGTTATTTTAGAAGAAGTTTTGATTTTTTTCAGCTATAATTTGCCGGTTATTTTGTCAGAATAAATTTTAAAGGAAAACAGATATGATGCGTTCTCATTATTGCGGTGCGTTAAACCGCGGCAACATCGGGCAAGAAGTGACGTTAAGCGGTTGGGTTCATCGCCGTCGCGATTTGGGCGGTTTAATTTTTATCGATATGCGTGATCGCGAAGGTATCGTGCAGGTCTGTTTCGACCCGAAATATCAGGAAGCTTTAACCGCCGCCGCTGGTTTGCGCAATGAGTTCTGTATTCAAATTAAAGGCGAAGTGATCGCGCGTCCGGATAATCAAATCAACAAAAATATGGCGACCGGCGAAGTGGAAGTGTTGGCAAAAGCATTGTCCGTTTATAACGCTTCCGATGTGTTACCGCTGGACTTCAACCAAAACAACACCGAAGAACAGCGCTTAAAATACCGTTATTTGGATTTACGCCGTCCGGAAATGGCGCAGCGGTTGAAAAAACGGGCTAAGATCACCAGCTTTGTGCGCCGTTTTATGGATGAACAGGGATTCCTGGATATTGAAACGCCGATGCTGACCAAAGCTACTCCGGAAGGCGCTCGTGACTATTTAGTACCGAGCCGCGTGCATAAAGGAAAATTCTACGCGTTGCCGCAGTCTCCGCAGTTGTTCAAACAGCTGCTAATGATGTCCGGGTTTGACCGTTATTACCAAATCGTTAAATGTTTCCGTGACGAAGATTTGCGTGCGGATCGTCAACCCGAATTCACCCAAATCGATGTGGAAACCAGCTTCTTAACCGCACCGGAAGTACGCGAAATTATGGAAAAAATGATTCACGGTTTGTGGTTAAACATCATTAACGTGGATTTAGGCAAATTCCCGGTGATGACATGGGCCGAAGCTATGCAGCGTTTTGGTTCCGACAAACCGGATTTGCGCAATCCGTTGGAAATCACGGACATCGCGGATATCGTGAAAGACGTGGATTTCAAAGTATTCAGCGGCCCGGCAAACGATGCAAACGGCCGGGTGGCGGTGATTCGCGTGCCGAACGGCGCAAATATCACCCGCAAACAAATTGACGAATACACTCAATTTGTGGGCATTTACGGCGCAAAAGGCCTGGCGTGGCTGAAAGTGAACGATGTGAATGCCGGTCTTGAAGGCGTGCAAAGCCCGATTGCAAAATTCTTAACGGAAGAAAAAATCAAGTCAATTTTTGACCGCACTTTTGCCCAAACGGGCGATATTTTATTCTTCGGCGCGGACAAATGGCAAACCGCCACCGACGCAATGGGCGCATTACGCCTGAAATTGGGGCGTGATTTGGGCTTAACCCGTTTGGACGAATGGGCGCCGCTATGGGTGATCGATTTCCCGATGTTTGAACGCGACGAAGAAGGCAATCTTGCCGCCATGCATCATCCGTTCACCTCACCGAAAGATTTCAGTCCGGAACAACTTGAAGCGGATCCGACAAGTGCGGTGGCGAACGCCTATGATATGGTCATTAACGGCTACGAAGTGGGCGGCGGTTCGGTGCGTATCTTTGATCCGAAAATGCAGCAAACCGTGTTCCGCATTTTGGGCATTGACGAAGAACAACAGCGGGAAAAATTCGGCTTCCTGCTGGACGCTTTAAAATTCGGTACACCGCCGCATGCGGGTCTGGCCTTCGGTTTAGACCGTCTAACCATGCTGCTCACCGGTACAGACAACATCCGCGACGTTATCGCCTTCCCGAAAACTACCGCGGCGGCCTGTTTAATGACGGAAGCGCCGAGCACGGCGAATCCGCAGGCGTTAGCGGAGCTGGCGATTTCGGTGGTGAAAGCCGAGTAATGTTTTAAGGACGCAATGAATTACAAAAATCCCAATAGCGTTCTGGTTGTCATTTATGCAAAAAATTCAGGAAGGGTTCTCATGCTGCAACGCAAAGACGATCCTGAATTCTGGCAATCGGTAACAGGATCGCTGGCGGAAAAAGAAACGCCGTTTTTGACCGCACTTCGTGAAGTAAAAGAAGAAATTGGCGTGGATATTGTGGCGGAAAATCTCGAACTGGTGGATTGCAATGAATCCGTAGAGTTTGAAATTTTCCCGCATTTTCGGTATAAATACGCGCCGAATGTCACGCATTGCAAAGAACATTGGTTTTTGCTCGAATTGCCCGATGAGCGCGTGCCGAGCTTAACCGAGCATTTATCGTATCAATGGCTTGAAGTCAGTCAAGCGGCGGAATTAACCAAATCGCCGAATAACCGTGAGGCGATTGAGCGATATTTGTTATAGATTCTAACTTAAATTTTGCAGTTTTTGCCGATCTTATTTTTGTATAAGATCGGCGTTTCTATTTTTATATCAGAGTAACGGCGTATTTAACGGGGATTGTTTATACAGCATAAAGGATGGGATTAAGGTCATCAGTAATGCACAGCACAGTATGCTGAAAATATGGTAGCCGTCTTCTACTGTAAAGTGAACCGGCAAGGCAAAACCGCTTTTTAGGCTGAGTTGTGCGGAAATGGTGTAAGCGCAGATGTAACCTATAATGATTCCGAGTATAACCGCTATAACAATCAAGATTAATAATGCTAGCCAGCTTAATAAAAAAATTCGTGAACGAGCCGCCCCAAAAATCCGCCATGCCAGAATTTGTCGTTGTTGCTGTTTCAGGTAGAGCGTTATAATCATCATTAATGCAATGGCTACCAATATTTGTGCGGCAATAGCTACCCATGTCAGTACTGTTTTACCGTCTCCCAGTATCGCATATACTTTTACTAATACTTCTGCAGGGAAGATAGCCTGTGTTTGTGCATTACGGTATTGGCTGCGTAATTGGTAAGCGGCGGAAAAGCTTTTGGGTTTGACAATAATTGCGGAAATTCCTTGTTCTGCATGATCATGAATATCTGTTAATCCGTTAATACTCGTTGGAACGTTTGTATGTACCCGGTGAAGATTATTACGGTTTTCTTCATTATGATGAACATGTGTTTCCCACAGGCTTTCAACCGGGACTAATACGGCATTATCCCAAATGCTGTGATCCATCGGTAAGATGCCGACAACTTCATAATGAATTTCGTTATGACTGTGTCCGCCGCTTTCACCCGCTTGTCCGTGTAAAGGCGTAAAGGTGTCGCCTATTCGGTAACCGGTTTTAGCACCAACTACTGCTTCAAAAGCGCGTTTAAAACTTCTGCCGGTAAGTGTCCGATAATTGCTTTGAATAAAAGTATTACTGGTACCGATGATGGGCATACCCTGAGTGAAGTCACCGAAAACTAGGGGGGCAGCCCATTCCACCCGAGAATCATTTAACAGTGCTGTCAAATTTTCAGTTGCTATCAAAGGTAGCACCGCAGGTTGTAGGAATACGCTGGATAAAATGAGCTGTACATCGCTACCTAAACCGCCGATTACCACATCAAAACGTTCCGCCGCTTTTGCACTACCCTCGCGAAAGGCACGTTCTTGCAGACTGACTGTAATACTTAAGGCTACGGACAGGGCGATTAGTAAAATCGTCATGAAGGTACCGAGTTTATTATTCCTGAAGTTTAGGAAAAGTAATTTTAAATTTAGCATAACGCTTCCTCACGTTCGATTTGTCCATTTGCCAAATAAATTTGACGGGAAAAATGCTCGGCCAAATTTAGATCATGGGTGGTAACGATTAAAGTACATTGTTCCTGTTGCGACAATTGGGGAAGTAATTGTGCAATTATCTTAGCATTTTGTAAGTCGAGGCTGGCGGTTGGCTCGTCGGCTAAGATAATATTGGGTTTTAATAGCAATGCCCGAGCAATCGCAATCCTTTGCATTTCACCGCGGGATAACCGTTCTGCAGGACTGTGAAAACGCGTGAAGCCCATTTGTTCCAACAGCATTTTTGCTCTTTGTTTAATATTATTACTGATTCTCCAATGAGTGAAACTGTAAGGTAGCAATACATTTTCCAAAGCGGATAAACCGCTCGTTAGATAGAATTCCTGTAGTACTATGCCGATATGGGTAAAACGCCATATGTCACGTTTCGCAGCGGAAAGCTGTGTTAAATCCGTATTTCCCCATAATAATTGCCGAGCTTGGATATTAATTAATCCGCTTATTGTATTGAGCAGTGTGGTTTTTCCACAACCGGAAGGACCTAATATCGCGACTTGGCTGCGAGCGGGAATATGTAAATAAGGAATAGATAAAATAGGTAGCGGCAGATTTTCAACCTGAACGTTTAGGTCTTTTATGAATAAATCCATGATGATTCCTTATGAATTCTATTAAAGAGGGGAAAATTCGGCGTCGCGTAATCTCAACTGACTGACAAATCCCGTATCGGGATCGATCCGACTACCGTATTCCAATTTACCTCGGACTTCGATAATAGCGTTGTATTGTACAAAAGTTTGACGCTTTTTCAGGTAAACCACTAAAATGTCTTCCGGCCAATCTGCATCGGATGAACAAAAAGGACAAACGGCCATCGGTGTTTTTGTTAGAACAAAAAATTGTGATTCCGCCTTTAACGGCGGAGCCATAAATCCTCTGATGATGACGGTTTTACCGGATAAGGCCCTAACTTTCTCGCCGAATTGCAAGCCTGTGACAGAATATTTACCGTATAATTGATCAAAGTCGAGAGTGGTATCCGCCCAAGCGGAAAATACCCGTAATGATAATAAGCAGCCCAGAAAAAACGGGCCGCCGATGCGTAAAAGTGCGGTCAATTTTTTTAATATTTTTTTCATTATTTCACTGCAAGTGCGTTAACAATAACTTTAAATAAATCGGAATTTTCCATATAACCGTGAATTTGTTCCGATCCCGGTCCTTGAGCCTGAATTACCATATCATCCACCGCATGTACGCCGGTATCCGTATTTCTCGGCAAATTACCGATGCGCTGCATGGCTCCGGCAACGGTTTTATATTCCTCGTTTGCGACATATTGATTGCTCTCATTTTTTACAGCCGGTACGAATTGTTTGTTCAATTTAGGACGGAATGTTTCGTAATGATCCGGGAAAGATGCAAAAAAGACGGCTAAACGCTTGCTGACATCCCATTTGTCAGGATAACCGTCGGCATTGTTGTCCTGATAATTTGGCCAGCCCGCATATTGATAAACACCGACTTTTTCACGCATATCTTCACCGGCTTTTTCATCATCCACTGTCCCGATAATAGAGATGCCGTGAGTGTGATCGCCGGTAACTAAAATTAGCGTGTCGGGGTGCGATTCCGCAAATTTTTTGGCAATTTCAACGGATTGATCAAGCATAATCGTACTTGCCATTGAACGTTCCCAATCAAGCGAGTGGGCAGCTTTATCTATTAATGCGGATTCCACCACCAGAAAGAAGCCTTCCGGATTTTTTGATAATATGTCTAAGGCGGTCTTTGTCATATCGGTCAAATCTGGTTGATCAGGGAATTTTTTAGTTTCTTCATTAGATAAAAAGCGGCGATCTAATACGCTATTCATATTGCCGGTGTGGAATAAACCAAGCAATTTTCGGTTTTTTTTCATTTCTAGGGATTTCAATTCAGTAGCGTTTGTTACCAGCTCATAGCCGTCCTGACGGAAAATGTCGATAAAGTTTTTATCGTCCTTTCGCTTCGAACCAAGAGTGCTTTGCGGTAAGAAATATGCGGAACCGCCACCTAAAATAACATCGGGATTGACGCTGAACAGCATTTCGGTTATTGCCGCTTTTTCGGCTCGACGTCGGGTATGTGATACGACGGCCGCCGGTGTGGCGTCTTGAATTTCTGCATCAGATACTATCCCGATTGACATTTTAGTTCGGCGTTTAAGCAGTTCAGCCAAGGTTTCTTGTTTAGGATGATTGAAATTGTTTTCCGAACGGCTGGCATACACGCCTAAAGCGTTAACCGCCGACTTATGTCCCGTCATATAAGCACTCATAGTATTTGCGCTGTCTGTCGCAATGGAATCGGTACTGGAAGTGCCGATAAATCCCATGTGCGGTAGACTGTCTATCGCCAGTTTTCCATTGGCTTTACCTTCCGTAACTCCTTTTGATAAAATCCGGGCGCCAGTACGGTGCGCTACGGATAAGCCGTCACCGATAAATAGAATAACATTGTGGGCTTTACGTGTTTTGGGCGTGGCATATATATTCCAGGTTACTTCGTCTTGTTTCCCGTTAAGACTTACCGTTACGCGATAATCGCCGGCGTGTTTTATATGGCTGTCGCGAACCCATAAGGCGGAGACGGGCTTGCCGTCTTCACGGGCAATAAATTCCACTTTTCCGTTGAGTACCTGTTTGAAATCTTTGCCGTTAATTAAAATAGTCGCTTGTTCAGGTTGAATTTCCTGATCAAATTCTACTTTGAAGTCAAATTTACCGCCTTCTACCATAGTTGCCCGATCTATCGGATAAATGACTTGTTGAGCTAAACCGCTAAGCGGAAGGGCGGCGAGAAATAACGGTGTGAGATAACGATATTTCATTTTACTTTCTCCTAAAGTGTGATTACATTTATTGAATTATGGAGAAAGTCTATATCCTAAAAATGACAGTTTTATGACAAAACGATGATGCGAACCAAGAAATTTCAGTAAAATCCGACTGCACTTTTTTCGCGAATACTCGATTAAATTTGAAATTTTCCCGCATTTTCGGTATAAATACGCGCCGAATGTCATGCATTGCAAAGAACATTGGTTTTTATTGGGCTTGCCTTTCGAGTGCGAACCTGATTTAACCGAGCATTTAGCCTATCAATGGCTAGCGCCCGCAAAAGCGGCAGAACTGACTAAATCGCCCAACAATGCACAGGCGATTAGAAAGTATTTAATTGACCAAAGTGCGGTCAAAAAATCGTAAGTTTTTAACCGCGCTTTAATGTAACAATGGGTTTCCTTCTTTACCGCCTAAAAATGGTTTAATTTGTAGAAAAATTTGTACTGTTTGAGTGAAGCGAGTTTACACATTTTTCGTTAAACAAATTAAAGTATTTTTAGGAAACAAGGCAAAGCAAGGTTGCCTTTCTTTTGGTTACTTTTCTTTAGCAACGCAAAGAAAAGTAACGTAATAATTAAAAAGGAAAATATCAAATGGCAGGACATAGTAAGTGGGCTAATATTAAACACCGCAAGGCGGCGCAAGATGCGCAACGCGGTAAAATCTTTACCAAATTAATTCGTGAATTGGTTACGGCCGCCAAAATCGGCGGCGGTGACGTAGGTTCCAATCCGCGTTTGCGTGCGGCGGTGGATAAAGCCCTTGCCAGCAATATGACGCGCGATACCATCAACCGCGCCATTGAGCGCGGTGTGGGCGGCGGTGACGACACTAATATGGAAACTCGCGTGTATGAAGGTTACGGCCCGGGCGGTACGGCGGTGATGGTGGAATGTTTAAGCGATAACGCCAACCGCACCATTTCACAGGTTCGTCCAAGTTTCACCAAATGCGGCGGCAATCTGGGCACGGAAGGTTCGGTAGGCTATTTATTCAACAAAAAAGGCTTAATTATTATTGATGCGGGAGCGGATGAAGACGCCTTAACGGAAGCGGCTATCGAGGCGGGTGCGGAGGATATTCAGCCGCAAGACGACGGTTCTTTTGAAATCTATACCGCTTGGGAAGAATTGGGCGATGTGCGTGACGGCATCGAAAAAGCGGGCTTCAAAATTGCCGAAGCCGAAGTCAGCATGATCCCGACGACAAGCGTGGATTTGGATGCGGAAACCGCACCGAAATTATTGCGCTTAATCGATATGCTGGAAGACTGCGACGATGTCCAAAACGTTTATCATAACGGTGAAATCAGCGACGAAGTGGCGGCCTTGCTGTAATCCAATCGGAAAAACAGGTTGCTTTTTATACGCAATTAAGTAGACTGAAAGCGTTACATATTTGATGTGACGCTTATTTTTATTAAGGAGAGTACATGAAACTTATCAAATTAGTATCCACTCTTTTATCAGTTTCAGTGTTGGCAGCCTGTTCTTTAGCGGAGTCGAACTCTGCAACCGCACCTAACACCGCAGCGAATGCCGAACAGGCAACCCAAAATGCTCAGCAAGAAGCGCAAAATATTGCGCAGAACATTAAAGGTAAAGCGGATGTGCGCGTTGAAAAATTAACCAGTGCCAGTAAATCCGTCGTTTATTCCTGTTTAAACCGGAAAACTCTGAATGCAACTTATTCATTCCAAGGCGACGAAGCCAAAGCCGTTAATTTAGTATTAGGCAAAGGTAAAAATACGCAGCAGATTCCGACTTTGGTACGCGATGAATCTAACCGTGATTTTGTTTCGTTTAAGTCGGACGAGTATCTTTGGAGCGTGGAGAACGGTTTTAATTTAAGCAATGCGACTACTAAAACCGGCGGTAATTTAACCAAAAGAGGGGCGGGAACGGATGAGATCTTAGCCAAACTCTGTAAAGTAAATAGCGCTGCGACTCGCATACTGAATAAATAATTTTACTTTTTATGGACGAGCGGGCCGATAGTCATATATCTGCTCGCTTTTTATTTGATTATGACCATTATTTTAGGCATCGATCCAGGTTCCCGCGTAACGGGATACGGCGTAATTCGTCAGACCGGACGTACATTGGAATATCTTGGCAGCGGGGCAATCCGTACGCAGGTAGAGGATTTACCGACGCGTCTGAAGCGGATTTACGCCGGCGTGACGGAAATTATTACCCAATTTCAGCCGGATATGTTTGCCATTGAGGAAGTATTTCTGGCGAAAAATCCCAGTTCGGCGTTAAAACTCGGGCAGGCGCGCGGCACGGCGATTGTCGCGGCCGTAAACCGGAATCTGCCGGTATTCGAATATGCGGCGCGTTTGGTAAAACAGACGGTGGTCGGCATCGGTTCGGCGGATAAAACCCAAGTGCAGGATATGGTCACCCGCATTTTGAAGTTGTCGGATAAGCCTCAGGCGGATGCGGCGGATGCATTGGCCATTGCCATTACTCACGCTCATTCTATCGGGCATAGTCTGCATGTGGCGGCGAGCGTTAACAGTAAAAAAACTCAGGAAAAATCGCCCGCACTTATGCTTACGCGTTACAGTCGGGGGCGTTTCCGCTTGAAAGTTTAGCTGTTGTTTTATTCAGTTTTATCGGTATAATAGCAAAAATTTTTAAGAAGGAACAAAGATGATCGGCCGTTTGCAGGGAAAATTAATTGAAAAACAACCGCCTGAAATTTTACTGGACGTGCAAGGCGTGGGCTACGAATTATTGCTGCCGATGACCAGCTTCTACAATCTGCCCGACATCGAACAGCAATGCACGTTGTTTACTCATTTAGTAGTGCGCGAAGATGCGCATTTGCTGTTCGGATTCTCCACCAAAACCGACCGCACTTTATTCCGCGAATTAATCAAAACCAACGGCGTCGGCCCCAAACTGGCGTTAGCTATTTTGTCCGCCATGTCGGTGCATGAGTTTGCTTATGCCATTGAACGGGAAGAATTATCCAAGCTGGTGAAAATTCCGGGCGTCGGCAAGAAAACCGCCGAACGTTTATTAGTGGAACTGAAGGGAAAATTCAAAGGCATTCAACAGTCGGATTTCTTTGTGGAAAGCAAACATCTTACCGCACCGAATATAATGCCGGCCGAAACGGAAACACCGGATGACGAAGCGGTCGCCGCCTTGGTGGCGTTAGGTTATAAACCGGCGGAAGCGGTTAAGATGGTGAAAAAAGTCGCCAACGGCAATTTGACCAGCGAACAATTGATCCGTGAAGCCTTGAAAGCCGCCTTGTAGGAAAAAGAATGATTGAAGCAGATCGTATAATCAGTGCCAGCGCCAAACCGGATGATGAAGCGGTTGATCGCGCTATTCGCCCGAAATTGCTGCGGGACTACGTGGGACAGCCACAAGTGCGGTCGCAAATGGAGATTTTTATTCAGGCGGCAAAATTACGTCAGGATGCGTTGGATCATTTGTTGATTTTCGGGCCGCCGGGTTTGGGAAAAACCACGTTAGCCAATATTGTCGCCAATGAAATGGGCGTAAATATCCGTACCACTTCCGGTCCGGTGTTGGAAAAAGCCGGCGATCTGGCGGCAATGCTGACTAATCTTGAACCTCATGATGTGCTGTTCATTGATGAAATTCACCGTTTGTCACCGGCCATTGAAGAAGTTTTGTATCCGGCGATGGAAGACTACCAATTGGATATTATGATTGGTGAAGGACCGGCGGCGCGTTCCATCAAGTTGGATTTGCCGCCGTTTACGTTAATTGGCGCGACAACGAGAGCCGGCTCCTTGACTTCGCCGTTGCGGGATCGTTTCGGCATTGTGCAACGGCTGGAATTCTATTCGGTGGAAGATTTAACCTCGATTGTAACGCGAAGCGCGTCCTGTCTGAATTTAGACATTTCGGATGAAGCTTCCCATGAAGTGGCGCGCCGTTCGCGCGGTACGCCGCGAATTGCCAACCGTTTGTTACGGCGCGTGCGTGATTACGCGGATGTGAAGAATAACGGCACTATTACGCAGGATATTACAAAATCCGCCCTTTCTATGCTGGATATTGATCAGGCGGGATTTGATTATCTTGATCGAAAACTGTTAAGTTCTATTATTGAACGTTTTGACGGCGGACCGGTCGGGTTAGATAATTTGGCGGCGGCTATCGGTGAAGAACGCGATACTATCGAAGATGTGCTGGAACCTTATTTGATTCAGCAGGGTTTTTTACAACGAACGCCTCGCGGTCGCATAGCGACTTCGCAAACATATCGTCATTTCGGTTTAGAAAAGTTAGTCGATAACAAATAGTTCGGCTAAGCGGATGAAATAAAGGCTTATTCATTGGGTTGAATAAGCCTTTATTTTTACTAATTATTTGCTTCGCTTTCTTCTACTTTATTCAGACTATTTAATTTAGCCAATCCATGGTCGCAACTTTTTATTTGAGTCGCCACTTCCATTTCAAGAATCTGTTTTTTGCTTTGGTTTAATTTATTTTGGATTTTATTCAATTGCGTGTGTGTGCCGGGTTGATTTTGAGCATCCGCCAATAATTTATCAGTTGCTTGAAACAGTTTCTGGCATTGTTGCGGAATGGTTTGTGTTTCGGACGCCTGTGCGGAAAACCCGGTAAAAACGAGACCGGCAAAAAGTGCGGTCAAAATGGCATTAATTTTTTGTTTCATGAAAAAATCCTACCTCTTTCTTGTAATAAAGATAAAAATACATAAAGCTGACTGAAAATAACAGATTGTTTAAAAAATGTCTAGTTATTAGACAACGTTTTAAGAATTAGTTGCAATAAATAGTTGCAAATCTCTTTACAAAACCTATAATTTGCGCCAGATCAATTTTTGTTATTTTACTTTCTTTGATATTTTTTGATTTTAATGTCAAAAGTGTGATCTAGGTATCATTTCTGCTATTTTTTATCCCTACAAATAGTAGTAGAATGCCGTACTGATTTCGAACTGTTTTTGTGGCGGTTCGGTATATTTAACGGTATACCGAATAAAGACGGTTCGTGAAGGTTGCTTGATTTTGTGTTGGGCGGTTGGGTGATTACAATGTAATCGTTATGTTAACTTGTAGCATTACAAGGAGTTACGAGATGTTGGATGTTGTTGAACTTTCTCGTTTGCAGTTTGCATTAACTGCGTTATATCACTTTTTGTTCGTGCCGTTGACTTTAGGTTTGTCTTTCCTGCTTGTCATTATGGAAACAACCTATGTCATCACGGGGAAAGAGATTTATAAAGATATGACAAAATTTTGGGGAAAATTATTCGGTATTAATTTTGCCCTTGGTGTCACAACCGGTATTACGATGGAATTCCAGTTCGGTACCAACTGGTCATATTATTCTCACTATGTAGGCGATATTTTCGGGGCGCCTTTGGCTATCGAAGCATTGCTGGCATTCTTCCTGGAATCGACATTCGTCGGTTTGTTCTTTTTCGGTTGGGATCGTCTTTCAAAAGCTAAACATTTGTTGGCGACATATTGTGTCGCATTCGGTTCCAATTTATCCGCCATGTGGATTTTGGTGGCGAACGGCTGGATGCAAAATCCGGTGGCTTCGGAATTTAACTTTGAAACCATGCGAATGGAAATGACGAGTTTTATGGATTTATGGATGAACCCGGCGGCACAAAGTAAATTCTTACATACCTTATCGGGCGGATATGTAGCGGGTGCGATGTTTGTACTTGCTATCAGTTCTTACTATATTTTAAAAGGTCGCGATTTGGCGTTTGCCAAACGTTCTTTTTCAATTGCCGCAATTTTCGGGTTCATTGCCTCGGTTTCCGTCATAATTATGGGAGACGAATCGGGCTATGACGTAGCAAAAACTCAGCCGGTGAAATTGGCGGCAATGGAAGCGGAATGGCATACTCAGCCTGCTCCCGCATCCTGGAACGCGATAGCGATTCCGAATCAGGCCGAACGTAAAAATGATTTTGCTATCGAGATTCCGTATCTCGGCGGAATTATTGCGACGCGTTCGTTAGACGGTCAATATTTGGGATTAACCGACTTAGAAGCCCGTAACGAACAACGCGTTCGCAACGGTATGACGGCTTACGCTTTACTGGAAGAATTACGCGCACAGAAAAAGGCGGGACAAATTAACGAAGAAACCAAATCTCAATTTTTAAACGTACGGGGCGATTTGGGTTATGGTTTGTTGTTAAAACGCTATACCGATAAAGTGGTGGACGCGACTGATGCGCAGATTAAAGCCGCCGCGGCAGACAGTATTCCTAATGTCGCGCCTGTATTCTGGTCCTTCCGTGTGATGGCGGGAATCGCCGGAGCCTTAATTTTACTGATGTTCGGCGCATTATTACAGACTTTGCGCGGCAAGCTGGAGAAAAGCGGTTTGTTGCTTAAGGCGTTATTATGGGGTTTACCGTTACCTTGGGTTGCTATCGAATGCGGTTGGTTCCTGGCGGAATACGGACGTCAACCGTGGGCGATTACCGACGTATTACCGGTCGGCGTTGCCAACTCATCACTGGGCGTGGGAGACCTTTGGTTCTCAATCGGTTTAATTTGCGGTTTATATACGATTTTCTTGGTAGTCGAAATGTATTTAATGTTCAAATACGGACGTCTTGGTCCGAGCGCATTAAAAACGGGTCGTTACTACTTCGAGCAATCATCTAAATAAGTAGGAGTGTAGTATGCTTGATTATGAATTTTTACGCTTTATTTGGTGGGTGCTTGTTTGTGTTTTGCTCATCGGTTTTGCCATTACCGACGGCTTTGATATGGGCGTAGCGAATTTACTGCCGTTTATCGGTAAAAAAGAAGTCGAAAAACGTATTATGATTAACACCATTGCGCCTCACTGGGACGGTAACCAGGTTTGGTTACTGACTGCCGGCGGTGCGATGTTTGCGGCATGGCCGATTGTGTATGCGACTTCGTTTTCAGGTTTTTATATTGCGATGATTTTAGTCTTGGCGGCGTTATTTTTCCGTCCGTTAGCCTTTGATTACCGCAATAAAAAAGATGACAAAACATGGCGTAAAACCTGGGACATCGGTTTATTCGTCAGCGGTTTCGTTCCGTCACTGGTTTTCGGTGTGGCGTTCGGTAACTTATTACAGGGCGTACCGTTTGAATTCAACGATTTAATGCAAGTGAAATATACAGGTTCGTTTTTTGAACTGCTCAATCCGTTTGCATTGGTCTGCGGTATCATTAGCTTTGCCATGTTAACGACTCACGGTGCGACTTGGTTACAAATGAAAACCACGGCGGAATTGCGTAATCGCGCAAGAACGGTCAGCCAGGTAGGCGCATTTGTGACCTTGATTACTTTCGTGTTAGCGGGAATTTGGTTGTTATTCAAAGACGGTTTTGTGTTAACCAGCGTGGTCGATCATAATGCGCCGTCTTCACCGTTAGGTAAAACCGTGGCGATTGAAACCGGCGCGTGGTTCAATAACTACAAAGAAATGCCGGTGCTGTTTATTTTGCCTGCGTTGGTTGTGGTTGGCGCGGTGTTAAATATTGTCGCTTCCAAAGCGAATCGTTCGGGTTTTGCTTTCTTCTTTTCGTCGTTAACCATGATCGGCGTAATTTTAAGTTGTGCGACATCAATGTTCCCGTTCATTATGCCGTCCATCACGCATCCGGAAATGAGTTTGCTAATGTGGGATTCAACGTCCAGCGAATTAACATTGAAGATTATGCTTGGTTTGGCGCTGGTATTTGTGGTGTTATCATTGGCTTACACAATTTGGTCATACGTCAAAATGTTCGGTCGTCTTGATGCGGATTTTATTGAAGCGAATAAAAACTCATTGTACTGATTCAGGAGATAATTTATGTTCTATGCAATTTGGTTGGTGGGGATTATCGCTGCCGTTCTAGTGAGTGCGAAAGTCACTGCGAAATTAGATAATAACGGTAAATTGGATTAAAAAACTCTTCAAAATTTGACCGCACTTTAAAAGGGCTTGTTAACAAGCCCTTTTGTCATATTTAAACTATAAAAAATTTTTAAAAATTATCTGTTTTTTTGAGCGGTTAACGCGTGATAATACTTGCGAAAGGTATTTTCTCGTTCTAGAATACGCGGGTTTTTTACTCGATAAATGAAGCGACTAAGGATAGGAAAGGGGATAAGAAAATGGCAGGTGCGGTTTTTCCGTTTCCCGTTCGTGTTTATTATGAAGATACGGACGCCGGAGGGGTTGTTTATCATGCTCGTTACTTACATTTTTATGAACGGGCGCGGACGGAATTTTTACGTGCCTTGAATTTCTCTCAGCAAACTTTGCTTGAAGAACGGAAAATCGCATTTGTTGTGAAATCGATGAAAATCGATTATTGTATTCCGGCAAAGCTTGATGATTTTCTTTTAGTGGAAACGGAAGTGGCGGAAGTAAAAGGCGCGACGATTGTTTTCGCACAATCTTTAAAACGGGACGAAAACGTTTTAAGCACGGCGATGGTGAAAGTCGCCTGTGTAGATTTAGGTAAAATGAAGCCGATTCCGCTTCCGAAAGAGGTTAAGGCGGCATTTTTTGATTAAGTATTTTCTCGGAGTTTTTCAATGACAGCTGAATTGAACTTTTTAGATTTATTTCTAAAGGCAAGTATTGTCGTTCAAATTGTTATTTTAATTTTAATTTCATTTTCCATTGTTTCTTGGGCGATTATTATTCAACGCAGTCGAATTTTGACTCAAGCGCTGAAAGATTCGACGGCGTTTGAGGATCGTTTTTGGTCCGGCGAGGATTTAACCAAACTTTACGACGGTTTATCGAACCGCCGCGATAGCGCGATGTCCGGCAGCGAACAAATTTTCTATGTAGGCTTTAAGGAATTTGCCCGTTTGAAGCAGGTTAACCCGGACGCGCCGGAAGCTATTATCAAAGGAAGTACGCGGGCAATGAACTTAGCGATGAACCGTGAAGTCGAAACATTAGAAAGCCGAATTCCGTTTTTAGCGACCGTGGCATCGGTAAGCCCGTATATCGGTTTGTTCGGAACCGTATGGGGAATCATGCACGCGTTTATGGCATTAAGCGGTGCCAAACAGGCGACCTTGCAAATGGTTGCGCCGGGTATCGCAGAGGCCCTGATTGCAACGGCAATCGGTTTGTTTGCCGCCATTCCGGCGGTTATGGCATATAACCGTTTAAGTTTACGCGTCAATAAATTAGAGCAAAACTATGGTAACTTCATTGATGAATTTACCACGATTTTACAACGTCAAGTTTTTGCTAAAAATCAATAATAACGATTTTCCGACCGCACTTTTCTAGGTAAAGTGCGGTCAAATTTAGACAAGTTTTAGAGGTTTATATGGCGTACCGCCGTAGTAAAGACAGAAATATTAAATCCGAGATTAACATCGTGCCGTTTTTGGACGTTTTGTTGGTTCTCGTATTAATCTTTATGGCTACCGCACCGATTATCAGCCAAAGCGTACAGGTTGACCTGCCGGATGCGGTACAAAGCCAGGAAGTATCAAACGAAGATAAAGTGCCTGTGATTATTGAAGTTTCGGGAGTCGGCCAATATGCCATTTCTATTGCGGGAGAGCGTTCGGAAGGTTTATCCGAAGAAATGGTGACATCCATGACGAAAGCCGAATTCGAGAAAGATCCGAATACGTTATTCTTAATCGGCGGAGCCAGTGACGTGCCTTATGAAGAAGTGATTAAGGCCTTGAACTTACTTCATTTGGCAGGAATTAAATCTGTTGGTTTAATGACCGATCCAATTTAATCAATAGGACAGATTGTGGAAAATAATCAACGAAAAAAAGAAGCCAATGCCTATCTGATTTCGATCGTTTTGCATGTTATCTTGTTTGGATTGTTGATTCTTGGTTCATTGTTTACCCATACGATTGATGTGATGGGCGGCGGTGAAGGCGATGGTGACGTCATGGGAGCCGTAATGGTGGATACCGGATCGGCGGCTCAGGAATGGGGACGAATCCAACAAAAGAAAAAAGGTCAGGCGGCTCAGAAAAAACAACCTGAAACGCCCGAGGCTGTGGTAGAAGAACAGCCGGAGCCTAAGCCGGAACCACAGGAACAGGTTCAGGAAAAACTTGAACAACAACGCCAGCAAGAACTTGAGCGCCAAAAACAGGCGGCGGAAAAAGCCCGTCAGGAAGCGCAGGAAAAAGCAAAAGAAGAGGCGGAAGCTAAAGCCAAACAAGCGGCTGAGGCAGCGAAACTGAAAAAAGAAGCGGAAGCTAAACGTTTAGCGGCCGCGGCAAAACAAGCGGAAGAAGAAGCAAAAGCCAAGGCGAAGGCGGAACAGGAAGCCAAAGAAAAAGCGGAGGCTAAAGCCGAAAAAGAGGCGAAAGAAAAAGCCGAGAAAGAAGCCAAGGAAAAAGCAGAGAAAGAAGCTAAAGAAAAAGCGGAAAAAGAAGCCAAAGCGAAGGCCGAGAAAGAAGCTAAAGCAAAAGCCGATGCGGAAGCGAAGGCGAAAGCGGCGGCAGAGGCAAAAGCTAAAGCGGACGCAAAAGCTAAACAAGCTGCCTTAGACGATTTTCTAAATGGCGGTGACATTGGCGGCGGTAGCGCATCTAAAGGCGGGAACGCGAATAAAGGCGGCAGCCAAGGTAGCGGTGCCAGTTTAGGTGCCGGTGACGGCGGTAAAACAGGCGATCAGTATGGCGCATTGATTAAGAAAGAGATTAAACGCCGTTTCTTGAAAGATCCGAGTTTTGCCGGTAAAGTCTGTGATGTCCGTATTAATTTGGGACGTGACGGAACCATTACGGGATATCAACGTGTTTCTGGGCCGGATGATATTTGCGCCGCGGCACTAAGTGCAATCGCGAGAACTAAGAAGGTTCCGCCGGCACCGACCGATGATATTTTCAATAAATATAAATCGTCTATTATTAGTTTCGATTTGAAATAAGTATTCACTCATAAACCAACATAGGTGGTAAAAATGAAATTGATCGCTCGTTTAATGAGTATGTGTGCTGTATTGTTTTTTGTTATCAATTCAGCCTATGCCGACGACGAAGTTCGTATTGTTATCGATGAAGGGGTTGAAGGCGCTCGTCCTATCGCTGTCGTTCCGTTTAAATCCAATGGTTCCGTACCAGCCGATGTTGCGGAAATCGTTACTGCAGATTTACGTAATAGCGGTAAATTCAATCCGATTCCGGTTAATCAAATGCCTCAGCAACCGGGCTCAGCTTCCGAGGTAACGCCGGATGCATGGGCTTCATTAGGAATTGATGCGGTTGTTGTCGGTCAGGTAACGGCATCCGGTAACGGTTATCAAATCGCCTACCAATTAGTAGATACCGTAGGCGCTTCAGGTAATGCGGGTGCGGTATTGGCGCAAAATTCACTTACCGTGCAACCGAAATGGATTCGTTGGGGCGCTCATCAGGTCAGTGATGAAGTCTTTGAAAAAATGACAGGTATTAAGGGGGCTTTCCGTACTCGTATCGCTTACGTAGTGCAACGTAATTCCGGTTCCCATGAGCTTCGCATTGCGGATTACGACGGTTTCAATCAATTTGTCGTTGCGCGCAGTTCTCAGCCTATCATGTCGCCGGCATGGTCTCCGGACGGTCAGCGTTTGGCATACGTGTCTTTTGAAAATAAAAAATCTCAGTTAGTGGTGCATAATTTAGGTTCGGGTCAACGCAAAGTGGTTGCGGCATTTCCGGGGCATAACGGTGCGCCTGCATTTTCTCCAGATGGCTCGCGTTTAGCCTTTGCCAATAACCAGGACGGAAAATTAAATATTTATGTAATGAATTCGAATGGCGGACAACCTACGAAATTGACTAGCGGAGCCGGTAACAATACCGAGCCGAGCTGGACGCCTGATGGTCGTATCTTGTTCACGTCCGATAGAAGCGGTTCACCGCAAGTATATTCAATGAGCTCGTCAGGTGGCGGTGCGACATTGATCGGTGGTGGTCGTAGTTATAGCGGCCAGATGAGTTCCGATGGTAAATCGTTAGTGATGATTTCAGGTGACAATGTTGTTAAATACGATACGGCAACAGGTGCATCGGAGGTGTTAAGTTCTACTTTCTTAGACGAAAGTCCGAGCCTCTCACCTAATGGAATTATGATTATCTATAGCTCTACCCAAGGACTAGGAAAGGTGCTACAATTAGTGTCCGCAGACGGACGCTTTAAAGCTCGGTTGCCAGGAAGTGATGGACAAGTCAAATTTCCTGCTTGGTCACCATACTTAACAAAATAAACTCTGAGGAGAAATTTAATGAAATTAGCAAAATTATTGTTAGTTGCGCCAGTATTAGCATTAGCTGCATGTAGTTCATCAGACAACGATGCAAACGCTACAAACGGTGCGAATGCAGGACAACAATTCGGTGGTTACTCTGTTGAAGATTTACAACAACGTTACAACACCGTTTACTTCGCATTCGATAAATATGATATCGAAGGTGAATATCAACAATTGTTAGACGCGCACGCAGCGTACTTAACAGCAACTCCGGCCGCTAAAGTATTAGTTGAAGGTAACGCTGACGAACGTGGTACTCCAGAGTACAACATCGCATTAGGTCAACGTCGTGCGGATGCAGTTAAAAACTACTTAGGTGCTAAAGGCGCTAACAATGTTTCAACTGTTTCTTACGGTGAAGAAAAACCTGCAGTGTTAGGTCACGACGAAGCTGCATACGCGAAAAACCGTCGCGCAGTGTTAGCATACTAATTTAAAATTATTTTTGATTAGTATAAAAAAACAGGCTCTTATGAGCCTGTTTTGTTTATGGCGAGTAAAAAGTGCGGTCAAAAAAATCGATGTTTTTTTATGGTGCTATATAAAAGTGAAAAACAAATATGGCTATTTTACGATGAGAGAGAATAGTTTTACCTTTTGGTTTAATTGTTGAGTATTCGTTCAATCAAACAAAAAAATGTAAATTTTTGTTGATTATTAAATTTAAATCCGTATTATATCCACCCGTTGCACGATGTAATTAGGGCGTGCCATGAAGTGGGTCGTTAGCTCAGTCGGTAGAGCAGCGGACTTTTAATCCGTTGGTCGAAGGTTCGAATCCTTCACGACCCACCACTTAAAATCCGGTTTATCCATGTCAGCATGGGTCGTTAGCTCAGTCGGTAGAGCAGCGGACTTTTAATCCGTTGGTCGAAGGTTCGAATCCTTCACGACCCACCACTTAGAATCTGGTTTACCCATGTCAGCATGGGTCGTTAGCTCAGTCGGTAGAGCAGCGGACTTTTAATCCGTTGGTCGAAGGTTCGAATCCTTCACGACCCACCATCTTTTCCAAGGCAATCGAAAGTTTATGATCAATTTCTTTTTATTTGCATTAATTGGATTATCGCTTTTAGTTTTTGCGTATTTAATCTTTGTCTATATCAGCAAGAAACAATATTTTCGTTTTTTGCTTGTGGTGACATTTATTATCGTTTACACGGCAACTCTGCTTATTTTTCCGAATTTATTTTTACGTTTTTTCCTTTCGGTCGTCAGCTTATTATTGGCAATTAGTCAAATCTATTTAACGCATCGCGAGCGCTAATCTTTTCTCCTTATCTTTATTTAATTTGTGATTTTCATTCCAGAACCAATTCGGGAGACTTGGTTTTTTCGTTTTATTTTTCTAAAGTTCCGTGCAGTAAAGTGCGGGCAAAAAATGCGATGTTTTTTAGTCGTTAACATAACGGCGAACGGACGGTCACAAATTTAGGGAAAAGAATGCAATGCGGGCGGCGTTAAAGGGTTTTACTTTGATTGAAATATTGCTGGTCGTTTCAATCCTGAGCTTGTTGGCGCAACTGACATTTCCCGTCTGGCAAAAAAGTAATGCGCAAATGATTTTAGCTAAAGAGCAACAGAAACTTTACTTGTTTTTACGCCGTATTCAGGCGAGAGTTGAGAATTCATCGAATATTTGGCTGATTATTGCGAACCAAAACGCTTCTGGTAATAAGTGGTGTTTTACGGCACAAATTAAAGACGATTATGTTTGTGATTGTTTTTCTCCGGCGTTATGCCCCGAACGGGTTTCCGCACAATTTTATACGCCTTATTTTCCCGAAAAGACGACAATCATCAGCAAACAATATTATCCTTTTGAAATTACAAAATTTAACGGTATCAGGAATACGGCTCTTTCCGGGTGCTTTGTCTTGCAGGCGGATTCCGGCCGAACCCTGTTTTCCTTTTCCAATTTGGGAACGTTGAAGTTGAAGGATTATCAGTCTTTAAGTGCCTGTACGACAGGAAATGAAGAATGAGCGGAATAAAATATCGCGGGCAAACTTTGTTGGCACTGATGCTGAGCCTGGCATTATCGTCATTTTTATTGTCGGTCGTCCTTTCTTTTTACGGATATATACAACGGCAAAATCATGATGTGTTACGTAAATTGCAGTTACAAACCGAATTGCAACGCGTGTTGCAAACGCTGGGACGGGATATTCGTCGTGCCGGTTTCCGCGCATTGTCGGAAGGATCGATTCAAAATAATCTGAGCCTGTTTGAATTGGATGAAACGGGGACCGCCGTCACTATCGGACAATCGACCAATTCGCCGTTAAACAGTTGTGTTTTGTTTTTCTATGATGTGAACGGCAACGGCTGTATCGGTGCGAATAACAAAGGGAAAAGCTGTGTGACGAACGGCAAAAATTCAGCCTCAGAAATCAGTACCGAATTATTTGGCTATCGACTAAACGACAATATGATAGAAAGCCGTCAGACCTATAAAAGTTCGATTAGCCAAACCTGCAAGCAGGAAGAATGCCGAAGTTATATTCACCCTGAAGCCTGCAATTCAAGCGGATGGACGGATTTATTGGATGATAAAACCTATCGCATAACGGCATTAACGTTTGACCGGATTGAACAAGGGCAGGGGATTCAGGTGTATCTGGCGGGGCAGTTTGTGAATTATCCGCACATTCAATATGAAACCGGCATTGTGATTCCTCTACTGAATCAGGGAGAATGGCAATGATCAGATTGCGCTATCGAGGTATGATGACGCTCACTTTGCTGGTATTGCTGAGTTCCATGTTGCTGATTTTTATGCTGTTTGACGATGATGTGCTGCGTTCGTATTCCTCTTTGACGTCGCAACGGCAAATTTATGTTGCTCATAATATCGATTTGCAACAGCTCAGCCGGCGGCAAAAAGCGACGGCTTGTGCTGAAATACCTTTGGATTCTGCGGCAACGGTTACTCGGATTACATTTGAGCGGCCGCAGTTTGCCGACAGTAACCGCCATTATATTTGGTGCCGGCGGCAGGCTTTGTTTAAGCAATCGCCTAAGAAGGGGATTAATGAAGGACAATTCAACCGGATGATTCATGCGGAATCCCTATCTTTATTTCGTGATAAATTCGAGCCGCCGGATAAGCTACCTCAGGATAAATCGGATCATCTTTACTGGTTGAACAAAACAAAAACGGAATGGACGGTAGAAGGCGATATTTACGGCATCATTATTGCCGAAGGAGATTTACATCTTTCCGGTAAGGGAATAATCCGGGGCGCCGTTATTTCCGGCGGCGCAATCAGTACGGACGAAACGGTTTCCATTGTTTATCGTAAGGCGACGGTGACGAATCTGGTTCAGTTATATAGTCAATGGCAACGCGCGGAGAAAAGCTGGCATGATTTTACCCCTTAATCATTACCGCGGCATGAGCTTGTTGACGTTACTGATTAGTTTAACCTTATTTAGCGGCATTTTTATCTCCGTTAACCAATGGACGGGCTATCAGCGTAAAACCGCAGTAGAGACCTATCAACGCTATCAAGCGATTCAAATTGCGGAAAATCAGAAACAGCGCCGGTTTTTAGGTTTACCTTGCGAGACTGTCGTTGTGCAGAATCGATTGAGATTTTCCGTCCAATGCACGGATGAGCATGTGATTGTGCGTTATCCGGCGGGAGAATTGCATTTATAGCTTGCAACGAATAAAAATCTTTCAGAAAATGACCGCACTTTTCTTTTTTAAGTTGCTTTAGGTTGCATGGTGTCTGATTTTTTTATTTATCATTCTAACGATCTTGATGTACAGGCGGGAATCTTAATCAGCCTGCTCCGGCAGCGAAGTGCGGATCCTTTTCAGCCGGAAACCATTCTGGTGCAAAGCCCCGGTATGGCGCAATGGCTGCAACTGAAAATTGCGCAGGCGGACGGTATTGCCGCCAATCTGCGTTTCCCCATGCCTGCCAGTTTTATTTGGCAACAATATGCGGATAATCTACCGGATGTAGCGCCACAAAATCCTTTCGGAAAAGACGCCATGACATGGCATTTAATGGCGCTGTTGGAAACGCTTTCTTTGCCGCAGCTTCGCGGATATTGGCAGGTTCCTAAACCGAAGGATCAGGAAAAACGTTATCAGCTTGCCCGTCGAATTGCCGATTTATTCGACCAATATCTGGTATATCGTCCCGATTGGATTGCGGCCTGGGAAAAGGGAGATAACGATTACGTCGAAAATCAGCTGCGTCATGCGCTGGCGGGAAATTCCGCACTATTTGCCCAAATTAAGCAGGATATTCAATGGCAGGGACAGCTCTGGCGCGAATTGGCGGCCGCCGTGCGTCGGCATTCGAACGGTAATGTTGCGCAACATCGTGCCAATCTGCATTTGGCATATCTGAACGTTTTACGAACGGGCAGACCGAAAAATTTGCCGGAACGGATTTTCATTTTTGGCATTTCCGCGTTGCCGAAAGCCTATTTGGACACGTTGCAGGCGATCAGTCAACACAGTCAGGTACATTTATTTTTCAACAATCCGAGTAAACATTATTGGGGCGATTTGGCGGATCCGCATTTCATCCGGAAATTATCCCTGAAAACCTATCGCGATCGTCACAGTAATAGAGAAGAAAACTGGCTGTCCGATGCGGAAAAAGTGCGGTTAAAAAATGAAGAGTTTGAGCATTTCGTTGACGATGAATTACTTCAGATCGGACATCCTTTGCTGGCGACCTGGGGAAAACTGGGACGGGATTTTTTCTATCTGTTGAGCGAGCTCGACGCCCAGGAATTCACCGTTTACACACCGCTTGAAGGCACGGATTTGCTGACGCAGGTGAAAAACCGTATTTTGAATCTGGTTCCCGATAAACAACAGCCGTTGCAACTTCAGGAAGCCGATCAGTCCATTGTTTTGCACGCTTGCCATAGCCCTATGCGCGAAGTGGAAGTGCTGCATGATTATCTGCTGCGCCAATTCGGGGCGGACAAGAGTTTAACGCCGAAAGATATTGTGGTGATGGTGGCGGATATTGACCGCTATGCGCCCTATATTCAGGCGGTATTCGGGCAATATAAACGGTATACGGAAGATAATTCCGGTAAAAAACAACCGGATGAACGTTACATTCCATTTTCCATTTCCGACGGAAAACTGTCGGAAAATGACGTCTTGCTTGCCACCTATTTGTCTTTATTGAGCCTGAAGAACAGCCGGTTTGCCGCGGAAGAAGTGCTGGCGCTGCTAGATGTGCCGGCGATTCGTATGAAATTCGAAATTGCCTTGTCGGATTTAGCGCAAATCCGTCATTGGGTTTCTCAGGTTGAAATCCGTTTCGGGCTGGATAAACGCCAGGGCGCCGCCATGAACAATTACAACGCCTGGCAGGCGGGTTTGGAGCGTTTGTTGCTGGGTTATGCCATGCGGGAAAGCCAGGGCATTTGGCAGGACAGCCTGGGATTCGATCATTCCGACGGATTAAAAGGACAGGTCGTCGGTAATCTGGCGGCGTTTATCGAGCGACTGGCGCAATGGCATCAATTTTTACAGCAACCGCATTCCATTGAAAAATGGCAGCAAAATCTGACCGCACTTTTTACGGATTTCTTCGTTGCCGATGAACAAACGTCGGAGGCGCAGCAATATATTCAGGACGCCGTGCAATCTGTGGCGGAATTGCTGAAAAATATGGATTTCCGGGATGAAATTAGCGCGGAAGTGATGGCGGAAGTGATGACGGAAAAGTTGAACGATAATCCGAACAGCCTGAAATTTTTGGTGGGAAAGGTCAGTTTCTGTACTTTGCTGCCGATGCGCGCCATTCCGTTCCGCGTGGTTTGTTTGCTGGGAATGAATGAAAACGATTATCCACGCCGACACACGCCGAACAGTTTCGACTTAATGCAATATCACCGTCGCAAAGGCGATCGTTCTCGCCGCGATGACGATCGCTATCTGTTTCTGGAAGCTTTGCTGGCGGCGCAGGAGCGGCTTTACATCAGCTATGTAGGGCGTTCGATTACGGATAATCAGCCTCGCCAGCCGTCCGTTGTGGTCAGTCAGCTGCAGGATTACATTAATGATAATTTGACGGATGAGACATTGCGATTGACGGCAAAGGTTCATCCGATGACGATTTTCAGCTCGAAAAACTTCCTCAAAAACGACCGCACTTTTGCGAAAGAATGGCTTCCTCTGCCGCCCGTATCTTGCGCGGACGATAAACGAAACATTCCGCCGATAACAGAAGAAATCACGCAAATTGAACTGGATCAGCTGGTGAAATTTGTTCGTCATCCGGTGAAATATTTTTTTGAAAATCAACTGGGCGTGTATTTTCAAAATGATGACGATTTAATTCCCGATACGGAAAATTTCACGTTAGACGGCTTGGATTTATATCAGATTAAAGACGATTTTTTGACCTATTCCGAAGAAGAACTTTCCGATTATTTCGAGCGGCTCAAAGTGAAAGGCATTTTACCGCACGGGAATTTCGGTAAAGTCTATGAGGTGCAAATGCGCTCGGAAATGGGCGCGTTTCGTGAAAAAGTGCGGGATTATCTCGCCCAAACGCCGCAAACGCAGGCGGTTGAACTGAATATTGACGGCGTAAAAATTACGGGAAATTTGACCGCACTTTACGGCGATTCCGAACATAAACGGCGCGTCACCTGGCGGGTGGGAAATTTTAACGACGCATTCAGTCTGGAAAACTGGGTTTATCATTTGGCAAAATGTGCCGCAGGCGAAGCCGCGCCAAGCCTGATGATTTGTCGGGATAAAACTGTCACCCTGGCGCCCCTTGCCGCAGAACGGGCGCTGGTGCAGCTTGGCGTTTACGTAGGCGGCTACATTCGTGGCATGAATCGCATTCAATGTATTCCCACCATAAAAATAGCGGAAGCGTTGAAATGTCAGTCTGCGGACGAATTACGCCGACTGGCGGAAAATGCCGCGCAACCGACGGATTATCACCGCGGGGATCGATATTGGCAACGTTTGCTGTTAACTTTGGATAACCAAGATCTTGCCGATGTGTTACCGGCCTTAGCGGACTGGTTTGCGGAACTCATCGCCGCATATGAAAAAGCATAAAAAACACTAGGGATGAAAGCGGTTTTTGGAGTATCATAACCGCTTCATTTTTTAGCAGCTTCAGAGAATTTTATGAGAAAAAAAATTGCATTTAGAGCGTTAACCGTTATCGCCGCTGCGATGTTAGTCGCCTGTTCTTCGGGAAAATCCGCCAAATCGCCTGCTGCGCGGGTTTCGGCGCAGGCTAGTCAGACTGAAATGATGCAGTTCGGTGCGAAATATAAAGGGCGAAATTATAGCGCGATGCCGTTTACCACCGTTTCCCGTATCGACGTGGACGGCAACAGCAGCATTGTGAATCAAGGCGATTTTTTAACTCAAATTTCAAATGTGCGTAACTATTCCGATCGAATCGCCTCCGCCTTTGCCGATAATTACAGCAAAATACAGCAATGGGTGGTGTCCGGCGCCAATGTGAACGAACTGACGAATTTCGGTATTCGTCCGCAGATTATGTCGGGAATCGACGGTTTTCAAAACGTATTAATGACGGGTTATTATTCTCCGGTTATTAAAGTGCGGGCTTCCCGTCAGGGTGAATTCCAGCAACCGATTTATGCGTTGCCGGCACAAAAACGCTTTAGTCGGGCGCAGATCTACGCCGGCGCGTTGGAAGGCAAAGGTTTGGAGTTAGCTTACAGTAACTCAATGATTGATAACTTCCTGCTGGGCGTGCAGGGTAGCGGCTTTGTGGATTACGGCAACGGCCGTTTGCAATATCTGGCTTACGCGGGGCAGAACGGTTACCCTTATACGGCGATTGCCCGTTTGTTAGTGGAAGACGGCGAAATTCCGAAAGAAAAAATGTCGGTGCAGGCTATCCGCGAATGGGCGGCGCATAATCCGTCCCGTTTGCAGGGCTTACTGGAACGGAACGAATCTTATGTCTATTTCAAACATGATCCGTCCGGCCAGGTGAAAGGGGCGGCGGGCGTGCCGTTGGTGCCGATGGCGGCGGTAGCTTCGGATAAATATTTGATTCCGATGGGTTCCGTGTTGTTGGTGGAAGTGCCGGAAATCGACAATGCCGGCAATTGGACGGGCGCACATCAGTTAAACTTAATGGTTGCGTTGGATGTGGGCGGAGCCGTGAACAGTCATCACTTTGATTTATATCGCGGCGTAGGAGATGCGGCGGGCCATATTTCCGGTTTATCCAAACATTACGGACGCGTTTGGGTATTGCGTTAAGGTCGAATGATGACAGAACGTATCGATAATTACGAACAGCGATTCGGCGGCATCGGACGCTTATACGGACCGGAAGGCTTGGCCCGTTTGCGTCGGACCCATATTTGCGTGATCGGCATCGGCGGCGTCGGTTCCTGGGTGGCGGAAGCGCTTGCCCGTTCTGGCATCGGACAAATCACCCTGATCGATATGGATGACATTTGTGTCACAAATATTAATCGCCAAATTCACGCCTTAACGGGCGATATCGGCAAACTGAAAACCGAAGTGATGAAAGAACGGATTCATCGCATAAATCCCGAATGTCAGGTGAATATTATCGACGATTTTCTCACCACGGAGAATTTAGCCGATTACCTGAACCGCGGTTACGATTATGTGATTGACGCCATTGACAGCGTTCGGGTGAAAGCGGCGTTAATCGCTTATTGTAAACGGCAAAAAATTAACGTAATCACTATCGGAGGCGCCGGCGGACAAACGGATCCGACTCAGATTCGGATCGCGGATTTGAGTAAAACCGTTCAGGATCCACTTGCTTCAAAAGTGCGGGCGATTTTGCGCAAGAATTTTCATTTCAGTCAGAATCCGAAACGCAAGTTCGGCATTGATTGCGTGTTTTCTACTCAACCGCTTATTTTTCCGAAAGTCGGCGAAGGATGTGCGGTTTCGGCCTCCATGAATTGCGCCAACGGGTTCGGTGCGGCAACCATGATTACCGCGACCTTCGGATTTTTCGCGGTTTCCCGCGTGATCGATAAAATTTTAGCCAAGTCAGAATAAAATTCACTGGATTTTTGTGTAAAAAGCGCGTAGTTTATTGCAGTTTTTGAGAATCATTCTTACTTATAGGAGAACTCCATGACTGCATATTCTTTCCGTAAAATCTGGTTAGCCGGCGCCGTGCTGGCCTTTTCCGCCGGCGCGCAAGCCAATATCGTCACTTCGGTGAAACCGCTCGGGTTTATCGCTTCATCTATCGCCGAAGGCGTAACGGACGTGGAGGTTATCGTACCGCCGGGCGCATCGCCTCACGACTATAATCTTAAACCTTCCGACGTACAGAAAATCAATTCCGCGGATTTATTACTTTGGGTCGGCAAAGACGTGGACGGTTTCCTGGCAAAAACCGTTCATCGGATTGACGCCAATAAAGTGATTGAAATCGCCGAAATGGACGGCGTGGCCGCGCTATTAATCGAATCCGAGCATCATCACCATGAAGGCGAAGAACATGATGCGCACGAACACAGTCATTCCCATAAACACGGACCGCACGACGTTCACGATGACGAGCACCAAGACGAAAACGATTTAAACGTGAACTGGCACGTTTGGTATTCGCCGAAAATCAGTGAGCTGGTGGCGATCCAAGTGGCGGAAAAACTGACGGCGCAATATCCGGATAAAAAAGCGCAGATTGAAAAAAATCTGCAAAATTTTGACCGCACTTTACAGCTTCAGAATGAGAAAATCCGGGCACAGTTGGCACCGGTGAAAGAGCGGGGATTTTATGTTTTCCACGATGCGTACGGTTATTTTAACCAGGCTTACGGGTTGAAACAAAAAGGTGCATTCACCATTAATCCGTTGGTGGCGCCGGGCGCTAAAACATTGGCGGAGATTAAAGCGGAAATCGCCGAACACCATGTATCCTGTCTGTTTGCCGAACCGCAATTTACCCCGAAAGTGATTGAATCGCTCAGCAAAGGCACGGCGGTGAAAATCGGGCGTTTGGACCCAATGGGCGACAGCGTGAAGTTGGGCAAAGATTCTTACGTAAACTTCTTGCAAAGCACGGCGGACAGCTATTTTCATTGTTTAAGCAAATAAGCTTGACGAGATAAAAAGGCATGCCTCGGCATGCCTTTTCTTTTGCCTTTTGTAGGGGAATTTTTCTTGTTATCATTTGTCAGATAATTTATGAATTTTGACTCCGAATGATTATGTGGAAAAAGGTTTGTTTGCTGTTCGCCCTTTTGTTGGCGGGATTTGCGTTGTCTGTGCCTCATTGGCTGACACCTGTCAGCGTGGCGCAATGGGCAAACCGTTTTCTGGCGCCGAATTTTAAAATTACCCTTTCTTCCTCATGGCATTGGCGGGCGAGCGGCATGGAATTGCCTCATTTATCGGTTTATTCCGAAGCCGCGCAATGTCATCTTGCCGAGGCGGACAATCTGAAACTGAATTGGTGGAATTTACATCGGCTTTCCGCGGAAAAGCTCAGTTTGGATTATGCCTGTCTGGAAAAATTACCGAGCGATGACGAAAGCAAAACTGTCGTAAATTTGACCGCACTTTGGGGTTGGCTGCCCGAAGGCGAACTGGATATTGAATCTTTTCAGCTACGCAATACCGAAGCTTTATCGGTGCCTGCCGTTCAGCCGTTATTAACTAATCCGCTGCAGCTTACGCTGAAATTTTTGTCGAATAAAGCGATGCTCGCTGCACAGGTAAAACAACAAAGTGCGGTCATTTTTCGCTTAGATTCCGAACTTCAACCGCTGTCCGACGGGACTTATTTATTATCGGGCAACGCCGCCTATCAGCCGGAATCCGGACAGTCTTATCTGCTGGAATTCAATACTTCGCTTAATCAGAATTTGCTTACTCCGCCGACGATGGGGGAATTCAGCGGGCATTGGAACGTGCCGGATTTTTCCGTGCCGGAAGGCGAACTCAAGGCGCAATGGAAAGCGCAGGAAGGCATTATCAGCGCCACCAATTTAACGGCGAATAAACCCTTATTGGATGTGCCCGTTCATTTTTCTGCGGAACGGCTGGAAATTAAGAAAGGGCTGGCGTATTGGGATTTTGACGGAGATCAACCGCTCAAAGCCTTTGTGGATTTAACTCTGAATATGCCGAAAGAAGGCTGGTTTCCCATGACGTCGGATGTAGATATTCTGCTGCAATCCTTTGGTAAATTGGGAAAAGGCGAAATGGTGATTTCCGGCGAGAAGGGCGAAATTCGGCCCGATCGCATTTATGTGCCGTTGAAAGGTCGCGGGGACTTGCGTTACGGCAATACCGTGGCTTATACCAATCTGACCTTTAATGCCGGCGGTAATTTTGAGGATCCGCTCATTCATTTTCATCCCGGTTCTATTTTTAAAATGGATAATGAATTTGATGAAACCAAACTGCACGTACGTTTGCCGTTGAACGATATTTTGGTCGGGCGCTTTGGTCTGGAAGGTCGTTTACAGGCGTTGCTACAAGGCAGTACGCCGCAGTTTGACAACATTGATTTAAAGTTGGACGGACAGGCGAGAGAATTCATTGCGGGGCTGAAAACCATTTTTTCTATTCGGGATAAGCGTCAGAAGTTAAGACGTATCGAAAATATCGTGTTAAACCGCTGGGATTGGAATGTGCAGGGCGGAGCGGTGTGGAAGGCGCTGAAAACTCCGTTGCAGGTGAAAGGCGTGGGCTTTTGGGAAGGCGATCATATCGAATTGAATATGTTGCATGCCAATTCGGGTAAGGTGAATACTGCCGGGGTGAAAATCCCTAAAATCGAATTGGAATTGAAAGATCGTCTGCGTTGGGATTACACGGAAAATCATTTACGCGGGCTGATGCAGGCGCGTGCCGAATGGGTCGAATTCGATTACGGCGGGCGGTTTATTCGTCCGGTATTCGGCGTGGGCGTGGACGGAAAAAGCATTTCGGATTTTAATTTAGCCGGCGATTTGAAAGCGGGCGCGCTGGGGCCGCTGGATGTGCGAGCGCATTACGGCGATAAAAAAATGGTGGGCAGCATCGCCTGGAACGAGCAATCCGCCCGCGTATTCCAGCCGCTTTTCCCGAATGCGTGGGAATGGCGCATTCATCAGGGCACGATTAAAGGGGCGACGGATTTTATTATCGATGAAAACGGCGTGTTGATGAACGGTAATCTGAATGTTCGCAACGGGGAAATTTCCCTGCCGGACGGCGAAATCAACGGAATACAGATTCGCTTTCCGTTTCGTTATCATAATTACCAGCTGAGCGCCAATAACAAACCGATTCAAGTGAGCATGCGTTCCATTCGGTTGGGTGCGTTATTGATTGATGATGCGAAAATGGCGGTACAGGGTTACTATCCTTATTCGCGGGCTAAACCGTTTAAATTGCGTAACATTTCCCTGCATGCTTTCGACGGTACGGCGGAAATTCCGAGCTTGAATTTCCCGCAAACGCAGATTTCCGAAGTAAAACTGCACGGCATTGATATGGATAAAGTGCTGGGCATGGCGGATTATCATCATTTAACCCTGAAGGGACGGATTAATGCGACGTTGCCGTTTTGGCTTTATGATCATGCTTGCGTGATTTGTAACGGCACGATTGAACAGGCGGAAACGCTGCATCTTAAATTGGGTAACGAGTTGGTCGCAGGGTTGAAATCCGGCGGTTGGACGGAAAGTATTTTAGTGGACGTGGTTCGGGAAATGAATTTGGAAAGCCTGAACGCTTCCGTCAATCTGGCGCCGAACGGCGTGATGAACCTGAAATCGCAGATTACCGGTTATAATCCGCAAAAGAAGAATCGCAATCCGATTACATTGAATTATAATCATCAGGAAAATATGTACGAATTGTGGCAAATGATCGATTACGGTTCACAATTTGAGCAGAATTTAGAATATCAGTTAAATCAATAGTTATGAAAAAATTATCGAAATTTCGACCGCACTTTTTCTCACGGAGTATCGTTTTTGGGGTTTCCGCTTTGTTGTTCGGCCTGACGGGATTAACCGGCTGCACGCCGACGGTGCAGTTAGAAACGCCTAAAGAAGGCATTACCATTAACATGAACGTGGTGGTGGATCATAATATCAGCGTGAAAATGGATGAAAAAACGCAAGATACGATCGCAGAAGCGGAAACAAAACAACAGGATTAAATATGTTTGAACAGGAACAATGGCAGCCGACGGCCGGCGTGGAAACCTTATTTGCGCGGGCGAAAATTATGCGCAGTATTCGCCAGTTTTTTACCGATCGCGGCGTGCTGGAAGTGGAAACGCCCGTATTAAGCGAATTTGGCGTAACGGACGTGCATCTTTCCACTTTCAGTACGGAATTTATTGCGCCGCAGGCGGGACAGTCCAAAACTCTGTGGTTGAATACCAGTCCGGAATATCATATGAAACGTCTGCTTGCCGCCGGAACGGGCGCGATTTTTCAGCTTTGTCACGTTTTTCGTAACGAAGAAGCGGGCAGCCGCCACAATCCCGAATTTACCATGCTGGAATGGTATCGCCCGCATTTCGACATGTATCGTCTGATTAATGAAGTAGATGATTTATTGCAGCAGATTCTGGATTGCGAACCGGCGGAAATCATGAGTTATCAATTCGCTTTTCAGGAATTTGTCGGCGTGGATCCGCTTTCGGTGGAACGCCCTATTCTGGTTGAATTAGCGCGTAAATATAATTTTATGTGCGATTTGGACGAAGATCGTGATACGTTGTTGCAATTTTTGTTCAGCACCGTGGTGGAACCTAAAATCGGCCGGGAACGTCCGGTCGCCGTATATCACTTTCCGGCGACTCAAGCGGCATTAGCGCAAATCAGTTCGGAAGATCACCGCGTGGCGGAACGTTTTGAGTTTTATTACAAAGGGTTGGAACTGGCGAACGGTTTTCACGAATTGACGGATCATCGCGAGCAATTACGCCGTTTTGAACAGGATAACGCGCAGCGGGCGAAATTAGGCTTACCGCAACGGGAGATTGATCGCCGTTTGCTCGGCGCCTTACAGGCGGGCGTGCCGAATACCTCGGGCGTGGCGCTGGGCGTGGATCGTTTGATGATGATCGCGCTGGACAAAAAACGAATCGAAGAAGTGATGGCATTCGGCATTAATAACGCTTAATTCCGGCGTCAACGAATCAATCGCAAAAGTGCGGTCAAAAAATTAAAGGTTTTTTTTACCGCACTTTTGTTTTCGGAAGAGGTTAAGGAATGGAAATCAATTTGTTCCCCGCACGTCCAAAATAAACACTTCGGACTGAGACGCCAGCCGCATCGGCACGCCCCAGAATCCATAGCCCGACGTGACGAAAAAATTCACGCCGTTAATTTGCTTAAAGCCGTAATTCAGCGGATACATCATGTAGGTTAACAGATTCGCCGGAAAAATCTGCCCTTTGTGAGTGTGGCCCGATACCTGAATGTCAATGGGTAAGCGGCTGTGTTCCCATATATCCGTCGGGCGGTGATCCATCAGAAACACCGGTAAACGGGTGTCGACGCCGCGCAGCAATGTTTTTGCACTCGGACGATTCGGCACCAAATCGTCATTGCGCCCGATAATGGTGAATTTCCCGTCTACCTGCACCGCTTCATCCATTAACAAATGAATTCCGGTTTTACGGACTTCATTTTCAATGCGTTTTTCGTCACCGAAAAAATCGTGATTGCCCAGCGTGGCGTAAACGCCCAGCGGCGCCTGTAATTTAGCTAAATGAGATTGCATTTTTTCCGCCAGATACGCATCGACATTGTCATCCATAATATCGCCGGGCAGTAAAATCAGATCCACTTTTTCCCGTCGGAAAATGTCCGCCAGTTCGTCCATTTGTTTTCCGCCGAAGTATTTGCCGAGATGAAAATCGCTGGCGACACCGATACGTAAAGGTTGCATCGGTTTATCCAGCTGAATTTGATAATGATGCACAACCGGCGTGTAGGCGTTATACAGACTTAGCCCGAACAAACCGATTAATGCCGGAAAATAAAGTATGCGCAGCACATGATTGAGTTTGTCCCGCCTGAACCAAATTTTACCGATATGAAACAGCACAAACGCCATGAAGCCGGTGAGCGCGATGAAATATAAAATCACCAGAATTAAAGCGTTGAGGCGGAAATTATGATACAGCCGGAAGAAAATATTGGACAGAATAAACGCATTGGTGGCGATTCCGAGACAGAGCGAAATCCTGAACAGAGTTTTGGGGCTGAATTTATCCTGCAACAGCCAACGTAAAGTGTAATGAAAAAGAACCAGAAAAACCTGTAATGTCAAAATAATGACGGCAAAAATAATGTAATAACGTGTTTCCAAAATAAATCCTAACTCATACTTTAAAGTTAAACCGATCGAAATAACAATACCGTCTTTCCCGGGATAAAGACGGTATGTTTTTTACGATTGAACGAATTGTTCATGATTTTCGACAACAGGTAAAAAGTTTACGTTCACAAAACTTTGATTTTTATGACCGCACTTTACCGGCGTTAAGGTTTATTTGTCCTTATATTTCCGACGGTTAGTCAGTTTAGGCAGCATGTCTTTCGGTGCCATTTCCTGTTCCTGATATTCGAAAACCGGAAAACCCCAACTGAAATAAATGGCAAGCAGGCGGAAAATAAAACCGCCGGTTAAGGTGATTAAAATATTCAGATTTAACGGCACATTGAGGTGCTGTAAACCGATATACAGACAGGCGGTGAGAAAAGCGATCACCGCATAAAGTTCTTTCTGGAAAATCAGTGGAATTCGGTTGCAGAGAATGTCGCGCAATACGCCGCCGAATGCGCCGGTTAAAATAGCGGAAATGCTGGCGACGGTTAAACCGTATCCCATATCAAGTGCCACTTGGGTGCCTAAAATGGAGAACAGGATCAATCCCAAGCCATCCAATACTAAAAAAATGGTGCGGAAGGAACGGTTGAAATGGCTGATTAAAGGCGCGATTAACACCGTGGCAAAGGCGGTGATCACTACGATGAGAACATATTCGGGATTGGCAATGAAGAAAAGCGGGTAGTGGCCCAGCACGATATCGCGCATGGCGCCGCCGCCCAAGGCCGGCATGAAGGCAATCACCACTACGCCGAAAATATCCATTTTCTCACGCCCGGCGGATAAAGCGCCGGTCATGGCTTCGACAATCAAACCGATAAAAAATAGCACGTCTAACATCATTAACGGGGTTTCTCTTTGATCTTGGTTATCCGGCTTTCGATGAAACCGTCGGCAACTTGCGTTTGCAACGGTTCGTCAAGGCGAACTTGGGAAACGGACGTCACGGCGACACCCTGTCGGTTTTGCGCAATAGAGTAACCGCGGGCGAGCACTTTCAGCGGGCTTAATCCGTCCAGTTTTCCGCATAGATTTGCCAGTTTATGCTGTCGCTCGGACAGATTATTTTTAACGGCAAAATTCAGGCGCGCATGCAGCTGTTCCATGTATTGGCGCTGTTTTTGCAATTGATAGGGCAACGGATTTTGATGCAAACGCACGGAAAGTGCGGTCAATTTTTCGCGATTTTTTTCCATCAAGCGCGCCATCGCCGTGGTTAAACGCCGCGCTAATTGCGCCGTATGCTGCGACTGCATATGCAACCGATTTTGCGGATGCCGATTCTGCAGCCGTAAAATTAAACGTTGTAGGCGCTGATGTTGCAGGCTGATAATCCGATCTAACGCCATATCCAGCCGTTGCCGCTTATAGTTTAATTGTTGCAGCAGTTCGTCCTGATTGCGGCTGACCAGTTCTGCGGCGGCGGAAGGCGTCGGCGCCCGAACGTCGGCGACAAAATCCGCAATAGTCACATCGGTCTCATGCCCCACCGCGCTGATGACGGGCAACGCGGAATGAAAAATCGCACGCGCCACCGCTTCTTCGTTGAAACACCATAAATCTTCCAGCGAACCGCCGCCGCGTCCCACAATCAGCACATCCGTTTCGCGACGGATATTCGCCAGATTGATCATTTCCACAATTTCACCGGCGGCCTCTTTGCCTTGGACGGCAGTGGGGTAAATCACCACCTTCAGATTGGGATCGCGACGTTTTAAAATATGCAGAATATCCTGCAAGGCGGCGCCAGTGGGCGAGGTGATCACACCGACGGTTTTGCAAAAGTGCGGTAGATTTTTCTTCAGATTTTGCGCAAATAAGCCTTCCGCCGCCAGTTTCATTTTGAGCTGTTCGAATTGTTGCTGTAACAATCCTTCGCCAGCCGGATGCATGGATTCGATAATCAGCTGGTAATCGCCGCGCGGTTCATACAGACTGACCGCCGCCCGCACCAACACCTGCATGCCGTTTTGCGGACGAAAACCGACGCGCATATTTTTCATGCGGAACATGGCGGCGCGCACCTGCGAATTTTCATCTTTCAGCGTGAGGTACCAATGGCCGGACACTGGCTGACTGAAGTTGGAAATTTCGCCTGTCAGCCAGACCAAACCGAGCTGTCCCTCCAGCAGCATTTTGGCCGCATGGTTAAGCTGGGAAACGGAATAAATATTGGCGTTGTTCATCATATCCGAGAAAAAAAGCGCGGCGAATCTTGCCGTATTATTCGACGGTAACGGATGTGATTACCACGTCTTCTTTCGGAACGTCCTGGTGGAAACCGGCGTTACCCGTTTTCACGGCTTTGATTTTGTCCACCACGTCCATGCCTTCAACCACTTCGCCGAATACGGCATAGCCCCATTCCTGCACCACTTCGCGTCCGAACATTTCTTTTGCGCGATAATCCAGGAAAGTATTGTCCGCCACATTAATAAAGAATTGCGCGGTGGCCGAATGAGGATCGGAAGTGCGCGCCATGGCGACGGTTCCGCGTTTGTTGCTTAAGCGGTTATTGGCTTCGTTTTGGATCGGCGCATTAGTGGCTTTTTCGCGCATGCCGCTTTCCATTCCGCCGCCCTGAATCATAAATCCGTCAATAACGCGGTGGAAAATTGTGTTATTATAGAAGCCCGATTTGCAGTAATCTTCGAAGTTTTTTGCCGTAATCGGCGCTTTGTCGAAATTTAATTGAATTTTGATATCGCCGAAATTGGTATGTAATGTAATCATTAAAAAATTCCTTATAAATTTACTATGGGAAGGCTGGCATTATTTCATAATTTGCGGATTAGTGCTATAAAGTGCGGTCGGATTTCACTGAATTTTAACGGATATTTTATGCTAAAAATTTTCAACACTCTCACACGCGAAAAAGAAGAATTTAAACCGATTAACCCGAATCGGGTCGGTATGTACGTATGCGGCGTCACCGTTTACGATTTGTGTCATTTCGGACACGGACGAACTTTTGTATCCTTTGACGTGATTACCCGTTATCTCCGTTTTCTGGGGTATAACCTGCGTTATGTGCGCAACATTACCGATGTGGACGACAAAATCATTAAACGCGCGTTGGAAAACAATGAAACCTGCGATCAGCTGGTTGAACGCATGATTGCGGAAATGCATAAAGATTTTGATGCGCTAAATATTTTGCGACCGGACGTCGAGCCGCGCGCCACCAAACATATTCCCGACATCATTGCCATGGTGGAAGCGTTGCTTCGGCGCGGGCACGCTTATGTGGCGGCGGACGGCGATGTGATGTTCGATGTGCAATCCTTTCGACAATACGGCGCGCTTTCCCGCCAGAATTTAGAACAATTACAAGCCGGCGCGCGGGTGGAAATTAAATCCGTGAAGAAAAATCCGATGGATTTCGTGTTGTGGAAAATGTCGAAGCCGAACGAACCGAGCTGGGATTCGCCTTGGGGGAAAGGCCGTCCGGGCTGGCATATCGAATGTTCGGCGATGAACAGCAAAGAGCTCGGCAACCATTTTGATATTCACGGCGGCGGCTCGGATTTAATGTTTCCGCACCACGAAAACGAAATCGCTCAATCCTGTTGCGCGCATGACGGCGAATACGTGAATTACTGGCTGCATACGGGCATGCTGACGATTAATGAAGAAAAAATGTCCAAATCCCTCAATAATTTCTTCACCATTCGCGATATTTTGACGAAATATGACGCGGAAAGCGTGCGTTATTTCTTTTTAACCGCGCAATACCGCAGTTTGCTGGATTACAGCGAGGAAAATATCGGCCTGGCGCGCAAGGCGCTGGAACGTTTATATACCGCGCTGCGCGGTTGTGAAACGGTGGATATTCCGGCGGAAGATCAATATGTGATTGATTTCAAAAACGCAATGGATGACGATTTCAACACGCCGGGCGCGTTAGCCGTATTGTTTGAATTGGCGCGCGAAATCAACAAGTTAAAAACCGAAGATCAAGCTAAAGCGAATCGACTTGCCAGCCGCTTAAAACAGCTTGCAGCCGTGTTAGGCTTATTGGAACAGGATCCGGAAACCTTTTTACAAGGCGATGCGGCGACTGACGAAGTAAGTAAAATCGAAGCGTTAATCAAACGGCGCAACGAGGCGCGCGCCGAGAAAAACTGGGCGGCCGCCGACGCCGCGCGGGACGCTTTGAAAGAGATGGGCGTGGTGCTGGAAGACGGTGCAAACGGCACAACCTGGCGTAAGCTGTAAATTTTGTCGGTTTGCACGTGAAGTGCGGTCAAAAAACGTTGCGATTTTTGACCGCACTTTTTTCGTCCCGTTATTTTATGTAACTTTTTGTTCTAAAAACTCGGGCCGTTTAGATTGAAATTAAGCGGTTTCTGGTGTTAAATCATCATCGGATAACAGGTTTAATTTTTAAGGGATTTTTATGTGCCAATTACTCGGTATGAACTGTAACGTTCCCACTGATATTGTGTTCTCTTTTGAAGGTTTTCGCCGCCGTGCGGGGCTGACCGACACCCATTCCGACGGTTTCGGCATCGCCTTTTTTGAAGGCAAAGGCGTACGTATTTTTCGTGACGAGAAACCCGCCGCCGTTTCACCCATTGCCGATTGCGTTAAGCAGTACAACATTAAATCGCTGAATGTGATCGCCCATATCCGAAAAGCCACGCAGGGCGAAGTCAGCATTGTTAACACTCATCCGTTTATCCGCGAAATCTGGGGAGAAAACTGGGTATTCGCTCATAACGGCAATCTGATAGCGTTGCCTGATTTATCGGGCTGTTATTGCCGTCCTATCGGCTCCACCGATTCCGAAGCGGCATTCTGTTATATTGCGGATCAATTGAAAAAACGTTATTGTCATAAACCGTCGGAAGATGAAATTTTCGCAATCATTCAGGAAATGACGCAGGAATTGGGAAAATACGGCACCTTCAATTTTATTCTTTCCAACGGCGAATGGATGATTGCGCATTGTTCCACCAATCTCCATTACATCACGCGGCGCGCGCCGTTCTGCGAAGTGCAGCGTATTGATGATGACGGCGTGATTGATTTCCGCAATTACACCACGGAAAAAGATAAAGTCACCATTATTACCACTTTTCCGCTGACTAAAAACGAGAACTGGACCAAAATGGAACACGGTGGTTTTGTGTTCTTCAAAGACGGTGAAAAAATCCGTGAAATTATCGGCGTGAAAAAACAACTTGAAGACGACGGCACGCTGGGCGCGGCAGCATGTTGATTTTATCGGGCGAGCAGAGGGTTCGCCCTTTATTTTGCCGTAAAAAAGGGCGCAATGATACGCCCTGAAAATAATGCGATTATTGGTAATGTTGCAATTGCTCACTCATGACGGAGCGTTCAAAAAACTTCGTTTTTTTATGCGTAATCGCCAATGCGATTACTTATGGCTTCGCCACCGTTGGCAAAGCCAACGTTCAAAAAGCGTTGCTTTTTTAACCGCACTTTAATCGATTTTGTTTTCCGCTTTCGGCAGAATTAAATTCAGAATAATCGCCACAATCGCACAAAGGCTGATACCTTTGATGGACATGCCGCCCACGTCTACAAACATGCCGCCGATACCGAAGGTCATCACCACGGAAATAATGCAGAGATTACGCGCTTCCGTTACGTCGACTTTACCGCGGATCAGCGTGCTCATGCCCACCACGGCGATAGAGCCGAATACCAGCATCATAATGCCGCCCATCACGATGGTCGGAATGGAGGCGAGGAAGGCGCCCACTTTTCCGCAGAAAGAAATGGCGATTGCCCAGATTGCCGCCCAAGTCATGATATTCGGATTAAAATTACGGGTTAGCATGACGGCGCCGGTCACTTCCGCATAGGTCGTATTGGGCGGGCCGCCCAGCATTGATGCTGTCGTCGTTGCCAGCCCGTCACCCAGTAAGGTGCGGTGCAGCCCCGGTTTTTTCAGGAAATCTTTACCGGTGACGGAGCTAATCGCCATAATGCCGCCCACATGTTCCACCGCCGGCGCAATGGCGATGGGCAGTAAATATAAAATGGCTTCAAGCTTGAATTCCGGGGCGGTAATGTTAGGCAAACTGAACCAAGGCGCGTCGATGACTTTCTGGAAATCGATTAAGCCGAGGAATAAGCATAAAACGTAGCCTACCGCGATGCCGAACATAATCGGGATCAGTTTCATCATGCCTTTACCGAACACCGCCACCAACAGGGTGGTCAATAATGTGACGAGCGAGACCAGAACGGCGTCGTTATAAGCGTAGGCGCTGCCTTTGCCCACCGCCATATCCACCGCAACGGGCGCTAAACCCATGCCGATAATGATGATCACCGGGCCGACCACGACCGGTGGGAAAATGCGTTCCAGCGCTGCTACACCGCGCAGTTTCACCAGCGTACTTAATGCCAGATAAACCAATCCGGTACAGGCTAAACCGCCCATGGTGACGGAAATGCCCCAGGTTTGCACGCCGTATTGAATCGGGGCGATAAATGCGAAGGAAGACGCCAGAAAAATCGGCACTTGTTTGCCGGTGCATAATTGGAACAGCAGCGTGCCGACGCCGGCGGTGAGCAACGCCGTATTGGCGTCCAGCCCCGTAATGAGCGGCACCAGCACCAAGGCGCCGAACGCCACGAAAAGCATTTGTAAACCGACAAAAACTTGCTTGGCGGCGCTTTGTTTCTCTTCAGTTTGAGTTGTCATTAGGTTCTCGCATAGACGAACGCGAACGAAGGTTTCTGTTCGTCAAAAATGTTACAAAAATCGACCGCACTTTTACGGTTCACCCGAAGACGATCCGAAAGTGCGGTCACAAAAAGCAACGCTTTTTGAACGTTGGCTTTGCCAACGGTGGCGAAGCCATAAGTAATCGCATTGGCGATTACGCATAAAAAAACGATTATTTTGTACCGAAAATTTTATCGCCCGCGTCGCCCAAACCCGGCACGATATAACCATGTTCGTTTAAATGGCTGTCGATTGACGCGGTGTAAAGTTCAATGTCCGGATGCGCCGCTTCCAACGCTTTAATGCCTTCCGGCGCCGCCACTAAGACTAACACTTTGATTTGTTGGCAACCTTTTTGTTTTAACAGATCGATGGTAGCAATCATGGAACCGCCTGTGGCCAGCATCGGGTCAACCACAATGGCTAAACGTTCTTCCAAATCGCTTGCCAGTTTTTGGAAGTAAGGCACCGGTTCAAGGGTTTCTTCGTTACGGTACATTCCCACTACGCTGATTCGCGCGCTCGGAATATGTTCCAGCACGCCGTCCATCATACCCAGACCCGCGCGTAAAATCGGCACCACGGTTACTTTTTTTCCTTTAATACGATCAATTTCCACATCGCCGCACCAGCCGTCGATAATCACTTTTTCCGTTTCCAGATCCGAGGTGGCTTCGTAGGTTAATAAACTGCCCACTTCCGTAGCCAGCTCGCGGAAATTTTTGGTACTGATGTCCGCTGCGCGCATTAAACCTAATTTATGTTTAACCAGAGGATGTTTCACTTCGACTAATTTCATGGGATCTTCCTTCTTTCTGCAAAAATCGGTTGATTGTAAAGGAATTGACGAGTCACTTCAATGAAGTGCGTCACAATTCCCACAAAAAACGCGGCTAAATTTGACCGCACTTTTGTTATTTATTGGAACCTTCGGGATGCAAACCGATGCCTTGGTGGCGTTCTTTCAATTTGGCGATCACATCTTGCCAGCTCAGTTCTTCATGTTGTAGCAACACGGTTAAGTGATACACCAAATCCGCCGCTTCGGAAACGGTTTCCGCGCGATCTTTCGCCATTGCCGCTAGAACGGTTTCCACCGCTTCTTCGCCCACTTTTTGCGCAATTTTCTTGGTGCCTTTTTGATAAAGTTTTGCGGTGTAAGACGTTTCGGGATCCGCGTTTTTACGTTCGGCAAGTTCGCGCTCCAATTTGGCAAACCATGTCCAATCGCCTTCGCTTTGAGTTTCAAACTGATGGAAACAGCTTTCTGCGCCCGTGTGGCAAGTGGGGCCGATTGGATTGGCTAAAATCAATAAGGTGTCGTTATCGCAATCCAAGCTCATATCCACCACGTTTAAGAAATGCCCCGAAGTTTCTCCTTTCGTCCATAAACGTTGTTTGGTGCGGGAGAAAAACGTCACTTTTTTCTCGGCTAATGTTTTGGCTAATGCTTCTTGGTTCATATAACCCAGCATTAGGACTTCACAGGTTTGGGCGTTTTGGACGATTACGGGGAGAATATTATCGACTTTTTGCCAGTTAATTTTGTTTTGCATAGTATCCTCTATTTATATTTATCCAGAATTTCTTTAGCCTGAGATTCTAGTTCAGGAAATAATGTTTTTTCACTAATACCAAAAACTTTCAGCTCATCTAAAATATTCTGTTTACTAGCTTTTGGTATAATGATTCTGCTTCCTTCATTATCTTTTCTTAGCCATTTATCATCTAGAATAGCTTTATTTGCTTTAGAAATATTTATTCCAAAAAGTAAAAAACATCCTTGCTGTCTGATAATTCTATTATTATTTAGCTTCGGTTTTACACAAATTACTCTCTCAAGATCCTTACTCTCAATTATAGGTAAAAAACTTGGTTTATCCTTTCTAATATCATGTAATAATCTAGTAATATCTGGTTGTTTATTAAAGATTTCTATTGAGATTTTCTTAGCAGACTCACTTAATAATGTGAGATTTAAATTATCAATAGGATATTTTTTAATTAAACCATCTACAAACTTCTCTAATTCATCAACTTTATTATCATTAAATCCAATAATTTTTCGATTAATCATTAAGTCTTTTTTAAAATAAGAAGAAAATTGTTCAATTTTATTAAGATCACTCTCTGATATTTTAATATTATTTGATACAAATAATTTAGTAACCATACATAATTTATCTAATTGTGAATTTATTTTAGACATGCTTTTATAGCCATCGATACGAAAATTTTCTCTTCTTAATGATAAAGCTGACAGAATAGAAACCGTATCACTATCAAAATATTTAATTTCACTATTAGGAATATCAAAAATAAATAACTCTCCATCTTTATTATCCAAGGACTTTACTGCAAAATAAAGAGATACTAAAACATTTGTTGTTAGATCAAGTAATCTAGTTGGATAACCGTAATGTTGTAATTTAACTAAAATACTAAAAATACTATCTTGATTTGAAAAATCATTTGGGCTATTTACAATAGCATCTCTAATAATATTATCTTCATTATTTATAAATGGCTTTTCTGCATTTTTTTTAGGAACCCGATATATACTAGGTTCTAGCTTCCATTCTTGATCAGAATGCCCCCTAAAAAATCGACTATAACCTAATTGTGGTTCACCAATATCTTTTAAAAGTTCTATCAAATCTTTAATACTGTTAATTTTCATATACTACCTTCTTATCTCTACACCTTCTTTCCCAAGGTACGCTTTCAACTCCCCAATATTAATAATCTGTTTATGAAACACACTCGCTGCCAGCGCGCCGTCCACATTCGCTTCCACAAAGGCATCGCGGAAATGCACCATTTCGCCGGCACCGCCTGAGGCGATCAGCGGAACGTGGCAGACTTCACGCACTTTTTTCAGTTGGACTAAATCATAGCCGTTGCGCACGCCGTCTTGGTTCATCATATTCAGCACGATTTCGCCGGCGCCGCGTTTTTGCACTTCTTGCACCCAGTCGAGCAGCTGCCAGTTGGTTTGGCGAGTGCGTTTTTCATCGCCCGTATATTGATTCACCCAATACTTGCCTGTTTCTTTCTCAAACCAACTATCAATCCCCACCACAATGGCTTGTACGCCAAAGCGATCCGCAAGGCGGGAAATCAGTTCAGGATCCGCAAGTGCGGGCGAATTTATGGAAATTTTATCGGCGCCGAAGGCAAAAATTTGCTCGGCGTCGTCAATGGTTTTAATGCCGCCTGCTACGCAAAACGGAATATCGATTACTTCCGCCACGCGCTGCACCCAGCTTTTATCAACGGTTCTGCCGTCTGATGAAGCAGTAATATCGTAGAACACCAGTTCGTCCGCCCCTTCTTCCGCATAACGTTTGGCGAGCGGTACGATATCGCCGATAATTTCGTGATTGCGGAACTGTACGCCTTTGACTACTTGTCCGTCACGCACATCTAAACAAGGGATTATCCGTTTTGCCAACATGAAATTGCCTCCGCTACATTAAATTTACCTTCCAACAACGCGCGCCCCACGATTACGCCAGCCACGCCTGTGCCTTTTAACGCTTGAATATCGGCAAGGGAACCAATACCGCCCGATGATTGGAAATTGACATCAGGGTACTTCGCACAAATTTCCTTATATAGATTCACATTTGACCCCGCCAACGTGCCGTCACGAGAAATATCCGTACATAAAACGTGCTGCAAGCCAACCGATTGGAAATCTTCAATCAGTTCTTCCAGCGAAACACCGCTGTTTTCCTGCCAACCGCTAATCGCAATGATTTTTTGACCGCTTGCATCAATGTTTACGTCCAACGCTAACACAAATTTTTCCGCACCGTATTTGTTAAACCAGCCTTTCACCATCTCACGCTCTTTGACCGCTGTCGAGCCAATCACCACACGGTTCGCTCCCACCGCCAATAAATCCGCTACATCTTGCTCGGTGCGAATACCTCCACCTACTTGGATTTTACATTTAGTCGCCGCAATAATTTCGCCGATAAGTGCGGTTTGTCTTTTGGCAGGATCTTTTGCCCCCGTCAAATCCACCAAATGCAACTGCTGTGCGCCTTGCGCAAGGTAGCTGGCAAATTGCTCAATCGGATTGTCGCTATAAGTCGTCTGTTTGGCATAATCGCCTTGGTGCAACCGCACCACTTGCCCATCAATCAAATCAAGGGCAGGGATAATAATAGATTTTTTCACGTTGTGTTTGTTCCTTGTATCTATCCTGCCCCTCGCCCGCTTGCGGGAGAGGGGGGAGAAAATCCGTTAAGGATTTTCGGAGGGAGAGGGGAAATCATTATGAATAGCATCGAATATCACATCTAGCACCATATTTATATCCCTTAAAACCTCGTCATTCCAAAAACGAATTACTGTAAATGCTTGTTCCTCTAAATATGCCGTACGAATACGATCATATTCTATTTGTTCTGCGTGTTGTGAGCCGTCAAGTTCAATAATCAATTTAGGATTAAGTGAAAGAAAATCAGCAATATAATTTCCAACAATTTTTTGTCGATAGAATTTAATACCACAAAAACGTTTTGCTCGTAAGTGATACCATAATGCCCATTCAGCTTCTGTCATATCAGAACGTAAGCGTTTTGCATTTTTTCTTAACTGTGTGGTTTCCTTTTCTCTCATAATCCCCTCTCCCTCCGAAAAATGTTTCACATTTTTCTCCACCCTCTCCCGCAAGCAGGCGAGGGGAAGGGTAGTTAAATTCTTGATAATTGTGTTCTCAACGTCCGCTTAAACGCCTCTGCCAACACTTCGCAAGCTAAGGCTTTTTCTAACTCCGCACGCATTGCCTCGGTTGGTTTTTGTGCGGCAAGTTGGTTCAGGTGCATAATATTCAAATCTGGATACGGGCGTTGCAAGCGGTGGATTTTGTCGCCTTTTTTGCAAACACCGGTTTGAACCACACGCACATACCACCCCGTTAAACCTTGCTCTCGCACGATTTTTTGCGTCTCCTCACACTCAGAATTGAGCGACAACCGCTCACAAGGTTTACGCGGTTGCGAGACTTCTAAAATCACATCGCCGATTTGATAACGGTCGCCCACACAAACATTGGTTTCGTCCAATTCGGAAACGATAAAATTCTCGCCGTAAATCGCCGTGTTCTTCCAATCGAAATCTTTACCGATAAGTGCGGTCAATTTTTCGAAGGTTTTTTCCGCCATAAAAAACAATGCTTTATCCACACCGCCGTGATGTGCTTTCAAGCCCACATCATTGCCTTCCGCCCCTAATTCGTGAACGGTGATTTTATCCACAGGTTGCTTGCGAATGGCGCTTTCTAAGGTCGTACCGTCCGCAAAAGTCACGTTTTCTACCAAACCGATTTTTAAAGCTAACACTTCCGCCATTAGATATTCTCCACAAAATTTTTCAACAACTGCGCCCCGTTTTTGCCCGAACGTTCAGGGTGGAACTGTACGCCATAAAAGTTTTTGTTCGCAATCGCCGCAGAAAAATCCACGCCATAGTTGCTGGTCGCAATGGTATTTTCATTCGGTAGCACCGCATAACTATGCACAAAATAGAAATGGCTGTCTTGCTCAATGCCGGCAAACAACGGATGATCCGCCGCATAGCGCACACGGTTCCAGCCCATATGCGGCAATGGCAAGCCCGTATTCGGAATTAACTCCGTTTTGCCGTTCATCAGGCGCAAGGTTTCCACATTGCCTTCGGTAGAAAATTCCGTCATCAGCTGCATTCCCAAACAGATCCCAAGCATCGGTTGAGTGGCATTTTGAATGGTTTCAATCAGCTGACGAGCCTGCAGATTTTTCATCGCCGCCATCGCCGTTCCCACGCCCGGTAACAGCAATTTATCCGCCGATTTAATTTTCGCCAAATCACGGCTAATTTCCGCTTGAATCCCCAAACGGTCGAATGCAAATTTTACAGAAGACAGGTTTGCACAGCCTGTGTCGATGATGGTGAGGTGTTGTGTCATAATATTTCCTATAAAACGTTCAAAAAATTGACCGCACTTTTAATAATTTTTGAGGTAAATTAGCTTAAACATCGCTTTATAGAGCCTGCTTAACTAGGCTCATTATATATTCTAAATTTTTACTATCTTCAATAAGTAATTCATAATCACCTGTTCCCCAATGGCCTGTTTGAGAAACATCCCGAGCCAAATTTTTAGGATCATCAAGTTTCCCCGAAACAAGATTAATCCAAAGTTTAAGCGCTTTTTTCTGTAAGTGGATTGCGGCAATATTTCTTTCTGTTTTAAATACCATATACAGTTTTTTAGGTTCAATATTGATATCATTATTTAAATTTAGAATAGCATTTTTAAAAGTTATATATAGATCCTGAATATCTTCGGATTTATCTTTTAAGTGATCTTCTTCACTATACACTTTTAATTCTTTTAGTGTACTAATTTCACCCTTATTTTTTATAGAGTTAATGCTTGGAGAGGCTTTGGATTTTTTTATAGAACTTACATAGATAATACCATCTTCAAATTGTTTTACTGTCCATAACTCAATCGGCAAGTCTTTAAAGTTAGAAGCTTGAATTTGAAAATCGGTAAATGATGATGAAATAAAAATAACTTTAGATTGAGACCAATCTACATCACTTCGTTTTAAATTCTTATTTTTCTTTTCATTATACTCAATAATGAAATCAGCTTTGTACTCCAACATTAAATTAAGATAAGAAATACCTTGATCTATGACACTGATATTTTGACTGCGTTTATATTCAATAATAACAAAAGAGTTATTTTCCGGATCAAATGCTAATGTATCAATTCTACTATTTTTTATAGTGAATTCACTTGAGATAAAGTGATAGTCTGTAATTTTAGATAAGTTTTTTTCAAATAAATTTTGTAAGTATCTTTCTTTTTCAAAAGGTTTATCATGTAAGAGAGATAATTTACCATTTATATTTTTAAAGATACGCATAAGTTATAGTTCCATTATAATTATTCAACTTTAATATTCTCATTTTTGCAAAATGAACCGATCTTGCTCTTCCACCTTCTGCTCAAAACCCCGTAAGCATATTAGCTTTATCGTTGCTTAGCAATAAACGCTCGTATAAATTGCTGTAAATCTGCCGTTCCAACTGACGCGAACTCCAGTTATTTTTCACGCTTTCTGCGATATAAAATTCACGTTTATCCGCATCATCAAGGCGTAATAACATACGATATTGCGTCCAGTTCAATTGCGTCCGCAGTGCGGACGCAATTGGAAACGCACGATAAAATTGGCGATAACGTTCCAATTGACGAGCAGAAAATCCACTACCAAATTCAGGCTGTAGCTGTTGTGCAAGAGATTTTATTAAATATGCGCCATAATCCGCCCGATCTTGCCCTTGCTGTTCTTCTTCAAAAATCCGCTTACCGATATGCCAATACATCAGCACCCGTTGAAAATCCACCGCACGAATAGCCGTTTTGCGGGATTGAAGGATGATTTGTTTGATGTCGCTGGTGAGTTGCATTTGGGTTCCTATTTTTCAAAACAAATTTGATTAAAAATCAGGCAAAGACAATTAAAATTATTCATTTTTATTAAAAATCTCTACCTGAAAACAACCATTTTTATAACTGTAACTGCAACTATACTGATTATTTTTTAAGTGTTTTCTTATTTCTCTTAAAACAAATCCATGTGAAACTATAATAGAATTTTGGCTTAATATTTTATTAAACAGATTAGTGATTCTAGCTTTTTCCATTGAAGGAGAATAATCGGTTTTATTAATTTCAAGAAACCATAAAATTCTTGAAATAAGAAACCAGTTAGCTAATGAAAGTTTTATAAATGGCAATTTAAATATCTTCAATTCAAATTCTCTTAGTGACTCTATTGTTACGATCTTTTTATTGGGGAAAAGATAATTAGCCGTTTTTATTGCTCTAACCAGAGGAGAACTAAATATATTATTAATGTTTAATATATTTTTGTATTCTTTAGTACTTAAAAAAGCATTCGCTTCATCTAATAAAATATCTTCGGTTGAATTATATTGATTCAAACGCTCTTCTGCTTGTAATGCCGAACAATTATTTCCCTCTATATTGGGTGTAGCATGTCTGATTAATACAACTTTCATACTGAATATTCCATATCATTATGCTGTTTTACAAACAGCCGCTTTCCCCAAAAAACTTTGTAAAATTTCACCGCACTTTTCTTTATCCAAAACCGTTTGCGTATGGACTTTGGATTCTAGCAGATAATTTCGGAAATTGTTTAAATCTTTCTCGGTATCACAAAAAATGCGATTGCCGCCAGGGCCGACATGGTGATGAACATGGCTTGCGGCGAGAGCGGATAAATTTTTCCGCAGATCATGGTCATTACGGCGACGCCCAGACAGTTCGCCAGGCCGCTGTATAACGATTGCAATTTGACGATCGTATTTTGCGGTTGGCGGGCGATGTAGCGAATCATGGCGATATGCATGACGGCGAAAGTGAGGGCGTGGAACGTCTGCAATAATGTCAGCCAGAGGATGGATGTAGTGCTGCCGTATACGCCCCAGCGGATAACGGCGGCGAGGGTTGCCAGCAACATTAAATGACGCACGGACCAGTCACCGAATAAGCGTTTGGAAAAGAAAAACAGCAGAATTTCCGCCGTCACGGCGCAGCCCCAAAGCAGGCTGGTGAGTTGGACGGGAGTACCGTTTTCGTTCCAATACAATATGCTGTAAACGTAATAACCGGCGTGGGAGCCTTGAATAAGAAAGGCGGCGAGCAACATTCTGGCGTGGTCGGCATTTTTTAGTAACGTCCAATAATTTACCGAATTTTCGCCCGCACTTTCCGCTTCGTCGTGGGGTTTTGGATGCGGATTAAGCATTAACAGCAAAGAATAGAACACGAAAAGTGCGGTCAAAATCCAGATAATATTTTGTTCGCCGGTGAAACGGATAAGCTGCCCCACCGCAACCAGGGCGAGAGTAAACGCCAGCGAACCGAGCAGGCGCGCTTTGCCGTAATCCAGTTCCAGCTGTTTTTGCCAGGTGGCGGCGAGGCTGTCGGTTAACGGCATGCCGGCGGCGTTCAACATACTGAAAATGCCGATACTGACAAACAGCCACCAGAAATTTTGTGCCGTCAGCGCCATTATGCAAGTCATGCCCACCATGGACCAGGCGATCAGGCGCAAAGCGGTGAAAAGCTGATGGCTGTGTTTAATCATTCGTCCGAAGAAAAAGCTGCCGATAAAGCGGAAAAAATAGGAAGAAGACAGAATGATGCCGATAAATTGCGGATCGTAAGCATGGGATTTTACCCACACCGGCAGGTAAGGCACCAGCACGCCGTAGGCGAAAAAATAGCCGAAAAAAGCCAATGCCAGCCAGTTGAACGGAGAGAGTCGCATCAGAATAATTTTTCCATTTCCTGTGAACGGGCAACGCAGGCCTGCATGGCAAGTTGCACGGTTTGCGCGAATTGACGTTCGTTGAACACCACCAGTGCGGCGGCCGTGGTGCCGCCCTTGGACGTGACGTTTTCGCGCAAAACGGTAAACGGCGTTTGCGGATTTTCAATCGCCATTTTTGCGGCTCCCAAAGCGGATTGCTGAATCAGTTCACGCGCCTGTTGATTGTTTAATCCCATCGCTAATAAAGCTTGCTGCATGGCTTCCATAAACAGGAAAAAATAAGCGGGACTGGAGCCGGAAGCGGCGGTGACGCTGTGCATATCCGGTTCGTTTTCCACCCAACAGATTTTTCCCACCGCTTTCAGCAGCGATTCGGCCTGTCGTTTTAATTCGTCGGGCACGGACGGCGGCGCGAACAAGCCGGACATGCCGGCGGAAACCAAGGCGGGCGTATTCGGCATGACGCGAACAATATGGCGAACCGTAGGAAAAAGTGCGGTCAGTTTTTTCACTGAAATTGCCGCCATAATGGAAATCAAAAATTTATCGGAAAAATTGACCGCACTTATTGTTTGCGCGAGTTCTGCCGCGCCTTGCGGTTTCACCGCGAGCACCACAATTTCCGCCTGTTCGGCGGCGGTTTGTGCATTTGGCGTAACCCGCACACCTTGGGCGGTGAACAACTCGCGTTTGGCCTGGTTGCGGTCGCAAACGGTAATTTTGTCGGCAGGGTAGCCCTGTTTTAACAAACCGAAGACGATAGCCTGCGCCATATTGCCGCCGCCGATAAAAGAGAGGAATTTGTATGACATGGTTTTCAACCGTTTTTTATTTTCTTAAATGTAGATCACATTCTAATGAAATTTAGAAAAAACTAAACCCTGAGTTTAGTATTCTTTTCTGGATTTATGATAGACTACCGCCCAGATTCGCCAATCGGCTTTAGGAAATAAATGTATGAACGCTTTTTTAAATTTATACCGTAAAACTTTAGCATGGCCGTTGTCTTTTTGGGTGAAAGACAATCCGATTCCCAGTCATCCTATTGAAGAACTGACGCTCAATATCGAGCAACCTATCGTTTATGTTTTGCCTTATACGTCGCAGACTGATTTGGTGGTGTTACGGAAAAACTGCCTCAGCCTGGGCTTGCCGGATCCTTTTCAGGATAACCGTATCGAAGGCAAAGTGCTGTCGCGTTATGTGTTTTTAGACGAAGGACATCAATTTTTTAAATCGAAAGGCGCCAAAAAAGAAACGGAGAAGATTTTCAAAAACTATCTGGAATTGCACCGCACTTTGCCGGATTTGGACGTGCAGGTGGTGCCGGTTTCGGTGTTATGGGGCCGTTCTCCGGGGCGCGAGGACAAAGACTTACCGAAATTGCGTTTGTTGAATGGTTTGCAGAAAACCATCGCGGCGATTTGGTTCGGGCGGGATACTTTCGTGCGTTTTTCCCAAGCCATGTCCATGCGTTACATGGTGAATGAATACGGCGAGGACGAGAAATTAGCGCAAAAACTGCCGCGTATTGCCAAAATGCACTTCGCCAAACAGCGGATTTCGGCGACGGGCCCGCGTTTGCCGAATCGTCAGGCGATGTTTAATAAATTATTGCAACATCCGGCCGTGTTGCAGGCGATCGAAGATGAAGCCCGCACCAAAAATATGTCGAAAGAGAAAGCCCGCAAAGAAGCGAAAAAAATTCTGGATGAAATTGCCGCCGATACCAATTACGGCAGTTTGCGCATTGCGGATCGATTCTTAGGCTGGTTGTGGAATAAGCTTTATCAGGGCATTGAAGTGGAACATGCCGATCGGGTGCGCCGTCTGGCGCTGGAAGGACACGAAATCGTGTACGTGCCTTGTCACCGCAGTCATATCGATTATTTGTTGCTTTCTTATGTGTTGTATCATCAGGGCTTGGTGCCGCCTCATATCGCGGCAGGTATCAATCTGAACTTCTGGCCGGTGGGACGTATTTTCCGAAGCTGGGGCGCCTTTTTTATTCGTCGTACTTTCAAAGGAAACCGTCTGTATTCCACGCTTTTCCGCGAATATTTGGGCGAACTGTTCCATCGCGGTTATTCCGTGGAATATTTTATTGAAGGCGGGCGGTCGCGCACCGGGCGTTTGTTAACGCCGAAAACGGGGATGATGTCCATGACATTACAGGCGTTGCAGCAGGGCCAAACCCGTCCGATTTCCATTGTGCCGGTGTATGTGGGATACGAACACGTACTGGAAGTGGATACCTACGCGAAAGAATTGCGCGGTGCCGAAAAAGAAAAGGAAAATGCGGGCTTAGTGTTACGGGTAATTAAAAAATTGCGTAATCTCGGACGCGGTTTCGTGAATTTCGGCGAACCGATTACGGTGAACACGTATTTAAATCAACATTTTCCGGAATGGAAAAACGAAGATCAGGAAGAACGTCCGCTTTGGTTTAACAAAGCGGTGGATTCCATTTCCCATCAAGTGATGGTGAATATCAATAAAGCGGCGGCGGTGAATGCCATGAACTTAACGGGCACCGCTTTGCTGTCTTCCCGCCAACGGGCGTTGTCGCGCGAACAGTTGCTGGAACAGCTGGAAAGCTATCAGCAATATTTACTGAACGTTAGCTATTCCGATGATATTCTGGTTCCTACCGCTCCGCCGAAGGAATTGCTCGATCACGTGCTGGGACTGGACCGCGTAGGAATTCTTATTGAAAAAGACAACTTTGGCGAATTAGTTCGGCTGGAACGTAATCACGCGGTTCTCATGACCTATTACCGCAATAATATTCAACATTTACTCGTGTTGCCGTCTTTGGTGGCGAGTATCGTTTTGCATCATGAATCCATTCAAAAAGACTTGGTGATTGCAGCGGTGGAAAAACTTTATCCGTTTTTAAAAGCCGAGCTTTTCATGCACTTACCGCTAGAAGCGTTGCCTGAAAAAGTGGAACGCATTATTGCGGAACTGCATCGTCAGCAACTGATTAAACTGAATGAAAACGTGCTGAGTATTAACCGCCCGCGGGTGCGCGCATTGCAGTTGTGGTCGGCGGGGATGCGTGAAATTTTACAACGCTATTTGATTACGGTTGCCATCCTGTTGCAAAATCCGACCGTTTCGCGGGGCATGCTGGAAAAAGAAAGTCAGTCTATCGCGCAACGTTTATCCGTATTACACGGCATTAATTCGCCGGAATTTTTCGATAAAGCGGTGTTTTCTACTTTTATCGCAAGTTTGAAAGACAACGGCTATTTCGATACGGCGGGCGAAGCGGATGTCGCGAAATTGCAAGGAATGGCGGATATTCTTGAACACGTAATTTCCGCAGAAATTAATTTAACCATTAAAAGTGCGGTAGAAACCGCGATGGATTTGGATGATATTGAGAGCGAATAAACGGTGAAAGATTCGGCATTAGTGGAGCTTTTTCTTAACGATATTTGGTTGGAAAAAGGGTTGTCTGAAAATACGATTCAATCATACCGGTTGGATTTGACCGCACTTTGTGATTGGCTGTTGGCGCATAATTTGTCGTTAATCTCACTGGATGCCGTGGATTTGCAAGGGTTCTTGGGGCAACGGGTGGAAGCGGGGTATAAAGCCACCAGTACCGCCCGTTTGTTGAGCGCCATGCGAAAATTATTTCAATATCTTTACCGTGAAAATTATCGCACGGACGATCCCTCGGCGACATTGAGTTCGCCCAAATTGCCGGGGCGCTTGCCGAAATATTTAACGGAGCAGCAGGTGAGCGATTTGCTCAGCGTGCCAAGCACCGACATACCGCTGGAATTACGGGATAAAGCGATGCTGGAACTGCTTTACGCCACCGGTTTGCGGGTGACGGAACTGGTTTCTCTGTCCATGGATAACATAAGTTTGTCGCAAGGCGTGGTGCGGGTGATTGGTAAAGGCAATAAAGAACGCATTGTGCCTATGGGCGAAGAAGCGGCTTATTGGGTGGGCGAATTCATCCGTTACGGGCGTTCGATGTTGCTGAACGGACAAAGTTCGGACGTGGTTTTTCCCAGCAGACGGGCCGTGCAAATGACGCGTCAGACCTTCTGGCACCGGATTAAATATTATGCCGTATTGGCGGATATTGACAGCGACAGCCTGTCACCGCACGTATTGCGGCACGCTTTCGCCACCCATTTGGTGAATCACGGCGCGGATTTGCGCGTGGTGCAAATGCTGCTGGGACACAGCGATTTATCCACCACCCAGATTTACACCCACGTGGCGAAAGAGCGGCTCAAACGTTTGCACGAGAAATTTCATCCGCGCGGTTAACCGTTTTAGAAAATAGAAAAGTGCGGGCAAAAAACGTTAAATTTTTTGCCCGCACTTTTGTTTTTTGCACTTGATTTTCGGGTTTATGATTAAGCCACGATACCGAATTTTTCTTTCATTAGCGCTTCGAAATCCGTGCAACCGCCAATAGGTTTTTCATCGATAAAAATTTGCGGCACGGTTTCAACCGGTTTGCCGACGGATTTTGATAAATCTTCTTTAGTGATGCCTTCCGCATGAATATCCACGTAGCGGTAGTCGAAATCCGCCACTTCGTTTTTCAATTTTTCCGCTAAATTTTTTGCACGAACGCAATAAGGACAGCCGGGACGGCCAAAAATCACTGTAAACATAGTTTTCTCCTTGAATGAACTTTCCCGTATTTTACCGATTCGCGATAAAAGAAAAAAGCGGTTTTCGCCGAATAGTCCGATTGATATTTCGTATCAAATTGACGACGAAGATCACAAAACGGACAAAATGTGAAGATTTTTGCCCGCACTTTAGCGTAAGATGTCGGTACAGGCTAAAAAGAGGAGGTACGTCGATGATTATTTATTTACATGGCTTTTCTTCGAGTCACGCCAATGATTACGGTAAACTGATGCAGCTGCGTTATATTGACGAAGACGTGCATTTCGTTAATTACAGCACCATGCATCCCCGACACGATATGCAGCATTTGCTGCAGGAAGTGCATAAACTGATTTCCCGCAGCCCGGATAAATCACCGCTGATTTGCGGCTTGGGGCTGGGCGGTTACTGGGCCGAACGGATTGGTTTTTTGTGCGGAATAAAACAGGTTCTGTTTAATCCGGATTTGTTTCCGAATGAAACTTTGCAGCACAAAATTGATCGACCGGAAGAATTTGAAGACATCAAAACCAAATGCGTCAGTCATTTCCGTGAGAAAAACAAAGGTCGTTGTCTGGTGTTTCTGGCCAGTCTTGATAACCATATTAACGCCAATCGTACGGCGGACGAACTGGTGCCTTATTACGATATCATGTGGGATGACATTGAAACCCACGAGTTCGATAAAATCGCTCAGTATGTGCTGGCGATTAGAGATTTCAAAAATACAGATTAAAAGCCGAGAAAACAACAAGCCCGCTTATTGAGGCGGGCTTGTCCGTTAAAACAGCGTTAATAAGGCTTGCACCGGATGTTTGAGCGCTTGCCCTTCAAAGCGTTTCACCTGACTGCGGCAGGAATAACCGGTGGCCAGGCAATATTCGGGAGCTTTGCCGGTCAGTTTTTCGCGCCAGGACGCATCATAAATGGCTTTCGACATGGACTGATTTTGCACTTCGTGTCCGAATACGCCCGCCATACCGCAACAGCCTACATTTTGAATCTGCAGATTTTCGCCGAAGGCAGAGAAAATCAGTTGCCATTCTTTTGGGCTGGTCGGCATAGCCGTGGCTTCCGTACAATGCGGAAATAAATGCCATTCATGACAAGTGCGGTCAGATTTTTGCCATTTTTTTACCGCACTTTGCAGGTGTTCCGACGACAATTGAGAGAGTAGCCATTCATGGGCGGTAAGGACGTGGAAATCGCCGCGGGCGGCGCCCAACACTTCTTTATATTCGTCGCGGTAAGACAACACAATCGCGGGATCCACCCCGACCAGCGGTAAATCCAGTCTGGCCACGCGATTCAGCATTTCCGCCTGATTTCTGGCGGTGCGCGCAAATTGTTTTAAGAAACCTTTAATATGTTGGGCTTTTCCGTTCGGTTTGAACGGCAGCAAAATCGGTTGATAGTTCAGTTTTCGGCACAACGCCATAAAATCCGCCACCACTTTAGCGTCATAATAAGACGTCCAAGGATCTTGTACCACCAACAGCATGTTTTCTTTTTCCGCTGCACTCAGTTTTTCCAGTTGTTCTAAGGATTTTCCCTGATATCCGATTTCCACCAACTGAGTTTGCAGATTCGGTATGGAAAGTAACGGTAAATCCGTCATGCCGACGGTTTTTTCCACCGCGTTTTGTACGATTTTATTTCTGACAAAAAAATTGAAGAACTGCGGCGCTTTGGCTAAATAAGGTGCGACGGTTTCCAGATTCGCCACCACATAATCTTTTGCTGGTCGCAAGTAACGCTGGTGATAGAAATAAAAGAATTTTGAACGGAAGCTCGCAACGTCGATTTTGATCGGACATTGACTGGCGCAGGCTTTGCAGGCAAGGCAAGTGTCCATTGCCGCTTTTACTTCGTGAGAAAAATCGTATTCTTTCTTTTTATTGAAGCTGTTTTTTATTTTTTGTACGAATTCGGACAGCTTGACTTCCACATTACGAAAATCCAATTGTTCCGGCGAGACGTTTTCGTTCGCCATTAAACGTAACCATTCGCGTACCATAGCGGCGCGTCCTTTCGGGGAAAATACGCGATTGCGGCTGACTTTCATGGAAGGGCACATAGTGCTGTGAACATCGAAGTTAAAACACAGGCCGTTGCCGTTGCAGTTCATGGCGCCGCTGAATTCTTCGCGCATTTTGATCGGAATTTGGCGATCCTGATCCGCCCGCATCGGCGACAGAATGTCATAAAGCGGCACGTCGGAACCTAGCGCGGAACAGATTTTGCCCGGATTCAGACGATTATGCGGGTCGAACAGAAATTTGATATAACGCAATTCCTGCCATAATTCGGGGGTGAAGAATTTTTCGCCGTAATGGGAACGCACGCCTTTGCCGTGTTCGCCCCAGATTAAACCGCCGTATTTGCGGGTAAGTTCGGCCACTTGATCGGAAATATGTTTAAACAGTTTCACCTGTTCTTTGTCGGTTAAGTCCAGCGCGGGACGAACGTGCAACACGCCGGCGTCCACATGCCCGAACATGCCGTATTGCAAATGGTGCAGGTCAAGTAATTCGCGGAATTCCAGAATATAATCGGCGAGATTTTCCGGCGGCACGCAAGTGTCTTCGACAAAAGCGATAGGTTTTTGGGCGCCTTTGGCGTTGCCCAGTAATCCCACCGCTTTTTTGCGCATGGCGTAAATCCGTTCAATAGAAGCTAAATCCGAAGTGATTTGATAACCGATGATGTTGTCTTCGCCGTTTTTGATTTTTTCGTCTAAAGCGCGGCAAAGTGCGGTCACATTTTGCTGAATTTTTGCATGATCGCCGCCTGCGTATTCCACAATATTCAAACCCAGAATCGGCTTGTCTTCTTCCTCTGTTAACAGGTCTTTAACGGAATGCCATACAATGTCTTCTTTGGCTAGTCCCAATACTTTACTGTCCACGGTTTCCACCGAAAGTGCATTGGCGTTGACCATAAAAGGCGCGTTACGCAGCGCGGCGTTGAAAGAACTGTATTTCACATTGATCAGAGTGCGGAATTGCGGAATCGGCGTTAAATCCAATACGGCTTCGCAAATAAAGGCGAGGGAACCTTCGGAACCGGTCAGAATGCGGGTGAGATTGAATTCCGTTTCGTCCTGATTAAAGACGTTTTTCAGATCATAACCGGTAAGAAAACGGTTGAGTTGCGGCAAGTCGCGGATGATGGTTTGTCGCTTTTCCCGAGTGCGGGTGAAGATTTCTTCATGTAGACGACGACCAAGTGCGGTCAAATTTTGCGGTAAATTTTCGGAAAAACCGTCGGTTTTGATCGCCCTTGTTTCAAGAATTTCGCCGTTAATCAATACGGCTTTCAGACCGAGCACGTGATCGGAAGTTTTGCCGTATTGCAATGAACCTTGTCCCGATGCGTCGGTGTTAATCATGCCGCCCAAAGTGGCGCGATTACTGGTGGACAGCTCCGGTGCAAAAAATAAGCCGTACGGTTTCAAATAACGGTTGAGCTGATCTTTCACTACGCCGGCCTGTACCCGAACCCAACGTTCTTTCACATTCAGCTCGAGAATGCCGTTCATGTGGCGAGATAAGTCCACAATAATATTGTTATTCAGCGATTGTCCGTTGGTTCCCGTACCGCCGCCGCGCGGTGTGAACGTGAGCGATAAATATTTTTCCTGCTGTCCTAATTTGGTTAGACGCACTACATCCGCCACCGATTTGGGAAATAAAACCGCCTGGGGCAACATTTGGTATACGCTGTTGTCCGTGGCAAGGCTTAAACGATCTGCATAATTGGACGCGATATCGCCTTCAAAGGCCTGTTTTTTTAAATCGGCTAAAAAATCTACCACTAAAGGCGTAATTTGGGGGATATTTTGTAAACGGGGGAGCATAAATCATCACTCATATAAAAAGAAACTGGTGAGATTTTAGCATAAGGAAAAGCGTAGTGATATTTTTTGCTGGCAGAATTTTGAGGGCGTATTTTGCGCTATTTAATGAATGATCGTTCAGAAATATGGTTATTTTGCTCAAAAAATAACCAAAAATAAGAAAAAAAAATTGATTTTCTATTTATATGGTAGATAATACGCACACTTTTGAAGCATTTTTGCGTTTTTATCATTTGTTCGAAAATGTGAATCTGCCAAAAGATGTTTGGGGTAAAGTCATCCCTTTCCGAACGGTATCTTAGATGTAGAATGAAGAAAAAAGTTCACTTTTTTATCAAAAACATTTAAGATAAACACATAATACAGGCAACTGTATTAGGATTTCAGCTATATCAGCTGATAATTTTTTAATTAAGATGACTAAAATTTAAAAGAGGATCATCACAATGAAAAAAACAGCAATCGCATTAGCTATCGCTGGTTTAGCAGCAGCATCAGTTGCGCAAGCAGCTCCACAAGAAAACACATTCTACGCTGGCGCCCGTGTGGGTTGGTCAGCAATGCATCATGGTGTAGACCGTGTTGCCGATAGATTCTTATCAGAAGGTGGTTTAAACCGTAATTCTGTAACTTACGGCGTATTCGGCGGCTATCAAATCTTAAACCAAAACAATTTCGGTTTAGCAGCTGAATTAGGTTACGATTTCTTCGGTAAAACTAAAGCAGATGCAGCAGGTTATCACGCTGCACACGGTGCAAGCTTAGCATTGAAACCAAGCTATGAAATTTATCCGGATTTAGACGTTTACGGTAAAGTAGGTGTTGCACTTGTTCGTAACATGTACAAAGCTGAAACTCTTAGCGCCAGTGGTGATGCACAAAAATTCAACAAAACTAAAGCATCTTTAATTTTAGGTGCCGGTGTTGAATACGCAATTCTTCCTGAATTGGCAGCACGTTTAGAATACCAATGGTTGAGCAAAGCAGGTAACTTAGATTCAGCTCTTGAAAACGCTGGTATCAATGGTACTGACGCACGTTACAGCCCGGATATTCACTCTGTAACTGCCGGTTTATCTTACCGTTTCGGTCAAGGTGCAGCACCGGTTGCAGCTCCTGAAGTTGTAAACAAAACTTTCACTTTAAACAGTGATGTTACTTTCGCATTCGGTAAATCAACATTAAAACCTGAAGCTTCTACAACATTAGACGGTATCTATAGCGAAATCGCTCAAGTGTCTAATCCGGCAGTAGCAGTTAACGGTTATGCTGACCGTATCGGTAAAGATGCATCTAACTTAAAACTTTCACAACGTCGTGCTGAAACAGTAGCTAACTACTTAGTTTCTAAAGGTGTTAACTCTAACTCAATCACAGCAACTGGTTACGGTGAAGCAAACCCAGTAACTGGCAACACTTGTGATTCAGTTAAAGGTCGTAAAGCATTAATCGCTTGCTTAGCACCAGACCGTCGTGTTGAAGTTCAAGTTCAAGGTAACAAACAAGCTACTATGTAATTTGGACTTGTCTAAGTGATTAGATAAATCAATTTAACAAAGACCTAGACCTCGGTTTAGGTCTTTTGTCATATAAGATTATTTTATCTATAGGAATAGAAAAATGAAAAAATGGTTAGTCGTGATTATTGTTGCAGTCATTGCCGGTTTTATGTTGATGTCGAGCTACAATAGTTTAGTGAAAGCGGAAGAAGAAATCGATTCCGTCTGGGCAAACGTTGAGACGCAATATCAACATCGTTCGGATTTAATTCCGAATTTAGTGAATACCGTAAAAGGTCAGGCAAATTTTGAGAAAGAAACCCTTACCAGCGTAATGGAAGCACGCGCCAAAGCGACTCAAACCAAAATTGATCCGGCGAATTTAACGGAAGAACAATTGGCGCAATTCCAACAAAATCAAAACCAAGTGGGTTCGGCATTGTCCCGTTTGTTGGTGACGGTTGAGAAATATCCCGAATTAAAATCCGGCGAAGCGTTCATGACGTTACAAGCGCAGCTTGAAGGGATGGAAAACCGTATTAATGTTGCGCGTAATAAATTTAACGAGGCGGCAAAAGTCTATAATGCGAAAGTACGGACTTTCCCGACCAAATTAGCTGCAATGATTTTTGGATTCAAAGAAAAACCTTACTTTAAATCCGTATCCGGTGCGGAAAACGCGCCATCCGTTAATTTCCAATAATTGCTGAGAGGTGCGTGATTGCGCACCTTTTTCTTATAAAGCGAGAAAATTATGTCTTTATTTTCCCGAATTCCTTTCGATAAACAGCTCATTGAACGGGCAATTGTCAAATTAGAGCAACAAACTTCTGCCGAATTGCGGGTATATATTGAACGTTATTTGAAAAATATGCCGGTTTTAGACCGCACTTTGCAGGTGTTTGACGAGCTTGAAATGGGCAAAACCCAGGCGCGCAACGCCGTGCTGATTTATATTGCTCATAAAGATCGTCAATGTGCGGTTATCGGCGATATCGGTATTCATCAGTTTGTCGGCAACGAATTCTGGCAGCAGACGACGGACGCCATGATTGCTCAATTTAAACAGGATAACTACACCGATGGTGTGGTAGAGGCAATCCAAAAAATTGCGAAAGAACTGGCGGCACATTACCCGAATCGTCCGGATGATGTGAATGAGTTACCGAACGAGGTGATTATTCATGAATAAATGGTTAAAAAGTGCGGTCATTTTTTGCGTAGTTTTTTTCTCAAGCCTGGCTTCGGCGGTGGATTTCCCGAGTTCGCCGAATCCGTTTCGTTATGTGAACGATTATACTCATACGTTGACGGAAAACGAAAAAAATGCGTTGGAAAACAAGCTGATTCAATACAGCCGGGAAACCAGTTCGCAAATTGCCGTAGTGCTGATTCCGACTACCGGCGAATATGACATTTCTCAATACGCCTTTGAATTGGGAGATAAATGGGGAATCGGTCGTAAAAACGACAATAACGGCGTATTGATGCTGGTTGCGAAAGATGATCGCAAAGTCTTTATTGCCACCGGGCAAGGATTGGAAGGGGCTTTGCCCGATGCTTTTTTGTCACAGGTGATTCGTAAAGTTATGCTGCCGAATTTCCGTCAGGAATTCTATGCAAACGGTATCAGCAAGGCATTGGATTACATCATTGCGGCAAGCAAAGGCGAATTTGCGCCGCAAGCGCAGGAAGAAAATACGGCTGACGAATACATTCCGTTTATCATGATTGCGTTGTTTGTGTTTTTTGTGATTCTGGCGGAATGGAACTGGCGCAGAAAACCTTATATCAGCCCGACGTCAAATCATAACAATTTGCAAAATGCGGCAATTATCGCTTCTATGATTGAAAACAGCCGGCGTAATCGTCGCGGTGGCGGAGGTTTCGGCGGTGGATTCGGAGGCGGTTTCGGCGGAGGCTCCGGCGGTGGTTTCGGTGGCGGCGGCTTTGGCGGCGGCGGTGCCGGCGGAAGTTGGTAATACTTTATAAATGCGCTTGGTTTCTCAAAAACTTGTGCTAAAATGACCGCACTTTACCGAATCGTAACAACAAGGAAACAGAATGGAAACATTAGATAAAATCAAAAAGCAAATTGCAGAAAATCCGATTTTAATTTATATGAAAGGCTCACCGAAATTACCGGCATGCGGTTTCTCCGCTCGCGCAGTGGAAGCGTTAATGAATTGCCAGGTGCCGTTCGGTTACGTGGATATTTTACAACATGCGGATATTCGTGCCGAATTGCCGAAGTTTGCGAATTGGCCGACATTCCCGCAATTATGGGTGGAAGGCGAGTTAATCGGCGGTTGTGATATCGTGCTGGAAATGTACCAGGCGGGTGAATTGCAAACTTTATTGAAGGAAGTGGCGGAACGTCATGCCGCGTAACTTCCGATTTGAATGAAAATGGCAGCGAATTAACGCTGTCATTTTTTATGGAAATTGAATCCGTGAAATTATTCGGAGAGTTAACGGTAATAAAAAGCGATGAGAATTCATCGCTTTTTACATGATTAAATTTTGAGAATGCGGAATTAGAACCCTTCTTCAAAATCTTCTTTTTCAACCACTTTAACTTGCATATGCTCGCGTTTCAAACCGAGATCATAGGCGATAGAAATTGCGACGAAGATGGATGAATAAGTACCGAATGCAATACCGATTAATAATGCCAATGAGAAGCTGTAAATCGTCGGACCGCCGAACGCCAATAAGGCGATAACCACGAATAAAGTGGTAACGGACGTCATCATTGTTCTCGATAAGGTTTGCGTTAACGAGATATTAATGATTTCATCGCTTTCCAACCGTCGGATTTTACGGAAGTTCTCACGTACACGGTCGAATACCACGATACTGTCGTTGAGCGAGTAACCCACCACAGATAAAATTGCCGCCACGAAGGTTAAATCCATTTCAATCTGTAAGAAAGAGAAGATGCCCAATGTCACAATCACGTCATGGGCTAAGGCCAGGACACCGCCGGCGCCTAAACGCCATTCGAACCGTAAGGCGACATAACCTAATAAAAGCACTAATGTGGCGAGCGTGGCATAAACGGCGCTTTGCGCCAACTCATCACCCACATTCGGGCCTACGAATTCCACGGATTTGATCGCGATATTGGCATCAAGTGCGGTCATAATTTCTTTGATTTTTGCCCCGATTTGCGCATCGCCGGCGGCTGCCGGCAGACGGATCATGACATCGCTGGTTGAACCGGTGGTTTGCACCAGCGCGCTTTCAATACCGTTTTGATTTAACGTTGCCCGAACTTTGTCAAGATCCGCCGGTTGAGAGAAATGGGTATCGATAACCACACCGCCGGTGAAATCCAGACCCCAGTTAAAACCTTTGGTAAAAATGAAGAAAAAGCAGGTTGCCGTTAATAAAATCGAGAAAAGATAACCCCATTTCCGATATTGCATGAAATGCACTAAGTTGAAGGGCAAACCGACGCCTTTATATTCGTGCTTTTGTTTTATTGAACTCACAATATGTTCTCCGCACTAAATTGATAATTTTTCAACACGTTTGCCGCCGTAAATCCAGTTCACGAGCATGCGTGTGCCCGTAATTGCGGTAAACATGGAAATCGCCACCCCTAACGACAGGGTGATGGCAAAGCCTTTAACCGGGCCTGTGCCCACTGCGTACAGAACGATAGAGGTTAAGATTGTGGTTAAGTTGGCATCGAAGATAGATGTCCAGGCGCCGTTATAACCTTCGTGAATGGCTTGTTGAATCGGACGGCCGTTACGAATCTCCTCTTTGATTCGTTCGAAAATCAGCACATTGGCATCCACCGACATCCCCACGGATAAAATAATCCCTGCGATACCCGGCATGGTGAGCGTTGCGCCCGGTAATAACGACATCAAACCGACTACCAGAATCATGTTCGCACATAGCGCCAGGCTTGCGATAAGACCAAACAGTTTGTAATAAACTAAACAGAATAGGATGACGATAGCCAAACCCCATAGACCGGCTTTCAGCCCTTGTTCCACATTTTGTGCGCCCAGTGACGGCCCAACCGTTCGTTCTTCTACGATCTGAATCGGCGCAATTAACGCACCGGAACGGAGTAATACGGAAAGATTTTGCGCTTCCGCCATGGTGCCGGAACCGGTGATCTGGAAGTTACTGCCGAAACGCCCTTGAATGGTCGCCACACTGATAACTTCTGCGTGTTTTTCTAAAATCACTTTGCCGTTTGCGTCTTTTTTACCGGAATCCTTGTATTCAACGTAGAGGGTCGCCATCGGTTTTTTTAAATTCAGCTTGGTGATTTGCGACATAATATCGCCGCCTTCCGCATCAAGGGTCACGCTGACTTGAGTACCGCCCGTTTGGTTATCGATACCGGCGGAAGAGTTGATAATATGTTCGCCGCCCAGCATGGATTTCTTGAATAACGCCACAGGCGTGCCGTCTTGTTGATATTGAATTTCGGTGTCCGACGGAACAATATTACGGCGCATAGCTTCAGGCGTCACATTGGTATTGACCAAACGGAATTCCAGCGTAGCCGTCGCACCTAGAATTTCTTTGGCGCGCGCCGTGTCTTGAATACCCGGTAATTCAACCACAATACGTTCGGCGCCCTGGCGCTGAATAACGGCTTCCGATACACCCAGTTCGCCCACACGTTTACGTAAAATGTTGAGATTCTGCTCAATCGCGCTGTCGCGGGCTTCAATTAATGCCGCATCGGACAGTGAAAGGGAGATGGTGTTTTCGTTGGTATCCGTCACGGTTAAGTTCGGATGAGATTTACGCAATAACTGTAATGCCTGAAAACGCTGTTCAGGGTTGACTAAAGTCACTACCGAACTGTAATTTTCGCCGTTTCGTACGCCGGCGTATTGAATTTTTTCTTTGCGCAGTTCGGTTTTAACGCTGTCCTGCAGTTGTTCCTGGCGTTTGCTTAACGCCGTATTCATATCCACTTCCATCAGGAAGCGTACGCCGCCGCGTAAGTCCAGACCCCATTTCATCGGGCTGCCGCCAATGCTGCTTAACCAGGCAGGCGTCGCCGGTGCCAGGTTTAACGCAACGGAATAACCGGTACCGAGTTTTTCAACGATTTTATCTTTGGCTAACAGCTGATCATTGGTGTTTTGAAAACGGGCTAAAATCGAGCCGTTTTCCAATACGATAGATTTGGTGTTAAGTCGGTTATCCGCCAACAGATTTTGCACGTCGGCTAACGTTGTCTCGTTCGCTTCGTGGCCGCGGGTACCGGAAATTTGTACGGCGGGATCTTCACCGTAAATATTTGGAAGGGCGTATAAAGCACCAATGGCGATCGTAAAGATCACCATTAGATTCTTCCATAAAGGGAAACGGTTTAACATAAGTTAAATACCTTTTGGAACGGATTAAAGCGTTTTGACTGAACCTTTCGGTAATACGGCCGCAATGTAGTTACGATGAATGGTGATTTCAGTATCGGCGTTCAATTGAATCACGATTTCATTGCTGCCTTCGGTAATTTTGCTGATTTTACCGACCACGCCGCCGGCGGTTAAAACTTCGGTTCCTTTGCTTAATGAAGCCATTAAATTTTTGTGTTCTTTATTCCGTTTTGCTTGCGGACGGTAGATCATAAAATAAAAAATCAAACCGAAAATCACAAAAATCATCAGCATTGACATCGGGCTACCTTGTTGAGCTTCCATGTTTTTTTCCTTTTTGTTAGTAAAATGAATGACAAATAGGCGGTTAAAATAGCATAAAATCGGCGGAATGTGAAAATGATCTTGCGCGACGAGTAAAAATTTCGTGAAAATCGGCAATAAGATTATTCGTTTTTCCCGGGGCGTTGGTAAAACCGGCGTTCAAAAAACTTCGCTTTTTTTGCCCGCACTTTTAAGTCGGATTTCCGTCACTTAATTTTTGAATCCGCAATTTGAGATGCGCATCCGTATTTTCCAGCAACGTCAACGCACAGTTCTGCTGTTCGCAAAGCAGTTCCATGTCCTGCAAGGCGGTGCTGTGATTCATCAACAACGTGAGGCGGTCGCCGCGCGCTAATTTCGTCAGCATTTGTTTGGCCATGATAAGCGGCAACGGGCAGAGATATTCGCGAAGATCCGATTGATAATCCATGCGCTAATCCAATTTAGCCCGTTCGAAACCGCAATGATGAAGCCATTCGCGCATAAACAGCAAATGTCCTTTGATTTCTCCCGAATTCGATAAATTATCGGGCATGCTTTGATATCCGGCGGTATATTGGAAAACCCGCTCTAAATGGTCGCGGTAGAGCACGCCTTGCGGGGCGAAAGGGCGCAATAGTTCGTCCTGCACAATCAGCTCCGCTTGCGGCGGAATATATTTCTGCACGGAGGAAATCATATCTTCGATCAGTATAATGGCTTGTTCCCATTCGCATTCGTCCGGTATGTCATGCAGAAACAGTTTTCCGACGCTGACGGGCAAGCTGTAACGATCGGTTTGCGTTGTGATCACCACGTTGTTTTCTTCAATGGAAAGATAAACGATTTGCTGCATATTGCCTCCGGAAGAAAAGGGTCCATAAGACAAATCTTAGGCGGATGAGCGGGGAATGTCTAGCGGATTGAAAAGTGCGGTAGATTTTTCCACAGTTTTTTTAAGGCGCAGCGATATGCTCGGCGGGCTATTTGCGGATTTTTCTGCGTTCCGCCATAATTTTGCCCATGGCGGTTAACTGTTCCGCCGGAATATGTTTTTGTCCCAATTCAAACAAGGGTTCTTCCAGCGCGATATGGCGCGCATAGGCGGCGCGATAATCATCCAGTAGATTTTGTTCGATGCCGGTACGTTTTTCGTCAATCAGTTCCTGCAGTTGAACGCCTAATTGCGCCCAGATTTTGTGAATACCGACATGTTCCGCTTCAAGCTTCAAAATATCGGCTTTGGCTTGCGGTACATAACGCAAAAGTGCGGGGAAAAAATCCGTTTCTTCATCTTCGTGGTGCAGCGGTGCGGCAACATTAAAATAGGTAATGATTTGTTTAACGTCATTTTTAACCGCCTGATTTATCCCGTTTTTGGCTAAGTAATCCGGCAGCATGCCCAGTTGCCGACAGAAATTCTTTACCCGACCGTGACAGGCAAACAGCATTTCGATAGGTTGCGCCCAACTGGCGGATTGAGCGTGGGCGGTCGGCTGGATGTGGATCATATTCATTTCCTCTTAAAATTTTCCGCCCTTCGTTGGTGAAAAAGGCGGAGGAGATCAGGCTTTTTGCAACGGCGGTACGTCTTTGCCTATACGTGCGTAAAATTCCGTCACGAAATCATCAAAACGATCTTGTTCGATAGCGGTGCGGATTTCCGCCATTAAACGTTGATAATAACGCAAATTGTGAATGGTGTTTAAACGCGCGCCCAGAATTTCTCCGCATTTATCCAAATGGTACAAATAAGATTTGGTATAATGCTTGCAGGTGTAGCAGTCGCAATGCGGATCTAACGGGCTGGTGTCGTCTTTATATTTGGCGTTACGAATTTTCACAATACCGTCGGTGACGAATAAATGTCCGTTCCGAGCGTTGCGGGTCGGCATGACGCAATCGAACATATCAATTCCGCGGCGCACGCCTTCCACTAAGTCTTCCGGTTTGCCTACGCCCATTAAGTAACGGGGTTTGTTCGCCGGTAGCAGAGGCGTAGTGAATTCTAAAATACGGTGCATTTCTTCTTTTGGTTCGCCCACTGCCAAGCCGCCGATAGCGTAACCGTCAAAACCGATATTAATCAAGCCTTCGGCGGAGATTTTGCGCAATTCTTCGAAAGTTCCGCCTTGCACGATACCGAATAAAGCGTTTTTATTGCCTAATTCGTCGAAGTGCGCACGACTGCGTTGCGCCCAGCGTAACGACATTTCCATGGATTTTTTGGCATAATCGAAAGTCGCCGGGTAAGGCGTACATTCGTCGAAGATCATTACGATGTCCGAGCCTAGATCATACTGAATTTCCATGGATTTTTCCGGGGAAAGGAAAATGCGTTCGCCGTTAATCGGATTCTGGAATTGCACGCCTTCTTCCGTGATTTTGCGTAATTTGCCTAAGCTGAACACCTGAAAACCGCCGGAATCCGTTAAAATCGGGCGATGCCATTGCATAAAATCATGTAAATCGCCGTGTTTACGCATCACTTCCTGCCCCGGACGCAGCCATAAATGGAAGGTGTTGCCGAGCAGAATTTCCGCACCGGTGGCGCGCACTTCTTCCGGCGTCATGCCTTTCACCGTGCCGTAAGTTCCCACCGGCATAAAGGCCGGCGTTTCCACTTTAAATTCCCCTTGCGGGCGTTGGAAAATCAGTCGCCCGCGGCGCGCGAGACCGTTGGTTTTGTCGAGTTCGTATTTCATTTTATCCTCTATCAACGAATAAACAGTTCGAAGACCCATTAAAAGAGCGGTATTCTAGCATAGAATTTGAAGAGGCTCATTTTTATCATGATATTTTGGCGTTAAACGGGATGAAACGGGATTTTTTGTTTTAGTTTGACGAAATACATTAGCAATGCGCGAAGGCTTTAACGGCGGAGTTGATGGGGCTTCTTATCTTTAAAAAACTTCTGAAAAATCGCCCGCACTTTTCAGTGATAAAACCCTACACCGGAGTGTAGGGTTGAGTCGATTAATGATCAATTCGGCCGAATTTGCCGCTGTTGATGTCGTTGAACGCTTGCACGATTTCTTCTCTGCTGTTCATTACGAACGGGCCGTAACCGACAATCGGTTCGTTTAACGGCTCGCCGCTTAAAATCAGCAATTTGGCTTCGTTATTGGCTTCAATTTGCACATCGGCGCCGCCTTTTTCGAAAGTCACCAGTTCGCCGCGACGGGCAATTTCGTCACCGTTAAATTGAACGGTGCCGTCCAACACCAACACAATTAGGTTATGGCTTTCCGGCACGGCAAAAGTATGGGTTTTGCCGGCATTCATGCGCACATCCCACATATTGATTGGGCTGAAGGTGGATGCCGCGCCTTGAGTTTCCGCCAAATTGCCGGCGATAATGCGGGCGCTTCCGGCGTTGTCGGTCAGTTCGACGGTCGGAATTTCCGCCGCCGTAATGGCTTGATATTTCGGCGCCGTCATTTTGTCTTTCGCCGGTAAATTCACCCAAAGCTGTACCATTTCAAACATTCCGCCCTGTGCGGAGAATTTCTCGGAATGATATTCCTGGTGCATTAAGCCGGAACCTGCGGTCATCCATTGCACATCGCCGGTACCGATGGTTCCGCCGCCGCCATAAGAATCCCGGTGGGACACTTCGCCTTGATAGGCAATGGTGACGGTTTCGAATCCGCGATGCGGATGTTCTCCCACGCCGCGGAAATCACTTTTGCGACCGCCGTCGAAATAACGCGGCGGGTTGTAGTCCATCAGCAGGAACGGATCAAGATTTTTATCGGTATCGTTATAACTGAACATGGATTGCACTTGAAAACCGTTACCCACCCAATGTTTTGCCGGGGCGGTGTGTACGTTTGCAACCTTTTTCATATTTTGCTCCTTTGTTAATTTTTTGTTTGAGCGTTTATCTCTCAAAATTGATACATATCGGGAATAAATATACAAAATGCGGATTTTCCCAAAAATGAAATACTTATCCCTTGAAATTTTTCGGTAATTCAGGGGCGACCAAACGTTTGAGTAAGGTACCCTGTAAGTCAATATCGCCGAAGCGCGGATGTCGGTTATTCCAGTCCGTCACGGCTTGTTCCAGAGCTTCTTTGCCGTCGGCCACAAAATTCCACCAAATTACCGTCGGATGCGGCAGCGGTTCGCCGCCGAGCAGCATGATATGGGAACCTTGTTCGGCCCAAAGTTGAAGCCCGTCGTCAGCGCTTGCGCAATCGGATAACACCACCAGTTCGTCGGCGCCGTAGCCTTTACCGTTGACTTCGATTTCGCCTTTTAACACCAAGATGCCGTATTCGAATGTCGGCTGGCGCTCGATATTGAAAGATTGCGCTTGTTTAAACTGCATATCGACACCGACTAAAGGGCTGAATTGTGTGGTCGGCGCTTGATGACCAAGATAATTGCCGGTGGTCAGAATATATTGAACGCCGTCTTGTTCCCACTCCGGCAATACGGGATAGTGTTCGAAATTCGGTTCGATTTCCTGATCCATCGGTAACGCAATCCACAATTGCACGGCGTGTAAATCACGCACGCCTTCGGGCGTTTGCTCGGTGTGACTGATACCGCGCTTATCGCCGGTGCCCGCCGTCATTAAATTGACCTGTTTCGGTCGAATAAGCTGACGATTGCCGAGACTATCCTGATGCCAGACCTCACCTTGCAGCATCCAAGTGAAGGTTTGCAGATTAGTATGCGGGTGAGCGCCAACCTGTAAGCCCGCAGAATCTTGTGCAAATTCCGCCGGTCCGGCATGATCTAAAAAACACCAGGCCCCGACAGTTTTACGCCGACTCTGAGGCAATAAACGCGCAACGGGAATGCCGCCTACGTCTTTGGTATTAGCGGTTAATTTATCAATACTCATATTTAATCCTTATTCACCCAATTAAAGAACGAAGCGGCAAATTTATCTAAAAATGCGCCGGTACGCTCGTCAATGTTTAAGCTCGCCTTGCTCAAGTAGATTTCCGGTGCTACCAAAGTGTCGGCGCCGACCGCCTGTAAAATCTGACGCAAATGCACGCCGGCGTTAATGCCGCCGTAAGTGCCGGGAGAGGCGTTGACCACGGCGATTTTTTTATTGGCCCAAAGGTTCTGTCCGAACGGCCGAGTCGCAATATCCAAGATATTTTTCAACGCCGCAGGGATGCTGCGATTATGCTCCGGCGAGACGATTAATACGGCGTCCGCCCGTTTGAGCTGATTACGCACGCGTTCATAAGACGGAACGGCCTGTTCGTCTAAATCCTGGGTATAAAGCGGCAGATCATGAATTCGAATTTCTTCCGCTTGCACATCCGCCGGTGCATTTTTAAGAATGTGCTCGGCGATATGGCGGTTAACGGATTGACGGCTGAGACTGCCGACGATAAAAGCGATGTTGCGCATATAAAGTTCCTGTTGAAACGATTTAAGTTGTCATATTAATAAAGGCAGGATTTCCCCGCCTTTAAATTCATAAATGTTATTTTTGCGTAAGCTTATTATAGCTGGTAATAAGATTACGGTAATCCGGAATATGGCTGGAGAATAACGCGCCCAAGCCTTCAATATCATTGCGCCAGTCGCGGTGTAATTCGCAGGCCGCACCGAACCAGGTCATCAACTGAACGCCCGCCGCTTCCATTCGACGCCATGCCGAATCGCGGGTCAATTCGTTGAAGGTGCCCGACGCATCGGTAATCACAAAGACGTCATAACCTTCTTCAATCGCGGAAAGCGCGGGGAACGCTACGCACACTTCGGTGACGACGCCGGCGATAATCAATTGTTTTTTGCCGGTTGCTTTTACCGCTTTCACAAAATCTTCATTATCCCACGCGTTAATGTTGCCCGGGCGAGCGATATAAGGCGCGTCCGGGAAGATTTCTTTCAGTTCCGGAACTAACGGACCGTTCGGACCGTCTTCAAAGCTGGTGGTCAAAATAGTCGGCAGACCGAAATATTTCGCTAAATCGGCGGTGGCCAAGACGTTATTTTTGAATTTGTCCGGCTCGATGTCGCGCACTAATGATAATAAGCCGGTTTGATGATCCACCAACAGCATTGCCGCGTTGTTTTTATCCAAACGAATATAAGGTTTTTTGTTTGCCATTTTATTTTTCTCCTAATGTCTGTCTTGTTGCCGCACGAATAATTACCTAAAAGTGCGGTCAGTTTTTGCGAAGTTTTTTGTTACTGGCGTTCGGAATCCAGCTGTTCGTGATTATGTTCCACTTCACGGGCTTTCAGATAGCTTTCAATTAATAATTGATATTCCGGGAACACGGCTTCATACGCTTTCGCCCATTCTTCCGCATCCGGACGGTTCCAGGTTTGCTGAATTTCGGAACATACCGCGGCGGTATCCATCGGCACGGCACCGGCTTGTACGATACGGGCAAGCGTAATTTCCTGCGCCATTTTCGAATAAGTGCCGGAAGCGTCGATTACACAGAACACTTGATAACCTTCCGCAATCGCCGAAATTGCCGGGAACGCCATACATACGCTGGTGATGGTGCCCGCAATAATCAATTGTTTTTTGCCGGTCGCTTTAACGGCGGCGACAAAGTCGGGATTATCCCAGGAATTGATCTGCCCTTTGCGCGCCACATATTGCGCATGCGGAGCGGCCTGATGAATTTCCGGAATTAACGGACCGTTCGGACCTTGCGGTACGGAAGCGGTAGTAATCACAGGCATTTTCGCCAAGGTGGCGACTTTTGCCAGAGTAACGGCATTGGCGCGCAGTTCGCGCACGTTTAAATCACGTACGGTATTGAACAAACCGCTTTGGTGATCGATAAGCAACATAACTGCGTTGTTTGGGTCGATTTTAGGGGCGGCGCCGTTGAAATTAGCCGGTTGACTCATAATTCGTTTCCTCATAAAAAATTAAGCTAAAACTAAAATTGATGTCTAAAATTAAGACAAAAGCTATTATAATGATTAACATTATTGCAACAAGGCTGTATTTTAGAACGGTAAGTTGCACTGATGGAACGGATGGGTAAAGTGAACAATATCGATCTTAATGATATCCGCTTATTTGTTACCGTTGTACAGGCGGGAAGTTTAACGAAAGCGGCAAGCTTACTGAATATGCCGAAATCTTATTTAAGCCGCCATTTAACGCGGTTAGAACAGGATTTGGGCACCACGTTAATGGACAGAAGCCATCAGGGAATCCTGTTAAACGAATTGGGCGAACGGTTTTATTTAAAAGCGCAGGATATGCTGCAAACCGTACAAACGGCGCTCGACAGCGTTCGCAGTAATCTGGAAGCGCCGCACGGTTTGCTAAAGATGTCCGTTTCTACCGAAGTGGGGCGCGGTTTTTTAATGTTTCATTTAGCGGAATACATGCGCCGTTATCCCGATGTGTCGCTGGAAATTCAAATCGATAATCATAAAATCAACCTGATGCGGGAAGGCGTCGATATCGCGCTGCGTTTGGGCGATCCGAACAATAACAACGTCGTGGCGCGTAAATTATTCGATATTGAATTAGGTTTATTCGCCTCAAAGGCGTACCTGGCAAAAGCCGGCATACCGCAAACGCCGCATGAATTGCACGGTCATGATTTGTTATGTAAATACGACGGCCCCGATTGGCATTTCAGCTATAAGCAACGCAGCGTTCATATTGAAGGCAAAAACAAGCTTTACAGCAACGATTTTAACCTGATTGGTCATATGGTCGGCGAAGATATGGGCATTGCCATGCTGCCTTGTTTTAATAATATGATTCGCCCCGATTGGGTTCGTCTGCTGCCCGAATGGAAAATAGCAAAGGTGCCGCTGTATGCCGTGTATTACAAAAACAGAGGCTCGGTTTTAACGGTGCGAAGTATGGTGGAATTTTTGTTGCAGAAAAGTTCCGTACCGCAACCGTAATTATTCTTTAGATTGTGGTACGGACGAATAAAAGTGCGGGCAAAAAAACGATCGTTTTTCCGAATTTGAACGGACGGAATATTACGCCGTCCCCGCGACATTCGGATTTTTCGTAATAAACATCGCATCGCCGTAACTAAAAAATCTGTACCGATTTTCCACCGCACTTTTATAGGCGTTCATGGTGTTTTTATAGCCGGCAAAAGCGGAAACCAACATAATCAAGGTGCTTTCCGGCAGGTGGAAGTTGGTAATCAGACAATCGATAACGCGGAATTTTTTGCCCGGATAAATAAAAATTGAGGTATCGGAAAAATAAGGTTCGAGCAAATTTTGGCTCCCTTTTTCTTCCGCCGCCAACGCCGCACTTTCGATGGAACGCACGGAAGTGGTGCCGACCGCAATGACGCGTTTGCCCGCATTTTTAGTCGCCAACACCGCATCCACCGTATCTTGCGGCACTTCCGCATATTCCGCGTGCATCCGGTGATCTTCGATGTTATCCACGCGTACGGGCTGGAACGTGCCGGCGCCCACGTGCAGGGTGACAAAAGCGAAATTCACGCCTTTGGCTTTTAATCTCGCCAACAGTTCATCGTCAAAATGTAGCCCGGCGGTTGGCGCCGCCACCGCACCGGGAACCTTGTTATAGACGGTTTGATAACGTTCCTGATCCGCCTCTTCATCGGGCCGGTCGATATAAGGCGGCAACGGCATATGCCCGATTTTTTGCAGCACATCTAAAAGTGCGGTAGATTTTTCCGCAATTTTTAATTCAAATAAGGCGTCCTGACGACCAATCATCATCACTTTTACGCCCTTGCCTTCGCCCAGTTTGTCTTCGCCTAAAACGAGCTCTACGCCGATTTTCGGCGCTTTGGATGAACGCACGTGCGCGAGAAACGTGGTTTCGGTTAAAATTCGCTCCACCAGAACTTCCACTTTCCCGCCTGAAATTTTGCGTCCGTACATGCGGGCGGGAATCACGCGCGTGTTGTTGAACACCAGCAAATCGCCTTCATGAATTAAATCGATGATGTCGGAAAAAGTGCGGTGAAAAATTTCGCCGTTTTCGCCGTTCAGCTGCAGCAGTCGGCTGGATGTGCGATCGGGTTTCGGATAACGGGCGATGAGCTCGTTAGGCAGGTCAAAATGGAAATCGGAAAGTAACATATCAAATCTAACGCCGGTACGGGTCGTTTCGCCCGTTGATTTACCATAAAAATGGCGGACGCATAAGTCCACCCCAAAATGCCCGTAGTCTAGTGGTTATTCCGCTTGAGTACAAGTAAAAACCTTTATTTTTCGCTAATTTTTCGCTAAAATCGCGCGGTTAATTTATCGCAAAATGAAATCGCCAAATGACTAAACAAGCCCAATTTTATCTCATCGAAACCGCACGGCCGCAGGGCGAACTTTCCGCCGTCGAAGCGCTGGCCTGCGATTTAGCCGCGCAGGCGTGGCGATTGGGTAAGCGCGTGCTGATTGCCTGCGAAACGGAAGAACAGGCGTTTAGTTTGGATGAGGCCTTATGGCAACGCGATGCGGATGAATTCGTGCCGCATAATTTATCCGGCGAAGTTACCCATTTCGCTACGCCGATCGAAATCAGCTGGATTGGCAAACGCAATGCGCAACGCCGCGATTTATTGATTTCGTTGCAAAATAATGTGCCGGATTTTGCCCGCACGTTTAACCACGTAATTGATTTTGTGCCAGCGGAAGAAGCACAGAAAGTACAAGCCCGCGAACGTTATAAAATTTACCGCCAACTTGGATTTGCGATGGCGACGGAGAAGGCGTAAATGTGGCAAACAAAAACTTTCCAAAATCTGACCGCACTTGAGCTGTGGAAAATCTACCAGTTACGTGTGGCGGTGTTTGTGGTGGAGCAAAATTGTCCTTATCAGGAAGTGGACGAGTCGGATAAAAGTGCGGTACATTTTTGGCAGGAAATTGACGGCGAGATTCGCGCTTATTGCCGCATTATTGATACGCCTGATTGGGTGAAAATCGGTCGGGTAATTGTGGCGCCGGCAGCACGCGGAACCGGATTGGGACGAGAATTGATGTCGAATGCCGTTGAAGCGGTTAAAACTCGGTTTCCAACCAAACCGGTTTATGTACAGGCTCAGGCACGCCTGCAGGATTTTTATGCCGCTTTTGGATTTAAAGCGATTTCTGATATTTATTCGGAAGACGGGATTCCGCATTTGGATATGGTGTTGGAGAAATAAAATGACCAAGGCTGAAATTTTAGAAAAACAACGTCAGTTAGATAGTTTATTTTCTGCGTGGTTTGAAGATAAAAAAAAGCATGAAATGGTAGTTTATCGCCGTGAAAACGGCGATTTAATTGAGCATTATCCTGACGGCACAATAAAAGTGATTGAATATGCACAATAATTTAGCGATTTTTTATTGCGGAACGAATGGTGCGGGAAAATCTACATTACGTTCATTAAATCAAGACGTTGTGCAGATTGTGATTGATTCCGACCATATCGCAATGCAGATAAATCCGACAAACCCCCGTTTAGCGGATTTAGAAGCAGGTAGAAAAGCGATTGAATTATTTAAGTTTGCGATAAAAAATCAGATTTCATTTTCAATGGAATCCACGCTTTCGGGTAAATCCATTCTACAACGAATGAAAACGGCAAAGGAAAATGACTTTAAAGTTCGTTTAAATTATGTCGGCGTAGATAGCGTAAATATCAACATTGCTCGGGTGCGCGCAAGGGTGTTATCCGGCGGGCATTTTATTGATGAACAAACAATTAAAAATCGTTATACCATTAGTCGGGAACACTTAAACTCAGCTATTTCATTTTGCGATGAAGTCTTCATTTTTGATAACTCAGGCAAATCTCCGAAAGCAATGTTATACATTGAAAATCAGCAAATTACGCAAATTGCTGATGAATTGGTGGATTGGTGTAAGGTGTTGTTAGATGAGCTTTTGGGATTGGGGTTTGAAATTTAAGCGTCACAAAGTTGCTCACTAGGCTCGTGCGTGGTGCAAGCGGCTTGATTTCAGTAAAATTTTGTAAAAATGAAATCATTGTGTGAGTGAATCTATCCTAATTCACGAAGGCAAAAATTAACCAAAGAACAGAGAAATCCATTTAAATATATGGATACGGATGAACTGTTAAAAGCATTAAAGCTAGATTTAAATAAACTTGAATGGCAACCATTCAGCGGATAACAAAGAGAAAAGATAAATGACAAAAAAACTAGAAATGGCAGATCGTTTCGACGCTTCGGCAGTCGAACAAGCCCTTTATAACCACTGGGAACAGCAAGGATATTTTAGACCTTCTTATGATGCGGGTCGTCCGAGTTATTCCATTGCCATTCCGCCGCCGAATGTGACGGGTTCGTTACATATGGGGCATGCATTCCAGCAAACGTTGATGGATACCTTGATTCGTTATCACCGTATGCAAGGCGATAACACCTTGTGGCAAGCGGGAACCGACCACGCGGGTATTGCCACGCAAATGGTGGTGGAACGTAAAATTGCGGCGGAAGAAGGCAAAACCCGTCATGATTACGGTCGTGAAGCGTTTATCCAAAAAATCTGGGATTGGAAAGCTTATTCGGGCGGCACAATCAGCCAGCAAATGCGTCGTTTAGGGAATTCCATCGACTGGGAACGCGAGCGTTTCACCATGGATGAAGGCTTGTCTGAAGCCGTGAAAGAAGTTTTTGTTCGTTTGCATGAAGAAGGCTTGATTTATCGCGGTAAACGGTTAGTGAACTGGGATCCGAAATTACACACCGCTATTTCCGATCTTGAAGTGGAAAATAAAGAAAGCAAAGGCAGCCTGTGGTATTTCCGTTATCCTTTGGCAAACGGCGCGAAAACCGCAGAAGGCTTGGATTATCTAGTGGTGGCGACTACCCGTCCTGAAACCGTGTTAGGGGATACCGCCGTTGCCGTTCATCCGGAAGATGAACGTTATCAGTCGCTTATCGGCAAAACCGTGGTGTTGCCGTTGGCTAACCGTGAAATTCCGATCGTAGCCGACGAATACGTGGATCGCGAATTCGGTACCGGTGTGGTGAAAATTACGCCGGCGCACGATTTTAACGACTACGAAGTGGGTAAGCGTCATAATTTACCGATGGTAAACGTCATGACGTTTAATGCGGATATTCGCGAAGAACCGGAAATTATCGGCACGGACAGTCAACCGCTCACCACTTACGAAGCGGTGATTCCTGAAGATTATCGCGGCTTGGAACGTTTCGCCGCCCGTAAAAAAATCGTGGCGGATTTTGACGCTTTGGGTTTATTGGAAAAAATTCAACCGCACGATTTGAAAGTGCCTTACGGCGACCGCGGCGGCGTGCCCATTGAGCCGATGCTGACGGATCAATGGTATGTGTCCGTTAAACCGCTGGCGGAAGTGGCGATTAAAGCGGTGGAAGACGGCGAAATCCAATTTGTGCCGAAACAATACGAAAACCTTTATTATTCCTGGATGCGTGACATTCAGGATTGGTGTATTTCCCGTCAACTTTGGTGGGGACACCGTATTCCGGCCTGGTATGACGAGCAAGGCAACGTGTATGTGGGTCGTTCGGAAGATGAAGTGCGGTCAAAAAACGGCTTAAATTCAAGTGTGGCGTTACGCCAGGATGAAGACGTGCTCGACACTTGGTTCTCGTCGGCGTTATGGACGTTCTCAACGCTCGGTTGGCCGCAGCAAACCAAAGAGTTGGCGATGTTCCACCCGACCAGCGTATTAATCACGGGATTTGATATCATCTTCTTCTGGGTGGCGCGTATGATCATGATGACCATGCACTTCATCAAAGACGAAAACGGCAAACCTCAGGTGCCGTTCAAAACCGTTTATGTCACCGGCTTGATTCGTGACGAGCAAGGTCAGAAAATGTCGAAATCTAAGGGCAACGTTATTGATCCGCTGGATATGATCGACGGTATCGATCTTGAATCTTTACTGGCGAAACGCACGGGCAATATGATGCAGCCGCAGCTGGCGGAAAAAATCGCTAAAGCCACGCGCAAAGAATTCCCCGAAGGCATTCAGCCGCACGGCACGGATGCGTTGCGTTTCACTTTGGCGGCGCTTGCTTCCACCGGTCGCGACATCAACTGGGATATGAAACGTTTGGAAGGTTACCGCAATTTCTGCAATAAATTGTGGAACGCCAGCCGTTTTGTGTTAACCAACGATAAGTTGGATCTCAGCGCCGGCGAGCGTGAATTCTCGCTGGCGGATAAATGGATTCAGGCGGAATTCAACAAAACGGTGCAAAATTTCCGCAATGCGTTGGATCAATACCGTTTCGACCTGGCGGCAACCGAGCTTTACGAATTCACCTGGAACCAATTCTGCGACTGGTATTTGGAATTAACCAAACCGGTGTTTGCCAACGGCACGGAGGCGGAAAAACGCGCGGCAAGTTTCACTTTGGTACAGGTATTGGAAAAACTATTGCGTTTAGCTCATCCGCTGATTCCGTTTATTACGGAAGAAATCTGGCAAAAAGTGAAAGATTTCGCCGGCGTGGAAGGCGAAACCATTATGACTCAAGCCTTCCCGACGTTTGATGAAGCTTTGGTGAACGATGACGCCGTCGCGCAAATCAACTGGATTAAAGACGTCATCACCGCCGTGCGTAATATTCGCGCGGAATCTAACATCGCGCCGAGCAAAGGTCTGGATTTATTGCTGCGTAATTTATCCGCGGAAGAACAAAACACGCTGGAAAACAACCGCGCTTTAATGCAGATTATGGCGAAATTAGACAGCGTGAAAGTGCTGGCGCCAAGCGAAGAAGCGCCGCTTTCTGTGGCAAAATTGGTAGGTAACGCCGAGTTGCTGGTGCCAATGGCCGGTTTCATTAATAAGGAAACGGAACTTGCCCGTTTAAATAAGGAAATCGAGAAATTGGTCGGCGAGGTGAAGCGTATCGAAAGCAAGCTCGGCAATGAAGCTTTCGTGGCAAAAGCGCCGGAAGCGGTGATTGCCAAAGAACGTGAGAAAATGCAGGATTATCAAAGCGGTTTGGAAAAACTCAGAGCGCAATATGTGTGCATTGAAAACCTGTAGTTTTAAATAAAATTTAACCAAAGTGCGGTCAAAAAAAAGAAAGAATTTTTGACCGCACTTTTATTTTTATTGTTAAAAAATTGTAAACGAATTAGCAAAATTGTGATCTGGCTCTCATTTTTACACGGAATTTTGTGGTCAAATAGTTAAACCTTAACCAAACGGCGGATACCCGATAAGTATCAAAGGCTGGGGAAGGCAATAGTTTTTTAACCGCAACGTTAGCAAAAGGAGAGCGTATATGACAAAAGATCTCAATGTATTTGATAAACATTACGGTTTATTGATTAACGGCGAATGGACCGACGGTTCCGAAGGCAAAACCTTAACGGCACACAATCCGGCCAACGGGGCGGAATTGGCGACTTTTATTGATGCGTCGGATGCCGATGTGGATGCGGCGGTGGCGGCGGCACAGGAAGCCTTTAAATCCTGGCGGCATACCAGTGCGGCGGAACGGGCGGCGATTCTAAATAAAATTGCCGATGTAATCGATGAAAATACGGAATTATTCGCTTTGCAGGAAACTCTGGATAACGGCAAACCGATTCGTGAAACCCGAGCGGCGGATATTCCGTTGGCGGCGGATCATTTCCGTTATTTCGCGGCGGTGATTCGTTCCGAAGAAGGCAGCGCCAATCAATTGGATGACGAAGATTTGTCCCTGATTTTGCGCGAACCGATCGGCGTGGTCGGACAGATTATTCCTTGGAATTTCCCGTTCCTGATGGCGGCATGGAAAATTGCGCCGGCACTGGCGGCGGGTTGCACGGTGGTGATTCACCCGTCTTCTTCCACTTCGTTAAGTCTGCTTTCTTTGGCGCAGAAAATTAATCATTTATTGCCGAAAGGCGTGTTTAACGTGATTACCGGTAAAGGTTCCAAATCCGGTGAATATATGCTGCATCATACGGGCTTTAATAAGCTGGCGTTCACCGGCTCCACCGAAATCGGGCGTAAAATCGGGGTGGCGGCGGCCGAGATGTTGATTCCGTCCACCTTGGAATTAGGCGGTAAATCGGCCAATATTTTCTTCGATGACATGCCGTTCGATAAAGCGCTGGAAGGAGCGCAAAAAGGGATTTTGTTTAATCAGGGGCAAGTCTGCTGCGCCGGTTCGCGGATTTTCGTACAGGAAAACATTTACGATAAATTCATCACTGCGTTAAAAGAGGAATTCAAAAAAGTAAAAGTCGGTTTGCCTTGGGAAGACGATACGCAAATGGGTGCGCAGGTCAACGCCAACCAAATTAAGGTGATCAGCAAATATGTGGATATCGCCAAAGAGGAAGGTTGCGAGGTGATTATCGGCGGCGAAAAAGCGACGGATCCGGTATTGGCGAAAGGCGAATTTTTCCAGCCGACCTTAATTCTGGCGCCGGACAACACCAAACGGGTGGCGCAGGAAGAAATTTTCGGCCCGGTTGCCGTGGTGATTAAGTTCAAAGACGAAGCGGACGTTATTCACATGGCGAACGACAGCGAATACGGATTGGGCGGCGCGGTATGGACCCATAATATTAATCGTGCGCTGCGCGTGGCGCGTGCGCTGGAAACCGGTCGCGTATGGGTGAACTGCTACAACCGTTTACCGGCGGGCGCGCCGTTCGGCGGCTATAAAACTTCCGGTATCGGACGTGAAACCCACAAAATGATGCTGGCGGCTTATACGCAGGTGAAAAATATTTTCATCAGCACGCGTGAAGAACGGGAAGGCATGTATTAACGCGATAAAAGTGCGGGCGATTTTTTTAACGTTTTTTCGGATAATCGCCAAACAGCGTGCCGGTGAACGGAACTCAAAAAAACTTCGTGATTTTTGACCGCACTTTTCCGCCGAAACTTGGCGTGAATTGAAAAATCCCTTTCGTACGAAAGGGATTTTTTCTTTACAACACTAAGTTACCGATTAAGCTGCGGGTTTCTTCCTTCACTTCCGTCAGTTGAACGTTAATAATATCGCCGATTTTATAACGGCGTTCGCCATTAATGTAGAGCGCCAGTTCATCGCTATTCACCTGAATTTCTTCCTTATTCGGGTGAATGGTGGAAGCCGGCACGAACACAGTGGCGCCGTTTTCCAGCAACTGAACCCGTAATCCGCCGCGCATGCAGTCTTGAACTTCGGCCTGGAATTCGGGCTTGCTTTCCACTTTGTCCGCTAAATAACGGCAATATAGCCAATCGGCGATGTCGCGTTCCACCATACGATTTTGCTTACGCGCTTCCTGTAAGCGAGTAAGAATCTCATCGGCGGGTTTCACGCATTCCTGTCCGGCGATGCAGGCTTTAATTAAGCGATGGTTCACCATATCGGAATATTTGCGGATTGGCGAAGTCCAGGTGGCATAGCCGGTTAAGCCTAAACCAAAGTGCGGCGCGATCTCCGATTTAAATTCCGCAAAGGTCAGAAAACGGCGTAAACGGAATTCCAGATAATCGCCTTCGATTGGTTCGATGTCATGCCGCATGCGGCAATAGCCCGCCAAAGTGGCTAAATTTTCCACGGAATAACGCTCGGCGAGTTCCTGCCGATTTTGTTCGTTACTTAGATTCGCCATTAAAAAATGATGAGCGTTCGGCAGGAATTTTTTATCGAATCCTACATGAGTATTGAAAATGCCGGTTTTGGCGTTGTCCGCCAGATAATGCGCGCAGCAAATATTGGCGATAATCATAGATTCTTCCACGATTTGATTGGCAATGCGGCGATATTCCGCCTTGATTTCCTGCACGTGACCGTTATCTGCCAAGACAAAACTGTAATCCGGTTTTTCTTTGAATAATAAACCGTGGGTTTGACGCCAGTTGATTCGTGCTAAGGTGAACTGATGCAACCAGTGAATTTGTTGCTGCGTGGCTGCGTCTTCAGGTTGCCAGGCGCCTTCCGTTTGTTCCAGATAATCGGAAACGCGGTTATAGGCTAATTTGGCCTTAGACTGCACATTAGCCAGCAAAAATTCGGGTTTGCCCTGCAATTCGCCTTGCAAATCGGTTTGCAAACGGCACACCAAAGCGGCGCGGGTTTCATTTTCCATTAACGAACAAAGTTCGTCGGAAAGTTCGCGAGGCAACATGGGAATGTTAAAACCGGGCAAATAATTGGTGAAACAACGTTGACGCGCGTCTTTTTCAATTTGCGAATCAACGGCGATATAAGCGGTCGGATCCGCAATTGCGACGGTCAGCTTCCAACCCGTTTGTTCGCCGTTTTGTTCGAGCGGTTCGATATAAAGCGCGTCATCCATGTCTTGCGTGCTTTCGCTGTCGATGGTCACAAAGTGAAGTGCGGTCAGATTTTCGCGAGTTTTTGTATCGAGCATGTCATAACGATCTTGCCCTTGCACCGGATAACGGGATTGTTGATGACGCGCCAGCGTGACCCACCAAGGCGCGAATTCGTCTTCGGCGCGACAGATAAATTCCACAATTTGCGCATAGAAAAAACGATCATCCCGCAACGGATGGGTTTTTAACTGAGCGACCACCCAATCGCCTTCATGTAATTCTTCTTTTACCGCTTTGGCTTGTGCCGCACCGATAGGCTGATTAATGTTCGGATGATCCACCAGAACTTGCAATTTCTTGTCTTTATTGAACCGCACTTTGGCGATAAAACGGGTTAACATCGGCTCCAGCAATTCTTCCGGTTCCGCCTGTTTTTTATCGCCGACGGTTTCAATGGCGGCTTTGATTTTATCGCCGTGCATCACTTTTTTCATAGCGGGCGGCGCAATAAAAAAGGTTTCTTTGTCCGTTTCCAGGAAACCGTAGGCTTTATCCGTACTTTTCACCACACCTTCAACGTGCGGTTTGCTGTCGTGCAGTTGTTGTTTTAATTGAGAAAGAAGAGGGTTGTTTTGAAACATTTTGCTTTGCTATAACTTTTTGCGATGAGCCTTGCGCCATCGGGCCGAATAAACAAAAAGGCACACGTTAGAAAACGTGCGCCGTTAATCAGATTAAATAACGAATTACTCTTCACCTAATTCACCCATGGCGGTGATGCTGAAACCGGCGTCAACGTGCAAGACTTCACCGGTTACGCCGGAAGCTAAGTCCGAACATAAGAATGCGGCGGAGTTTCCTACATCGTCAATGGTGACGGTGCGGCGTAATGCGGCGGTTTTTTCGAATGCGGAAAGCATTTTCTTGAAATTTTTGATGCCGGAAGCCGCAAGCGTACGGATTGGACCGGCAGAAATAGCGTTGACGCGGATGCCGTCTTTACCTAAATCCGCCGCCATCACGCGGGTTGCCGCTTCAAGAGACGCTTTTGCCAGGCACATAACGTTGTAGTTAGGGATTGCGCGTTCCGCACCTAAATAAGTTAAGGTTACCAATGACGCGTCTTTGTTTAGGAACGGACGTGCGGCCTGCGCCATGGCGACAAAGCTGTATGCGCTGATGTCGTGAGCAATGCGATAACCTTCGCGCGTTGCGGCGTTAACGTAGTCGCCGTCTAATTGATCACCCGGTGCGAATGCAATGGCATGTACAAAACCGTCGAATTTATTCCATTTTTTGTTTAATTCGGCGAAACAGTTGCGAATGCTTTCATCCGTTGCTACGTCTAACGGCAATACGATATCGGCGCCGAATTCTTTAGCGAATTCTTCTACGCGCGGTTGTAATTTATCGTTTAAGTAGGTGAAAGCCAATTCTGCGCCTTGCGCTTTTAAGGCCTTTGCGATGCCGTATGCGATTGAACGGTTGCTGGCAAGACCCGTGACTAAAATTCGTTTACCTGTTAAGAAACCCATGTTGAAATCCTATTTGGTTGTTGAAAAATCGTGGCTAGTATAAAGGAAAATCCGCGTGATTACAAAGCAGATGAGTGAAGTATTGCGACAAACCGCCGGAAAAAACGACAGAAAAATAGCCCGCACTTTACACTTGTTTCGCAGCAAAAGTGCGGTAGGATTTTAGGCAGGATTATCAATGTCGATGAATTCCGCTTCAAGCTTATATTCCTGCGCCAACCATTCGCCCAACGCCCAAACGCCGTAACGCTCGGTGGCATGATGACCGCAGGCAAAATAATGAATGCCTTGTTCCCGCGCGCTATGTGCGGTTTGTTCGGAAATTTCGCCGCTGATAAACGCATCGCAGCCTTGTGCCGCCGCCAAATCGATGTAACCTTGTCCGCCGCCGGTGCAAATGCCGATTTTGCGGATTAAGTGCGGTGGATTTTGCGACAGTTCTTCCGCATTGCAAACCGTCGGTTTACGCTTAAGAACCCGTTCAATGCGTTGGCTGAAATCCGCCGGAGAAACCGGTTGGGCAAGTTGACCGAATACGGGAATGCTGAGCGTATCGGATTCCAGCGGCCGTAAGTTTTCTATGCCTAATAATTTTGCCAACCGGGCGTTGTTGCCTAATTCGGGGTGAACGTCGAGAGGAAGATGGTAAGCGTATAAATTAATGTCGTTAACCAATAAGGTTTTGATTCGTTTACCTTTCATGCCGCGGATGCACGGATCTTCGTTTTTCCAAAAATAACCGTGATGCACGATGATCGCATCGGCGTTGCAAGTGACAGCCTTGTCGATTAAGGCTTGACTCGCCGTGACCCCCGTCACGATTTTTTGAATTTCGGCTCGTCCTTCCACCTGTAAACCATTAGGCGCGTAATCGCTGATCGCCGCGATATTGAGTTTTTGATTGAGTAATCGTTCAAGTTCAAACTGATTCATATTTTATTTCCAATGAAAAGCCCAATCGATCGATTGGGCTTGTAAAATTATTTTTTCGGCGCCTGCATAAAGCGGAAGAATTCGCTGTCCGGTTTCAGAATCATCATATTATCCGAGCCGGCGAAGCTGTTTTCATAAGCTTTCAGGCTGCGCACGAAACTATAGAATTCGGGTTCCGAACCAAATGCGTCGGCATAGAGTTTTGCCGCCGTAGCGTCGCCTTCACCGCGTAATTCCTGAGCTTTTTTATTGGCGTTTGCCGTGATGAGAGTTACTTTGCGATCCACATCCGCCTGAATGAACGCCGCTTTTTCTTTACCTTGCGAACGATGTTCGCGGGCGACGGCATCACGTTCCGCGCGCATGCGCTGATAAATGGAAGAAGAAACTTCATCCGGCATATTGATTTGTTTAATCCGTACATCGATTACTTCAATGCCAAGTTCGGCCGTGCTGTCCTGTCCGGAATTCAGCGCTTTTTTCGCCCCTTCCATCAATTCGCCGCGGGTGCCGGATACGATGTCTTTGATGGTGCGGGAACCGGTTTCCGAACGCAGGCGATCGTTTACTTTACGTTTAAGCAAATTGGATGCCTGAGTATAATCGCCGCCGCCGGTTGCGGTATAAAATCTGCCGAAATCGCTGATTCGCCATTTAACATAGGAATCCACTAACAAATCTTTTTTCTCTACCGTAACAAAGCGATCCGCCTGACCGTCTAGGGTTTGAATTCGCGCATCAAGCAATTTTAAGCTGTCAATAAACGGTAATTTGAAATGTAAACCGGGTTCATAAACCACAACTTTGTTATCCGCATCGCGTTGAACCTTGCCGAAGCGCAGCATAATGCCGCGGCTGCCTTCCTGTACCACGATAAGGCTGGAATAAATTACGAGCGCCAACAGGATGACCAGTGGCGTTAAAAATCTACGCATTAGTTAAATCTCCCTTGGCGTTCTCGTTGTGTCGGTTCGACCGGTGCCGGTTGTTTTAAAATCGATTGAGAATTGACCGCACTTTGGCTTGTCGGTTGGTTGGACGGCTGTTCGTTTTGGAACGGCTGAGCGGGTTGCGCGGCCTGTTGTTTGTTACGTAACAGTTGATCCATCGGTAAAACGGCTAAATTATTGCCGCCGTCCATCATCACTTTCGGTGTTTTCGCCATTAAATTTTCCATAGTCTGGATATACAAACGTTCTTTTGTAATGGCGGGAGAAGCCTTAAATTCAGGCAATAAACGTTGGAAACGTTCCACTTCGCCCTGCGCATCCAGCACGATTTGATCTTTATAGGCTGTCGCTTCTTCAATGATTTTCTGAGCATTACCGCGCGCAATTGGCTCACGTTCGCGGGCGTAGGCTTCCGCTTCACGGATATAGCGTTGTTCGTCTTCCTGGGCTTTAATCGCGTCGTCGAAAGCGTCTTTCACTTCTTCCGGCGGACGAGCGGACTGGAAGTTAACGTCAATCACTTCCAAACCCATATCGTACGGTTTAATGATTGAATTTAACGCTTTCCAGGTGTTTTCACGTACTACGGCGCGTCCGGTGGTGAGAATATTGTCCATTGTCATATGACCGACCACATAACGCAGGGCGCTGTCTGTAGCTTGCCCTAAGCTGTCGTCCGCATCCGTGACGCTGAATTTATATTTGGCGGGATCCACGACACGATATTGCACCGTGAGTTCCACTTTCACCATATTTTCGTCCTGAGTCAGCATTGAACCCTGGGTTTTTAATTCGCGTACGCGTTCGACGTTAACCGGAATCACTTGATCAATAAACGTCGGTTTCCAGTTTAAGCCGGGTTGCACAATGGAATGCAATTGTCCGAAACGGGTGACCACGCCGCGCTCGGCTTCTTTTACGGTATAAAAGCCGCTTAATCCCCAAATCACCAGGCCCACAGCGGCCGCAATCGGCAACAGTTTAGCGTAATTTTTCGGATTGAGTTGTTGCGGTGCGGAACCTTTTTTACCGCCGCCTAATTTTTTCAGCAGATTCGCAAACGCTTCTTCCAAATCGGGCGGGGATTGTTCTTGATTGCGCCCTGTCGGCTCGTCATTGGAACCGTTAGCGGGCTTGTTGTCGGACGGTCGGCTTCCTTTGCCGGGCGCCGCCCAAGGATCTTGATCCTGTGCCATTTATTTCTCCGTAGAATGTATCAATAAAATAATGTAAAAACTTTGTAACAGTCTAAACAAATTTAAGGGCGAAGTCTAATGCTATAATGGGGATTCAGAGCGGTTTTTAAAGTGCGGTCGAATTTGACGCTATTTTTTAATTTCTGCATAATAGCCGCCCTAATGAACCGAGAGGAATTTTTATTTATGTCTGAGGAAAAAACTTCGCCGTTTTTGACCGCACTTTGGTCGGCGCTTCCGATAATTTTGCTGTTTTTGCTGGATTATTACGGTTTTATAATTAGCAAACAAACTTACCCCGTTTCTCAATTCGGCGCGGGGATTTTTGTGACGGAAATTTTAGCCTTAATTGTGTTCATCAAAGGGCAAATCTGCAATGGTCAACGAGCCCGTCTGATTAAGGCGAATCGGTATCTCGGCGCGTTTTGGCTGGTGTGGCTGGCATTAAGCTGTTGGATGTTACAGGGCGAAAATTTATTGCCGGTGGGCGTCGCCGTTTTGGGGCTTATGGTGTCGCTGATTATTCGCTTCCGCCAGTTTTTAACGGTCGGTATTTGGTTGTCCGCGCTGGGGATTATCGCTTATCTCGGTTATTTGCTGTCTTTGGATTCGCCCGATTGGTTGCGTTATAACCCTGTTGCGCAAGCGCTGACGGGGGTGATTTTGCTAAATATTCTGCTGGTGGTTTCAAGCAATCGTCTGCAGGGGTTTATGGCATTATTGCCTTTTGCGATGGCAATTTTGCTGGCGGTTAACCTGATATTTACTTTGACGGCGCTGGATACGGAGTTAAACGCTTATCCGGTTTTGTTTTATTTCCTGTTGCATTTGGTCATGATGGGAATTGTCGCTTTGCATGTGTTGCGTAAAATCAAGTTTGAATATAATGCGCTGATGATTATGTTGTTCATTGCGGCAAGTTTACCGATCTGGACGATCTTTTTTATGCTTTGAATGAAAACAGTCCATAAAAAATGCACCGGTTCCGGTGCATTTCTTTGGATTATGTTATTGTTTGGCCGCCGCATCGTCTTCCGTGAGGGAAACGACAATTTTGGAACCGTCGCTGAAACTGATTTCGCGCGCAACGATAAGGACGTTAACCTGTTTTTTCGGATCTTTTAATGCGGTTTGCGCTTCTTTCGACATGGATTTGAAATAATCCATGACTTGAATGCTTTTATCCTGCCGGGCGGCAAGCGGTTCTTTGCTGAAATCCGCTATGATATTTTCATTGAACAGAATGGTATTGCCGTCCAGAAACGCCGTCGTCCATTTTACGCTCAGAATCGGTTTGGCGCTGATGTTATTAATTTGGTAAGTCACCAAAGATCCCGTTCCTTTATTTTTATCCTGCGCAATCGTCCGCGCTGTGGCGGCAATTTTTACGGACTGATTGAACGCCGCTAATAAAGGATCCTGTTCAGGCGTTTCGTCTTCAATCGGGGTTTCCGGCGCCGTTAAAGGAAGCGCATTGCCTTGCTGTTGATTTGCCGGTTGTTGAGCGGGCTGCTGGGGTTGCGGTTTTGCCGTCGCCAGTTTTTCACAAGCGGTCAGCAGTGAAGCGGCAACCAATATGCTGCACAAAATCGCAAGAGGCGTTTTTTTCATAATGTCCCTTCATAGTTGAATAATAAATCGGCGGTTATCATAAGAAATCCCTGCCGGGACGTCAATGAAATCCGCCGAACTTTCGCATGTGATTAATTTATGCGTAATGCGCTATTCGGGATAGTTGCGCATAAATTCGTTGGCTTTTTCCACCATTTCTTTCGAACCGACAAAAAACGGCACGCGCTGGTGAAGTGCGGTCGGTTCGATATCTAAAATCCGGTTGTGACCGTCATTGGCTAATCCGCCGGCTTGTTCCGCTAAGAACGCCATCGGATTGCCTTCGTAAAGCAAGCGCAATTTGCCGTTAGGGTAGTTGGTGGCGTTCGGGTAAATATAAATACCGCCTTTTAGCATATTGCGGTGAAAGTCGGAGACCAATGAACCGATATAACGCGAGGTATAAGGACGATTCGTCGCTTTGTCTTCTTCTTGGCAGTATTTAATGTATTTTTTTACGCCCATCGGGAATTTGAGATATTGTCCTTCATTGATGGAATAAATTTTCCCCGTAGGCGGAATTTGCAGGTTTTCATGAGATAAACAGAATACGCCCAGAGACGGATCATAGGTGAAGCCGTTTACGCCGTTACCCGTGGTATAAACCAGCATGGTGGAAGAACCGTAAACCACATAGCCTGCCGCAACCTGTTTGTGACCGGGCTGCATAAAATCTTCTAAGGTCACGGGCGTTCCGACGGGCGTGATTCGGCGGTAAATGGAAAAAATGGTACCGACCGCAACGTTTACATCGATATTGGATGAGCCGTCCAAGGGATCGGTCAGGATGATATAACGGGCGTTGCGGCCGCGTTCCGTATCAAAAGCGACGAAATCGTCTTCTTCTTCCGAAGCAAAACCGGCGACTTCTTCTCGCGCCATTAAAGCGCGTTTAAAAGTATCGTTGGCGAAAACGTCCAGTTTCATCTGACTTTCGCCCTGAACATTCTGATTGCCGGCATAGCCCAGAATGTCATTGGACAAACCGGCGCGGTTAATATCGCGGTGAATAATTTTGGCGACCAAACGAATGGACGATAAAATCCCGGTTAACGCCCCTTTGGCATTTGGGTATTCGGCTTGTTTTTCGACGATAAATTCATCAAGTGTTTTCATTCCGTTTTCCTATAAATGATGAAAAAAGAAAGGGATAATGATAAAAAATTTTCCCTTTCGTTTCTGAGAACATTAATTTAAAAAATAATTCATTTTTTGACCGCACTTTCTGCGATGGACGCGGTCAATGAGTTGGATTATCATAAGCCATACGGGGTTGTTGTAAATAACGAAATTTTAACAATGAGACGCAGATCACATTTTTTGTGCTGTATTTAAAAAATTAAAGAGTTAACGAATGACACAAAAATATATTCATATTTTAGGCGTGTGCGGAACGTTTATGGGAGGCGTTGCCATCATTGCCAAACAAATGGGGTATCAGGTAACGGGCTCGGACATCAATGTTTATCCGCCTATGTCCACTTTTTTAGAGCAAAGCGGTATTAAAATTATTCCGAATTTTGACGTCGAACAATTACAACCCGCACCGGACATGATTCTGGTGGGAAATGCGATGAAACGCGGCAACCCGTGCATTGAATATATGCTTGAAAACCGACTGCCGTTTACTTCGGGTCCCCAATGGCTGCACGATAATTTGCTGCGTAATCGTTGGGTTTTTGCCGTATCCGGCACCCACGGCAAAACCACCACCACGGGCATGTTGAGCTGGATTTTGGATCAAAACGGCCTGGAGCCCGGTTTTTTGATCGGCGGCATTTCGGGAAATTTTGGGGTTTCGTCCCGTTTGGGAAACAGCGACTATTTTGTTATTGAGGCGGATGAATATGACACCGCGTTTTTTGATAAACGCTCTAAATTCGTCCATTACAACCCGAAAACTTTAATTATTAATAATATCGGCTTTGATCATGCGGATATTTTTGATGATCTCAAAGCCATTCAACGACAATTTCACCACATGATCCGCACCATGCCGCAAAGCGGCCTTGTGCTTTCTAACGCCGCCGAAACCAGCGCGAAAGAAACGTTGGCGATGGGCTGCTGGTCGGCACAGCAATTCATTGGTGAAGAGCAGGAATGGTACGCAGAACGCATAACTAACGATTGTTCGCAGTTTGCCGTTTTCCATCATGGGGAAAAAGTCGCCGAAGTGACATGGAATATCGTTGGGCAACATAATATGCACAATGCGCTTATGGCGATTGCGGCGGCCCATCACGCCGGCGTTTCCGTTGAAAATTCCGCCAAGGCGTTGGCCGGCTTTGTGAACGCAAAACGCCGTTTAGAAGTGAAGGGCGAAGTGAACGGCGTCACCGTCTATGATGATTTTGCTCACCATCCGGCAGAAATTCAGGCGACACTGACTGCACTTCGCGATAAAGTCGGCGGCGGAGTCCGCATTTTAGCCGTGCTGGAGCCGCGGTCGAATACCATGAAAATGGGACATCATAAAGATGAAATTGCGCCGGCGTTAGTCAGGGCGGATCACGTTTATCTGCTGCAACCGGACAATATTCCATGGGAAGTGGTGGATATCGCCAATAATTGCATTCAACCGGCAAGCTGTACGGCGGATTTGGATAAACTGGTGGATATGATTGTGGCGGAAGCGCATCCGAGCGATCATATTCTCGTGATGTCAAACGGCAGTTTTGGCGGCATTCATCAGAAATTATTGACTAAACTGGCGCAAAAATCATAAAAAAATCGCCCGTACTTTTGCGATGGTATAAAAGTGCGGTCAAAATTTTGAACGTTTTTTATCGGTTTGAATGATTTTTAAACGAACGAAAAATATTTTCAAATTTTTGTCAAAAAGCGCTTGCAAAGGCGGCTAAAATCCCTATAATACGCCCCACACAACGACGCGCTGTTGTGAGCTTTAAGAAAACCTGCGGTGCGTCGTTATTTTTTGCTCTTTAACAATTTATCAGACAATCTGTG
>Ga0129307_1000197_pt1 | contig 106138 bp, 83 predicted proteins | sample P1105metagenome_FD_94437 | JGI IMG/M metagenome (GOLD analysis project Ga0129307, IMG submission 94437) | Capybara group fecal microbial communities from Wisconsin, USA - P1105 metagenome | ecosystem: Host-associated > Mammals > Digestive system > Large intestine > Fecal | place: USA: Wisconsin... | reverse complement strand
TTTCGGCTGACAGATGTTCAACTTTGGTGTAGTTCCTTGGCATAGCAAAACCCTCCTGTTGTTGTTTTCATTCTACAACAGGAGGGCTTTTTATTCAGTGTCCGTAGTTCGGGATACGGTCCACGGAGCTTTTTCCGGGGCGCGCTGTTTTTTCGTCGCTGATGCGATCATCCACACGAGATCCGCCTCCCAGCGGCGGCAGCCTCGCACCTGTGCGCGGGGAGCTCCTTCAGATTATAGATACTAAACGACGCCTCGCAAAAACGCCTTGCCACGTCCGAGCATGAAGACCGTTGGTCTTTGGTTATAAAATTATAATACTAAGGGCAAAAGCACGATAATACCAGCGCTTAAAATCCATATCCTGCACAAACGTCATCTAAACTGCACGAACGTCAGTTGTGATAGAGTGCCGAAGTAATATAATAAATAAAGATGAGTATAAAAGGTCATCCTGCTGCGCAGGAACAGCCGCGCCCATTCCGGCTCAACGGCTGAGGCGGCATGCAGCGGTCGATCGTGTTTGGTTGTAAAAATACAAAACGCGAAGCGCTGCTGAGCAACGATAGATATGTCGATGTCATTCACATTGAGTTTGTATAACTTTCAAAAGACTGACAGGAAAAAATTGCGATGGGGCGGCGCCGCGCTTTTTCGATGGGCCCAGCGCCGCCAGCGCACCCATCCGAATACTTACAAAACGAAAGGAGAATCGGAATGTTGAATATCGTGACGTTCAGTTCTCAGATCGGTCCTCAAAGAGCAGAGTCTCCTTTTGCCCTCCAAAAGAATACAGCGGCGTCTAAAGCACGCGGCGAAACGGACTTTCCCTTCTTCTCACGTGAAAAGGGGAGAGCCCGCTTCGCCGCGTGCTTTTTGCAGAGCGTTGTGATGAATCAGCGCTCAAAATCCAATGATCGTTGTGCATATCACTCTTCAAACTCGCGAGAGGAGTTTTTTCGATGAACCCCAAAATGATGGCTCACAAAATACGCAGCACCGATACCCAAACCGCCCGCCGCCCCCGCGCCCGCCGTGCCGCAGCGCTGGCACTGTCTGCCGCGCTGCTGGCGGGCAGCGGCGCCTGGGCTGAGGTGCTGAACTATCAAAACCAGACGAACAGCACAGCCGACAGCAATGGCTGGATCTTCGGCGGCGCACAGCGCTGGCTCCGCCCCGACTACGAAAACCACAGCCTGACAGGGATCGATCTGCAAAACAACCGCGTCATCGGCGGTGCCGGCGACTACATCTGGACAGGCGGCGGCGCGCTGTTCGGGGACAAGTTCATCGTCACGACCACGGGCGACGTGACGATCAAAAACAACGGCGTCCGGGCCGAGGCCGGAACCTACGCCGGCGGCGGCGCCATCCATGCCATTCAGGCCCTGACGCTGAAAACGACAAGCGGCGCCATCACCATCGAGGCCAACTCCGCCGACGTTGCCGTCGCCATGGTGGGCGGCGGTGCTCTGAACGGCATGGGAGGGGATCCGTATCATGGCAACGTTGCCGTCGAGGCCAGTACCGCACTTACCATTCAAAACAACCGCGTCCGCAGCGGCGGTTCCACGGCTCGCGGCGGCGCGATCGCCTCTGGGTGGAACTGGGATACCGGCGACCCCTACAACACCGTCACGCTCAACGCGGGCGGCGGCATCACCGTGACGGGCAACTCCGCACAGACAAGCGGTTCATCCGCCTCGTCATGGGCCATGGGAGGCGCGATCTGGGCGGGCGGCTCGGTGACCATTACCGCCGGCAGCGGCCACGACGTGAAGCTGACGGACAACTTTGCGCACGCAAGCGCCAGCCCTGCCTATGGCGGCGCGATCTATACGGAGTTAGATGCCGTCGCGCTGACGGGCCGCGACGTGATCATCACGGGCAACTATGCCCGCGCCCGTGCCGACGCATACGCCCAAGGCGGCGCGATCTACACGCATGACAGCGGCTATCCGACCACGGTCACGCTGACGGCGTCGCGCAGCGTCGATATCAGCGGCAACAGCGCCGACATGACCGCCGCTCCCGCCGGCAGCACAAACCGTGGAGACGCCGCAGGCGGTGCGATCCACAGCGCGAACACCGGCGTAGATTCCGTTCAGATCACCGCGCAAACGGGCGCCATCCGCGCGGCGAACAACGCCGCTGTCTCACAGTCCGGCGCCTACGGCGGCGCAATCTATGCACGCGGCGGCGTGACGCTGACAGCCAGCGGCGACGCGGGCGCGATCACGCTGAGCGGCAACAGCGTCCGCGGCCAGGCGGCTGAGGGCGGCGCGATCTATACGACCAATTCCGCTTCGACCGGCGTCGTCACGCTGACCGGCGGCGCGCTGACGCTGACGAACAACACGGCCGAAGCTGCCGCGGCATACTCAGGCGGCGGCGATGCTCATACAACTGCCGGCAATGCCGAGGGCGGCGCTATTGGGGCAACCGATAAAGTGGCGCTGTCAGGCGACAAGGCCGTGACCGTGAGCGCCAACCTCGCGCAGCGGCGACATCGCAGACGCAAACTATCCCACCCAAGGCGGCGCGGTCCGTTCCTCCCGCGCTGTCGACGTGCGCGGCGCCGGCGTGACGATCGCGAACAACCGCGCGCACAACGCGTCGGGCGGAGCGAGCGGCGGCGCGCTCTCCGCCGGGGCGGGAGCGACGATCGAATCGTCCGCCGCTCTTTCGCTGACGGCCAACTCGGCCGACTCCGGCGGCAGCGGAGCGGCACAGGGAGGCGCTGTGTGGGGCGAGAGTGCCGCCCTGACCGCCGCGGGCGCGCTGACTGCAGAGCGCAACCGCGTAGAGTCAAGCGGCGGTGCGGCGCAGGGAGGCGCTGTGTACACTCCCTTCCAAGATGCGACGCTGCGGGGCGCGGGCGTGACGCTGAACGGCAACGCGGCCCGCGGCGCTTCGGCAGACGGCGGAGCGCTGTATTCCGGCAGCACGGCGAGGCTGACCGCTACGGGCGAACATGACATCATGCTCTCGGCCAACTCAGCCGATGCCACGGCCGGCGACGCATCAGGCGGCGCGGTGCGCGGCTTGTCTGTCACAATGACGTCCGGCGGCGCGATCTCGGCGCAGAACAACGTGGCCAATGCCAAGGGCACGGCCCGGGGCGGCGCGCTGTGGTCCGACGCCGGCATACAGATGCGTTCAAGCGGCGGCATCACCGCGACGAACAACAGCGCCGCAGGCGCAAACGCGCAGGGCGGCGCGCTGTGGAACGGCAACAGCGGCGGCGTCGATCTGAAAGCCGGCGACGGCGCGACCGTTTTGTTTGAGAACAACACCGCCGCTGCGGCCGCAAGCGGCACGGCCAAAGGCGGCGCGATCTACAGCGAGTCGAGCGTGTATGTGAACGGCGTCAACAATTATCCTGCCGCGATCACGTTCACCGGCAACAAGGCCCAGGGCGGCACGTCGCAGGGCGGCGCGATCTGGGGCAGCAATGTGGGGCTGAGTGCCGAAGGCGGCGCCATCACGTTCAGCGGCAACCAGGCAGGCGAGGGCGGCGCCATCTGGTCGAGCGGAAATGTGAACCTGAGGGCCGACACGATCACGCTGCAAACAAAAGGCGACGACATCCGCGCCGGCGGCGACATCACCATCAGAGGAAGCCTGAATAACGCCGCAGGCGCGCCCATCGTCTCCACCGGCGGCACGACCGCCGTGCAATATGGCACGCTGACGGTCACCGGCGCGGCGTATGACACGAACACGGGCGCTCTGCCCGTGTTCACCGGCACGGGCGTGAACTTTGGGGATCTCAGCGGCCTGTCGATCGCCAACCGTGACGAGATCGCCGCCGGCGCGTCGCTCGACTTTGCGGTCGTGGCCGTGAAAAACGAAGACGGACTGACCGTGCCCAAAGACAGCGCCGTGAGCGGCCTGATCTCGGGCTCGCGCGTGAGCGTGCAGAAACGCGAGATCGCGCTGCCGAACGAACTGTCGTTCCTCGGCGACGGCTGGACCGGCTATGTGCTGACGGTCGCCAGCGGCGGCGCAGCGAAGACGCTGGTATACTGCGGCGGCGACAGCGGCGTGTGGATGAGCGGCGGCACGGCCAACGGCTGGTATGACAAGGCTTATGAATACACAACGGCCCCGTTTACGACGGCAAATTTCGTCAACGGCGATACCGTGTATTTCCTGAATAAATATGCTGGCCAATCTCAGAATTCCTATGCGATCATCTCCGGCGACGTGGTCGTTGCGTCGCTGACCGTGCAGGGCAATGATGATGATCCTAAGGCCGTAAATCTTTTTAAGGGCGATAACGCTTCGCTGACAGTGGGTACACTGACGCTCAGTCCCGGGGACAGACAAAGTTTGGAAGACGGTACAAAGCTTGAGTTCAATCTTCCGGTGACTGTGACAGAGAAATTTGAGCAGAACAGCGGCATCGTTGTACTCAGAACCAGCTCGTTCAGCGACGGCAAGGCAGCCTTCCAGGGCACTGGAACAACAGTAATGAACATTGATCAGTCAGGCGGCTGGGGCGGCAGGCTGAAGTTTGTAGGGCTCCAGCCGCGGCTTGAAGGGTATAAAGTCGTCTCGGGTTTTTCGCCGGATTCGACGTACTGGCGCACTGATAAAATTACTACTGGGACAAAAGCAGGAGAATATTGGTATATCTACTTTGAAGGCGTGTCATCCACTCGCCGTCGCCTGATCGTCACGACTGACCCAACGCTTGAGATCACGCTCAAGTTTGGCCCTGCCGACATCGTATGGACCAACGGAGCGAACAATAATACATGGCAGAACAGCACGCAGCAGAACTGGAAGCGCGCTGACGACGGCGTGACCGACCGGTTTATGAACGATGACCACGTTCACTTTACCTCTGAGCATGATGGCGCCGTGACCGTGAACGGCGAGGTGAAGCCCGCGGCCGTGTATCACGAAGGCGGCGAGCACACGATCAGCGGCGGCACAAGGATCACAACGACCTCGTTTGACCTCAGCGGCGGCAGTCTGACCTTGCAGACGCCCGTGAGCGCCGATTCGTTTGCCCAAAGCGGCGGAGATCTGACCGTGAACGGCGCCGGCCTGACCGGTTCGGCGCTGTTCACCGGCACGGGGACCGATCCGACGTTTGCGGTGACCGGCGGGCGGCTCACCATCACCGGCGCGCAGCTGGGCACGGCGTACACGATCGCGTCCGGCTTTGCCGGCGGCGTCACGCCGTGGGCGGCCGCGTCGATCGACAGCGATGCGGCGGCAAACGCCAGACATTTCTACTACGATGTGGCCGCAAACGAGGGAACGCTCACCGTCACCCCGTCCGGCGGCCCCATGCCGCTGATCTGGAACGGCGCAGGCGGGCAAGCGTGGTACAGCGGCGAAACGCCCGCGGATAAAAACTGGCTGCGCAGTCCCGACGCGAGCGTGGCCGACTGGTTCTATAACAAAGAAAGCGATTACGGCGGCGACACGGCGTATTTCACCGCCGACAAGGGCGGCAAAAACGTGACCGTCTCCGGCGCGGCCAGCCCTGCCGAAATGATCGTGCAGGGCGGCGATTACGCGTTCACAGCCGGCACAAACGCCGCACTGACGACGGGCGCCTACACGCAGACCGGCGGCACGGTGTCGCTTGACCTGCCCGTGACGGTGACCGGCGCGGCGACGGTGAACGGCGACCTGACGCTGAACGGAACATTGACGGCGAACAGCTACACCCAGACGGCCGGCAAACTGACCGTGACCGGCACGGCTATCGGCACCGCGGCGGCCATCACCGGCACGGGCGGCGCGTTCAGCGTGGGCGGCAGCGAGCTGTTCATCAAAAACGCCTCCGGCAGCCAGACGGGCACGACGTACCACATCGCCGGCGGCTTTGCCGCCGACGGGCTGACTGCGTGGGATAACGCGGCCGTGTCGCACGACGCGAGCGCGGACGATAAGCACCTGAAACATTGGGTCACTACCGGCGACGGCGCTGTGGACGTGACCATCTATAAAGACTGGACCACGCTGGTCTGGAAGGGCGGCAACGGCGGTGCGTGGACCCGCGGCGAGGCCGGCGGACTGTGGACCATTTCCGACGACAAGTTTGCCGGCGGGCACTTCAACGGCACCGAAGATTATTTCTACAGCGACAGCACCCCGCAAACCGGCGACAACGTGATCTTTACCGACGACACGTCCGGCACGATCAACGTGACCGACTCGCTGCATCCGGGGAGTATGACCGTCAGCGGCGATTACACGTTCAGCACGGGAGGACACGCACTGAACGTGTCGCGCGACCTGAACATCACAGGCGGGAACGTCTCGTTCGAGGGAATGTGGCTCAGTGCAGGCGGCACGACGCGTGTCGAAGACGGAAATGTCTCGTTCTCAAGCCTTCTGACGGCGCTGAACGACTACCGCCAGAGCGGCGGCACCGCAGTCTTTAGCGGTCCTGCCGCGAGTGTGAACAGCATCGTGCTGAGCGGCGGCGAGATGGTCGTCCCCAACTTGCAAGCTAACGGCGTAAGCGTCAGCACCTCGTTTGAACAGACCGGCGGCACGCTGACGGTGAACGGCGCCCCCATCTCCGGCGACAGGTCAGCGCTCCGTGGCGATGAAGGCGCCACGCTGACTGTCAGCGGCGCGTCAAAATTGAATATCACAAACGCCGGCTACGTGTACAACACCGGCGTCACCTACCACATCGCCGGCGGCTTTAACGTTGGTTCCGTCTGGGACGCGGCCAATGTGACGCACGACGCGCGCGGCAAGCACATAAATTACGAAGTGAAACAATCTGCCGACGGCGTGGACGTGTATCTGCAAAGTGACAGCCGCGAACTGACGTGGACCAACGGCGGACAAAACGGCGTTTGGGAGACGGACACGAGCACGGCGGAGCAGCCGCTCGACCTGGCCAAAAACTGGCGGTGGACCAATTCGCAGGACGTTCAGGTGGACGACACGTTCTGGGAAAGCGACGGCGTCATTTTTGCCGCGGACAAGGCGGGCACGGTGCTCGTCAGCGGCTCGGTGGCGCCGATGCAGATGACCGTTGACGGCGGCCAGTCGCGATACAGCTTTGAAAGCGACAACGGCGGCGATATCAGCGCCGATCAGCTGAACGTCAGCGGCGCCGTGTTTGCCGACACGTTAGAGTTCGTGCGCGCGCGTGAGCTGAACGTGAGCGGCGATGTGTCATTTGCCGCGGTCGTCAGCGCCGACAGGCTGACCGTGGGAGAACAAAGCGGGACTGTTGAGTTTAGCGGAACCATTTTGGGACTCCCAAACCCCGCCGTCGAAGCCGGACAGGTGATCGTGGCCGGCGGCGAGCAGGTGAGCTTCAGTTCTCTCAGCGCCGATCAGGTGGACGTGAACGGCGGTGAACAGGTGAGCTTCGGTTCGACAGAGGCCGGGCAGGTGACCGTGGCCGGCGGCGAGCAGCTGAGCTTCAGTTCCCTCAGCGCCGATCAGGTGAGTGTGTCGGGCGGCTCGGGGATCGCTTTTGACGAGCTCAGTGCCGGCTCCGTCTCCGTATCGGCCGATGTGAATGTGCGCTTCGGCTCCGTCAGCGCCGACCGCATCAGCCAGTCCGACGGCGAAACGTATTTTGCCGACACAGCCGATGTGCGCGAACTGGAGCTGACCGGCGGCTGGGCAAGGATCAAAAAAAGCGCCGGGCTGGGAACGCTGACGATCGACGGCGGCGATCTCGCCATTGGAGTTAGCCTGGTCACGGGTGACGATGATGCCGTCGTGGCGGCAAAAACGGTCGAGCTCAAAAGCGGACTGCTGGACCTGAACGCTCAGGCAGAACTGACCGCGGAGCGGTTGGAGCAGACCGGCGGCAGCGCGTACTTTGGGGGGAAACTGCGTGCGAACGAATATTCCCTCCGCGGCGGTAATGCGGCGTTTGCCCCCCGCACGGCCGAGATCGACGCGCTGACCGTGGCCGAAGAAGGACAGCTCCACGTCACAGGCGGCACCGTCACGGCCGGCACGGCGGTGTTGGCCGGCGGCGGGATGCGCCTTGACGCGCCCTTGACCGTGCGTACGTCGTTCACCCAGACCGGCGGCATGCTGACTGTCAGCGGCGATCTGACCGGCGGCGACAACGGCTCGGCGCGCCTGCTCGGCGCCCAGGCGGCATCGCTTTCCGTGACCGGCGGCACGCTGTTCATCGGCACAAACGGCGCGGCCCTCGGCCAGGGCGAGCACACCTACCACATCGCCGCCGATTTTGCCGGCATCACCTCCGCAAACGTCTGGCAGCCGTCTGCCATGTCGCACGACGCCACCGGCATGCACCTGAAGACCTCGATGGACGTGACCGAAACCGCCGTAGACGTGAAGCTGCTCAGCGGCCACGAAACGCTGACCTGGCGCGGAGAACCCGGCGACGAGTGGAAAGCCAAGGACGCCACCCGCGCGCTCTGGACCTTCGACTGGCTGGGACAGACCATCAGCGACGACTTTTACCACGGCGACAGCGTGGTCTTTGACGATGCCGCCACGGGCGAAGTGAAACTGGCCGAAGACGTGAAAGTCGGCACGATGACGATCACCGGCGGGGAACACCGCTTTACCGGCGGCAAAACGATCACGGCCAATGAAGGCCTGACCATCGCGGGCGGCGAAAACACCTTCGACGCTGCAGTCTCCGCGACCGGCGAAACGGCCATCAGCGGCGGCGCCAACACCTTCTCCGGGCCCCTGAGCGCGGTGACGATGAAAGTGACCGGCGGCCAGAACACCTTTGCCGGCGACACAGACGCCGGCGCCCTCGACATTTCCGGCGGCACCAACAGGTTTGCGGCCCTGCTGAGACTGCCCACTCCCTTCTCCGGCAACGACATCCCGAACATGGGCACCCTGAAGATTTCCGGCGGCGAGGCAGCGTTTGCGGACGAGGCGACCGCCTACAGGACGCTCATCGAAAACGCGGACGTCACCGTTAGCGGGTACAGCGGGCAGGTGAACACCCACAGCCTGACGATGGACAGCGGCACGTTGAACCTGAACACGGCAGCGGCGGTCCTCGTACGTGATGAGAGCGCCCCGGGCGGCGAAGACACGGTGCCCGGCACCTTCACCCAGACCGGCGGCACGCTCGTCGTTGACAGCAAGGCGGCCCGCTATGATTCCGTGATCACCGCCGGCGGCGACGCGACGTTTGCGGCGACCGGCGGCATGCTCTACATCCGGAACCCCCGCGCCTCCTTCGGCGCCGGCAGTCCTCACTACATCGCCGGAGGCTTTAACGGCATCAAAGCCGGCTGGAGTGAGATCAGCGGCGACCTCGACGGCGCGCGCGTGGAGTACACGCTTGACACGGATTCCTCGGAGTACGCCACCGTGTACGTCAAGCTGAACAACCTTGACCTGGTCTGGAACGGCGCCGACGGCGACACCTGGACCGAAGGACCGGCCGGCAAAAAATGGCTCGTCAGCGCCGATGCGGCGAGCAGATGGAACGGCACCAGCGAAGACTTCTACGAACGCGACACCGTGTGGTTCACCGATGCAGCGGGCGGCACCGTGAACGTGACCGCCGACAGCGAATGCGGCGGGGATCATGTGTACCCCGCCGGCATGACGATCACCGGCGGCAGACACGACTTTGTGCTGGCCGACGGCGTACAGCTGTGGCCAAACGAGCTGAACGTGCGCGGCGGCGACACCACGATGACCGGCGGCGAGCTGAGCGTCCTCACGATGAGAGTGGAAAACGGCACCTTCACCGCCGACACCCCGACGCAGGCGTACACCCTGAACGTGACCGGCGGCGAAACCGCGTTCAACAGCGATCTGACCGTCTACCAGAAAGGAATAGTCATGAGAAGCGGCGAGGAGAGCGACCTCCCGGCCGCCAGCCTGAGCGGCGGAAAACTGACCCTGGACGGCGAAACGACCGCGGCGCGGCTGGACATGAGCGGCGGCAGCCTGACCCTGTCCGGCGACGCCAAACTGACCGTAGCCGCGACCGGCGTGAGCCTTTACTCGTACACCCCCCCCGCTGAAGAAGGCGGCCTCGGCGTGAGGACCGACCTCGGCACGAAGACCACACCCGGCGCGTTCGTCCAGACCGGCGGAGAGCTGACCGTGAACGGCGAAGCGGCGCAGAAGGGCCCCGTCATCGTCGCCAGCGGCGACGCCGAGCTGAACGCGAGCAAGGGCACGCTGTTCATCAGGGGCGTGACAGCCAGCCTCAGCGGCACCGCGCACCACATCGCCAGCGGCTTTAGCAGACTGACACCGTGGACACCGGAGAACATTTCCGGCGACCTGAGCGGCGCGCGCGTGTCCTACACGACCGACACCGACGAAAAGAGCTGGTTTGACGTGATCGTGTCAGTCGAAAACACCGCTCTCACCTGGAACGGCAGCGGCACCTGGACGCAGAACGACGGCAAAAAGAGCTGGATCATCGACAGCACCGGCGAAGCCGACGACTTCTACAACGGCGACAGCGTGACGTTTACGGCCAAGAGCGCCGGAAATGTGACGCTGAGCGGCGACCTGGAAGCCGCGGCCATGACCATCAGCGGCGGCGACTACACCTTCACCGGCGACGGAGACCTGAACGTGACCGGCGGCCTGAACGTGACCGGCGGCAGCACGCTGTTCGCCCGCGAGATCAGCGCCGGGGACGCCACGCTGAGCGGCAGCGGCACCAAACTGACGCTTGAGCAGACGCTGAAGCTCACCGGCGCATTCGTGCAAAGCGGCGGCACGCTGATCGTTGACGTGAGCAAGCTTGGCAAGGCCGCGGCGCTTTCCGGCGGCGACACCGCCACGCTGAAGATCGAAAGCGGCGCTCTGCAGCTGATCGGCGACAAAGCCACGCCCGAAGGCAACACCTACGCCATCGCCGGCAGTTTCGCCAAGGTGGAGAGCGTCTGGGCCGACGACGACGTGAGCGGCGAAGCAGAGGGCACGAACGTGAAGTACGCCGTGCAGAGCGACGAGAGCAGCGTCAGCGTCAAGGTGACCAAGGATCCCGACCCCGATCCTGATCCCGATCCCGACCCCGCAGGCGGACGCGTGCCCTTTATCCTCACTGCCGGGCAAAGCCTGCGCAACGCGGCCAACGTTGGAACGCAGGGCCAGATGCGCGCGTTCGGCCTGCTGAACGCCCCGGCGAACATCATGAGCTTTGCTAACGGCTTCATGCCGATGGAGCGGGGCAAAGTCGGCGGCGTGTGGGCAAGCACCTGGTACAGCCATGCCCGGGTTGATAACGACAGCGCCGACATGAAGTTCAAAAATTACGGCGTCACCATCGGCGCGGACAAACAGTTCGGCACCGGCGTCGCGGGCCTGGCCGTCAACCTCGGCAAGACCGAAGGCCGCGGCCGGGGCAAATTCGATGGCAGCGACAGCGACGGCAAGCACATCGGCGTCAGTTTGTACGGCGCCCGCCCGCTCGGCAACGTCACCCTCACTGGCGACATCGGCTACAACTGGCACAGCGACGATTACGACAGCACAAGCGGCGGCGACTATTACAGCGCCCGCAGGGGCAAAAGCCGCGTCTTCACAGTCGGCGGCACCGCATGGTGGAACCTCCGCAGCAACGGACGTATGAACATCAAGCCCTTTGTTGGCCTGAGATACAGCCGCTTCAGCATGGACGACCTGAGCGTGAAGAAAAACGGCGCCGACTGGTCGACGATCGGCGGCGAGAGCGTGAGCCAGTGGACCGTGCCGCTGGGCGTGAAGTTCGACTGGACGCCCATGACGACGAAAATGGGCTGGAAGATCAAGCCCTCCGTTGAACTGGCCTACGTGCATGCCGGCGGCGACAGAGCCATGAACATCCGCGAAACGGTCTTGAGCGGCGGCAGCGCGGCGCGCAGCACGCAGATGCTGACGGACAAGAGCAACTTCCGTGCCAGTATCGGCCTCGACGCCAAACGGAATAACATGACCCTGGGCCTGGGCGTGAACGCCCTATTGAGCAGCGGGCAGAAGGATGTGGCAGTGAACGCCACGCTGAGATGGGACCTGTAAAAGCAATGAGTAATGAGTAATTAATAATGAGTAATGAAAAAGCAGGGCGTTCCGGATTTTTCGCCGGGACGCCCTGCTTTTGCTGTTCGTTCATGATGCGATGAGCGCGGGGAAATTCTCCCAGCGCTCATCAAATTACTCATTACTAATTACTAATTACTCATTAAAAACTGATCTTCCCGTCCCGCAGCCACTTCGCCAGATCGAGGGCCGAGTAGGTGATGATGACGTCGGCGCCGGCGCGGGCCAGGCTGAAGGCGGCTTCGCTGACGGCGCGCTGTTCGTCGATCCAGCCGTTGGCGGCGGCGGCCTTGATCATGGCGTATTCGCCGCTGACGCAGTACGTGCCGACGGGCACGGGGCTGATCTCCTTGACGGCGCGCAGCACGTCCATGTAGAGAAGGCCGGGCTTGACCATGACGAGGTCAGCGCCTTCCTCGATGTCGATCTCGGCCTCCTTGAGGCCCTCGCGCACGTTGCGCGGGTCCATCTGATAGGCGCGGCGGTCGCCGAACGAGGGCGCGCTTCCGGCAGCGTCGCGGAACGGTCCGTAGAACGCGGAGGCGTATTTGACGGCATAGGAGAAGATGATCTTGTTCTTCATGCCGGCCTTGTCCAGTCCGGCGCGAATGGCAGCGACGTGGCCGTCCATCATGTCGGAGGGGGCGACGATGTCGGCGCCGGCGGCGGCCTGCGAGACGGCGATGCGCGTCAGGTATTCGAGCGTTTCGTCGTTGTCCACTTCCTCGCCGTGGAGGATGCCGCAGTGGCCGTGGCTGGTGTACTCGCACATGCACACGTCGCCGATGAAGTTGAGGTGGGGGAACTCTTTCTTGCCGATGCGCAGCGACTGCTGGATGACGCCGTTTTCTTCCCAGGCGCCGGTGCCGACTTCGTCCTTGTGCTCGGGCAGGCCGAAGAGCAGGACCGAGCTGACGCCTGCGGCGTTCATCGCTTCGAGCGCGCGGGGGAATGTGTCGGGGCTGTAGCGCTTCTGTCCCGGCAGAGAGGGGATGTCCTCGATGATGCCATGCCCTTCGCGGATGAACACGGGGTAGACGAGCATATCGGGCGACAGATGGGTCTCGGCGACCATGTTGCGTATGACGGGGGTCTGACGAAGTCTTCTGGGTCTGACGATCATTTTTGTTCACGCTCCTTGTAAAGTCGAGATAAGGTCTTCGAGCGTCGCTCGCCTGGCGACGCGGATGTTCGCAAAGCCGGCTTCACGGGCGGCAGCAGCGGTCTGAGAACCGATACAGCAGGCCAGCGGCACGTCCAGATCAGGGCAGGCGGCCCTGAATCCTCTTACGGTCGAAGCGCTGGTGAAGAGAACGGCATCGGGCGTTCGAGGCTGGAAAGGGGCTTTGACGTATTCGGTACGGTAAAGGGGAACTTCGCTGAAGTTCGCGCCGTGATTTCGCAGGGTGTCGGTGAGTTCGGGCGAGCCGTCCTGTGCGCGGAACATGACGATGGGGGCTCCGTGCGCGGCATCGGCCAGCTCTTCGGCCAGATGAGCGCCGTCATACACGCTCGGGATAAGGTCGACGAGGAGGCCGCGATCGTTTAGCGCCTTGGCAGTCGCAGGGCCGATGGCAGCGATCTTTGCCTGTCCGAGGGAGCGCACGTCGCGCTTTTCCCGTGCGAGGAGCGCGAAGAAGCATTCCACGCCCGTGGCGCTTGTGAAGCCCAGCCAGGCAGCATTGTCGAGCGCAGGCAGGACAGCGTCTTCAAGCGCCACGGTGGTGATCGCCGGCAGCTCGACGACTTCTGCGCCGAGCGCGCGCAGCATGCGGCAGAGGCGGCCCTGCCGGTTTTTCGGGCGCGTGACGATCACCTTTGTGCCGCTCAGGGGCATCGCATCGAGCCAGGAGAAGCGATCGGCGAGGTCTGCCACGGCGCCGACGATGATCACGGAGGGGGAGCGAAGGCCGAACTCGGAGGCTTTGTGCGCAAAGTCGGTGAGCGTGCCGGTGAGCGTGCGCTGCGCTGCGGTCGTTCCCCATTCTACGGCAGCCATTGGCGTATCCGGAGCGAAGCCGCTGGCGCACAGACGCTCACAGATCTCGGGAATAGCCAAGACGCCCATCAGAAAAACAAGCGTGCCGCCCAGCCGCGCCATGGCGGCATAATCCTGGTCGGCAATGCCGCCTTCTTTGGTGTGGGCGGTGATGATGTGCAGCGAGTTGGCGAGACCTCGGTGGGTAACGGGGATCCCAGCGCATTCCGGTGCGGCGATGGCAGAAGTGACGCCGGGGACGACTTCCCAGGGGATGCCGTGAGCGCGGAGCGCTTCGATCTCCTCGCCGCCGCGGCCGAACAGGAACGGGTCGCCGCCTTTGAGTCGCACGACGCGCTCGCCTTTGAGCGCCTCGCGCACGAGGATTTCTTCGATGCCGCGCTGAGGCACGGGGTGGTTCCCGCCCGATTTGCCGACGTCGATGCAGCGGGCTGAGCCGGGCATGAGGGCAAGCACGCCGTCGCCCGCGAGCCGGTCGTACACGACGACTGTGGCGTTTTCGAGCGCTTCGCGGCCGCGGCAGGTGAGCAGCCCGGGATCGCCCGGACCGGCTCCGACGAGCCAGACTTTTCCGACCGGCATTTATCTCGCCTCCTCAAGCAGGTGATCAGCGAGCTCGATGCCGAGTTCGCGAGCCCTGGCGCGCGGTCCGGTGACCGAGCCGCGCAGCTTGAAGCCGCGCGCTTCGTCGGCAAAAAAGCCCTTCATCACGAGCGTGTTGCCCGTGATGTGCGCAAAGGCGCCGACGGGGGCCGCGCAGCCGCCGTTGAGCCGGGAAGAAAAAGCGCGCTCGGCCTTCGCGCAGTCGGCCGTGTCGGCGTCGCGCAGTGCGTCGAGCCAGCCGTCGTATTCGCCCTCTGCGCGTCCCTGCACGGCTAGGATGCCCTGTCCGGGCGCGGGGACGACTTCGTCGACGCTGAGGAACCGGCTGATGCGCTGTTCGAGCCCGAGGCGCTTCAGCCCTGCGGCGGCGAGGACGAGCGCGTCGAACTGGCCTTCGTCCAGCTTGCGCAGCCTTGTCTCGACGTTGCCGCGGACCGGTTCGACCCGAGCGGCAGGAAAGAGCTCCGCGATCTGGATGCGGCGTCTCGCTGACGAGCAGCCGATGAGCGAAACGCGGTCGGCAGACATGCCTTCGCGGAGGACGAGCGCGTCGCGCGGGTCGTCGCGGTGGTAAAAGGCGATCAGGGGCAGCCGGGCGCTGACTGCGGCCGGCACGTCCTTAAGGCTGTGCACGGCCGCGTCGATCGAGCCGTCGAGCAGCGCCTGCTCAAGTTCCTGAGTGAACAGTCCCTTGATGCCGAACTTGTCCGATGCTTCCGAAAACGGCTTCATGTTCACGTCGCCCGTGGTGACGATCGGAACCAGTTCCGTCTGATATTCGGGATGTGCCCGGCGCACGGCATCCATGATCAGGTGCGTTTGTGCGAGCGCCAGGGCGCTTTTTCTGGTCCCAAAACGAAGGATCTTCATCCGTTGTTCTCTTCTTTCTTGTGTCGTTCTTCTGTGACGATCTGCGGCCAGATCGCCCGCAGGCGGTCGGCCAGCCGGCGCGTCAGGGCCGGATCAAGTCCTGCGGTCGAGACGTTGATGCTGGCGCCGTCATGCTCGATCAGCGAGGGAAAGCTGAACGTTCCCTCTGCGGCGTTGTCGGCGACGCTGACGGGAACGCCGCGCCTGTTCGCTTCCAGTGCGATGGCGTGATTTTCGTCGCGGCTGTCCGTGGCTGCGACGGCGAGGGCAGCGCGGCCGAGATCATCGGGCAGCCAGCTGCGGACGCACTGCTGGCAGTGCAGTCCTGACCAGCCTTCGCAAAATCTCAGAGCGACGGCTGTGACGGAAGCGCCGCAGCGCAGAAGCGTTCTGGCGCGGCGCAGCGCGATCGGTCCGCCGCCGATGACAAGAGCTTTTTTGCCTTCGAGCGGGATCAGCATCGGGAATAGCGGCGGACGGGAAAGCCCCAGTTCGCGCCGGGCCCACAGTACCGCTTCGTCGAGAGTTGCGCCGTCTTCGGCGGAACGGCCGATGACGATCACGCGCGCGCCCGCGCTCTCGGCGGCGGCAAGTTTGTCCTCCATGCCGCCGGAAGCGCCGCCGTCCTTGGTGACGAGCGTTTTCGCACCGGTCGCGGCGAACATGGCTTCGTTCATCGCGCGCGAGAAAGGCCCCTGCATGGCGACGATGTGTCCGGCGTCGTATCCGAGCGCTTCGCACTGGGCGATCACGGACGACGTCGGCAGTACCCGCGCGAACAGGCGCGTTTTTGCATTGGTCACGCCCGCAAAAGCGGGGAGCTCCTTGCTGCCGACGGTGAGCAGGACCTTTTCGTCAGTGGCGTTGAGCAGTTCGGCCGCTTCCTCCGCCGAAGCAGCGACGACGGCGCTTTCTGGCAGCGGAGTGCGGGGGCGGGCAACGCGCAGCAGCTTGATGCCGGCGGCCGTACAGGCGGCGCGAATGTTTCTGGAGACTTCGACGGCGTAGGGATGCGTCGCGTCGATCACGTGCGTGATGCCTTCACGGTGAAACAGCGCTTCCATGGCCGGTGAGTCGAGCCTGCCGACGAGCGGCGTCACGTTATCGAGCCCTTCGAGCAGCTTCGCGCCGTAGTCCGTAGCCACGCAGCACAGAGCCGGGATGCCGCGTTCCAGTAGCGTGCGGCTCTCCGTCGTGCCGCCGAAGACGAGCAGACGGCTCATCGCTTTTCGAGGTAGCCGCGCGGCGTGACGAGCCGGCCGTTCACGATTTTTGTGGCGTGATTGCCGATGATGACGGTGCAGAACATGTCGAGCCTGGCGTCGGCCAGTTCACCAAGAGTGGTCAGGTGTGTCTGTTCTCCGTCGCGTCCGGCGTTGCGCACCCAGCCGGACGCGGTTTGCGCGCTTTTGTGGCGCATCAGGATGCCGCAGGCTTTGCGCAGGTTGTCGGGGCGGCCGTGGCTCATCGGATTGTAGAGGCAGATCACAAAATCGCCGATCGCCGCGGCTTCCAGGCGCTTTTCGATGAGCTCCCAGGGGGTGAGCAGATCGCTGAGGCTGAGAATGACGAAATCGTGCATCAGCGGCGCACCGAGCATGGCTGCAGCCGCACAGGCTGCCGTGACGCCGGGGACAATCTCGATATCGTCACCGGGGCCGGCCAGTTCGAGCATGATGCCCGCCATGCCGTACACGCCGGGGTCACCGCTGGAGATAAGACCGACAGTGTGCCCGTCGCGTGAACGCCGCAGTGCGTCTTCGCAGCGTTCCACTTCGCCGCGCATGGGCGAGACGACCAGCTCGCATTTGCCGCGGAACTGCGGCTCAATGAGGTCGATATAAGTTTTGTAGCCGACGATCACGTCGCAGCGCGAAAGAGCGTTCAGCGCGCGCGGGGTCATCTGATCCTCACCGCCCGGACCGAGGCCAATCACATAGATCATGGTTTCGCCGCCTTTGCGTAAAATTTTTTTGCGGCCCAAAGCCGCTGTTATTCGTGATAGGGTTTTCGCGCCAGCGCCATCGTGACGCCGGGATAGAGCGTTTTGCTGCGCACGAGCGCGCCTCCTGAGCAGCGCACTGCCGCACGCTCGCAGACGTTGTCCACGCCCGTGACGCTTTTGACGCGCTCCGAGGGCGTGAATCTCCCAGGAGTCGCCGCCAGCTCTGCGGCAGAGTAGGTGACAAACGGCACACCGAGCGAATCTGCCAGTCCGATCAGTCCCGCTTCATCCTTTTTCAGGTCGATCGAGGCGACCGCACAGAGCGAGAGAGGGGAGACCCCGGCACCGGCGAGAAAATCGTCCAGCGAGCTTTTCAGCGTATCCATCGTCGTGCTGCGCTTGCAGCCGACGCCGAGCACGAGCACGCGAGGCCGCAGCCACAGCGTCACCGGCCAGGGGGCCGGAGCGAGCTGATCCGTTACAGCCACGCCGACGCGCTCACCGTCGAGCACAGAGGAGGAAATGCGCTTGACGGCGCCGATGTTTTCGATGGCGCAGTCGTGCTCCTTGGCCCACTCGTCCACGGCCGTTTTACCGTGGACATCGGTCGCGGTCGTGACGACAGGCGTGCCGCCAGTCACAGCGGCAATGCGGCGGGCCAGCTGATTCGCGCCGCCGAGGTGCCCCGACAGCAGCGAGATCACGAACTGCCCCTGATCGTCCAGACAGACCACTGCCGGATCGCTCTGCTTGCTTTTGACAAACGGCGCCACAGCGCGCACGGCGATGCCGCACGCGGAGACGAAGACCAGCTCATTGCCTGGCAGAAAGCGCTGTCGCGCCCAGTCTGAAACGGTGCCTTCCATCGGGAGAACGCCGTTTCCCGCATATCTGGCCGAGGCCCATGCCTCGCCGCCCAGCTCGCGGGCGATGCGCAGCGCCAGAGCTGCGCCATCGCGCGTGAAAGCGGCGACGCAGAGCGCGCTCATTTGCTGGCGGCTCGAAAGCCGTGTGAGAACGAGGCGTCGTAGAGCTTCGACAGCTCGTAATCGTTCCCGAGGAATCGCCCGATGAGGATCAGCGCCGTGTTATGGATGTTTTCAGCCTCTGCCTGCGCCGCGATCGTCGCTATCGTGCCGCGCAGCACTTTCTGCTCGGGCCATGACGCCTTGTAGACGACGGCCGCGGGCGTATCCGGCGGATAGCCGCCTTCAAGCAGCGCTGCGCAGGTGGACTCCATCAGGCCGGATGAGAGGAAGAGCGCCATCGAGGCCTGATGCGACGCCAGACTGCTGAGCTTTTCGCGCGGAGGCACGGGCGTGCGTCCTTCCATGCGCGTGATGATGACCGTCTGGCTGACGGACGGCAGCGTGTATTCGGCCCCGGCCGCTGCGGCTGCGGCGCAGAACGAGCTGACGCCGGGGGTGACGTCGTAGGGGATACCGAGCTCTTTGAGCCGGTCCATCTGCTCGCGGATGGCGCCGTAGATCGACGGGTCGCCCGTGTGCAGGCGCACGGCGTCCATATTGCGTTCGTGAGCGCTTTTCAGCCTTTCGATGACTTCGTCGAGCGTCATCGAAGCGCTGTTATAGATTTCGCAGCCGGATGGGGCCAGCTTGAGCAGTTCAGGATTGACGAGCGAACCGGCATAGATGATCATGCCGGCTTCACCCAGCAGCTTTGCGCCGCGGAGCGTGATCAGATCGGGCGCACCGGGGCCGGCGCCGACAAAGTGGATCATTCAGTTTCCTTCTTTCTGTGCCGTGACGGCCGAAAAGATCGTCACGGGATTCTGAGCGGCCATGATGGCCGTGCTGCCGACCGTTTTCAGGCGGCTCACGCTCACCTGCACGGCGTCGAAACTGCAGAAATCCGGCCCGCTCATGAGGCGCGCGGCTTCGGAAAACGTCTTCAGCGCCACGGCGGAAACGACGACGCGGATGCCGGCGCCGAGAGCGGCGATGCGTGTCAGCAGCTCAGGCAGCTGCGGGCCGCTGCCGCCGATAAAGACGTGCGTCGGCCGCGGCAGACTTGACAGCACAGCGAGGTTATCGCCGTCAAAGACCCTCACGTTGTGCCGGTGAAATTTTGCGCAGTTGGCACGGATCAGCTCCGCCGCATCAGGATTGCGCTCAACGGCGCACACTGTACCGTTTGGACATTCAAGCGCGGCGGCGATCGAAATCGACCCCGTTCCCGCTCCGAGGTCCCAGACGACGGCCTCGCGATCAAGCGAAAGCGCGTCGAGGATGGCGCTGCGCACCACTTCACGCGTCATCGGCACGCTGGCGCGGATGAAATCGCTGTCGTGAAGCCGGGCCGCAGGCGGCGTCCAGGGCCGAGGATTTTCGATGAACACGAGCGCGAGAGCGTCGTATTTGCCGGATTTCAATTCGGCCGGCGCACCGCGGCTGAGCCGCTCGTCCTCGTAGCTCAGCCGTTCGCCGATCGTCACGCGCAGATCATTCATGCCCGCTTCGGACAGGACTGAGCAGACGCGCTCCGGCTTCCATTCCGGACCGCAGAAAAAGATGACTTTGGCGTTCTGATCGGCGGCGTCGAGCAGCTGCGATTCAGAAAGCGCCCGTCCGTGTCCGGAGACGATCGCCGCGTCGATCCAAGTCTGCCCAAGGCGGGCGCTCATCGTTTGCAGCGAGCTTATGCCAGGGATCACTTCGATGTCGTCGTTCGGAAAGCGCTTTCTGATCAGCGGGAGCAGGCTGAACACTCCCGTGTCGCCTGAGACGAGCACGGCGGCGCTGCTGCTTGGGAGCGCCCGATTGACGGCGGCGAACGCGTCTTCAAACTTTTTCAGCTCGATGACGCGGGGATGATCAGCCGCAAGGGCGCGATGACGGGCAACGGCAACGACGAGCCCAGCAGCAGCGATCGCGCTGCGCGCAGCCTGAGTAAGCTGATCGGGAGCGCCGGGACCGACGCCGATCACGTAAAGTTTATGTCGCATGACGGAGTTCCTCCGCAAAACGGGCGGCGCCGGCTGAACAGCCGAGGACGGCGCCCTGATTGTCGATAAAAGCAGCTTCGGCCTCGAGATCGCCGAACATCCTCGTGCGCACGCGCTGTGCCGTCACTTCGGCAAGGACGGGCCAGAGAAAATCAAGCTGCTCTTCGCGCATGATCTGCATGGCGACCTCGGTCGTCGAGCTGTCGTAGAGCCTTCTGATCGTTTCGCGCGGGCAGCCGGCGAGCGCTGCCTGCGTGCAGAGCGCTTCGCGCCGTCCATCGCCGGTGCGGTTGTAGGTGTCGAATGTCCCGGCGGCGACTTTCAGCAGTTTGCCGGGATGCCCGCACAGCAGCACGCGCTGAAAGCCCAGCCTCAGCGCTTCGTCGAGGACATAGCCGACGTAGTTGCCGGTGTGCATGATGCAGGGACCGGTGAGGTTCCACGCTTTGCGCATGGCCGCTTCGCCTGTGCTGCCGAAGGTGAGGCCGACGGTCTTCAGCCCCGCGGCGGCAAAGGTGTTCAGCTCCAGCGTGAACGATTCGTAGACCGAGTCGATGTTGTACGGCCGCACGATGCCGGTCGTGCCGAGCACGGACAGGCCGCCTTCGATGCCCAGCCGGGGATTGAACGTGTGACGCGCCTTCTCCTCGCCGCCGGGAATGGAAACGGTGACGACGGCCGAACGGCTGCCGATGGCTGTGCGCAGCGCCGTTTCGACCATCGCTCTGGGGACAGGATTGATGGCCGGCTCGCCGGGAGGCACTTTCAGCCCCGGGCGCGTCACGGTGCCGACGCCGTCGCCGGCGCGAAACGTCACAGAGCCGTCGTCATCGCCGATTTCGACCGACGCGGCCACGAGCATACCGTTTGTGGCATCGGGGTCGTCACCCGCGTCCTTGATCACGCCGCAGACGGGATAAGGAAGCTCGACGATCTCCAGCGTCAGTTCACGCCCGGCAGGCGTGCTGATCTTCACGTTTCGGGGCGTGCGCGAATCGCGCTGCCTCAGGGCTGATGCGAGCGCGGCGGCTGCGGCGCAGCTGCCGGTCGTGAAGCCCTCGCGCAGATTTTTACGATCGGTAAATGCCATAGAGCAGCGCGTTGAGGATAGCCGAGGCGACTGTTGAGCCGCCTTTGCGCCCCATGGCGATGATCGAGGGGACGTCAGTGCGGGCCAGCCGTTCTTTTGATTCGATGACGTTGACGAAGCCGACAGGCACGCCGACGACCAGGGCCGGGTGTGCTTTGCCCTCGTCGATGAGTTCACAGAGGCGGATCAGCGCTGTCGGCGCGTTGCCGATGGCAAAAATGGCTTCGGGGGTTTCTGCGACGGCGTGCTCCATCGAGACGACGGCGCGCGTGACACCGCGCGAAAGGGCTTCCTCGGCGATTTCGGGAGCGGACATGCGGCAGACGACAGAAACGCCGAGCGCCGCGCACGATTTTTTGCTGATGCCCGCGGCGGCCATCATCGTATCGGTGACGACGGTGACGCCCCGGCGCAGCGCTTCGCGAGCCTTGCTGACGGCGTCGGGCGTGAAGCGCAGGTTCTTCTGAAATTCAAAGTCGGCCGTCGTGTGGATGACGCGCTTCACGACGTCAAGATCTTCGGCGGAGCCGGTCCACGGCTCCATTTCGGCGGCGATGGTCCTCATGCTCGCCTGTTCGATTTCATCGGGTCTCAATGACATCACCTCGTTCAGTTCAATGTATTACAAAAGCAGCGGCACGGCAGCGGCCGCGAGAGTCAGCAGCCCAAGCGCGGCCGACGCGGCCACGTTCCAGGCCAGCATCGACTGGGCCACGTGGCGCGGGAAAAATCCGAAATAATAGCCGGCGTTGGTGCGTACAAGCCGCGTGAGCAGGCTCAGACTGTTGCCGAGCAGCAGAGCGAACACGGCCTGCGCGGTGGTCAGCTCGCCGGCGGCAAGGCTGCCCCCGGCCAGTGCCAGCGCCGCGGAAACGTGAGCGAAAGACGCGGCGGCGACGGCCAGCGCGGGCAGCGGGATAAAGGCGCTGCCTTTCAGCCAGGCGTGCAATGCGCGCTCAGCCGGCGGCACGAGCAGCATCGCCAGCGCGTAAAACAGCCACGCCCACGGCAGCGTTTTCAGCAGCCGCAGCGCGAACTTCTTTGCCGATTCCTTTTTTGCGGCGCTCAGCTCTTCAAGCGGACGGTCGTTGTGCTCGCCGCGGTTGAGGATGAACAGTTCGAGAGCAAACTTAGCAGCCGAGCGGAACAGCAGCGTGAGCGCGAACAGCCCTCCGGCAAGATGCGCCAGGCTGCACGCAAGGATCATCGTCGAGACCCAGCGCCGCAGATAGGCCGGGAATGCCAGCAGCAGCGTGCCCCATTTGGCAGTGCGCGGCGAGATCTTGCCCGCGTCGAGCGCCGAAGCGACGACCGCAGCGCCGGCTTTCGACGAGCCGACGCTGACCGTGAGCGCCGCACCGAGCGTGGCGCCGATGCCGAAGCGCTTCAAACGCGGCAGAAGACGGCGCAGCAGCCGGTCGGCAAGTCCCGTCCGGATGACGAACGCACCCACGGCAAAGCCGATAAGGATATCGACCGTCAGGCTCAGCTCGCCGCGCAGAAGCCGCTCCCAGTTCATGCGCGCCGCCAGAGCAGCAGGATGGAGAGATACTCTTCGGCTGGATCGAGCGCTTCGCTTCCTTCGTAGATCTTCTGATCAGGCAGGCCGGCGCGGTCGATACGGAGAAGCCGCGCCCACGGCCCCGCGCTTTCGACAACGCTCCGCAGCGAATCGCGCAGGGCGACGGGCTTGTATACAGCGGCAGCGTCGGAGGCGGCCAGCGCAGAAGCGATCTTATCCTGATCGGCAGTCGCGGGGATGAGCGTGAGGATCTCGGTCCCCATGGCAAGGAAATTGCCGGATTTTGCCGCGGCGAGGCAGTGCGCCGAGATGCCCGGCAGCAGTTCGAGCTCAAGGCCGGGAACGAGCTCTTTCCACAGCTCGTACAGATAAAAGCCCGTGGCGTAGAGCGTGGAGTCGCCGATCACCGGCAGGACGATCGTCTCCGCTTTTTCCCAGCGGGGGCGGAGCGCTTCAAGCTGCGCTTTCAGCTCGGCGTCGCGCCTGCGAGCGTCATTGGTCATCGGAAAGACGACGGGCGCGGTTTTAAGATCAGGGATATGCGCGCGCACAGCCGCTTCGGCCACGCTGGCGCGTTCGGCGCGCGAGTGTGGGCTGAGCACGAGGCCGGCGTTGCGGATGACGCGCAGCGCTCCTGTCGTGACGAGATCGGGATCGCCGGGACCGACGCCGGCAACGATAAACTTCATGGCCATCACTCTCCGTAGAAGATCTTCAGAAGCATAGCGCCGCCCTCTTTAAGCCCGAGCAGCGACGGACGGCTGAGCAGATATTCAGGGACCTGCGCCACGCGCGTCTTCGCAAGCGCTCCGCTCCACGGACGCGCGGCGATCTCTTCGGGCGTTGAGCGGTTCATCGGCCCGTGCTGCACGAGGTAGACGTCAAGATGCTGCGAAAGCAGGCCCATGACGCGTTCCAGTCCCCACGGCGCGATCGCGCTGCCCTGACGCAGCGGCTCGGCGCTTTTCGCGGCATTGCTGCCGCCGGCCAGCTCGATCATGTGCGCTGCCCACGACTTGGGGGCGCAGGTATGCAGCTCCTTCGCCGTCGCTTCGATGAAGACAGAGGGGGCGGGGCGGTTCATGCGCCAGGCGATGGCCGCCTGCTCGCGGATCTCATCGCAGAGGTCGACAAACTGGAGGACGGCCTTTTGCGGATCGACTTCGATCAGCGGCGCGAGCGTGCGCAGATAGGCGGTGAAGTTCTCCCACGCGGGCGGATCGATGCTCAGCACGGTGACGCCGGCGCGTTCGAGCACGTCTTTCAGCGACGGGTTCTGCTTCTCGATCATCGAGCGGATGAGCACGAGGTCGGGACGCACGGCGAGGATCGCTTCGGCGCCAGTTTTAGGGGCAAATCGCGGCAGATCGGGCAGGCGCGCTGGCTCGTCGTTTTTGGAAAGACCGACGAGGCGCGACTGGCCGCCCAGCGCGATGATGTTGTCAGTGTGACCGGAATAGAGCGAAACGATGCGTTCGTAGGCACAGGCCGGAACTGCGAAAAGCAGCGCGGCAGCGAGTGCGGTCAGGAACGACTTGAAACGGGATGCCATACTGTGTCACCTCTGGATGAGACGTAAGGAATGAATGGTGTGTCGTAGAGCGCTTCAAGCACGGCGGCGGAAAGGTCCGCGGCACGGCCTCGGGCAATGATCTGCCCTGAACGAAGCGCGATGAACGAATCGGCGCAGGAAAGCGCCGCATTGATGTCGTGAGCAACCACGACGACGGTTTTGCCTTCGCGCGCCAGCTCTTTCATGAGCGTGAAGGCACGCAGAGCCTGGCACGGGTCCATCGCTGACGTGGGCTCGTCGAGCAGACAGACGGGGGCGTCCTGGGCGACAGCCATCGCCAGCAGCACGCGCTGGCGTTCGCCTCCGGACAGTTCCGTGACCGGGCGGAAAAGAAGATGTTCGATGCCGAGACGTTCCGCAGCGTTCAGTACGGCACGCTCGTCTTCGGCCGTAGCACGTCCGAGCAAAGGCTGATGGGGGAGACGGCCGAAGCCGATCACGTCATACGCGGTGAACGCGGCTTTGACGTTTGCCTGCTGCGCGACGACGCCGATCAGCCGGCCAAGTTCGCGCCGCGGCGTCTGATTCACTTCGCGGCCGAGCAGCGCAAGACGGCCTGTAAAGGGAAGAAATCCTCCGAGCGCCTTGATCAGCGTGCTTTTGCCGCTGCCGTTGGGGCCGATCAGCGCCGTGACCTCGCCCGGCATGATCGTTCCGGAAAGCTCGCGCAGGATCGTCTTTTCGCCATAGCCGGCAGAAAGATCATGAAATTCAAACGCAGACTGATTCATTTCCGTTTCACCAGGATCCAGCAGAAAAACGGTCCGCCTGCAAGTGCCGTGATCACGCCTACGGGCAGCTCCCCAAGCCGCTGCGCTGCCCCGTCAGCGCCTGCAAGCAGCAGCGCGCCCGTGAGGAAGCAGAAGATCAGCAGCGGACGATGTGACGGCCCGATCAGCGACCGCAGGATGTGCGGCACGACCAGACCGACGAAGCCGATGATGCCGAATCGGCTGACTGCCAGCGCGACCGCGAGTGAACACGCGCACAGAAGCCGGAAGCGCAGTTTTTTCTCGTCGATGCCGAGCAGCTCTCCCTGCCCCTCGCCGAGCGAAACGGCGTCGAGCGAGCGGCCGTACAGCCAGGCCGGGATCAAAACGGCAGCGGCACCAAGCCAGACCGAGATCGCTCCCTGCGGCGACGCGCCCGAGAGACTGCCCATCAGCCACAGCACGATCGCGCCCAGCTTGTCGTCGGCGACGGCTTTCAGCAGCGTGACGCCGGCCGAGAGCACCGCGTTGGCGATCACGCCGGCCAGCACCAGATGAGAAGCGCCGCCGCCCGACCGCCTTGCGATCAGCGAAACGAGCGCCAGCGACAGCAGCGCTCCCGCGAAGGCCATCGGCGTGACGGCGAACGCTGTGAAGAAGAAGCCGATCGCGCCGCCGAACGCTGCGCCTGAGGCGATCCCCAGCGTGTAGGGCTCTGCCAGCTGATTGGCGAGCAGCCCCTGGAGCACGGCGCCCGAGACGGCAAGAAGCCCGCCCGTCCCCATTGCGGCGAAAACGCGCGGCAAACGGACGGCACGCACGACCAGCGCTTCGGGCGTTTTCGCCTCAGCTTCGGAAAGGAGGGGGGAGAGCAGATGAAAAACGCGGGAGAGCGGAATATCCCACTCTCCCTGCGCGATCCGCCACAGCATGACCAGAAGCAGGAGCGCGCACAGAACAGATCCGAGCGCGGCATAGCGCCTGCGCCGGCAGAACAGAAAGCGTTCCAGCCCCTCGGCCGGTGACGGAGGATTCATGATCTTACTTGAGAGCAGCCTTCAGGTGCTCGACGAACGCGGCGGCGATGCCGGCGTCCTCGCCCAGGCCCTTGACCAGCGTGTCGACGGCAAAGCCTTCCTTCTTGAGGAGGCTGTACCACGACTCAGGATCGTTCTTGTCGGCCATGTCGTTGTTGGCGTGGTCGCCCGCGACGATCATGAGCGGCGAAAGCAGCGTCTTCTTGTAGCCGGCCTTCTTGAGGGAAACGATCACGTCGTCGATCACAGGCGTGTTCTCGACCGTGCCGATGAAGAAGCGATTGTCGGCCTTCTTGTTCAGCGCCACCTGAAGCTGGCTGTACATAGCGTTGGCGATGTGGTGCGGCGTGCCGTGTCCCATCAGCACGACTGCGGTGTCGGCCGGGACCTTGGCGAAACGCTTGATGAGGATGTCGGCCATCTCGTCGCAGCCTTCGACGCTGGACAGGAACGTCTTGCCCATGCGCAGATCCTTGAAGCCGTACTTGCCCGTGATCTCGTTCCAGGCGTCGACTACGTTCTTGATCTCGTCATACTCTGCGCCGGGGATGATGTGAGTGGGCATCACGCAGACGTTCTTGAAGCCCTCGTCGTTCAGCGCGGCCAGAGCCTGCACCGGCGTGGGCGGAACGTTCTTCTTGCCCTCGCGCGTCAGCTTGCGGCGGATGATGTTCGACGAAAAGGCCAGACGTACGTCCGCGCCGGGGAACGCTTTCTTGGCGGAAGCGACCAGATTGTCGATCGCCTTGCGGGCGCTGGGCATCGAGGTGCCGAACGCGGTGATCAGGATCGCCTGCTTCTCAGCCTTTTCTTCCTTCTTGGGAGCGGCGCAGGCCATGCCGGAGAAAGCCACCGAAGCGGCGAGGAACGCAAAAAGCACAGACTTGAAAGACATCTTCGATCAAAACCTTTCTGCAAAAATTGTTCCGGCCTCAGGACCGGATCGTAACAAAAAAGAGGCACGGACGCGCGCGTCCAGTCCCTCCCCGATGGCTGCCCGCCACGGGTCAGCCGGCCAGGAGTTCGCCCACGCAAACATTCCCCCTTCATGAGCTCCGAACGGAAATATTCTGACTCCTCATCAACCTCATCCGAGCCTTCCCGGACCGCGCGAGCGGTTCCAGTGGCGATGTTCGGATTTGTCCGAGTTACAGCGGCGGGGCCGCGCCGGATTTGCACCGGCTTCCTTCCGAGCAGAGCTGTGTTCGATTAGCCGTATTATAGCATGGTATGATAGCCGCGTAAATTCAAAGAGAGAAAGACGCCGCCGTTCCTATTGTTTCTCCGGAAAAATAAGGCCCGTCACCGCTCAAAAGCGATGACGGGCCTTGCTTTGTGACGTATGATTTTTTGAGCGATGATCCCGCGGCCGTTAGTGAGCCGCGACGGCGTCCTTGCCGAACAGGTCGGCGAAAATCTCCTTCACCGACTGGATTTTGTCCACGCGCCAGACGTTGCTGCCGCAGAAGAACAGACCTTCGTTCCAGTTGCCCTGAAGCGCCTCGATCAGCGCGCGGGCGATGCAGAACGTCTTGTGCGTGGCGCGGTACACGCAGTGCGCCAGACAGTTGGCGATGCAGGGATTGTGCAGGTCGATGTTTTTCAGGTAGTTTTCCACCATCGGACTGCGCAGCGCGCGTCCGGGCAGGCCGCAGGGGCTGTTGATCAGCACCACGTCTTCCTTCTTGGCGTTCACATACGCCTGCTTGAACGCGTCTGACGCGTCGCCCTCCGCCGAGGCAGCGAAGCGCGTGCCCATCTGCACGCCGCTGGCACCAAGCTCGAAAGCGTGCATCATCTGCTCGCGGTCAAAGATGCCGCCGGCCGCGATTACCGGGATGTTCAGCTTCATCTCCTTCAACCAGGCGACCAGCTCCGGGATCACCGTTTCGAGCGAGAGCGACTGATCGTCTACCTGCTCGATTTTTGAGGCGCCCAGATGTCCGCCGGCCGCGTTGGGCGTCTCCACGACAAAGGCGTCGGGCGCGCGGTTGTAGCTCTTCATCCAGCGGCGCACGATCAGCGAAGCCGCTTTCAGGCTGCTGACGATTGGCACCAGCGCCACATCGGGAAAGTCCTTCGTGATTTCCGGCAGCTTGAGCGGCAGCCCGGCGCCGGAGATGATGATATCGATGCCGGCTTCGCACACTGCGCGCACCTGCTGCTCATAGTCCTGAAGCGCGCACATGCAGTTGGCTGCGAGGACTCCGCCCTTGGCTTTCTCACGAGCCTTGGCGACCGCTTCCTTGAGCGCTTCCACGTTCTTGCGGAAAAAATTGTCGACGCTGCACGTCATCGAAGCCATGCCGATGCCGACTGTTGCCAGAGTGCCGATACCTCCCTCCGCCGCGACCGCGCCCGAAAGGCTGGGTCCCGAAATAAGAACGCCCATCCCGCCCTGGATCACGGGAAACTTCGGCATATATTTGCCGATCTTCAGCGTTGGCAGTTTGTCAAACATGCTCCATTTCTCCTTCCCTCCGCGCATGCGCGGAAGATTTATGTAAATAACCGCTTGTCGCGGTATCGTTTACTATAATCCGTAAAGATGAATCGCGCAAGTGAAAATTGTCCCAATTCTCACTTTGAATAATAAGAGAAATATTTTTCCGATTTGAAAAGAGCTGTATGAGAAAGCACCGCAAAAACGGGACGCGGCGCGAGAGACAATGCGGAAGGAAAGCGACGCTGTACTGTTTTTTTCTGCGCATGAACAAAGCAAATAATCAAACAGAGTTTTGCACACAAAAACGCGCGGCTGTGCCGAAAGTTTGTTTTCGGCGCAGCCGCGTGTTTTTTGTTCATGTTTTAATGAAGGACGTACTTTTGCATGTACAGTCAGTCGATCACTTTGACAGTCTGGCCTTCGCGCAGGTCGCGGGCGCCTGCGGTGACGATGAGGTCGCCTTCTTTCAGGCTGCCTGTGACGAGGATGGAGCTGCCGCGGAATTCGCCAGGCGTTACGGTGACTTTCTCGATCGTGCCGTCATCGCTGCAGCGCCACAGCCAGCAGCTGCCCGATACGTCGCCGACAAGGGCTTCGAGAGGCACCGCATAGCCGGCATCGGATGAAGGGGCGGCGGAGACGGGCAAACGCACGGTGACGAGCACGCTCATGCCGGGGAGGATGCGCGCGTCGTCGGGCTGCGGCATGACGACGGTGGCGGGGTAGGTGCGCGTGCGGGGATTGGACTGGGCGCTGATCTCCTTGAAGGCGGCCTTGTAGCTTTTTCCGGGCAGCGCGTCGATGGCGACGCTGAGGTCGGCGCTGATCGATTCAGCGAGCTGGCGGGCGGATTTTTCCATCACGTCCCCGCCGCTGACGGCGAGGTTGGCCACGTCCTCTTCGGGCACGTTGACGACGATCTCGACGTTTTCAAGATTTTGCAGGCTGACGACGGGCTGCATCGGCTGAACGTCCTGGAACTTTTCCGCCATGCGGGCGACGATCACGCCGGCGAACGGCGCTCGCAGCTCAGTGTCGGCAAGGGCGTTCTGCGCTGCGGAAACGCCGGCTTCGGCGGTGCGCAGCGAGGAGCGGGCCACGTCGAGCGCGGTGCGGAACTGGTCATACTGCGCCTGCGATACGACCTGCTTTTTATACAGTTCGTCATAGCGGCGGAAGTTGCTCTGCGCCTGACTGTAGCGGGCGCTGGCCTGCGCCATCTGGCTGCGGGCGTCGCTCAGGCGCGTGCGGAAGTCGCGCGGGTCGATGCGGGCGATGAGCTGGCCTTTTTTGACCCGCGTGCCCGTCTCGACGGGGAACTCGACGAGCGGTCCGGGAACGCGGAACGACAGATTGACGCGCTGCGAGCCCTGCACGGCGCCGAAATAATGGCGCTGTTCGCCTGCGCCGGTGCGGTCGAGACGGACCGCGCGCACGGGAACAGGCGTCTGCGCTTCGCACGCGGCAGTGCAGAGGAGCAGCACGGCGGTCAAAAGTGCGATTCGTTTCATGATCAACGATCTCCTGTGTCTGATAGGATATGGCTCAGTCTAGCACGTTTATGCCCCGCTGTGAAGTGCGCCCCTTCCATAGTGAATTTGTGCGCCATTTGTGCGATAATAGGCACGACGCGCGCTGCGCGGAATAACAGATATTTCTTCCCCCGCGGAAAAAGGAGAGTATCACAATGCACGATCCGCTATTGAACCATGATGAGATCAGTAAGCCGCAGAGCTGGCCCTGCCTCGCCGGCGAAGCACATGAGCATGAACACGGCCATGGACACGAACATGAACATGAACATGAACATGAACATGAACATGCCCATGGCCGCGGCCGCATCCATCACGAACACGCGCACGAGCACGGCGAGCACGTCTACGACGGCCGCCCGCATGTCCACCTTCCCGACGGCACCGTCCGCTATCTGGAAGAGGGAGAGCTGCCCTCCGCGCCGAAGCGCCGCCGCAGCCCGTCGCAGGAGCAGGCGTGAGCAAGCTCGTCAAAACGAACGCCGTCCGCGAGCTCGAACGGCTGAAGATCCCCGTTTCCATTGTCGAGTACGAGGTGGACGAGGACGACCTCAGCGCCGTTCACGCCGCCGAGAGCAGCTCCATCCCCCTGGAGCGCATTTATAAAACGCTTGTGCTCCGCGACTGCGACCACATCAAAGACCTGATCGTCGCCGTCATACCCGGCGCGCTGGAACTGGACATGAAAAAGCTTGCCACTCTGGCGGGAAAGAACAAAGTGGAGTTGATCCACATGAAAGAGCTCTTCGGCCTGACCGGCTACGTTCGCGGCGGCTGCTCGCCCCTGGGCATGAAGAAGAAGCTGCCCACGTATCTGGATGAATCGGCGCTGAAGTTCGAAACCATTGCCGTCAGTGCCGGAAAGCGGGGCATGCAGATGATCCTGCCGCCGAACGACCTGATCCGCGCATCAGACGCAAAAGTTGGAACGATCGCCCGCGAAAGGGCAAAAGAGGAGGAAAAAACATGGTGAAATGGGTACTGGCCGCACTTGCGGCGCTGAACGTCGCATCATTTGCCGCCTACGGATACGACAAGAAGATCGCGCAGCGCAACGGACTTCGCGACGACGATGTCGACAAGCGCCGCGTCAGCGAAAAGGCGCTGTTCATCTGGGCCGCGCTCGGCCCCATCGGCGCAGTGCTGGGGATGAAACTCTGGCGTCATAAGACCAAGCACTGGTATTTCGTCTGGGGCGTTCCCGCCATCCTCATTGCCGAACTCGCGCTGGCGGCCTGGTGGCTGTTCAGATACCTGTAAGCGGCTATGGAAGCGATCGGGAAAGTACGGACGTACCATTTCCGCGTCCGCTACGCCGAAACGGATCAGATGGGCATCGCCCATCACAGCAATTATTTCGTCTGGTTCGAGGAAGGCCGCTCCAATTACTGCCGTGACCTTGGACTGCCTTACGGCGAGTGGGAAAAGAACGGCGTCTTCCTCCCCGTGGTGGAAGTACACTGCCGCTATAAATCGTCGCTTCTGTACGACGAAAGCGTGACGATGGAAGTCTTTCCCTCCGAACGCGGCGCGGCGACCGTGACGTTTGCCTACCGCCTGCGCCACGAAGACGGAAAGCTGGCCGCCGAGGGCTGGACCAAGCACGCCTTTGCCGACGCGCAGGGACGCCTGATCCGGCGCGAAACCGACTTCATCAAGCGTCTGAAAGAATTGACCTTTTCTGACGAATAAACGTCCGCAAACGGAACGTCATTTCCCGGACCGGGAACACATGTGTGAAAAAGGAGCGACAAATATGACAGACAGACCAAAGATCGCCGTGGCGTGCAACCTCGACACAGCCCAGGGTGGCGCCGTCCCCATCGTGGGACTGCTGGAGACGTATACCGACGCCGTGCTCGAAGGCGGAGCTGTGCCCTTCGTGCTGCCGGCGACGACCGACGAAACGCTGCTGAACGCCTATCTCGACATGGCCGACGGCGTGCTCATGCCCGGCGGCATCGATATCGATCCGCTCATTTACAACGAAGGCCCCGATCTCAATATCGGCCGGCTCAATCCGCTACTCGACCATTACCAGATCGCGCTGATCCGCCTCGCTCGCGCCCGCAGCATGCCCATCTTCGGCATCTGCCGCGGCGTGCAGGTGATGAACGTCGCCTTCGGCGGCACCCTTGTGCAGCATCTTGCCAACGACAAGCGCACCTTCAATCACCGCCAGACCATGCACGGCAAATGGCCCAGCCACAAGGCAGCTGCCACGCCCGGCAGCGTTGTCGCGCGCGTCTTCGGCCTGGATTTCGCCGTCAACAGCTTCCACCATCAAGCAGTCGGCGTCGTTGCACCGGGATTTGCCGTTACCGCTGCGTCGCCAGACGGCGTTGTCGAAGCCATCGAAGCGCAGAGCGGCGCGTTCTGCGTCGGCGTCCAGTGGCATCCAGAGCGCCTCATCCACTCCCTGCCCGCCAACCTCGAACTGTTCCGCACCTTCACCGCCGCCGCGGCGGAATATCAGGCTGGATAGTAAAGTTGATCTCCTCTCGAGCAAAAACTCCCCGCCGGTTTTGTCTGGTGGGGAGTTTTTTGTATCGGGAAATGTACCGAATGAATATAATATATAAATGTGGTAAGAATAAAGACCAGATCGCTATAACCTTACGTGTTTTCCTTCAGCACAAAGCGGTTTTTGTGAAAGTCGATGAGGCCGTCGGCCTTCATCCGTGACAGCTCGGCCGACAGGGCGCTGCGGTCGACGGCGAGAAAGTCGGCCATCTGCTGCCGGTCCATGGGGATCGCGAACTCGCGCGAGCCTTCCTGCTCGGCGCACGATGAGAGATAGCCGAGGACGCGCTCGCGGATAGTGCGGCGGCTGAGGAGCGCGCTGACGCGCAGCAGAGCGAGATTTTTGCGCGCCACGATCCGCAGCAACGAGGCACAGACGTTTTGCAGCTGCTGAAAGCGGCGGGAGCCTTCGAGCAGGCGATCGAGGCTGAATAAGAGCGCCTGCGACGGAGCGGTGGCGATGACGCTGACGGGCAGTTCGGGAACATGCGCGCAGGAAAACGCTTCGGCGAACAGGTCGCCCTGTTTCAGTGAGGTGACGATGCTGCGCCGGCCCCAGAAATCGTCCTTGACGACCAGTGCTGTGCCCGCAAGCAGCAGGCCGATGCCGCAGGGCGGATCGCCCTGCATGAGGACGGTCTGATTCTTTTCGTAATCGCGCACGACGGGGGAGAGGGCGCCGACGGCGTCGGGCAGTTCGCGCGGAGTAATTCCCTCGAACAGCGGGCACGCGGCAAGAACGCCGTAATCCATAGAGATCAGCTCCTTCGTGATTTATGTTGGAAATACAACCGACGGGCGGCTTTTATCATAGTACAATCTGCCTGTAAGGTCAAAGACAGATCGCCGCATGGCAACGGAGCGGCTCAAAATGGAGGAATGGATCATGATCAGAAAGATCGTCAAGATCGACCGCGAAAAATGCAATGGCTGCGGCGCGTGCGCGTCGGCCTGCCAGGAAGGCGCTATCCAGATGATCGACGGCAAGGCAACGGTGACTCGCGAGGATTACTGCGACGGGCTGGGAAACTGCCTGCCGGCGTGTCCGACCGGCGCGATCACGATCGAAGAGCGCGAAGCCGCACCGTTTGACGAAGGTGCGGTGAAATCGGCGATGCTCGCGCGCGCAGCTGCCGAAAAGGTGAAAGCGGCATCTGCGGCGAAGGGGCTGCATCCCGGCGCTCATGCCGGCTGTCCCGGCTCGATGGCGCGGGCGATCTCTCATGCGCCGCAGGGAGGCTGTGCCGGTTCCGCGGCGCGGGAACTGCCTCACGAAAAGCCGGCGGCCGCTCCCGGCACTGAGCCGGGCCAGAGCGCGCTTGGCCAGTGGCCGGTACAGATCAAGCTCGTGCCGGTGAACGCACCTTATTTTGCCGGGGCCGATCTGCTGATCGCCGCCGACTGCACTGCTTACGCCTATGCGTCATTCCACCGCGATTTCATTGCCGGGCGAATCACGCTGATCGGCTGCCCGAAGCTGGACGATGCCGATTACAGCGAAAAGCTGACGCAGATCATCCGGGAGAACGATATCCGCTCCGTCACGGTTGTGCGCATGGAGGTGCCCTGCTGCGGCGGGCTGGAGAAGGCCGCTCAGAACGCGCTGAAACTCTGCGGCAAGTGCATTCCCTGGCAGGTTGTCACGGTTGGCCTCGACGGGCGGATCACCGACCGCCGGCCGTAATGAATCGTCTACTTTTATAAAGAACAGAGCCGCCTTATCGTTATGCAGACGATAAGACGGCTTTTTTGTGAAAAACATATTTGACGTCAGTGAAATCTGGTTGTATATTTATGAGGAATGACGCACTCTTTACAGCGGATGCCGGATCGGCCCCGAGGTCCGGCTGGCAGCAAACAGGGGAGAAAGGAACGACAGTGGAGAGTAAACTGAATGTGCGCAAAAGATCGGCTGACGAGATCGCCCTCGCCTATATGCCGCTGGGCCGCAAGGTAGCCTGGAGCTACGCCGGGCGGGGTGCTGAGTATGAGGATCTGGTGCAGGAAGCGTTTCTGGCGCTGCGCGAACTGGCCGCACGGCACGAGAGCGGCGATCATCCTGAGCAGGCTCTGGGGCTGTACATCTGGTTCCGGCTGCGTGGAAAGGTCCGCGATGCGGCGGCTCGTCTGCGGCGCGCGGCGCTGCATGACTCGCTGGAACAGCGGCGCGAGGATGACGGCTTTGACGTGCCATTTGAGGAGAGCAGCTACGCGGTGTTCGACCTGCTAGAAGGGCTCTCGCCCGACGAACAGCGACTGGCGCGCGGGCTGGCTCGTGGCGTGACGCAGAAAGAATTTGCCAGGGCGTTCTCGATCAGTCAGCAGGGCGTCAGCAAACGGATCGGACGTCTGCGCGAAAAGCTGCGCAGCAGCATGTGCAGCTGATACAACAGAATACGGCGCGAGCCCCGGCTCGGTCTCAACAGTGAGACTGAGCCGGGGCTCGCTGCGCATTGGGGCTTCGCCGGAGCGAAGCCCCTTTTTTTATGGCCGTTTGTAGCGGGGATCCTTGCGCGAGGCAGTGAGGTCGGAGTAGGTGTTGAAGCAGACACTGTCGATCACGCGCTTGGCTTTTTTGCTGTAGACGACGATGTTCATGCCCAGTGACTGGGCGGAGTACTCAGCGCCGTCGAGCATGATCGAGGAGCGGAAGCCTCCGTCCTCGCCGGTGCTGATTAGCCGCACGCCGAGATCGCCGACGCTGAGCACTTCGTCGATGCGTGTGGCGTCGAGCTCTTCCAGAACCTTTTTCCCACCGTCGCTGACAGCGGCGTAGGCGTGATGACGCGTGCCGCGCAGCGTCATGTCGAGGCCGAGTGCGGCGAACAGTTGACGGTGCGTGTCGGTCAGGCGGCGGGCGCCTTCTTCGAGCACGGAGATGAACGTCACGAGGTCGGGATCGTTCAGCCGGCGCAGGTACTCGGCGAAGCTGCTTTCCAGGTAGAGCGGGCGCAGGTCGGCGGCGACGGTGCGCCTGGTTCCGTCTTTAGCGGTGAAGCCGATCTCGCAGACGCCGGCGCCGCTTGCCGGGACGCAGGAGATCACGCCTGAGGGGGATGCGGACACGGCTTTTTCAAGGGGCGAGAACGGACGCGAGAGCGGCGAAGCGATCAGCTGCACGTCAAATGCATGCTCCCATGGCGTCTGGAAATAAAGCCGGCCGTTGAACTTGGTGATATAGGGGCCGTTTTTCCAGGAAGCGATATAGGCGCCTTTTTCGATGGGAGTGCGCGCGTCGGCGTAGCGGTGTGACGCGGGGGATGCGGCAAACGGCGTGCCCGGACCGCCGTACAGCACCGTCGACAGAGCCGGCAGCGGATCATGATAGTCAAAAGCTGCCCTGTCGATCACTTTGTGGCTGACTGGATCGTAGACGACGAAGTTGAGCCCCCGCTGCGCGACGGCGTACTCGACACCGTCGACGCGCACGCTGAGGCGCGTATACACGGGTGACGCGGCGGCCGAGGGATCGGCGTAGACGTTCAGCTCGACGAACGAGCCGTCGGTCTCGGTCTCGTAATGAAGCGCCCCGCTTGCCGAATTCTGGATCGTCAGAACGTTGCTGCCCTGCACCGCGGCGAGGCAGACATCTCCGTCATCCTTTCCGGCCACAGCGAGCAGCAGCGCGCCGCTTTCGCGCGCGTCGGAGATATAGCGGACGAGATCGTCCTCTTCGCGCAGTTCACGTCCTGCGGAGCTGGGAAGGAGGCTGAACGACTGCGTCTTCACCGTGCTGTCGACGGCGAGTCCGGCTTCGATCCGTGTCGGCGAAACGCTGCCCAGTTCGGCAGCAGACCAGCGGAACTGCTGGCCGCTGGCACGGCGAAGAAGACGCGGCTCGAGGCGTGCGCCGGTGCCGCGCAGGATGATGCTGTCTGCTGTCAGAGCTCGGTCGATCAGCTTGAAGTAGAGCGTGCCGCGCTGCTCGTACACTTCCATCTGTCCGGGGAAAACCAGACACGGCGTCGCGCTGTCGATCACGCGCTGCTCACTGCCGGGCGCACCGGCGCCGTCGAACAGCTCACCGGCATAGAGCCAGCCGGGGGCGATCGTCAGAGGCAGTTCTGTGGCCGGCAGCTTGTGTGCGCTCCCCCCCGCGAACGAGACTCGCAGGCGGTACTCACCGGGGGCGGGGAGCGGCAGATAGATCTGCGTCATCTCTACGTCCTGCGGAGGCATGTCGCGCAGCAGCGAAGCTGAGGCGTCGCAGCCGGGGATCGGCGTCCCGTCGGCGGCCAGCACCTCGGCCCGCAGTGAAAGGCCGTTCTCGCCCCGGCCGGACAGCGTGGAAGGCGTTGTGTTGCTGAGCACGAACTGCACCGTTCCGTACGGAGCGCTGTGCATGAAGACCGAGTCGCTGCGGAAGGTGATCGTCGGCGCGGCTGCGCTGAAGTCGTTGACCGGGCGGACGGCCGTCTGAGTGCGGCGCTTGCTGCGCGGACGGCGGAAGAACTGGTTGTAGCGCTTGGACGTTTTGCCGAGCTCTTCGACGAACTGCTCCTCGCCAAGCTGTTCCATGATCGTCGGCTGTGACGAGAACAGCGACGTGCCGATGCCGAAACGGCGGTCCGGCAGCCTGGCACCGACGGCTTCGAGGATCGTCGGCGCAAAATCGGGCGTGCAGAACAGACGCTCGCCGGGCTGTTCAACTTTGGCAAGCGGATTGATGAACACGTTGTACACCGTGCGGCCATCGCCAAGCTCACGCCCGGCGATCGTGTCGCCCATCCAGAGATGATCGCCGAGGATGACGATCGTCAGGTCGCGGGCAAAGTCCTGCCGCTGCACCCATTCGAGGAACTCGTGCATCATCAGGCTGCCGGCGCGGATCACGTCGCGAAAGTCATGAAATCGTTCCGGCGCGTGTGTGTCAGGATCGAGGAAGTAGAACGTGTCAGGGCCATGCGTGTCGATCGTCTCGACGAAGATCGCATAAGGCGCGCCGGAAGCGGCCCGCAGGCGCAGCTCCTGGCGCAGCTGGTCATACAGATAGCGGTCGCGCAGCCCCCAGTTGTTGCCGCGGTGACGGTCCGTGTCGGTACGGTTGTTCGTGAACCAGCGCAGATCCTTGATCACGGCGTTCTCGGAATGCGTGCGGATGAGGTTTTCGATGCCGCCGAACGAGCAGTCATTGGGAAAGACGAATTCCAGGGAGTAGCCGGAGTGTTCCAGCACCTCGAAGACGCTCAAAGCGCCCGGCAGGAACGACTCGTAATTGCCGTAATCGTTGTGTCCGATCGGCAGCAGCAGCGGCAGCCCGAGCGAGCTGCCCGTTTCGCCGGCCGTCGTCCAGCTCGTGCCGCGCACCTGACGGAAGCCTGTAAAGTGGACGTTCTTCTGCTGAAGCTGCATCAGTTCGGGAATGAGATTTGCGCCCATCACCTCGGGACGCGCGAACGTCTCCTCCATGGATTCCATATGGACCACCAGGAGATTGCGCTTTTCGCCGGGGAACGAGAACTTTACTTTGTGCGGCCTGGGCACACGGTCGAACAGCTTGGTCGTCTGAAACTGCCGCAGGATGAACCCCGTCGCACCCGAGCGGGACTCGGCCAAAGCGGCGGCGGCCGCAAGCGCGGCGATCAGCAGCAGCGTCGGCAGCGAACGGCGGGGCGTGCGGAAATACCACCACGCATACAGCGCTGTTGCGGCAAAAGCGCCGATCGAGGCGATCCAGATGCCGGCGGTCAGCCCCTTGTTGAAGCTGCCGGAAAGCGGCACGGTAAAATGAAACAGGATCTGCTCAAGACTGACATAGCCCCACAGCCGCCAGACGAGCAGAAACGTCGCGATCAGCACGGCCGCGGCGGCAAAGAGGATAATGTGGAAGGCCGCGAGCGCGGTCTGTTTGAGCGTTACATCACGCACGGGCAAACACCTCTCAATACAAAGACCTTTATGCAATTTGACATTCTAACACAAAAATTGAAAACGAAAAAATTTTTTTTCGTTCCAATCGAGAATATAAATGCGCAAAAAGCCGCGGCTTCCAAACGGAAACCGCGGCTTTTTTGTGACGATAGCTCTATTGCGAGGTTATTTGTTTGCTTTGTCCGTCAGCGTCTGCACCTGCGCTGCGGGCACGGGCGCGCTGGCGGCGCGCTCCTGTTTGTAGCGGATGGAGCAGACGATGAACAGAGCACCGGCCATGACAAAAAGCGCGGCGCGCTTGCTGGTCATGCCGCCTTTGCCCATCTGCCGCATGGCTGTGCCGATGAGGCCCACTGCGATGTTGGCGATGCCGAAGAGCATCAGGAAATCGATCCAGGGACCGCTGAGCGTGAAGATCTGATCAAGTTCCATGTGGAGCCGCCTTTCATGTGCACTTATGAAAAAACAGGAACCCGGAAAAGCGAGTTCCTGTTTTTGTGTTGAGTTCTGCGGCCAATCGCTACATCATGCTGGGCAGCCACAGCGACAGCTGCGGGAACAGACCGGCGATGATGAGCACGACGATGATGATGGCGGCAAAGGGAACGACGCCCTTGATGACCTCTTCCATCTTCACATCGGGGAACAGACCATTGATGACGTACAGGTTCATGCCAACGGGCGGCGAGATCAGGGCCATCGTCATGTTGATGGTGACCAGAACGCCGTACCAGATCGTGTCGACGCCCAGCGTGTGCAGGATGGGCGTGACCAGGGGCATGGTCAGCAGAACGACGGAGACCGTCTCAAGCAGAGCGCCAAGCACGAACATCAGCAGGTTCATCATGATGATGAACGTGGCGGCCGACAGCTTGTTCTCGGTGACGAACGCGGTGAGCGCCTGAGGGATCTTCAGGTAGGTCATGACGCGGCCGAAAAGCAGAGCGCCGCAGATGATGATGGCGATCATGCACGAGCTGGGCACGGCCTTGAGGCAGATCTTGGGGATGTCGGTGAACTTGATCGTATGGTACACGACCATCGTGATGAACAGCGTGTAGACCAGACCGACCGAAGCGGCCTCGGTGGGCGTGAAGATACCCGTGTAGATACCGCCGATGATCAGGATGGGCAGGAAAATGCCGGGCAGGCTCTTGAACGTGACCTTGAAGCGCTCGCTCCACGAAGCCTTGGGCTCGGGCGTGTAGCCGCCGTGCTTGGCGGTGTAGACCGCGTAGCAGACGAACAGAGCCGTCATCAGCAGTCCGGGAACGACGCCGGCCATGAACAGTTTGCCGGTCGAGTCTTCGGTGACGGTAGCGTAGATGATCATGGGGATGGAGGGCGGGATGAGGATGCCCAGGGTGCCGCCGGCGGCCAGAAGGCCGAGGGTGAGCTGCTTGTTATAGCCGTGCTTGATCATGGCCGGGTAAGCGACCATGCCGATCGTGGCGGCCGTCGCAGCGCCGGAGCCAGTGATGGCCGCGAAGTAGGCGCAGGCGAAGATCGTGCCGATAGCAAGGCCTCCGGGCAGGTGGCGTACCCAGGTGTTCATGACGTCGAACAAGTCGTCTCCGACGTGTCCGTCGAGCAGGAACTGGCTCATGATGACGAAGATGGGGATCGAAAGCGTGTTGAAGCTCTCGAGCGAAGCCCACATGGTCGTGCCGACCAGACGGACGGGCAGATGGAACATGTGGATAAGGATCAGCGAGGTGCAGCCCAGGCCGAAGGCGACGGGCATGCCCATAGCGAGGATGAACAGCAGGATAGCGACAACAAGAAGGAAATTAGTCATCTGAGAGCGTCCTCCTTACTTCTGCTCGGCGCAGTCGCAGCCGAAAAGCGACGCGAGACGCTCGAGGATGATGACGACGAACTGCACGGCCAGCATGGCGAAGCCGATCAGAAGCGGCAGCTGGATCCACCAGACGGGGATGTGCATCATGTTGTCGGTGAGCTTGTTGAGCTTGATGCTGGTCTGGATCATCTTCCAGGCCTGCATGGTGACCACATAGCAGAAATACGAGGCCATAGCGCTGGTGATGACGTCGAGGACGAGCTGCATCTTCTTGGGGAAGCGGTCGAAGATCAGGTCGATCTTGACGTGCTTGCCGAGCATCAGCGTGTAGGCCGAGCCGATCAGCATGGTCCACATGAACAGGTAGATGGCCGTATCCATGACCCAGATCGTGGGCGATTTGAAAATGCCGCGCATAACGACCTCGTAGGCGAGGATCAGGCCCATCGCAAAGATACCAAATCCTGCGCAGTAGCCGAGGAACGTGTTGCAGAATCTGGTGATGGAACGAAGGACTTTCAACATATTATGAAACCTCCCGGTTCAGTCTGAATGAAGCCCCGGCGATTGGCGTCGGGGCTTCATAGGTGCTGCAAATGTGCGGATCTTCAGAGAACCTTACTGGAAGGTCTTGGGATCCTTGGCAAGGGCGACCAGCTTCTGGCCGATCTCGCCAGCGCGCTCGAGATACTTGTCCCAAACGCTCTTGGTGGCTTCGATCATCTGGGCGCGCTCTTCAGCGGTCAGCGTGTTGACCTCGAGGCCAGCGTCACGGACGGTCTTCTCAGCAGCGCCTTCAGAAGCGGCGACGGCGTCGCGCAGGTACTGCTCGGCGACCTTGCCGGCCTCCATGATGGCCTTCTTGGTCTCTTCATCCTGATCGTTCCACCACTCCAGGTTGGCCTGGACGGAGAACTGAGCGGTGCTGTAGTTGGCGATCGTCAGGTACTTGCTGACTTCGTAGATCTTGCGGCTGACGGCAGCGGGCATACCGGTGGTGGCGCCCTTCACGGTGCCCTGCTGGATGGCCATGTACATTTCAGCCGAGCTGATCAGCGTGGGGGCCGCGCCAAGGGCCTTCAGCGTGATGGAGTCGCCGGCCGAGTAGCTGCGCATCGTCAGACCCTCAAAGTCCTTGGGGGTGTGCAGAGGATGCACGTTGTTCCACATCTGGATGAAGCCGTAGTCGCACCAGAACAGGTTCTTAACGCCCTTCTTGTTGAACTCGGCATCAAGGATGTCGTTCGCGCCGGCATCGAGGAACTTCTTGGGCGAGGACAGATCAGGGAACAGGAAGGGAAGATCGAACACGTCGGCAGCGGGAACCTGGCCGCCCCACTTGTAGGTGCCGACCAGACCGACTTCGACGAGGCCTTCCTGAACGGCCTCAAGGATCTGGGCGTCGCTGTACAGAGCGCCGGAATCGGCCACGTTGACCTTGGTCTTGCCGCCGGTCAGCTCAGCGACCTTGTCAGCGAAGACGTGGATCGTCTTGGAGATGTGGTGGGAGGGGGGGAACTGGTTGGAGACGGTGAACTCACCGGCGAAGGCGACGGAGGAGCTCAGAGCCACAACGGCCGCAACTGCTGCAACTTTCTTGAACATTGGAATTACCACCCTTTAACAAAAAATTTTGCTGCATTCCCTTTTCAGAAAAGGGAGATTGGCGGAAGCGAATGCTCCCGCACGAATCCAGAATTGTGAGTGGAGCGGAGAGCTACTTCTGCTGCGGGATCTCGGGCTTCGGCTTGCCGAAGGCGCTGGCGCAGAGGCTGCCCATCGTCTTGAGGCCGTAGTCCTTGAGCGAGCGGGCCACAGCCACCAGCTTGAGCGGATCGAGGCCGGTCTCAACGCCCATGCTCTGCATGAGGTAGACGAGATCTTCGGTGGCAGCGTTGCCGGCAGCGCCGGGGGCGAAGGGGCAGCCGCCCAGACCGCCGATGGCGGAGTCGAACTTGTTGAAGCCCTCGTCAAGAGCGCACTTCACGTTCATGGCCGCAAAGCCGTAGGTGTTGTGGATGTGCAGATAGGCGGGGATGCCCTCAAGCGCGGGCTTGACCACACGCAGAGTCTCGGTGAAGTCCTTGGGCGTGCAGGTGCCGATCGTCTCGGCAAGCGTGATGATGTCGACGCCCTTCTCGCGGACCTTGCCGATGAGCATCTTGACGCGCTCGGGATCCATGCGGCCCTCGAAGGGGCACATGAACGACGTGGCCATCGAAACGCAGATCTTCGCCTTGCCGCGGGCAAGAGCGATGATGTCGTCCATGCCGGCCAGCGACTGCTCGACCGTGCGGCGGATGTTGGCCATGTTGTGGCTCTCGCTGCACGAGAAGACGATGTTGAGCACGTCAGCGCCGGCGGCCAGAGCGCCCTCAGCGCCCTTGAGGTTGGGCACGAGCGCGGTGAACTCGACGCCGGGGTTGGCGGCCTTCACAGCGGGAAGGACATCCTTGGCGTCAGCCAGCTGAGGGATCGCCTTGGGGCTGACGAACGAGGTGATCTCCATCTCCTTGACGCCCGTGGCGAGCATGGCGTTGATGAACTCGATCTTCTTCTCCGTGGGGATGAACTCCTTGACGCTCTGGAAGCCGTCGCGGGGGCAGACCTCGCGGATGATCGCATTCTTGGGAAGGTTATTGAATTCCATGGTAAAAATCCCCCTTTTGAAGACCGCGCTTAGATGGCGCCCTTTGCCTTGAGGTCCTCGAGCTGAGCGTCGCTCAGGCCGAAAATGCCCTCGTAGACTTCCTTGTTGTCAACGCCGGGCGTAAGCGGCGCATGGCGCGTGATCTCGACGGGCGTGCCCATGAGCTTGACGGGGTTGCCGTTGACCTGCATGTCCTCGCCGATGACGGGGTGGGGCAGGTGGACGAGCATCTCGCGGTCCTCGACGAAGCCGGGGTCGGTCGTGATGTCGTGAAGGTCGTTGATCGGGGCAGCGGGCACGCCGGCGCCGAGGATCTTCTCGACCAGTTCGTCGGCCTTGAAGTTCTTTGTCCAGTTGTTGATGATCTCGCCAAGAGCGACGCGGCTTTCGGCCGTGACGCGGGCGTTCTGAGTGGAGAAGCGGGGATCTTCAAGCAGCTCGGGCATGTTCATAAGCGCGACGAGCTTCTCGAACAGGCTCTGGTTGCCGCAGCCAATGATGAAGTCCTTGTCCTTGGCGTGGAACGAGTCATAAGGATAGGTAGCGGCGTACTGGTTGCCCATTCTTTCAGGCAGCTTGTGCTCGCACAGGTAGCGCTGGATGCCCGTCTCGTGGGAAGCGATGACGGAGTCAACAAGCGACACGTCGACGCGCTGGCCCACGCCGGTCAGGTTGCGGGCGTTGAGAGCCGCCAGCAGACCGATGGTGAGGTTCATGCCGCCGAGCACGTCGCCCAGAGCTGCACCGGCACGGCAGGGCTCGCCGCCGCGGGGACCGGTGATGCTCATCAGACCGCCCATGGCCTGAGCGATGATGTCATAGCCGGGACGCTTGTGATAGCGGCCGTAGCAGCCGAAGCCGGACACGGCGCCGTAGATGATCCGGGGGTTGACTTCCTTCAGAACGTCATAGCCGAGGCCAAGCTTGTCCATGACGCCGGGACGGTAGTTCTCGACCACCATGTCGGCCTTCTTGACCATCTCAAGGAACAGGGCCTTGCCCTCGGGGACCTTCATGTTGAGCGAAACGCCCTTCTTGTTGCGGTTGACGTTGGCATAGTACATGCTGCTGCCGTTCTTGTACGGTCCGAAGTTGCGCGTATCGTCGCCTTTGCCGGGGATCTCGATCTTGATGACCTCAGCTCCCATGTCGGCAAGCATCATCGTGCAGTACGGACCGGCGAGAACGCGGGTCAGATCCAGAACGCGAATGTTGCTCAAAGCACCCATTTTCAAAAAACTCCCTTCGAATTTTTTGTTGCTACCGTCTGTTGCAATAACGCTTTTTCGTACACTAATGTTTCACTCTTTTCGACCCAAAAAACGGAATGAACATCGCGTGTTGATTTGAAGTCTAGTACATTTGAGAGAAATAATCAAGTTCTTTTTTCTTTGTATGATAAATATGGTATCGATTTTTTTGTCACTGCTCTGTCAAAACCGCATGGTAAGCTGAATTACGAAATGAACAAAATTCTACAAAATACCCCTTGAGAGGCCATAAAAGCGTCCCTGTGAGCGTACATGTTTCGTATCAGACGAGTTGAAAAATATAAATTGTAATTTCCATTGAGAAAATATATTTTCAGTCAATTCCAAATAGTAGAATTTACTTTTTTGACTGCTTTTTTGAGAAAACTACGCTATAATTCAAGCAAGAAAAATTTGGCAATGCGGTAACTCGAACTTTGTGTCAGGACTCCGCGCTGCCGGAAGGTATCAAGAGGGGGAGTTTGAACATGGCAAAACAGATCATGACGATCGACGGCAACGAGGCGGCGGCGCACGTATCGTATGCCTTTACAGAAGTAGCGACGATCTATCCGATCACGCCCAGTTCGCCGATGGCGGAGCACGTAGATGAGTGGTCGGCGCGGGGACGCAAGAACCTGTTCGGTCAGCGCGTGCACCTGATGGAGATGCAGGCAGAGTTCGGCGCGGCAGCGGCCATGCACGGTGCGCTTGAATCGGGCGCGCTTGCCACGTCTTACACGGCTTCGCAGGGACTGATGCTGATGATCCCGCCGATGTACCGCATCGCCGGCCAGCTGATGCCCGGCGTTCTGCACGTTTCCGCCCGCACGGTGGGCACGCACGCGTTTTCGATCTTCGGCGATCATTCGGACGTGATGGCGGTGCGTCAGACGGGATTCGCCATGCTGGCTTCCGGCAGCGTGCAGGAAGTCGCTGACCTGGCCGCGGTGCCTCACCTGTCGGCTATCGAGGGCAGTGTGCCGTTCGTGCATTTCTTCGACGGCTTCCGCACGTCGCACGAGATCCAGAAGATCGAGATGCTGTCATACGATGATTTCGGCGCGATGCTCAACCGCGAGGCGCTGCTGGCGTTCCGCAAGCGCTCGCTGAACAGCGACCGCCCCGTGCAGCGCAGCACGGTGCAGAACCCCGACGTTCTGTTCCAGGCGCGCGAGGCGTGCAACCGCTACTACTTCCGCGTGCCGTACATCGTTCAGTCCTACATGGACCGCATCAATGCCCTGACCGGCCGCAACTATCATCTGTTCAACTATTACGGCGATCCGATGGCCGAGCGCGTGGTCATCGCGATGGGCTCCGTCTGCGGCTGCCTTGAGGAAGTCGTCGACGAACTTCGCCGCCAGGGCCAGAAGGTCGGCTTTCTGCAGGTGCATCTGTATCGTCCGTTCTCGGCGGAGCACTTCCTCACGGCGCTGCCGGAGAGCGTCCGCTGCGTGACGGTGCTCGACCGCACCAAGGAAGCCGGCGCGCCCGGCGAGCCTCTGTACGAGGACGTCTGCTCGACGATGTCGAACGTGCTTCGCTCGCCGATGGTCATTGCCGGACGCTACGGCCTGTCGTCGAAGGACGTGACGCCGGCGCAGATGATCGCCGTGTTCGACAACATGGACTCGGTGCAGCCCAAAAACCACTTCACCGTCGGCATCACCGACGATGTGACGTACCATTCGCTGGAAGTCGGCCGCCCCGTCAACACGGAGAGCGAAGGCACCGTCGACTGCAAGTTCTGGGGCCTCGGCTCCGACGGCACGGTCGGCGCGAACAAGAACTCGATCAAGATCATCGGCGACAACACCGATCAGTTCGTTCAGGCGTACTTTGAGTACGACACGAAGAAGTCCGGCAGCGTCACACGGTCGCACCTGCGTTTCGGCAAAAAGCCGATCCGCTCCACGTATCTGGTCACGCACGCCGATTTCGTGGCCTGCCATGTGCCGCAGTACGTGCAGAAGTACGACGTGACCGGCGAGCTGAAAGACGGCGGCACGTTCCTGCTCAACTGCGCCTGGACGCCCGAGGAGCTGGAGACGCACCTTCCGCCTGCGGTGAAGCGCGATCTGGCGCGGAAGCATATCAAGTTCTACACGATCAACGCGACGAAGATCGCCATGGAGATCGGCATGGGCAACCGCACGAATTCCGTGCTCCAGTCGGCGTTCTTCCGCCTGTCCGGCATCCTTCCTTATGAGGACGCCGTGAAATACATGAAGGCCGCGATCAAAAACACTTACGGCGCCAAGGGCGAGAAGGTGCTGAACATGAACTATGAGGCCGTTGACCGCGGCGGCGCGAACGTCGTCCGCATCGAAGTTCCTGCCTCATGGGCGAACGTGCCCGACGAGTCGCACGAGGGCAAGGTCGATCCGCTGCTTCCCGATTACATCCGCAACGTGATGATCCCCGTCAACAACCTCAAGGGCGACGATATCCCGGTGAGCGTGTTCGCCGACGCTGCCGACGGCACGGTGCCGCTTGGCACGTCGAAGTACGAAAAGCGCGGCACTGCCGTGATGGTCCCTGAATGGGACGCGAGCAAGTGCATCCAGTGCAACATGTGCTCGTTTGTCTGCTCGCATGCTGCTATCCGTCCGTTCCTCGTCAGCGAAGAAGAAGCGGCCAAGGCGCCCGCGTCGTTTGAGACGGTCACTGCGCGCGGCCTGGGCGAGCGCAAAGATCTGAAGTTCCGCATCCAGGTCAGCGCCCTCGACTGCGTGGGCTGCGGCAGCTGCGCTCAGGTCTGCCCGGCCAAGGACAAGGCGCTGGTGATGAAGCTGCTCGACACCCAGCTTCCGCAGCAGAAGAACTGGGACTATGCGATGACCCTGTCGCACAAAGACAACCCGATGGACAAGTTCACCGTCAAGGGCAGCCAGTTCGAGACGCCGCTTCTGGAGTTCTCCGGCGCCTGCGCCGGCTGCGGTGAAACGCCCTACATGAAGGCGTTGACGCAGCTGTTCGGCGACCGCATGTACGTTGCCAACGCCACCGGCTGCACCCAGGCGTGGGGCATGGCGTGCCCCTGCGTGCCCTACCGCAAGAATGAGCGCGGACACGGTCCGGCCATCTCCAACTCGCTGTTCGAGAACAACGCCGAGTACAGCCTCGGCATGTGCCTGGCCGTTCAGCAGCAGCGCGAACATCTGCTCATCACCGCCGACAAGCTGCTTTCCGGCGACACGAAGGACCCCGAGCTGATCCGCGCGCTTCGCGACTGGAAGGATCATTACAACGTCGGCGAAGGCAGCCGCGCCTACAGCGATGCCGTCGAGCGCGCTGCTCTCATGGCCCGCGCCAAAGGCGAGGACACGCTCGCCCTGCGCGATCTGCTGAACAACACTGAGCACCTTGTGAAAAAGTCGATGTGGATGTACGGCGGCGACGGCTGGGCCTATGACATCGGCTTCGGCGGGCTTGACCACGTCCTTGCCAACGGTCCGGACGTGAACGTCCTCGTCGTTGACACCGAAGTGTATTCCAATACCGGCGGACAGTCGTCGAAGGCCACTCCGGTGGGCGCGGTGGCGCAGTTTGCCAGCTCCGGCAAGAAGACCGGCAAAAAGGATCTTGGCCTGATGGCGATGAGCTACGGCAACGTCTACGTCGCGCAGGTCGCGATCGGCGCCGATCCGGCTCACTTCATCAAAGTCCTCAAAGAGGCCGAGTCGTATGAAGGCCCGTCGCTGATCATCGCCTACGCTCCCTGCATCAACCACGGCATCGTCAAGGGCATGGGCTATGCGATGCCCGAGGCCAAGCTGGCCGTGCAGTCCGGCTACTGGCACCTGTACCGCTACGACCCGCGCCGAGCTGCCAAGGGCGAAAATCCCTTCATCCTCGACTCGAAAAAGCCGACGATCCCGCTGCGCGACTTCCTCATGGGCGAAGTGCGCTACGCCGCCCTCGGCCGTACCTTCCCCGAAGAAGCCGAGCGTCTTCTGGCAATGGCCGAAGTTCAGGCAGCCGCCAAGTACGAACGCTATGCCGCGATGGCAGAAAGCGGCAAGATCGCGATCCACGCGTAATGATAAAACTCCCTTTCGGCAGTCGCCGAAAGGGAGTTTTTTGAGCACTTCATGGCACCTGTAGTGATTTTATTATGAAATAATTGACAAATTTCGCCCATGTGCTAAATTGTACTCAAAGAGCTTTATGTTCTTTTGCTTTACGAAAGGCTTTTAACGAGAAAAGGGGGATTTGCTTCATGGCAAAAATCGTTGAGATCCGCTGGCACGGCCGCGGCGGTCAGGGCGCGAAGACGGCTTCGCTCCTGCTTGCCGATGCCGCGTTCAACACGGGCAAGTACGTTCAGGGCTTCCCAGAGTACGGTCCCGAAAGAATGGGCGCGCCGATCACGGCGTACAACCGTATCAGCGACGAGCGCAGCACCGTTCACTCCAACATCTATTTCCCTGATTTCGTCGTCGTCGTCGATGAGACGCTGCTGCGCGCTGTCGACGTGACCGCAGGGCTGAAGAAAGAGGGCGCCATCGTCATCAACTCCGGCAAGTCGCCTGCCAAGCTGCGCCCGCTGCTGAAAGGCTACGAGGGCCGCGTCTGCACGATCGACGCTTCCAAGATCAGCGTGGAGGAGCTGGGCCGCAACTTCCCGAACACGCCCATGCTCGGTGCCATCGTCAAGGTGTCAGGCGTGGTGGAGGAGCACGAGTTCGTCAAGGACATGGAGGCGTCATTCCATCACAAGTTCGCTTCCAAGCCCCAGGTCATCGAGGGCAACATGCGCGCCCTCAAACGCTCGATGGAGGAGGTGCAGATCGGATGAGCCATCTTGCCAAGGATATGACCCCGCAGGTCACCTGGCGTGACATCACGCCGGGCTGCAACATTTATGAAGGCGGCACTTCTGTCACGGTGGAGACCGGCGACTGGCGCACCGAGCGCCCCGTGGTCGATTTCGCCAAGTGCAAGCAGTGTCTGCTCTGCGTCCCCGTCTGCCCGGATATGTCCATCCCCGTGAAAGACGGCAAGCGCGGCGATTTCAACTACTTCTTCTGCAAGGGCTGCGGCGTGTGTGCTAACGCCTGTCCGTTCGGTGCGATCACGATGGTCGCCGAGGAAAAGTAAGGAGGGGAGACTGCCATGTCGATCAGAGAAAGACTTTCCGGCAATGAAGCCATTGCCTACGCGATGAAGCAGATCAACCCCGACGTGATGGGCGCTTTCCCGATCACGCCCTCGACGGAGATCCCGCAGTACTTCTCCACCTATGTTGACAACGGCGAGGTGGACACCGAGTTCATCCCCGTCGAGTCCGAGCACTCCGCCATGTCCACCTGCATCGGTGCCGAGGCCGCTGGATGCCGTGCCATCAGCGCCACGTCGTCGTGCGGCCTGTGCTACATGACCGAGATGCTGTACGTGGCCGCCAGCGACCGCCTGCCGATCACGCTGGCCGTCAGCTGCCGCGCGCTCTCCGGCCCCATCAATATCAACAATGACCATTCTGACGCGATGGGCGTGCGCGACACCGGCTGGATCATGCTGTTCGCCGAGACCAACCAGGAAGCCTACGACAACTACCTTCAGGCCATGCGCATCGGCGAGGCCGTAGGTCTGCCCGTGATGATCTGCCAGGACGGCTTCATCACCAGCCACGCCATCGAGAACATCGAGCTGGTGGAGGACGACAAGGTCAAGTCGTTCGTGGGCGAGTACAAGCCCGCACACTACCTGCTCAACAAAGACGAGCCGATGGCCGTGGGCGCCTACGCCACGCCCGTGTACTACATGGAGGCCAAACGTCAGCAGGCCCAGGCGATGATCGACGCCAAGGACGTGATCCGCAAAGTCGGCGCCGAGTTCGGGCAGATGACCGGCCGCAGCTATGGCCTGATCGAGAAGTTCATGATGGACGACGCCGAAGAGGCGATCGTGATCATGGGCTCATCGGCCGGCACTGCTAAGCAGGCCGTGAAGGAACTGCGCGCTCAGGGCAATAAAGTGGGCCTCGTCAAAGTGCGCTCGTTCCGTCCGTTCCCCTCTGAGGACATCTGCGACGCCCTGAAAGACGTGAAGGCCTTTGCCGTCATGGACAAGGACGACAGCTTCAACGGCCATTGCGGCCCGATGTTCGCCGAAGTGGCCTCGTCGATGTTCGCCGCGGGCGTCTGCGGCCCCAGGGGCATCAGCTACATCTACGGCCTCGGCGGACGCGACGTGCGCGTTGAGAGCATTCAGAAGGTCTTCGCCGAGCTGGAGCAGATCGCTTCGACCGGCGTCACCGGCGAGACGTACCGCTATCTGGAAGTCCGCGAATAAGGGAGTGACCGAAAAATGGCATACAACCTGAGAGAAAATCTTGAAAAGGGCGAACGCCTCTGCGGCGGTCACAGAATGTGCGCGGGCTGCGGCTCGCCCGTTGCCGTGCGCAGCGTCCTGCGCGCGCTGAATCCCGAAGACCATGCTGTCGTCTGCTCGGCGACCAGCTGCCTGGAAGTTTCCACGTTCATGTACCCCTACACGGCCTGGAAAGACAGCTTCATCCACAACGCGTTCGAGAACGCGGGGGCCACGATGGCCGGCGTCGAAACCGCTTACCGCGCCATGAAAAAGCGCGGCAAGATCGACGGCACCTGGAAGTTCATCGCCTTCGGCGGCGACGGCGGCACCTACGACATCGGCTTCCAGTCGCTCTCCGGCGCGATGGAGCGCGGACACGACATGGTCTACGTCTGCTATGACAACGAAGCCTACATGAACACCGGCATTCAGCGCTCGTCGTCCACGCCGCACTTTGCTGACACCACCACAACGCCTGCCGGCAGCGTCATCCCCGGCAAGATCCAGCAGAAGAAGAACCTCACCCGCATCATGGTGGCGCACAACATCCCCTACGTGGCGCAGACCACGTTCATGGGCAACTTCAAAGACATCGAGGAGAAGGCGCATAAGGCCATCTATACTCCCGGCCCCGCCTTCCTCAACGTCATGGCACCGTGCCCCCGCGGCTGGCGCTATCCCAGCGAAAAGCTGATGGAAGTGACCAAAGCTGCCGTCGAGACCTGCCTGTGGCCGCTGTACGAAGTGGTCGACGGCAAGTACAGCCTCACCTATGAGCCCAAGATAAAGCTGCCCATCGAGGAGTATCTGCGTTTGCAGGGACGTTTCAGCCACATGTTCAAACCCGGCAACGAGTGGATGATCGAACAGGTGCAGAAAGAAGTCGACCGCAGCTGGAACGAGCTGCTGCAGCTGTGCAGCCTCGGCGCCGTTGCGGCCCGCTGAAGCTGATACAAAAATCACCCCGAATCGCGTTTTTTTCGCCTTCGGGGTGATTCTTTTTATCGCAGAAGCGAGTATAATATTCATAAACGGGGAGTGTGCCCCGTTTCAAATCATGAAGATTTTAAGGAGGACACCCATGAAAAAGTATCTCAAGCTGCTCGCACTCTGCGCGCTTCTTGCTGTCGCCGCTTCCGCTTCGGCAGCCGACCGCAAGCTGAACCTCAACGCTCAGACCACGAAAAAACTGAGCACGTTCCTGAGCAACTTCACCGAGCTCAGCTACTACAGCTTCGACACATTCGAAGCCGGCCCCGAGGACATGCTGCACCTGGGCGCTCCGCAGAACGTGGGTGAACTGATCCACTTCGGCATCTGGCACAACTACGTGAACAACTTCAAAAGCCGCATCCGCCAGACGAAAAACGGCAGACACAGCGCCTGCATCGACGCCAAGTTCGTGGCCGAGTCCGTCGACCGTTATTTCGGCCTGCCGCTGAAGCATCAGAACGTGGAAGGCGCCGACTTCTACTACGACGGCCGCAACTACCAGTTTGAGCCTGCCGACGGCGAAGCCACGTACTACGCCCAGGTCACTCAGGCATGGGAGCGCATGGGCGTGGGCGATCTGCCCACCTGGCGCGTGACCGGCTACATCTACAACGTCGAGGACAAGAAGGACCGCCCCGCCACGTTCGAAGCCTTCGTCTATCCCAGCACCTGGAACGGCAAGGAGACGTGGATCGTCCAGGGCATGAAGACGACGTGGAAGTAGGATGCTGAAGCATAGCCGTTAATTCAAAGCCAGCATAAAGACACAAAGGTATCATGAAAAAACGCGGCCGCGATCATAATGAACCATTCGCGGACAGAAACGGCATTTAAAAAAGGGAACGCTCGGTCTTCATCGGCCGAGCGTTCCCTTTTTGCTTTTATAGGGTGAAGCGGTTGACAGAAAATTTTTTTACGGTATAGTTAGGTCAGAATGAAATTGAGACGAGGTGTCCCGATTTTGAACGATCGTGTGGATTCTCAAAATGAAGTCATAAAAAATGACGCTGTCGGCAAGACGATCCGCATCATGGAGACGCTTGTGAATGCCGACCGGGTGCTCAGCGTGCGCGAGATCGCCGCGGCGACGGGGATACCGCGCAGTACGGCGCACCGTTTTTTGAGCGCGCTCGAAGGATGCGGCTGGGCGGCGCAGGACGGTGACGACGGCATGTATCACGCGGGGCTGAGGTTCTTTTTGCTGAGCGGGCGCAAGTCGGCGTTTTTTGCCGAGGTGGCGCGCGTGGCCTCCGGACCGATGAGGCGGCTGATGGAACGCACGGGGAAAACGGCGATCCTCAGCGTGCTCGACGGCAGCGGCGGCGTGTGCGTGCATACGGAAGAACCGGAAAGCGCGGTCAAATTCGTGGCCCGGACCGGAACGGCCGTGCCTTTGACGGGCGGCGCGACGGGGCTGGTGCTGCTGGCGTTCGGCGGGAATGAGCTGCTTGAACGCCTGCTGACAGGCGGTGCTGTGTATCCTGACGGCTCGCCTGTGGATGGGGCCCGGCTGCGCGCCCGGGTCGAACAGATCCGCGCTGACGGCTGCGCGCATTCGCGCGAGGAGTGGATGCCGCACGCCGAAGACGTGAGCGTGCCGGTGTTCGACCGCCGCGGCAATTTTGCCGCGCAGCTGGGCGTCGCGGGGCTGGCGGGGACGTTTGGCGACTGGCGCACCGAGGTCCTTCCGGCGCTGCGCGATGCGGCGACGGACCTGACAAACGCTTTGTGATCTTATCAAAGGGGGCTGAACTGAACATGAGCGGGACGCTTTATTACAATGCGCGCATCTTTACGCCGAAGACGGGAGCGCGCCCTGCCGCAGGGGAGGCGCAGGGAACGATCACGAGCTTCGATCACGGCGCACTTTTCGTTGAGGACGGTGTCATCCGCGCTGCTGACGATGAAGCGGCGGTGCGCGCCTGTATGGCAGCAGAGGGCGCTGATGCTGCGGAGGAGCACGACTGCGGCGGGGCCTGCATGATCCCCGGATTTGTCGATCCGCACACGCACATCTGCTTTGCCGCCCGGCGTGAAAGTGAATTCTTGATGCGGCTTGAAGGCAAGTCGTATCTGGAGATCCTCGCAGCCGGGGGCGGCATCCTCTCGTCGGTGAACGCGGTGAAAGCCGCAAGCGAGGACGAGCTGCTCGACGCGACACTCGAAAACGTGCTCTCGGCCCTCAATTTCGGCACGACGACGATGGAAGTGAAAAGCGGCTACGGTCTTGATACGGCCGAAGAGCTGAAAATGCTGCGCGTCATTGGCCGTCTGGCGGAAGAGACGCCGCTCGACATCGTGCCGACATTTATGGGCGCGCACGCGGTGCCGCCGCCGTATAAAAACAGCCCAGACGGCTATGTCGATCTGATCGTGGACGAGATGCTCCCGGCGGTAAAAGAGCAGGGCATCGCCCGTGCCTGCGATGTGTTCTGCGAGACAGGCGTGTTCACGGTCGAACAGAGCCGCCGCATCCTGAAAAAAGCGCGCGAGCTGGGCTTTGCTCTGCGCATCCACGCCGACGAGGTGGACGACACCGGCGGCGCGGCCCTGGCGGCCGAGCTGGGCGTGCTGTCGGCAGAGCATCTGTTGGCGGCTCATCCTGACAATTTGGCAAAGATGGCCCGCGCGGGCGTGATCGCCAACGTGCTGCCGGCCACGGCCTACAGCCTGCGCAAGCCGTATGCCGACGCCCGGCGCATGATCGACCTGGGCGTGCCCGTGGCGCTGGCGACGGACTGCAACCCCGGATCGTGCTTCTGCGAGTCGATGCCGTTCGTCTTCGGACTGGCGGTGATGAATATGGGCCTGACGGTGAACGAGGCACTGACAGCCTGCACGATGAACGCGGCCTGGTCGGTCGGTATGGCTGACACAGTCGGCAGCCTTGAAGCCGGCAAGCAGGCGGATTTCCTCCTGCTCGACGGTGAAAGTCCCGCCGCGCTGGCGTATCACGCCGGTGCCAATCCGGTGGCAGAAGTCTATAAAAAAGGCGTCTGCGTCGCGTGATTGCCTGCAATAACATGCTCCACGAGACTATTTATGAATTCCGCGCGCGAATTTTATGCGTGACTTTTTGACCCCAAAGGAGATGTCCAAGATGAACGAAAATCTGCTCAACGCCGGTGCAATGACGATCAAGCTGGAAGGACCGCTGCCCGAGTATCCCGAATTCGTCCCCGGCATCCGCCGCGCGCCTGACCGCGGCTGGACGCTTTCGCAGAGCGAGACGGAACTGGCACTGCGAAACGCCCTGCGCTATGTGCCCGAGGAGTATCACGAGACGCTGATCCCCGAGTTCATGGAAGAGCTGCGCACGCGCGGCCGCATCTACGCCTACCGCTTCCGTCCCGCCGGCCGCATCTGGGGCCGCCCGATCGAGACGTATGAGGGCAAGTGCCTGGCCGGCAAGGCTTTTCAGGTGATGATGGACAACAATCTGGACTTTGAGACGGCGCTCTATCCCTACGAGCTGGTCACTTACGGCGAGACGGGGCAGGTCTGTCAGAACTGGCTCCAGTATCAGCTGATCCAGAAGTATCTGCGCGAGCTGACCGACGACACCACGCTGGTGCTTGAAAGCGGTCATCCCGTGGGGCTGTTCGCCTCGCATCCGGGCGCGCCGCGCGTGATCCTGACAAACGGTCTGCTCGTCGGCATGTTCGACAACCAGAACGACTGGCACCGCGCCATGCAGCTGGGCGTCAGCAACTACGGCCAGATGACGGCCGGCGGCTGGATGTACATTGGGCCGCAGGGCATCGTTCACGGCACGTTCAACACCATCCTCAACGCGGCGCGTCTCAAGTTTGGCGTCGGACCGCGCGACAACCTGGCGGGGATGCTGTTTGTCACGTCCGGCCTGGGCGGCATGAGCGGCGCTCAGCCCAAAGCCATCGAGATCGCCGGCGGCGTGGGCATCATCGCCGAAGTGGACGCCTCGCGCATCAAGACCCGTCACGATCAGGGCTGGGTGACTGAGGTCACCGACGACTGCGCGGCGGCGTTTGCGATGGCGAAAAAAGCGATGGACGTGAAGCGTCCGCTCTCGATCGCCTATCACGGCAACGTCGTCACGCTGCTGGAATACGCTGTCGAACATAATATCTTCATCCCGCTGCTGTCGGATCAGACGAGCTGCCATGCCGTGTACGACGGCGGTTACTGCCCGGCCGACCTCACGTTCGAGCAGAGGACGGCGATGCTGCACGAAGACCCGGCCGAGTTCCGCCGTCACGTCGACGCGGGGCTGAAGCGCCACTTTGCGGCCATCAAAACGCTGACTTCGCGCGGATCGTACTTCTTCGACTACGGCAACAGCTTTATGCGCGCTGTGTTCGATGCCGGCGTGACGGAGATCGCCCGCAACGGCAAGGACACCTATGACGGCTTCATCTGGCCCAGCTACGTGGAAGACATCATGGGCCCGGTGCTGTTTGATTACGGCTACGGCCCGTTCCGCTGGTGCTGTCTGAGCGGCAGGCCGGAAGACCTGCGCATCACCGACCAGGCGGCGATGGACTGCATCGACCCGAACCGCCGCGGCCAGGATTACGATAACTGGGTGTGGATCCGCGACGCCGAGAAGAACAAACTCGTCGTCGGCACGCAGTGCCGCATCCTTTATCAGGACGCCGAGGGCAGGACGAACATCGCACTGGCGTTCAACAAGCTGGTGCGCGAGGGCAAGATCGGCCCCGTCATGCTGGGGCGTGACCATCACGACGTGTCGGGCACCGACAGCCCTTACCGCGAGACGGCCAACATCCGCGACGGCAGCAACATCTGCGCCGACATGGCGACAAACACGTTTGCCGGCAATGCCGCGCGCGGCATGACTCTGTGCACGCTCCACAACGGCGGCGGCGTGGGCATCGGCAAGTGCATCAACGGCGGCTTCGGCCTGCTGCTCGACGGCCGGCCCGAGACCGACGAGATCATCCGTTCGGCGATGATGTGGGACGTGCTCAGCGGCGTGGCCCGCCGTGCGTGGGGGCGCTGCGGGCACGCGGAGGAAGTCAGCCGCGAAGTGAACGCCCAGTACCCAGGCAAGTACCACATCACGCTGCCGTATCACGTCGAAAGCGATCGTCTGAACACTGCCGTTCAAGAGGCCTGTGCCAAGCGCGACGCGAATCGTAAGTAGTTCTTCATCTTGATAAAAGTGAGGCCGCCGCGACATTTCGGCCGCGGCGGCCCGTAAAAATTGCTAACAGGAGTGATCGTCATGAACAGCGCCAATCCCGTTATCCTCAATGGACACAGTCTGACCCTCGAACAGCTGATCAACGTTTCCCGGTGCGGCGCGACCGTGCGGCTTTCCGAAGAGTCTGTTTCGCTGATCAACCGGGCTTCCGGGCTGATCGAGAACTGGGTGGCGAATAATCGCGTCGTTTACGGCGTCACGACGGGATTTGGCGACCTGGCCACCGTGAAGGTCGATGCAGCGCGCACGCGTCTGCTGCAGGAGAACCTGATCCGCAGCCATGCCGTCGGCGTGGGAGCCCCCTTGCCGGAGGATGCTGTGCGGGCGATCATGCTGCTACGCCTCAACGGCCTGATCTGCGGGCATTCCGGCATCACGCTGGAGACGCTGACGCAGCTGGTGAACTTTATCAACCTCGGCATCACGCCTGTCGTCCCGGAGCAGGGCTCCGTGGGCGCCTCGGGCGACCTGTGCCCGCTGTCGCACATCGCTGCGGCCATGCTGGGCGAGGGCGACGTGTTCTATAAGGGCGAACGGCTGCCCGCACTCGAAGCACTGACTCGCGCCGGCCTGAAGCCCGTCAGCCTGCATCCCAAGGAAGGCCTGGCCCTCAACAACGGCACAGCGGCGCTCACCGGCCTTGGAGCGCTGGCGCTATGGGACGCGCTGACGCTTGAGAAGAACGCCGATATCATCGGTGCGCTCTCGCTCGAAGCGCTCCATGGCGTGCCCTATGCCTTTGACGAGCGCACCCATGCCCTGCGTCCGCACAAAGGCCAGAACGACGTGGCGCGCAACATCCGCCGACTTATCGAGAACAGTCAGATCATCGACAAGTACAAGGGCGCGCGCGTGCAGGACGCCTATTCGCTGCGCTGCATGCCGCAGGTGCACGGAGCCAGCCGCGACGCTTTGGCTTATGTGAAAGAGCGGATCGAGACGGAAATGAACTCTGTCACCGACAATCCGCTGATCTTCCCCGATGACGAAGCTGCGCTTTCAGGAGGCAACTTTCACGGACAGCCGATCGCTCTGGCCATGGACTTCTTCGCCATCGCCGTGTCCGAGTACGGCAGCATCTCCGAGCGCCGCTGCGCCCGCATGGTCGATAAAAGCCTGTCGAACGGTCTGCCGCCGTTCATCATCAACGACAGCGGCGTCAACTCCGGCTTTATGATCACCCAGTACACTGCCGCGGCCGTTGCCAGCGAGAACAAGACCCTCGCACATCCCGCCAGCGTCGATTCCATCCCCACCTCGGCCAATCAGGAAGATCACGTCTCGATGGGCTACTGGGCCTCGCTCAAAGGCACGCGTGTGCTGCGTAACGTCGAGCAGATCCTCGGCATTGAGGCGATGGACGCCTGCCAGGGCATCAATTTCTCATTGCCGCTGGCCCTCGGCAAAGGCACAAAGGCAGCGTTTGAAGCCTATCGCGAGCAGATCCCGTATCTGGAAAAAGACACGTTCCTCAACCCATTCATGACCAAGTCGATCGCCCTTGTCCGCAGCGGAGCTCTTGTCGATGCTGTCGAACGCGAGATCGGCCCGCTGGATTAAACAATCATAGACAAACCGCGCCTGCTCCGCATGAAAATTGCGGCGCAGGCGCGGTTTTGATATGAGAACACAGCCGCCGGACCTGAAAAGTTGACGGCTGTGTTTTGTGTGTGCAGAAAATCACTCGTTGTAGTTTGCGGCCCGGTGCACAGCGACGACGCGGCGGCCGCGGAGGGAGACGTTGAGCTTTTTCTCCAGCTTGCGGGCCAGGCGGACGAACGGCGTGCCAATGAGCAGGTAGATCACCGCGACGATGAAGCCGGTGCCGAAATAGTCGTAGTTGACCGTGGCCAGCTGGCCGTAGGTGCGCGTCAGATCGACGAGCGTGATGATCGAGACGAGCGACGAATCTTTGAGCAGGGCGATGAAGTCGTTTGTCATCGGCAGGAGCGAGACACGAATCGACTGCGGCAGGATGACATGGCGGAGCGCTTCCCATTTGGTCATGCCAAGCGCAAGCGCACCTTCCATCTGCGCGCGGGGAACGGCTTCGAGCCCGGCGCGGTAGTTCTCGGACTCGTAGGCCGCGTAGTTCATGCCCAACGCCAGGGTGCCGGCAACAAACGGCGTAAGGCGGATGCCCACGTTCGGCAGGCCGTAGAAGATGAAAAACAGCTGGATCATCACCGGCGTGCCGCGGATGAACTCTGTGTAGCACAGCGCCAGGGCGCGCAGCGGCAAAGGTCCGAAGAGACGGCAGACGGCGATGAGGAGCCCGACGAAGAGCGCCAGCGCCATCGAGCAGATCGACACTTCAAGCGTGACGAGCGCGGCCTTGCCGAACGACGGCAAAAAGCCGGCATAGCGCTTGAGGCGCTCACCCCAGTTGCGCGCGCCGCGCTGGATGTCGGCCCAGTGATCGTACATCACGGGCTTTTCCAGCGCCGGGCGGTGGTCGTTGAAGAAATCGGCCATGACAGGGCTCCAGAGGTTCCAGCGGTCATAGATGCGGCGCAGCGTGCCGTTGTCGCGCAGCTTGACGATCGCTTCATTGACGGCCTTGAGGAACTCGTCTTCGCCTTTGCGGATCGTCATGGCGTACTCCATGCGGCCAATCGGCTCACCGACAAACTCGAACATCGGGTTGAACTGCGAGTAGTAGATCGACATCGGCGCGTCCATGACGACAGCGTCAAGACGTCCGTTCTGCATGTCCTGATAGGCGGTGGCCTCGTTCTCGTAGCTGCGGATGTCGGTGATGCCCGCCTTGGCCAGCGTCTCGTAGGCATAGGAGCCTCGCAGCGTGCCGATCGTGTGACCGCGGGCGTTTTCAAGGTTGCTCACGCCGGCAGGATTGCCTTTGGGCACGACCATCTGAAGATAGGTGACGTAGTAGGGAATGGAGAAGTTGATCATCTCGGCGCGCTCGGGTGTCACCTCGATGCCGTTGATAGCGATGTCGTACAGTCCGCGCTGCATCCCCGGAATGAGAATGTCCCACACGTTCTGGACGAACTCAGCCTTGAGTCCCAGCTCTGCAGCAAGGGCTTCGGCGATCTCGGTCTCGAAGCCGGTCAGCTTGGACTGATCTTCGGGATCGTAAAGGATGAAAGGCACGCCGCCTTCGGAGTTGCCTCCCCAGCGCAGCACCTTGTCAGGCATAAAGCCGGCATAAGCACAGGAAGCGAAAAGCATCGCCGCGATAAAAGCGGCGCACAATTTCGGCTTGATCTTCATGGAAGTAGTATCAGCCTCGCATTCTGGAAGATGTGTTCCCTGGATCTAAACAGTTCGTTTGGAGCTATCAGTTATGGTAACTCGCCGGACGGAGCGTCGTATCGCGGCCGTGCTTGCTGCCGCGGTTGCCCTGGATGGCCACGGCCAGACGGCGCTCGGTGTAGCGGGCGAGACGGACAAACGGCAGGCCGATCAGGAAGTAGATGATGGCGACCATGATGCCGATGCCGAAGTAGTCATAATACGTGTTTGCCAGCTGACCGTAGGCTTTCGTCAGGTCGATCAGCGTGATCATCGAAACGAGCGACGAGTCCTTGAGCAGCGAGATGAAATCGTTTGTCACCGGCGGCAGCGAAACGCGCACGGCCTGAGGAATGACGACGTAGCGAAGGGCCTCGCGCTTGGTCATGCCGAGCGCCAGAGCGCCTTCCATCTGCGCGCGAGGAACGGCCATCAGTCCGGCGCGATAGTTCTCGGCCTCATAGGCTGCGTAGTTGATGCCGAGACCGATGACGCCGGCCCAGAAGGGCGTGAGCTTCAGACCGATGTTGGGCAGACCGTAGAAGATGAAAAACAGCTGGATCAGCACGGGCGTGCCGCGGACCACTTCGATGTAGCCGGTGGCGATGCGCGACAGGAACTTGGGCGCAAACAGCCTCGTCACGGCAAGGATCAGACCGAGGGCGATCGCCAGAGCCATGGCGCAGACTGAGACTTTCAGCGTGACGATCGACGCTTTGCCGAACGTGGGCAGGAAGCTGACGTAACGGTCGAAGCGCTGCTTCCAGGTCAGCCCCTTGCGCTGATATTCGGCCCAGGCGTTGAAGCGGTCGGGACCGAACTTGGCGGGCGTTTCGTCGTGGAAGAAGTCGGCCATCACGGGCGTCCACATGTTCCAGCGGTCATAAATGCCGCGGAGCGTGCCATCGTCGCGGATGGAAACGAGTGCTTTGTTGAGCTTGTCGAGCAGCTCCGAATTGCCCTTGCGCACCGGGATGCCGTACAGGATCTCGCCGATCGGCTTGCCGACGAACTCAAGATCGGTGTTGAAGCCGGCGTAGAAGATCGCGATCGGGGAATCCATCAGCACCGCGTCGAGACGGTCGTGCGCCATATCCTGATAGGCGTTGATCTCGTTGTCGTAGGTGCGGATCTCGTCCACGCCCGCTTCGACAAGCTGGAAAAACGCGTAGGACTGCTTCAGCGTGCCGACGCGCTTGCCGACGCAGTCTTCAAGCGAGTTGATCTTGGCGGGATTGCCCTTCTGGACGACGAGCTGCAAAAACGTCTTATAGTAGGGAAGAGAAAAATCGACTTCTTCCTGATGCTCGGGCGTGATCTCCAGACCCGAAAGGGCGATGTCGTACAGTCCCAGGTTGAGCCCGGGGATGAGGTTGTCCCAGCCGTTGTGGACGAACTGCGGCGTCATTCCCATCCTTTCGGCCAGCGCGTTCACGATGTCGATCTCAAAACCGATCATGTGCTTGTTTTCGCTGTCCGGCTCCATGAACATGTAGGGGACATTGCCCTCGGAGTCGCCGCCCCATTTGAGGACAGGCTTGTCTTCGGCCGACGCGGAAAAAGCGCAGACAAACAGCGCGATGATCGCGCAGAGAAGAAGACGAACCCGTTTCATCAGGCGATCACTCCGTTGAGGTGACGAAGGAAGTTCTTGGTCCGTTCATCCTTCGGCTGAGTGAAGAGCACGTCGCCGTCTTCCTTCTCGACGATCTCGCCGCCGTGCATGAAGACGATGTAGTCCGACGCGTCGCGGGCAAACTTCATCTGGTGAGTGACGATCACCTGCGTCATGCCTTCCTGGTCGAGGTTCTTCATGACCTGGAGCACTTCGCCGACCAGCTCGGGGTCGAGCGCGCTCGTCGGCTCATCGTAGAGCATGACCTTGGGATTCATGGCCAGGGCTCGGGCGATCGCAGCGCGCTGCGTCTGCCCGCCGGACATCGTGGCCGGATATTTGTCGGCAAAGTCCGCAAGACCGACTTTTGCAAGCAGCTCGATCCCCGTCTTCCTGGCGACGTCCTCTTTGACGTGCTTGACGACCATGGGAGCGAGCATGATGTTTTCAAGAACTGTTTTGTGGGGGAAGAGGTTGAAGCTCTGAAACACCATCCCGACTTCCTGGCGCATCTTGTGACACGCTTCGAGGAATTTCTTGTCGAAATCGCGGTCCTGCTCCTCGTCCTCAACAGAACGGCTGACCGTTACGCCGGCGATCGTGATCGTGCCGGAATCGATGTACTCAAGACAGTTGAGACAACGCAGAAATGTGGATTTCCCACAGCCCGAGGGACCGATGATGGAAACGAGATCCCCTTCTTCGATATTGATGGAAACGCCCTTCAGGACAGGAGCCCCATCTTCGTAACTTTTGCGCAGGTCTTTCACCTGGATCAACGGTACAGCCGCTTTGTTCAATTTACGTCTCATCCTCCTGTTACAGGACCGGCGTGACGCTCGTGCCGTTCCTATAGCTTGTGCCGGGAAGTTCCCACAGGGCCCGGCATTGTTGGCAAAAATTTTCGCCCCTTTGTTTTCCTGCCGCAGGACGATCATGCTCATCCGCGGAGGAGTCTCCCGCTTATAGCAGGGTTAAGGTCAATTATAGGGATAAATTTCCCTTTGACAAGACCTGAATTTCCCGCGCGGCAAAATTTGCCCTGAATATCAGGCGTGAAATTCTGAAGGAAAGCTGTTTAACGCCCGTGATCTGTATGACGAACGACGATTTACGCAAAAAAAGATTGCGCAGGTGAACGCAATCCCGTGGAATATGATAGAATCAACTTGATCGAAGGAACGAAACGGTATTTTTCAGTACGGCGCCTTTGAGCGCCCGATAACGATTGGGAAGGAGAAAGTACGATGTTCAACCGCGTTTTCAGAAAAAGCGCTGCTGTCCTGGCCTTGCTGTTGGCTGTGAGCGGAGGCGCCCTTGCGAAAGAGAAAGTCATCCTTGATACCGACATGGTGGAGAGCTTTGACGACGGCATGGCGATGCTCATGCTGGCAAAGTCGGATGAGATCGAACTGCTCGGCGTCACCATCACATTCGGCAACACATGGGTGAGTGAAGGCATCGCCTATGCTTTGCGCCAGCTGGAAGCCGTCAAAATGGAGTGGAAGATCCCTGTGCTGAAGGGCATCGACCAGACGACGCGCGCGGGGCGTCAGATTGCTCTGCAGAATGAGATCAAAGCGTTCGGTTCCGGATTTGACGGATATTGGGGAGCCTTTTCGAAAACCGATCCCGGCGACTGGCGCAGCGTATATCAAAAAGCCTACGGCCGCGAGCCCAAATGCGCTCCCATGGATGGACACGCCGTCAACTTTATTATCGAGTCCGTGCGCCGCAACCCCGGCGAGGTGACGATCGTCGAGATCGGCGCGCCGTGCAACCTCGCTGCAGCGCTGCGTATGGCGCCCGATATTGCGCCTCTGGTCAAGCGCGTGATCTACATGGGAGGCACCTTCTTCGTCCCCGGCAACACGACACCGCGCGCTGAGTTCAACTGGTGGTGCGATCCCGAAGCTGCCCGCACCTGTGTGCGCGCTCCTTTCAAAGAGCAGATCATCATCCCGCTCGACGCCTGCAATCATATGCCCTACGACGCCCCCAAACTGGCAGAGCTGATCGGCCTGACGAAGAACGAGATCATCCACTCGATGCTCCAGGCCAAGTATGATTATGTCTACGGCTCCGGCAAGGCGCTTTTTGATCTGTTCATGTGGGATCTTATCGCCGCGGCGGTGTGCATCGACAATTCGCTCATCACCGAAAGCGTGACGGCGCACGTCGATGTCGACACTTCCTTCGGCCCCGGCTACGGTTCTCCCAGCGCCTTCATCACCGGCGTGCCTCCCGCGGGCACCCAGAAGGCAAAGATCGTCACCAACGTTGATACAGCCCGTATCTGGAAGATGATCGACAGCCTCTGCGCTTCACTGTAGGATTCCGGTACAAGAGCAAACGGCCTCGTGACGTGATTGCGAGGCCGTTTTTGCATGAATCGATTACGGAGGGTACTTCATGAGCAAGAATTCGTTTGCGGACCTTTATCCGTCCGCGTGGAAAGGCACAGCAGACCGCAGCGCAGTCATGGTGTTTGCGAACGACTACCGGGAATTTGTCAGCCGCTGCAAAACGGAACGGGAGACGGCTGCAGAGACGGTGCGCGCCGCCAGAGAAGCCGGTTTTCGCGACCTTGACGAGCTGTGCGCGGCTGGCGCAGCGCTGAAGGCCGGCGATAAGATTTATGTGATGCGTCAGAATAAAGCGGCCGCGTTCTTCGTCATTGGTGAGCGCCCGCTGGCGGACGGGCTGCGCCTGATCTGCTCCCATGCCGACGCTCCGCGCCTCGACCTGCGTCCCAATCCGCTGTACGAGAAAGACGGCATGGCGCTGATGAAGACGCATTATTACGGCGGCATCAAAAAATACCAGTGGACGGCCGTCCCTCTGGCACTCCACGGCGTTGCCGTGAAAAAAGGCGGCGAGCGTGTCAGCGTCGTCATCGGTGAGGACGCGAACGATCCTGTGCTCTACATCAGCGATCTCCCTGCGCACCTGGCGGCCGACCAGTATAAGAAGAAGCTGGCCGACGGCATTGCCGGCGAAGAGCTGAACCTGATCGTCGGCTCGATCCCGCTCGACGGGGATAAGACCGAGGGCGTGAAAGCGGCGATCCTGGGGCTGCTGAAAGAGAAATACGGCATCGACGAAAAGGACTTTGCCAGCGCAGAGTTCGAGATCGTGCCTGCCGGCGGCGCCCGCGACGCGGGGCTCGACGCTTCGCTGATCGCGAGCTACGCGCACGATGACCGCATCTGCGTCTATCCGGCGTTCCGCTCGCTGCTGGAGACGGAGCACCCCGCCTTCACCTCGGGCGTGCTGTTCGTCGACAAGGAAGAAGTCGGCAGTCAGGGAAATTCGGGCATGAACTCGCACCTGATGGAGAACATCGTCTCGCGGCTTGTCCGTCTGAGCGGCGGCGACCCGTTCGACCGCGACGCGGCGCTTGAAAACAGCGTGCTGCTTTCTGCCGACGTGTGCGTGGGGTACGATCCGAATTTCCCCTCAGCGTTCGAGCCGAACAACACCGCCCGGCTCGGCAGCGGCCACGTGCTGATGAAATACGCCGGCGCCCGCGGCAAAGCAGGCGCAAACGACGCCAGCGCCGAGCTGATGGCCTTTGTCCGCGACATCTTTGATGAAGCTGGCGTGAGCTGGCAGATCGGCGGCATGGGGCGCATCGACCTCGGCGGCGGCGGAACGATCGCTCCGTTTGCGGCCAGGTACGGGATGCAGGTGCTCGACTGCGGAGTGGCGCTGCTTTCGATGCACGCGCCCTGCGAGCTTGCCAGTAAGGCCGACATTTATGAGACGTACCGCGGCTATAAAGCGTTTTTGAACAGCGCGGCCGAGATGAAAAAATATCTTGGCTGATTGATCACAAAAAAACGAAGAGGACTTCGCATTGCGGAGCCCTCTTTATTTATTTTAGGCTGTAAATATGGTATGATAAGCGCGTGTCAGAAGAACAAATGCGGCCTTGGGCGGAAGGGGAGGCGCGACAGACCGTGAAAAAATGCTGTTTTCTGATCGCTGCGATCGTTGCGGCAGCTGTTGCGTTTACGGCGCCGGCTGCTGACAAAAGAGGGCAGTACGTTGGCATCGGTGCGGGGAGAACTGTGACCGTGCGCTGTCTCGACCACCTGGCGCCGTATCTTTTCACTGCGCCCGACGGCCGCCTTGATGGTGTGTACGTTGAACTGCTCGAAGCGATCGCGAGGGGCTCGCAGCTGCGGTTTCTCGTGGAGCGCCCCGGCGGGAGCGGAGATACGCCTCCCGATCTGGTCATCGGTTCGACATTCCCTGTCGAATCCGGACAGGACCTTTACGGCTATCTGCCGGTGCGCAACTTTGACCCCGACGATCCGCGCATGGCCCGTTCCGTGACGCGGATGCTCGACAGCGTCGTCGAGGATCAGCAGGATGCGCTGTGCTTTGCATTCCCGTTCCTCTGGGAGTCATCGTCGCTGTTCATTCCTCAGGGACAGCCTGACCGGCTGGAGGAACTGCGCGGCAAGCGCATCTGCGTCGTCCAGGACGCACCTGAGGAGCGCTTTCTGCGCAAGATGGGCTTTGACGAGGAGATCTTCCGCACGGCGAGCGTGTCGGAAGGGATGCGGACGCTCAGCCTGCGCATCTGCGACGCTTTCGTGTGCGAGACGTTCCAGGGCGCGTATGAGATGAGCAAAGTGCGCCGATACCGCTACACCATCCGGCAGCGCTCGCTGCCGCTCCAGTCGTATGACCGGGCCATCGTCGTGCTGCGGGGCAATATGGAACTTGCCGTCAAGATCGGACACGCACTGCGCGAGATCAAGCAGAGCGGACGCTACACGCAGATCCTCGACCACTGGCTGAACGACGCCGAAGAGTACGTCTTTTCGCCGCAGTTCATCATGCGGGCGGCCTGCGCTGCCGTGCTCCTGATCGTCATCATGATCGCCTGGAACCACGCGCTGGCCCGCAAGATCCGCGTCACGATCGGCGAACGGGAGCGCATCTTCGACTTTTTGCGCGAGGGCATCCTCGCCGTCGACGCTCACGGGCGCATCACGATGCTCAACAGCATGGCGCGCCAGCTTCTCGACCTTTCGAACGACGTCTTCGGCACCAATGCCGATGACCTGATCCCCGGACTCGACATCGCGGCGGTGATCCGCACCGGACAGCCCGTGTACGATGCCGAGCAGAACCTGCGCGGCGCCCTGCTGTCGTGCAGCAAGGCGCCCGTTGTCGTCGATCAGCGTGTCCTCGGCGCCGTCGTCACCCTCCGCGACCTCAGCGAGGTGCAGGCGATGGCGGAGGAGATGACGGGCGTGAAGATGTACGTCGAGTCGCTTCGCATCAACAATCACGAATTCATGAACACGCTTCAGGCAATTTCCGGACTCGTCCAGCTTGGCCAGTACGACCGGGCTGTGGAGTTCATCGCGGCTGAGACCGGTTCGTCACAGACGGCTCAGACGTTCATGACCGAGCGGATCAAGAACGCTGCCGTGTGCGGCATCGTCATGGGCAAGGCCGGACTGTGCCGCGAACAGCATATCAAATTCGAACTCGATCCTGAGAGCTTCTGCGCCGATCACAGTGCCGAGATCGCCGACCGGTCGCTCGTCATCATCGTTGGCAATCTGCTCCAGAATGCCATCGAGGCGATGATGGAAAAGGGCGTGACGCAGGGGGCCCTGATCACGCTGGCGATGTTCGACGAGTCGGGACGGATCTTCATCCTCGTGCGCGACAACGCCGGGACGATGAACGCCGAAACGGCGGAACACATTTTCGACAAGGGGTTCAGCACCAAAGGACGCCCTTCCGGCTACGGCCTTTACAGTGTCAGTTCCATCGTCGATTCGCTTGGAGGCGACATCGACGTCGATTTTGTGCCGGGCGAATTCACGGAGTTCACCGTGACGATCCCCATCCCGGCCAGAAAAGAAAAAGAGGAGGCTCCGTCTCATGCCAGAACCGATTGACGTGCTCATCGTGGAAGACGATCCGATGGTCGCCGCAGTGCACCGGCAGTTCATCGCCGAGATCCCCGGTTTCGTAGTCGCCGGTGTCGTTTCGAGCGGACGCGATGCGCTCGAGTTTCTGGAGAAGCATCAGGTGCGGCTGGTCATTCTCGATATCTTCCTCCCCGGGATGGACGGCGTCGCGACGCTGCAAAAGATCCGCGAGACGAACAGCACTGTCGGCGTGATCGTCGTGTCGGCCTCGCGCGACACGAACACGGTGAATGCCGTGCTCAAAGCCGGCGCGTTCGATTACATCATCAAGCCCTTTGTGTTCGAGCGTATCCAGACATCGCTGCGCGCTTTCGAGCAGCTTGAAACACGGCTGAACAAGGGAGCGGCCCAGATCGACCAGCAGGAGCTGGACCAGCTGCTCCAGAAGCAGCAGAACGAGCTGACGTCTGACGAGAACCTGCCTAAGGGGCTCAACCCGCAGATGCTCGAACAGGTGATCGCGCTCCTGGAGGCGTCTCCCGCGCCGATGTCGGCGATCGAGACAGCTCAGATGCTGAACGTCTCGCGCATCACCGCGCGGCGCTATCTTGAATTCCTTGTCTCTCAGCGAAAAGCGGCTCTTGAACTGGAATATCAGAAAGTCGGCCGCCCGACCAACCGCTACCATCTTGTGCGGTGACCTCATTTTCTTTTGTTGTGCTCTCCTGTAATAAGAATTGCCCGCTTCCGTTTGCTTTGGAGGCGGGCAATAATTTTATGCAATGTACCTGTATTTTTAGAATTAGAGATATAAATCAGTTCATTCTCGAAACTGATGTCAACTTTAGACGGCTAAGAAAAATTTTAAGAACAGAACCTTGAAAAATATCGAACGCGAATTTAAAATCCTGAGAACGCGCAAATTTCAGCGCGGCAATAAAAATTTTTCCGGCACGGAGCCGGAGAAGGAGGAAAAAGGAAATGAAGTCGAAGTTTCGCAGTTTTGTTGTCGCTCTTGCAATGGTGAGCCTGTCGATTACCGGCGCCGCGTATGCGCGCTCGCTTCGCCTGGCCCACGTCGTCAACGAGCAGGATTCGTTCCATGTCGCGGCTTTGAAGCTCAAAGAAGTCGTCGAAGCAGAAAGCAACGGTGAACTCAGCATTACCATTTTCCCGAACGCGAAGCTCGGCGATGAGCGCACGCTTCTGGAGAACATCCGCATGGGCGTGGTGGACCTGGCCATCGTTACCGGCGGTCCGATCATCAACTTCATGCCGGAATTCGGCGTCTTTGATCTGCCCTTCCTGTTCCGTGACGAGGAACACGCCTATAAGGTCCTTGACGGCAAGGTGGGACAGGATATGCTGGCCCGGATGGACAAAGCCGGCTGGGTGGGGCTTGCCTATGGTGAGCGCGGCTTCCGTGATCTGACGAACAGCAAGCGCGAGGTGGCCCGCCCTGATGACATGAAGGGCCTCAAGATCCGTCTGATGGAGAACCCCGTGTATGTTGAGACGTTCCGCGCTCTTGGCGCCAACGCCGTGCCGATGGCCTGGACGGAGACGCTGACGGCGCTTCAGCAGGGCACGATCGACGGACAGGAAAACCCGCTCAACGTCATCGTCGCGTTCAAGCTCTACGACAGCCAGAAGTTCCTCACGCTGACGCACCACACCTATTCGCCCAACGTCATCATGATGAGCAAGCGCTGCTGGAATTCGCTCAAGCCCGAGCAGCAGGCGCTTGTGAAGAAGGCTGCGCTGGCCGGTGCGCAGGCGAACCGCGATATCGACAATCAGAAGGCAGCCGAGTGGCTCGAGTTCCTCAAGGCTCAGGGCATGACCGTCACGCAGTCAGACGGCGAGGCCTTCCGCGAGGCGGTCAAGCCGATCTACGACAAGTATGCGGCTCAGTTCGGAGCTGACCTGGTCAAGGCGATCCAGGAGACCAAATAAGTTTGTCTCATGGCTGAAGAAAATATGAAACACTGCGGAGACAAGGGGCGGTATTCGCCTCTTGTCTCTTTCAGCAGGGGCGTCAATTCGCTGTGCGAAGTGGTCCTGTTCGTGCTGATGCTGGCGATGATCGCGACGACGACGGCGCAGGTGCTGTGCCGTATGTTTACGCAGGCATTGACATGGTCTGAGGAGCTGACGCGGTTCCTGCTGGTGACGGTGTCGCTGATAGGGGCGGCTGTTGCCTTCTATCGCGGCAGCCATATCGCCGTGACGTTTCTGGTGGAAAAACTGCCGGGCGTGCTGCGTACGGCGCTGTTTCTGGTGATGCAGGCGGCCGGCGTCGGCTTTTTCGCTATCCTGGCCCGGTACGGCTGGGTGCTGATGGAACAGGAAGCCTCGCAGATGACTCCGGCGCTCGGCTTGTCGATGAAGCTGCTTTACGGGCAGTTCCCTGTTTTTTCTGCGGTCGTCGTCCTGCACCTGCTTGCGGGGATCGAGCTCTTTCTGAGAGGAGGCCGGGATTAGCATGGGCCTTTTGCTTGGATTGTCGTTTTTGATCCTTGTTTTTCTGGGGATGCCGATCGGCCTGTCCATTGGCGTGTCGAGCCTGGTCTTTTTATTTGCGGCCGATCTGCCGTTTGAGATGCTGCCGCAGATGATGTTCACCGGCAGCAGTTCATTCGTGCTCGTAGCCGTGCCGTATTTTATCCTTGCCGGCGATATCCTTGCCAAGGGCGGTATCTCCGAGCGCATCGTCGCGTTCGCCGAGAGCTCGGTCGGACGTCTGCGCGGCGGTCTGTCGATCGTCTCGGTCATCGCCTCGATGTTCATCGCGGCTGTGTCCGGTTCCGGCGCGGCGACGACGGCGGCGGTCGGCTCGGCACTTCTGCCGCAGCTTGAGAAAAAAGGGTACGATATCGACTTCTCGGCTGCTCTGATCGCTGCCGCGGGCACGATCGGCGTGGTCATCCCGCCCAGCGTGCCGATGGTGCTGTTTGCCACGATCGCCGGCGAATCGGTCGCCAAGCTGTTCATGGCCGGCTTTGTGCCCGGCATCATCATGGGCGGCGCTCTGATCGTCATCGCACTGCGCGTAGCCCACAAACGCGGCTATCCTGCTGCTGATCCCGTGGACAAGACGGAAAAGCGCCGCCGCCTGGTCAGTGCCCTGTGGGGTCTGCTGACGCCGCTCATCATCCTCGGCGGCATCTTCTCAGGGCTCTTCACGCCGTCTGAGGCCGCGGCGATTGCCGTGGATTATTCGCTGATCGTGGCGTTTGTGATCTATCGTTCGCTGACGTGGAAAAAATTCTATCAGCTCGTCGTCGGCGCGGGCGTCACCTCGGCGCTGATCATGTTCATCATCGCCACGTCCACGCTGTTCGGCTGGGAGCTGGCGTTCTGCCAGGCGCCCGAGCAGGTCGCGGAAGTGATGCTGCGCGCGGCCGGCGGCCGTCCGGCGATGATCTACCTGATGATCATGGTGATCATCCTGATTGCCGGCATGTTTATGGAAACGTCGTCGGCTCTTATCGTGCTGACGCCGATCTTCATTCCCACGATCATGAACATCGGCGGCAACATGGTCCACTTTGGCCTGCTCGTGACCATCGGTCTGGCTATCGGCATGGCGACGCCGCCCGTGGCGATCGACCTCTACGTCGCCAGCGCCATCACCGGTCTGCCCATGGAACGGCTGACGAAGCCGATCATCCCGATGGTCCTCGTGCTTGCGGCGGTGCTCCTTGTGCTCACGTACGTGCCGTCGCTGACGACCTTCCTGCCCGCGCTTATGGGCATGAAATAATCATAAGGAGATGTTACGATGAACAGCGATCATATCAAGAAAGGCTATCAGCGCGCCCCGCACCGCGCCATGCTCAAGGCATCCGGCTACACGGACTGGGAGATGGAACGCCCGTTCGTGGCCGTTGTCAACGCCTATAACTCGATCATCCCCGGACATGTGCATCTCAAGCGCATCACTGAGGCGGTCAAAGCCGGGATCTATGCGTTTGGCGGCGTGCCGTTCGAATTCCCGGTCATCGGCGTCTGCGACGGTATCGCCATGAATCACGAGGGCATGCACTTTTCGCTGCCCAGCCGCGAGATCATCCGCGACAGCGTCGAAGCGATGATCAAGGGGCACGCGCTCGACGCCGTCGTCATGATTCCCAACTGCGACAAGATCGTGCCAGGCATGGCGATGGCGCTGGCCGACCTCAACATCCCAGGCCTGATCGTCAGCGGTGGCCCGATGCTGGCCGGCCGCACTCACGGCAAGACCAGCGACATCAACACTATCTTCGAAGCCTGCGGCGCCTACGCGGCTGGCAAGATCGACGATGAAGAGCTGCGCTATGTGGAAGACACCTCGTGTCCCACCTGCGGCAGCTGCTCCGGCATGTTCACCGCCAACACGATGAACTGCATGATGGAGGCTCTGGGCATTGCTCTGCCCGGCAACGGCACCATCCCTGCCGTGTATTCTGCCCGCGACCGACTTGCCAAAAACGCCGGCCGTCAGGTGATGTGGATGATTGAGCACAACGTGCGGCCGCGCGACATCCTTACCGAAAAGGCTTTTGAGAACGCTGTTGCCGTTGACATGGCTCTGGGCGGATCGACCAACACCACGCTGCACCTGCCAGCTATCGCCCGCTGCGCCGGCGTGAAGCTGACGCTTGAAAAAATGGACGAGATCAGCCGCAACACGCCCCACCTGTGCAGCATGAGCCCCGGCGGACTGTACCACTGCGAGGACCTCGGCGAAGCGGGCGGCATCCCCGCCGTGATGAAGGAACTGCTCGATGCAGGCAAGCTGCACGGCGACTGCATCACCTGCACTGGCGAGACCGTCGCTGAAAAGCTGAAGAATGCCCGCGTGACCAATGCCGAAGTGATTCGTCCGCTTGAGGATCCCGTCGATCCCGAGGGCGGCATCGCCGTGCTCAAGGGCAACCTTGCACCGCTGGGCTCTGTCGTCAAGCAGACAGCCGTTCTGCCTGAGATGATGAAGCACACTGGCCCTGCGCGCGTGTTCAACAGCGAAGACGAAGCCAGCAAAGCCATTTACGGCCGCCAGATCAAGGACGGCGACGTCATCGTCATCCGTTACGAGGGCCCCAAGGGCGGTCCCGGCATGAGAGAGATGCTTTCGCCCACTTCGGCCGTCGTCGGCATGGGGCAGGGCAGCACCGTCGCCCTTATCACCGATGGCCGTTTCTCGGGCGCGAGCCGCGGCGCTTCGATCGGCCACATCTCGCCCGAAGCCGCTTCCGGAGGCCCCATTGCGCTGGTGGAGGAGGACGACCTGATCGAGATCGATATCCCAGCGCGCAAACTGGAACTGAAAGTCAGTGACGAAGAGCTGGCCCGCCGTCGTGCGGCCTGGAAGTGTCCCGAGCTGAAGTGCGACTCGCCGTTTTTGCAGCACTACCGCGCATTCGTCACCAGCGGCGTGGAAGGCGCGATGCTGAAGCGCGACGACGACGAGTAACGCTGCCTTTTGCCTGACTGATAAAGTCAAAAAGGCGGTCCATCGTGAACGTGATATGCTCTCCTAAAAGTAGACACACGAAAAAAACAAATTCGTGAGTTGCTTTTAGGAGGGCATCTTTTTGTCTACAAAACGCAGTTACAGTCCGGAAGAAAAGCAAAGTGCCGTGGAGACGTTCCTTCAAAGCAAAATGAGTCAGCAAGAACTGGCTGAACGTTACGGAACAGGCAAAGCCACCATTCGGAACTGGCTTCGTCTGTATCAGACTTTTGGCATGGAGGGATTGTCCCAGCAAAAACAAACGACAAGATACAGCGTGGAATTGAAACTCTCAGCCGTAAAAGCCTATCTCTCCGGGCAAGGAAGCCTGCGAGAACTTTGTCATCGGTACGGCATCCGTTCAGATCGACAGTTGCGCAATTGGATCAGGAAGTATAATAGGCATCAGGAAAGTTCTACAGCTACGCCGTGCAGTCAGCATCGGCAGAAAGGAAAACTCCTGATGTCCAGAGGCAGAAAAACGACATTTGAAGAACGCGTCGCTATTGTCAGCTATTGCATTGAGCATGAGCGTGACTATATCGGTACTGTCAAAGAGTATGGCGTCAGCTATGAACAGATCTATTCCTGGGTACGCAAGTACACGCGCGGCGGCGCCGATGCGCTTATCGACCGACGCGGCAAGAGAAAACCGCAGCCGGCATGGGAAGAACTGACAGAGACAGAACGGCTTCAGGCAGAGAACAGACTGCTGAAAGCGGAGAATGAAGAACTGAAACTTGCCAACCGCTTGTTAAAAAAAGAGAGAGAAATGGAAGGGAGCTGGTAGGAGAAGACAAAAAGACACGACAGAATCATCTGTATCACGCTATCCAGGAAGGAATGAAAGAGAATTACAGCGTACAATTCCTTTGCAAAGTCTTTCACCTGAATCGTTCCAGCTATTACAAATGGCTGCACAGCAAGGAAGGTATCAGACGACAGGAGAACGAACACATCCTTTCCCAGATGCGCCGTATTTATACAGAGCACAATCAGACCTACGGCTACCGCCGGCTTGCCGACGAGTACAACAGCGAGCATGGGACCCATTACAGCTATAGACGCTTCTATCGCCTGGCACATGAAAACCGGCTCTTTTCAGTCATCCGTCGTAAACGCCCGCAGTGGAAAGTAAGTACACCCGAGATCACAGCGGAAAACATCCTGAACAGAGAATTCCGTGCCAATAGCTCAGCCAACAGCGTATGGCTGACAGATGTCACAGAAATGAAGTACTTCAGCAGCCACAAGAACGATACAGAAAAACTGTATCTGAGTGCGATCTTCGACCTCAAGGCACGAGACGTCATCGCGTACACCGTAAGCGAGCGCAATGACAACGCCCTCGTCCTGACAAATTTTGAACAGGCGAGAAACAAGTACCCCGATGCCAAACCGCTGTTCCACAGCGACAGAGGATACCAGTACACGAGCAAAGCATTCAGGAGAAAACTGGACGAAGCCGGAATGACACAGAGCATGTCGCGAGTTGGACGCTGCATTGACAACGGACCGATGGAAGGCTTCTGGGGAATCCTCAAAAGTGAGATGTATTACCTCAGGAAGTTTCAGAGCAAAGAGCAGCTGATACAGGCGATCGATGACTTCATAGATTATTACAACACGCGTCGCCGTCAGCATAATCTTGACTGCCTGCCTCCGGCAGAGTACAGGAAAGTTCTTCAACGGAAAGAATCGCAGGAAGCTTTCGAGAAACAAAAATGCTGATCCTATTTTCAGGATCAGCATACATTGGGTTCTCTCTTTTGTTTTTTTCTGCTGTCTACTTGACAGGAGCAGTTCAACGAACGCGATGGGCCGCCTTTTTTGCGACGTGTTATATTCGCGGCCGGTACTTATAAATACCCCCGTGAGCTGGCGGCGCGCCCTGGGTATAATACGGTTAAAAACGGTTACAGGGCTGTGGATACGTGGAACAGCGAAGTGTGAACGTTTATTCTGAAAATAGGCAATCCCAAGCGTCAAGCACCTAATGCCGGAGTGGATTCGTGATGTTTGGTCATGAATGTGAATATCCCCGTGTAGTGCCGTCGTTTTCGGGCGTTTTGGCTCCCGATATTTTGCGGCTTGCGCCATGAGCTGCTCCTGACGTATAATAAAGTAATTGCGGCGCAGGTATTATCGCGCCGCTCGGTTATCAATGCACACGAGAATCAAAAAATCACGTTCGGAGGTTTTTTCATGCTAAAGGCAATTTCTGTTGCGGAGAACATCTGGTGGGTGGGCGTCAACGACCGCAAGACGCATCTTTTTGAGAATCTGTGGTCGCTGCCCTATGGCGTGTCGTACAACTCGTATCTGATCGACGACGAGAAGGTCGCGCTGATCGACGGCGTCAAGGCTGAGTTCTTCGGCGAGTACCTTGAGCGCATCCAGAGCATCCTGAACGGGCGCCCTGTCGACTATCTCATCGTCAACCACGTCGAGCCCGACCATTCCAGCGCCATCCGCATGCTCCGCCAGGTGTACCCCAACATCACGATCGTGAGCAACAAGCAGGCGCTCAACTTCGTCAAGCAGTTCTACGGCGAGAGCGCGAGCACGAAGGAAGTGAAAGACGGCGAGACGCTCGACCTGGGGGCGCACAAGCTGACGTTTGCGGCCATCCCGATGGTGCACTGGCCTGAGACGATGGTCTCGTTCGAGAGCACGACGGGCATCGTCTTCTCGTGCGACGCGTTCGGCAGCTACGGCGCGCTGAACGGCGGCATTTTCGACGACGAGATGGACATGCATGTTTTCACGGCCGAGACGCGCCGTTACTACGCGACGATCGTCGGCCGCTTCAGCACGAACGTTCAGGCGGCGCTCAAAAAAGCGTCGGCCCTGCCGATCAAGATGATCTGCCCCTCGCACGGTCCCATCCATCGCGGCGAAGGCGTGGCGAAAGTGGTCGCTCTGTACGACAGCCTGAGCAGGCAGGAGACGACGAAGAGCGCGACGATCGTCTACGGCAGCATGTACGGCAATACGGCTCACATGGCCGAGTGCATTGCCGACGGCCTGCGCGCAAACGGCGTGGAGGACATCAAGGTGTACGACGCCAGCACGGCCGACCTGAGCTGGATCATCCGTGACGTGTGGCGCAGCAAGGGGATCGCTCTGCTGAGCTGCTGCTACAACATGGGCATGTTCCCGGCGATGTTCCCTGTAGTGGAGAAGATCGACAACTGCAAAGTCTCCGGCCGCGTTCTGGCGATCGCCGGCTGCTACACCTGGAGCAAGGGCGCGGAGATCAAGCCGCTTCAGGAGCTTGCTGCCAAGCCCGGCTGGGATCTGATCGACAGCGTCGTCGAGGTGAAAAGCTGTGCCACCGAGGCCGACGAGGCTGCGCTGCGCGAAGTCGGTGCGCAGATGGCGAAAAAGATCCTCGCTTAAAGTTCTGTATCAGCGTAACTAAAAATAACAGGGACTGCGGTAAAAATATTTTGCCGTGGTCCCTGTTTTCATTAATTTTGTGGAATTTTGACGCGAAAACGAGTATGATTAAGCCGATTACTGATATTCCTGCCCGTTGAGGCATGATGCAAGGAGTTGAAAAACAATGGCGTCTGACGATTTCCCCATAGCGCAGTCGATCACGGAGGAGGTTGTGCGCTATCTGCGCCGGCAGCTTTTGGTGCGCAAGCGCTTCCGCCCCGGTGAGTTCATCCGCGAGAACGAAGTGGCTGCGGAACTGAACGTGAGCCGTTCGCCGGTGCGTGAGGCACTGAAGACACTCGAATCCTACGGCATCGTCAAAACTCTGCCGCGCCGCGGCGCGCTGGTGCTGCAATACAGCGACGCCGATGTGTGGGAGATCTACAACGTGCGCGTGCTGCTCGACATGCAGGTGTACGAGCAGATCGTGAACAATCATCTGATGACCGATGAGCACTGTGAATATTTGAACCGCTGCATCGACCGGTACGGTGAGATCAGGTCCGTTTTCGAAAAAAGCCTTGAAGAAGGACAGCTGGAGTTCTTTGATCTGGAGTGCCGGTTTCACTTTTACATCCACAAGATCTCCGGCCTGAAATGGACGTCGGAGCTGCTGAAAAAGACGTATTCGCGCCTGTTCCAGTACATGATCCACAACGTGGGGCCCGAGGACCTCGACAGCATCCTCACGTTCCACCGCAACATCGTTGAGAACCTGAAAAGCGGCAACCTTGCTGCGCTTCAGGAAGAACGCATCGAAAGCTATATGGTGGGCAAGGCGTACCGCCCGGACGAATAGGGCCGCAAACGATCCTCGTGGGCGGGGATCGTTTTTTTCATCGCAAGGAAAATACCTGTGGCGCGGAACGGGCTTTTCATGTTTGACAAAGGCAGTCGGCTCAAGTATTGTAAGTGAAAGACGTGTGTTTGTATCGGGGGCGAAACTGTGGAACGGCGGACGATCGACTTTACGCAGGGGAACATTCTCAAAAAACTGACGCTGTTCGCCATTCCTATCGTTCTGGCGGAACTGCTTCAGAATTTGTACAACACGGCCGACGCGCTAGTGGTCGGCAATTTTGTCGGCGCCAAAGCGCTGGCGGCTGTGAGCGTGTGCACGGCCATCTCGCAGATGGTAGTGGGTTTTTTCAACGGCATGTCGATCGGCGCTTCGGTGGTCGTCTCGCGCTACTTTGGCGCGGGGGAGGAAGAACGCATGTCTGCCTCGATGCGGACGGGGTTCGCTTCTGCGGTGCTGCTCGGCACAGTGCTTTCGGTTGCCGGCATCTTCGCCACGCCGGCGCTGATCCGCATGATCTCGGTGCCGCCGGAAGTGTATGGCGACGCGGTGATCTACCTTCGCATCTACCTGGCCGGCATCCTCTTCACGGTGATCTACAACGTCGCTGCCGGGCTGCTGCGCGCGGTGGGGGATTCGCGCGGGCCGTTCAAGATCCTCGCGGCGGTGTGCGCGCTCAACGTGGCGCTCGACGTGGTGTTCGTCGTCTGGCTGAAGCTGGGCGTGGCCGGCGTCAGCATTGCGACGGTGATCTCGCAGTTCATCTCGGTGCTGGCGGTGTATGCGCGTCTGCGGCGCGTGGACTCTCATTTCAGGCTCACGTTCTCGGAGCTGAGGCGCGAGCGCGGCGTGATCGCCGATATGATCGGCATCGGTATGCCGGCCGGCGTGCAGAACTCGCTGATCCTCTTTTCCAATCTGTTCGTGTGGAAATACATCAGCAGCTTCGACGCCGTGTCGATGGCGGGCATGGGCGCAGCCGGCAAGATCGACCGCTTTGTGGCGCTGCCGACAAAGGCTTTTGGCCTGGCGCTGACGACCTATGTGGGGCAGAACGTCGGCGCTCGCAAGGCCGAACGTATCCGCGGCGGCGTGCGCTGCTGCTCGGCGCTGGCGCTGTGCTACAGCGCCACGCTGGGAACGATCCTGTTCTTCTCGGCAGAAAAGATGGTTCGTCTGTTCAGCTCAGATATCCGTGTCATCGCCGTCGGCGTGGCGATGATGCGCACGCTGCTGCCGTTCTACGCCGTAATGGCTCTGCGCGAGGTTGCCCTGGGCGTCACGCGCGGATACGGCGATACGAAGGTCCCGATGTTCCTCTCGCTGCTCGGCATGGTTGTCGTGCGTCAGGTCTATCTGGCGATCGCGCTCTCTATACAGCACCGAATCACGCTCGTGTTCTGGGGCTATCCGATCGCCTGGGGCGCGACGACGGCGATGACGGTCGGCTATTATCTGCTTCGCCGCCGGAGCTACGAAGCAAAACTGGCCGCGGCGCCCGAAATCGAACCATAAAAACGATCCCGGTCTCTCAGTGGAGGCCGGGATCGTTTTTATGGTCTAGGGACTGGTGGCAGAACGAACGCGCAGCAGGAAAGCTGCACGCCGTATTCGCTCGTAAGCGCGGCACATTCGTTCCTGAGGAGCGGCACAGCGGCTTGGCGAGCCTGATCTGTGAAGCGGAAGCTGGGACCGGAGATGCCGATGCAGGCTGCCAGCCGGCCGCGCGAATCAAACAGCGGGGCGGCGATAGAGGCGATGCCCTCTTCGCGCTCGGCGTCGCTGACAGCGTATCCCTGAGCGCGCGCTTTTTCCGCTTCGGCGAGAAAATCGTCCCATACGGCCCGACGCTGCGGCGGGGCTTCCTGGCGAATACGCTCGAGCTCGTCAGACGTCAGGAACGGAAGGAACACTTTGGAGGTCGCACCGGCCCAGAGCGGATACGGATAGCCCGGATGCGACGAGCGGCGCAGCTCGTGCGTGCTGACGGCCTGTTCGACGCAGACGCGGTGGATGTCGTGCTTGCAGTAGAGGCTGACAGTCTCGCCGGTGGCGTCGCGCAGGCGGCGCATGGCGGGGAGGATGGCGTTGCGGATGGCGTCGTGCGCGTCAAACAGACGGCCGAGGCGGTACGTCTTCCAGCTGGGCTGATAGAGCCGGTCCTCGCCGCGCTCCAAAAAGCCTTCTTCGCAGAGCACGGACAGCACGCGTAGCGTGGTCGGCATCGAAAATCCCGTCCGCTCCGCCGTCTGGGAGAGAGAAAGCCGCGGCGTTTCTTCTGTGAAACAGTCGAGCACCGACAGGCACTTGCGGATGGATGAAGCGCCCGTGACCGTTTTATTCATCGCTTTTCTCTCCTTTCTGACCGTGAGTGATCTTTTTGATGGCAAAATTGTATCATGAAATTCCATAATGTGAAAGTCTAGTACATAATATGAAATCATTTGTTCACGAAGTTTGAGCGCCGTGTTTTTTTAAGTGAAGTAAAAGTCATGACGAATAAAAATTACTTGACAACGGATGAAGAGAACGTCATAATATTCATGCCGGTTATCACAGGATAGAATGTTATTCCACGGGATGAAAGTTTTTCCGCGGTTTCCTGGGGAACCGGCGGCGCATGAAATTTGCATCACATATCTTATGGGGAGGTTTTTTTCATGATTCGCAAGACTATGAAGAGCGTTTTTGCGGCGGCTGTTGTTTTTGCCCTGGCGAGCTCGGCCTTCGCGGCTGACTTTGCCCGCATCGGCACCAGCAGCGTGGGCGGCGGCTTCTACCTGATCGGCAACACGATCGCGCAGGTTGGCAACGCGGCCAAGAACGGCGTCAACTACACGGCTGTCACCGGCGGCTCGACCAAGAACCTGAACGCGCTCGCCAAGGGCGACATCGAGTTCGGCATGTGCCAGTCGGCCACCATCAACGAGGGTGTCACGGGCACCGGCGCTTTCAAGAAGCCCCTTACCAGCCTTCGTTTCGTCGCGGCTATCTATCAGATGCCCTGCCACGTTCTCGTCAAGGGCGACGATATGAAGACCATCGAGGACTTCCGCGGCAAGCCGATCGACTTCGGTGCCATCGGCCAGGGCATTGAGACCTACTGCCGCATCATCCTCAACACCTACGGCATCTATGACAAGGACATCAAGATCAACCGCTACGGCAAGACCGAGAGCGCTGAAGCCATCAAGACCGGCGAGGTCAAGGGCAACTTCTGGACCACCACCGCTCCCAATGCTCAGGTCAGCGACATGATCACCGGCGGCGTCCGCCTGCTCTCCATCGATGAGGACAAGCGTCAGCAGATCGTCAAGGAGCATCCTTACTTTGCTCTGGCGACCATCCCCGGCGGCACCTATGAGGGCCATCCCAACGATCTGAAGACGATCGCGGCCATCGGCGTGCTTTGCTCGGACGAGAAGGTCAGCGACGAAGTCGTCTACAAGACGGTCAAGGCCATGTTTGAGAACGTGAACGCTCTGAAGGAGCGTCTTCCCAACTACTTCAAGGACTTCGGCCCCGAGCACGCTCTGGACGGCTGCAGCATGCCCATCCACCCCGGCGCGGAGAAGTACTACAAAGAGATCGGCCTGATCAAGTAAAGACGATCTTGGTTCATTCCTGAGGGAGAGTCTTTGGCTCTCCCTCTTTTTGTCAATCTTCATATTCCTGACATTCGTTTCAAGGAGGAATCTTTCTAATGGCAGATCATATCTCTGCTCAGAGCGTTGCCGATGCGAACGTCGAGGCGCAGAAGCTCCAGAAAAAGCCCGGCAAGCGCCGCGTGCTGACCGGCCCGATGGGCATGGTCATCACCGTCCTGGCGATCGCGCTAGCGGTGTTCCAGCTCTACACGGCGTTCTTCGGCGTGCTGCCGACGATGCAGCAGCGCAGTTTCCACGTCGCGTTCATCCTTCCCATGATTTTCCTGCTTTATCCTGCGTTCAAGAGTTCGCCGCGCGACCATGTCGCCTGGTACGACGTGATCTTCGCGCTGGCCGCAGCCGGATGCGCTCTGTACGTGTTCTTCATGTACGAGGACCTGGCCAACCGTGCCGGCGAGGTGTATGACTACGAGCTCTACCTCGGCGCTGTGTTCACGGTGCTGGTCTTCATTGCCGGACGCCGCGTGCTGGGCTTTGCCCTTCCGGCGTTCTGCTTCCTGTTCCTGCTGTTTGGCTATTTCGGACGTTCGATGCCCGGACCGATCCAGCACTTTGGTCTTTCGGTGCCGCGCATCATCGAGGAGCTCTACCTGACCACTGACGGTCTGTTCGGCATGGTCACGGGCGTTTCGGCGACGTACATCTACCTGTTCGTGCTGTTCGGCGCGTTCCTCACCTCGACGAAGACGTCGGACTTCTTCAACGACTTCTCGATGGCTCTGACGGGACACCTCAAGGGCGGCCCCGCGAAGATCTCCGTTCTTTCCAGCGCTCTGATGGGCACGATCTCCGGCAGCACGTCGGCCAACGTGGCGACGACGGGCGCCTTCACGATCCCGCTGATGAAGAGCATCGGCTACGAGCCGCACTTTGCCGGCGCGGTCGAAGCGGCGGCCTCCACGGGCGGCCAGATCATGCCTCCCGTCATGGGCGCGGCGGCGTTCATCATTGCCGATACGCTGAACATTCCTTATGTGCAGGTGCTTATCTGCGCGATCGTTCCCGCTCTGCTGTACTTCTGGGGTATCTGGTCTTCGCTGTCGCTCGAGGCGTCGCGTCTCGGCCTGCGCGGCCTTGATAAGAGCACGCTGCCCAACGTCTGGAAGGTGCTCGTCTCCAGCGGCTACAAGGCCATCCCTCTGGGCGTCATCATCTACTATCTTGTCCGCGGCTACAACGCGCTCTATGCCGGATGCTGGGGCATCGCCTGCTGCGTGGTGCTCAGCTTTATCAAGAAGGAAGACCGGCTTGACATCAAGACGTTCCTGAACACGCTCAAGGACGGTTCGCTGGGCGCTCTGTCAGTCGCAATGGCCTGCATCATCGTCGGCAACGTCATCGGCATGATGGGCGCGACGGGCGTCGCGCTGCGCATCGGCGACGCGGTGCTGTCGATGACGCAGGGACATCTGGTCCTGACGATGGTCGTTACGCTGGTCATCGCCACGCTGCTGGGCATGGGCATGCCGACGACGGCCAGCTACGTCATGGCCAGCGCCGTGGCTGCGCCCGCCCTTACGCTGCTGGGCGTGAAGCCTCTTGACGCTCACATGTTCGTGTTCTTCTACGCCGTGCTTTCGTCGGTGACGCCGCCCGTCTGCGTGGGCGCGTACACCGCTGCCGGCCTTGCCGGCGCCGATCCCAACAAGACGGCGTTTACGGGCGTCAAGCTGGCGCTGCCCGGCTTTATCGTTCCGTTCATCTTCGTGCTGGCACCGGAGATCCTGCTCACGAACGTGACCAACTGGCTCGTCACGATCCAGGCGCTCATCTCGGCCGTTGTCGGCGTGTTCCTGCTGTCCGTCGGGACCGAGAACTACTTCATGGCTCCGCTGCACTGGTATGAGCGCATCCTTGCCATCGGCGGCGCGATCGCGCTGCTGTATCCCGGCACGCTCTCCGATGTCGGCGGCATGGCTGTGCTGGTGCTGCTCTGGGTGCTGACGAAGGCCCGCGCGAAGAAAGCCTAGCTTTGACATTTTTCTCGTGATATACAAACAGCCCGGTGTGCCTGTGCACACCGGGCTGTTTTGCATTTGTGCATCTGGACGGAAAAAGAACACAGCCGGAAGAGGGGAGTTTTCCGTCTCTTCCGGCTGTTTTTCTGTCGTTCGTTATTTGCGGTCGTGAGTTTCGTCTTCGTCGGTGATGAAGTGTTCCATCTTTTCGCGGGCCTTGCCGACAAATCCTTTGGCTTTGGCCTGGAAGTTTCCGGCGATGTCCTTCAGCTTTTCAGCATGAGCGTGTTCGTGTTCTCCGGCTGCGGGCTCATGCTCGCTGCGGAGCTGTTCGAGCTTGCTCCGCGCGCCTTCGGCAAGCGTGTGGGCTTTTTCGGCGGCGGCGTTTTTAGCGCTCTCGAAGCGTTCCTTCGTCTTTTCAGTCAGGCCTCTGAGCTTTTCGCCAAGAGCGGAGGGCGTGTGCTCACTCGGTTCTGCGCTGGCGGCACGGCGTTCGGCGAGCTTTTCGCCGGCTTTTTCCTTGAGCTCGGAGAACTTTGTCCCGGCGTTCTGGGCGCCTTTTTTCATGCCTTCGGCGGCATTGCGGGTGGCTTCGCCGATCTTTGAGCCGGCGCGTTTGGTCCCCTCAGCCAGACTGTGGAGGGTGCCTGATGCCGACTCTTTGATCCTGGCGCCGGCGTTCTGGAATACTCCGGAATCCCTCAGATCGCGGAGCTTATCTCCGGCGACTGATCCTGCGGCTTTGATGCCGCGTCCGGTCGCGCGGGCGGCGTCGCCAGCAAGTTCGCCGGCTTTTCCTGTGACTTTGCCCACGGCTTCGAATACGGGGGCCGACTGAGGAACTTTTTTCACGATCGCTTCGCGGATCGCGTGCGCTCCCTGAGCGACGCCGCGGAAGGCCTCGCCGAATCCGCCGCCGAACGTCTGCGCGACGGCTCTGCCGGCTTCACGGTTCTCTTTGGAGAGAACTTTCGCCACGCCGGATTTGATCGATTCTCCGGCGCGGTGGGCGGCCTTCGCGATCTTTTTCTCTGAAGGGCGGGGCGGTTCGGGGAGCTCTTCTTCATGTTCCTCGGCGAAGATGGGGCGGCGGGGTTCTTTTTTCTTTACCATGCCCTGCGTGCCTGATGACTTGAAAGCGTCGCCGGCAGCGCTGAACAGAAAACTGGCGACCGATGCGGCCGAGCTCAAAAATGATTTTTTTGCGGCCACGTCGACGGGGACGGGCTCGCCTTCGGGCGTCGGCTCGACACGGCCGGTCAGCTTCGCCGCTGCGCGCTTGACGCCGCCGGTGATCGCTTCCATCTCTTCCTTGAAATCTTCCGGCGCCAGGGCTTTCAGCCCTCTGGGCGCGTTCTCCTCCTGTGCGCGATGCTGGTCGCGCAGTTCGTTCATTGAGTCAGACATTCTGAGTTCCTCCTGATGCTTTTAAATTCTTCGTCCGTGCCAAACGGCGCGGAGCGTTTCTCCTGTCTCGTAAGCGTGTACCGAGGCCACCCTATATTTAAACTTGAAAAGCGCGAAAAATCAACTGGGAAACGTGATGAAAAGAAGTTTTTTCGCGACGAATTTTGTGCTAAGATGATTATATCTTCTTTGAGACGGGGTGTTGGATTTGAAAAAGGCTCTTCTGCGCTGCAAAACGTGCGGCGCTGAGTATGATGCGGGAACCGCGCGCTTCCGCTGCGACTGCGGCGAGCCGCTGGACCTTGTCTGGGACGGCGCGGCGATCGATACAAACGAGCGCTGCCAGGCCAGACGCTACGCGGCGTTTTTCCCTTTTGACGCATCTGAATGGACGTCGCTCGGCGAGGGCGGCACGCCGTGCGTGAGCATCACGCGCTTTGCCGATGAACTGGGACTGAAAGAGGTCGCGTTCAAGAACGAGAGCGCCAATCCTACCTGGTCGTTCAAAGACCGCGGTACTGCTGCCTGTATCGCTCACGCCCGCGCGCTTGGGTACACAAAAGTAGGCACTGTTTCCTCCGGCAACATGGCGGCTTCGGTCGCGGCCTACGCGGCTGCGGCCGGCATGGAGGCGTTCATCCTGGTCAAGGGGAACGTCGCTGACGAAAAGCTGGCGCCGATCGCTATCTACGGCGCGCATCTGCTGCGTGTGGCCGGTCCGTATGACGAGCTGTACAAAGAGAGCCTTCGGCTCGGCGCTGAGCGCGGCATCTATTACGCCAACTCTGATGTTCCGTTCCGCGCGGCCGGCTCGCGGACCATCGCTTTCGAGATCGCAGAGGACCGCGGCTTTGACGTGCCCGACTGGGTGATCGTGCCCACAAGCGCGGGCGGCAACATCCGCGGCATCATCAACGGCTTTGAAGACCTGCTTCGCGCCGGGCTGACGAAGCGGATGCCCCGTTTCATGTGCGCGCAGGCGCGCAACAATTCGCCGATCGTGACGGCGTTTGCCAGCGGCTGGACGCAGATCCGCCGCGCGCCTGATGCGGAAACGATCGCGCACGCTATCGACAACCCGTTCCCGCCCAGCGGCAACCGCACGGTCGCCGAGCTGCGCCGGCTGAACGGGGCTGCTGTCTCCGTGCCTGAGGAGGACATCATCCGCGCGCAGGCCGACATGGCCCGCGCCGGTCTGTTCGCTCAGCCGGCGTCGTGCGTGCCGCTTGGCGCGCTGCGCCTCGCCCGTGCATCGGGGATCGTGCAAGAAGGGGAGAGCGCTGTGCTCGTGACTACAGGCGGCGGTCTCAAATATACGACGGCGTTCGCCGCGCACAAACTGGAGTGGCGCGACTGCGCGATCGCCGATCTGCCGGATATTCTTAAATAATTCTCAGATTTTGCAATGAAATGACAGGGACGGGATGCGTTTCTTTCTGGGCGCATTCCCGTCCTTTTTTGTGCGGCTTGCTGTATAATACTCACGCGCGATAAAAATGCTCATCGCGCGGCCGCGCCCCTAAAGGACGAGCTTCGCGTCGCAAAGTCGGGCGCGGCAGTCGGCGCCTTTACAGGCGCCACGCCGTCTCATGTGTTTTTCGACGCGCCTTCGGCGCTATAAAACGGCTAAAAAGGCGTTAGCCGTTTTAACGAAAAACAGTATAATACGCACGTCGTTTTGTTACGACGGGAACTGATCATAAATGAGGAATGCAGATGGAACGAACGAAAAATCCTTTCCGCCTGATGCTGTACAGCACGCTGGCGTGGGGGGGCGCAGCTCACGGAGTGATGCTGCTGAACAAATTTTCCTTTCACGATGACGCGCACATGATGTTCCACGTCGGCGCGACGGTCTCGTCAGGACGGTGGATGCTTGAACTGCTGGGATATGCCGGACAGTTTTTGTTCGGCGGGGCGCTTTACAGCCTGCCGCTGTTCAACGGTCTGGTCTCGCTTTTGCTGATCACCCTTGCCGGCGCTTTTCTGGCAAAGATCTTCCGCATCGAGCGCACGCTCAGCTGCGTGGCGCTGGCGGGGATCCTGACGACGTTTCCCGCGGTGGCGGCGCTGTTCGGCTATATGTATACAGCGCCGTACTATCTGTTTGGGCTTGACCTTACGCTGCTGGGAGTCTGGCTGATATGCAGTGCGAGGCGGGAACAGCCGGCGCGATTTTTGCTCGGCTGCGTCTTTGCCGCCTGCGGAACGGGCGTGTATCAGGCCTACTTGTGCGTGGCGCTGACGATCATGCTGCTGTATATGATGATGAGCCTGCGCTATGATCCCGCTGACCGGCGCTTTCATTTTTTCTACAAAGGGCTGTCGCTGGCTGGCGCGTGTCTGCTGATCCTCGTGCTCTATCTGGCGGCGACACGCCTTGCGCTGCATCTGGCGGGGACGGAACTGACCGATTACGAGAGCATCAGCTCTTTTGGCTTCTCGGGATGGGAGCGGTATCTTGATCGCGTCAGACGCGCCTACGCCGAGTTCTTTTGGCCCCCGGCCGGAAAGATGCGCGATATGTATCCGACGGCGGCGCTGTACTGGCTGTACGAGGCCGTGCTCTCGCTGGGCATCCTGCTGGCGCTCGACCGTGCCTGGCAGCTGTTTCGGGCAAAAAAACACCGTGGGATCGAGTTCCTGTTCCTGCTGGCGCTGTTCCCGCTCTGCGTCAATTTCGTGCATGTGATGGTCGACGTGCAGCTTGTGCATTCGCTGATGGTATACAGCAAGGCGCTGGCGTTCATGGCGTTCATCTGTCTGCTGGAAGGCGCAGCGCTCGACCGCCGTCATTATCCCCGCTGGCTCTGCTGGGGCGGCGTGTCGCTGATGCTGGTCATCTCGGCTCTTTACTGTCATTACGACAACGTCTGCTACTTCAAAGCCGACATCATCCAGAACCAGGCGCGAGAATACTTTACCCGTCTGGTGACGCGCATCGAGAGCGTGCCGGGCTATAAGCCCGAGCTCCCTGTGGTCTATATCAACGAGAACAACAAGCGCGATCCCAACGCCCCGCGGTATGCCGAGCTTGACCGCGTGCGCCTGCTGCCGTACTTGTTCAATCAGAACATCCTCCTCATCAACAACTACGCCTGGAAAGACTTCATGAGCCTGTGGTGCGGTTTCTCGCCTACGGTGATCCAGAACGCGGAAAAGTACGAGCGTCTGCCCGAGGTGCTCGCCATGCCGCGCTATCCGGCTGACGGCTCAGTGCGGATCGTGAGCGGCGCTGTGGTCGTGCGTTTTTGAACGGAGGCTGTGCTATGGCTGGATCTTTTTCTTCACGCCCGCTGTTCTCGGTCGTCGTGCCTTTTTTCAACGAACAGGAGAATCTCCGCGCGCTGTACGAACGGCTGTGCGGCGTGCTGAGAACGGTATCGGACTGCGATTTTGAGCTGTTCTTCGTCGACGACGGCAGCACGGACGGCTCGCTCGACGTGATCCGTGCACTTGCGAAAGAGGACGAACGCGTGCGCTACCTCAGTTTTTCCCGGAACTTCGGCAAGGAGATCGCGCTTTCGGCGGCGATCGACCATCTGGAATGCGACGGGGCCATCTTCATGGACGCTGATCTTCAGCATCCGCCGGAGCTGATCCCCCGGCTGATCGACGGCTGGTTCGAAGGCTATGACGACGTGTATGCCCAGCGGCACGTCCGCGGGGGAGAGTCGTTTTTCAAAAAGTTTACGGCAAAGCTGTATTATCTTCTGCTGGCCCACAGCACCAACGTGCCTGTGCAGCGTGATGCGGGGGATTACCGCCTGCTCAGTGCCCGGGCGCTGGCTGCGCTGCGCCGCCTGCCTGAGCAGAGCCGCAGCATGAAGAGCCTGTACAGCTGGATTGGTTTTAAAAAGAAGGCCGTCCCAGTTGATCAGGAACCCAGGCTGCACGGCCAGAGCAAGTTCAGTTTTTTCCGCCTGCTCAACCTGGCCCTCGACGGGATCACGTCGTTCACCACGGCGCCCCTGCGCCTGGCGACGATCGTCGGAGCGGTCTGCGCGCTGGCGGCGCTGCTGTCGTTCTGCTGGTTCTTTGCCGGCACGCTGCTGCATGGCAATCCGGTGCCAGGCTATCCGTCGCTGTTCTGCGGCATGTTGTTTTTCGGCGGCGTGCAGCTGCTTGGGCTGGGCATCATCGGCGAATATCTTGGCCGCGTCTTTATGGAAACGAAGGGGCGGCCGCTGTACATCGTTGCCGAGAGCAATCTGCCTGGGGAGCCTCAGCAGACGGAGTGCCGGCGCAGGAGGAGAGGAGAGTCGTCATGATCCTGATCGATAAGATCGCCGATATGCTGCACTGCGACCGTAAAAAGATGAAAGAGGTCGTCAGCTATCTGTTTTTCGGCGTGCTGACCACCATCGTCAATTACGTCGCCTATTACGTGTTCACGCGCCCTCTGGGCATCAGCGTCACCTGGAGCACCTTCTGGGCCTGGGTGCTGGCGGTGCTGTTTGCGTTTGTCACCAACAAGATCTGGGTGTTCCACAGCCGTTCGTCCGGCATCGCCGCGCTGGCACGCGAGCTGGCAGCGTTCGTGGCCGCGCGCGTTTTTTCCGGTGCGCTCGACGTGGGCATGATGTGGCTGTTTGTCGAAGTCTGCGGCCTGCCCGACATGTGGATCAAACTTGCCGGCAACGTGGTCGTCACGATCCTCAACTACATTTTCAGCAAGCTCTGGATCTTCAGAAAATGACTGTTTTCCTCCGTCTGTTTCAGGCGGAGTTTTTTTATTCGCGAAATTGGTGATTTCTACAACCGACATTTTGAGGGGAAGGAGTATAATAACGTCGAAAAACAGATTTCGTTCACAAAGGAGGAATTTTACATGGACGAACTGAAAAAGCCCAGTAAGCCGCTTGTGTATTACTGGGCGATCGCGATGATGATCCTGACGCTCTTCAACCTGCTCGCGAAGCCGTGGTATCAGCGCGCACAGATCACCGAAGTGGACTACGGCACCTTCATCACCATGACCGAGGAGAAAAAGATCGCTGCCGTGCAGGTGCAGGAGAACCAGATCGTCTTTACCGACAAGGACAAGAAGATGTACCGAACCGGCCTGATGGACGACGCCGGACGCACCGAGCGCCTGTACAAGTCGGGCGCCAAGTTCTCAAGCGAGATCATCGAAGAGGCTTCGCCCTTCCTCAGCGCCCTGTTGTCGTGGGTGATGCCCCTTGGCATCTTCTGGGTGTTCTGGCACTTTATGCAGAAGCGCCTGATGGGCAGCATGGGCGGTCCCGATGCGATGATGTTCGGCAAGAGCAAAGCCCGCATCTACGTCAAATCGACCGAGGGCATCAAGTTCACCGACGTGGCCGGCGAAGACGAGGCCAAGGAGAACCTGGCCGAGATCGTCGAGTACCTTCACAATCCGAACCGCTACAAGGAGATCGGCGCCAAGATGCCCAAGGGCATCCTGCTCGTCGGACCTCCCGGTACCGGCAAGACCATGTTGGCCAAGGCTGTCGCCGGCGAGTCGAACGTGCCGTTCTTCTCGATCTCCGGCTCTGAGTTCGTCGAGATGTTTGTGGGCATGGGCGCGTCGAAAGTGCGCGATCTGTTCAAGCAGGCCAAGGAAAAAGCGCCCTGCATCGTCTTCATCGACGAGATCGACGCCATCGGCACCAAGCGCAGCGGCAACGTCATGGGCAACGACGAGCGCGAACAGACGCTCAACCAGCTGCTCACCGAGATGGACGGCTTTGAGGACAACACCGGCGTCATCATCCTTGCGGCGACCAACCGTCCCGAGTCGCTTGATCCTGCGCTGACCCGCCCCGGCCGCTTCGACCGCCGCGTTCCCGTCGAGCTGCCCGACCTCAAGGGCCGCGAAGAGATCCTCAAGGTCCATGCCAAAAAGATCAAGCTTGATCCGGGCATCGACTTCAACAAGATCGCCCGCATGGCCTCCGGCGCGTCCGGCGCCGAACTGGCCAACATCGTCAACGAAGCCGCTCTGCGCGCTGTCCGCGACCACCGCAGCCATGCCTCGCAGTCCGACCTCGAAGAGAGCATCGAAGTCGTCATCGCCGGCTACCAGAAGAAGAACGCTATCCTCACCGACAAGGAAAAAATGATCGTCTCGTACCACGAGATCGGCCACGCCCTTGTCGCCGCCATGCAGAACCAGTCAGCGCCAGTGCAGAAGATCACCATCATCCCCCGCACTTCCGGCGCGCTCGGCTACACCATGCAGGTGGAGGAGGGCAACCACTACCTGATGAGCAAGGAAGAGCTTGAAAACAAGATCGCCACGCTCACCGGCGGCCGCGCTGCCGAAGAAGTCGTCTTCGGCTCCGTCACGACCGGCGCCAGCAACGACATTGAGCAGGCCACGAAACTGGCCCGCGCCATGATCACCCGATACGGCATGAGCGACGACTTCGGCATGGTGGCGCTGGAGACAGTGACCAACCAGTACCTCGGCGGCGACACTTCGCTGGCTTGCGCTGCCGAAACGCAGGCGACGATCGACAAAAAGGTGATCGAACTGGTCCGCTCGCAGCACGAAAAAGCCCGTCAGATCCTCACCGACAACCGCCGCAAGCTCGACGAGCTGGCCAAGCACCTCTACGAGCGCGAGACCATCACCGGCGAGGAGTTCATGGAGATCCTGCACGCGAAGACCCAGCTTGTGTAGTTTTCTGTACGCTGATCAGCACAAAGACAATCCGCAGCAAAAGCGAACGATCGTGCACCGGCACGGTCGTTCGCTTTTGTGCGGAAACAGCGCTTGACGAAAAACGCGTTTATGTTTTTATGAGCTGATAAAATGTGCATAAGCCTTCGTCGAGCAAAAAAAGTGGTATACTCTCACTCTGTTGAGGAAATGTGAATTTTTGTATTCAAATAGTGCAATTATCGGCGCATCAAGTGCGCTTTGCAATATGGAGGTTGAATCGCAATGCAGATCAAAGTTTTGCTCCCGCTCTCGCTCGCGCTGATGGCGGGGCTGCTGATGACGCGTGTGTTCAAGAAACTGGGCTGGAACTTCCCCGACGTGACGGCGTTCCTGATCGCAGGGCTGGCGATCGGCCCCTATGGGCTGGGCAGGCTTGGCGTTCCCGGGATCGGGTTTTCGGTCTATGAGGAGCTCCAGACGGTCGGGGTGCTCACCGACGCAGCGCTTGGATTCATCGCTTTTGCGATCGGCAACGAGTTCCGCCTTTCGCAGCTGCGCAGCACGGGACGCGCGGCGACGGTGATCGGCATCGCTCAGGCGTGCATCGCCACGCTGTTTGTCGATGCTGCGCTGATCACGGTGCATTTCATGGTAGGGCCTGAGGTGCTGCCGCTGCCGGTTGCCGTGACGCTGGGCGCGATCGCTTCGGCAACGGCTCCCGCCGCGACGCTGATGGTCGTGCGCCAGTACAAGGCCAAGGGCCCTGTCACCGAACTGCTGCTGCCGATCGTTGCGCTCGACGACGCCGTCGGCCTGGTGCTGTTTGCCGTGTCGTTCGGCGTGGCGATGGCGCTTAAGGGCGGTTCGCTGAGCGTGTGGTCGGTGGCGCTCAATCCGATGGCTGAGATCGTCTGGTCGCTGCTGCTCGGCAGCGCTCTCGGCTGGCTGCTGACGCAGATCGAAAAGTGGTTCTTCTCGAACACGAACCGCCTGTCGATGACGATCAGCTTCGTCATCCTGACGATCGCGCTTTCGTCGCTGCACTTTCCGATCGGTCCGCTGACGGTGTCGGCGTCGCCGCTTCTGGTGTGCATGATGCTGGGCACGGTGTTCTGCAACCTCAGCGAGTTCTCGTTCGACCTGATGGCGCGCGCCGATCAGTGGACGGCGCCTCTGTTCGCCACGTTCTTCGTCCTCAGCGGCGCCGAGCTGGATCTGGGCGTGTTTGCGCAGGGGCTTGCTGTGGTGATCGGCCTGGTATACATCCTTTTCCGCTCACTGGGCAAGTATTTCGGAGCCCGGCTCAGCAGCGCTTTCTGCGGCTGTTCGGAGACGGTGCGCAAATATCTGGGCATCACGCTGCTGCCGCAGGCCGGCGTGGCGCTGGGCATGTGCGCCACGGCTTCACGCTTAGGCGGCCATGACGCGACGCTGATCCGCAATCTGGTCCTGTTCTCGGTCCTGATCTATGAGCTGACGGGCCCGGTGTTGACGCAGCGGGCGCTCCTGGCCGCCGGCGAGATCAAGCCGGTCGAAAAAGAGAAAAAGAGCCGCGAGCGCTTTTATGCCAAGTGGCTGAACCGCAAGGATATAAAAAAATAAGCAACAGCAGCACAAAAACAGGCTTCGGCGGTCGCATGACTGCCGAAGCCTGTTTCCTTAAAAATCGATCTCGGACTGTCCGACGCGGTAATAAACCTTGCCGTTGTCCTCGTATTTTTCGTATACACCCTCGACCGTGATCGTGCTTTCGAGGTCGGGGAAGTCTTCAGGATAGTACAGCTCACCAGCAACACCGAATTCGAGGCTGCTTTGCGCGCCGGGGATGACGCAGTTGTAGAAGATCTTGTCCGGATCGGGCTGCCCCTGCGCGTCAACGCCCTGGATGATGGCGAACTTGCCGCTCATGCGCACGCTCTTGCCCAGGTACTGCTCCGGCCGGCTGCGGATGTCGAGGACGACGGCGAAGAGCATCGTTTTGCTCATTTTCGTCAGGTCGATGTCGGCAGCGCAGGCAGGAGAGATGAGCGTGAGCAGCAGAAGAAGGACGGCGAGACGCTTCATTGCGCGCTTCCTCTCATCCGGCCCAGCAGTGCGCAGGCAAGGAAGACGAGGATGTTGCCGGCAACGATGGTCGATCCCACGGGCGTGCCGGCGAGGATGGAGACGATGATGCCGCACGATGCGCACGCCACGGAGATAACGGCGGAGCAGACTGTGACCGACAGGAACGAGCGGAACACGCGCATGGCGCTCAGCGCCGGGAAGACGATCAGCGCCGAGATCAGCAGCGAGCCGACGAGATTCATCGCCAGCACCACGATGACAGCGATGACGACGGCGATGACAAGATTGTAGGCGCGAGCGTTCAGCCCCGTGGCCATGGAGAAATCCTCGTCGAACGTGACAGCGAAGATGCGGTGATAAAACAGCACGAACACGGCGATTGCGGCGAACGAGAGCGCCGCGCACAGCTTCACCTCAAGCGGATCGAGCGTGAGGATGGAGAACGAGCCGAAGAGGATGCTGCACACGTCGCCGGAGAGGTTGGCCGACCGGGAGAAGACGTTCATGAGCAGATAGCCCAACGCCAGCGAACTGACGGAGAGCATGGCGATCGCGGCGTCGCCCTTGATGCGGCGGCTGCCGCCGTAGAGGAGGAGCACGGCGCAGATCACCGTGACCGGCAGCGTGAGGACGGTCGTGGTCGTCAGCTTGAGCACGGCAGCGACGGCCATCGCGCCAAAAGCCACATGCGACAGACCGTCGCCGATCAGCGAAAAGCGCTTGAGCACGAGCGTGACGCCGAGCAGCGACGAGCACAGCGCCACGAGCACGCCGACGATGAAGGCGTAGCGCACGAACGGGTACTGAAAATATGTTGCCAGCTGAGCGAGCTGTTCCTGCATCATCGTTCTCCTCCTTCCGCGGGCGCGAACCGTCTTCTGACGTCGCTGCTGAGATACTCCTCACGAGTGCCGAAGAACCAGCCGTGACCGGTGAGGTGCAGGATATGCGAAGCATGCCGCTCTGCGGCAGAGAGGTCGTGAGAGATCATCACGACCGTGACGCCCTCGCCGTTGAGCGACGCGATCAGGTCGTACATGCCGGCGGCCGCGTTCGGGTCGAGTCCCGTGACCGGCTCGTCGAGCATGAGCAGTTTTCGCGTCGCGCATAAAGCGCGCGCGAGCAGGACGCGCTGCTGCTGGCCGCCCGACAGCTCTCGGTAGCATTTTCCGGCCAGACCGGTGAGGCCGAGACGCTCCATGCTGCGAGCGGCCCTGTCCTTTTCGGTGCGGGAGTAGAACGGCCGCAGTCCCATGCGGTTGAGACACCCGGACAGTACTACCTCGCGCACGCTGGCGGGAAAGTCCTTCTGGACGGCCGTCTGCTGAGGCAGATATCCGATCTCGGACCGTTTCAGCCCGCCGCCGGTCACTACGCGGCCCGACAGGGGCGGCGTGAGACCGAGGATGGTCTTCATCAGCGTGCTCTTGCCCGAGCCGTTCTCGCCGACGATGTAGAGATAATCGCCCGCCCTTACTTCAAAATTCAGCTTTTCGAGGACGGGGACGCCCTCGTAGCCGATCGTCAAGTCTTCGCAGACGAGCAGCGCGGGACGCGTTTGCGGCGAAGACGGAACAACTTCTGTCATTTTCAAAAAACCTCCAGTGCGGAATGGAAAATAACGCGCGGCGCTGTGATATAATCCTTGATGAAAAATCAGTACAGCGCGCACAAAGCGAATTAAAAGTATCACGCGGCCGCGGCGCTGTCAACGAAGCAAAAGAGAGGAACAAGGACCATGAAGAAATTCACGGGGTTCATGCTGGCGCTCTGTGCGGCGTGGAACGCAGCGCTGGCGCTGGCCGGCGAAAATCCCCCCCTGCCGCAGGTCGATTCTCCTGTGCTGATCACCGGCTTCGGCCAGAGTCAGGACACCAACAACGTCAACATCATCTGCCGCCGCCTCAAGGTGAATGCTGAGTACAAGCTCGATGTGCCTTCCGCCGAGATCGACTGGAGCAGATACAAAACGCTCTTTGCCGTGCTCGGGTGCAGCAGCAGTGTCTACTGCTGCGCGTTCGACGCCGATTCGACGGCCATCGTCATCACCCGGGACGGCAAGCCCAGCCCCACCGTCTCAGGACTGAGCATCCTCGACGAAGCCGCCCGCTGCTCGGAGATCATTGAAGGCGCCCGCGCCCACGGCGTGAAGGTGATCGCCATGCACATCGGCGGCGAGCCGCGGCGGCTCGACAACTCCAAGCCGTTTCTGCCGTTTGCGGCCAGCGCCGACTACACCGTCGTCAGGGCAGACGGCAACGCCGACGGCTATTTCACCGACCTGTGCGGCAAAAGCAGCGTGCCGCTGTATACGATCGAAAAGACGGCGGAGCTGAGAAAGATCATCCCCGCTATGCTGGGGCGCTAGGGCGGCGTCATGTCCCGGCCGTTATGAACTTATGAGCGATTCGGCTCTGGACAAACATACGCGAGCGTGCGAAAGTAATATCCGAAGGCTGTTCTTATTTTCACGAATTTCCCAATAGAGGAGTGGTTGCTATGTCGTTTATCGATCAGGCGCTCGATCCCATTCAGATCCCTCGTTTCGTCAAAGTCCGTCAGAACTTCCCCCGTCCTGTGGTCACCGACCCGGCCGGCGAGCTCCTCGCCAAGCTGGAGAGCGGCAAGTTCCTCGACGGTGTCAAGCCCGGCATGAGCATTGCCATCACCGCAGGCAGCCGCGGCATCACCAACTATCCGCTCGTCATCAAGACGCTTGTCGATCAGGTCAAAGCACGCGGCGCTTCGCCCTTCATCTTCCCCGCGATGGGCAGCCACGGCGGCGCGACCGCCGAAGGGCAGAAGAACATGCTCGCCGGACTGGGCATCACCGAGGAGACCATGGGCTGCCCGGTCAAGTCCACGATGGAAGTCGTCCAGCTGGGCACGGCCTGGAACGGACGTCCCGTCTACCTAGACAAGTACGCCAACGAAGCCGACGGCATCATCGTCGTCAACCGCGTCAAGCCCCATACCGGCTTCCGCGGCAAGGTCGAAAGCGGCATCTGCAAGATGGTCACGATCGGCATGGGCAAGCAGAAGGGCGCCGATTTCTGCCACGCCGAGGGCTTCGGTCACATGGCCGAGAACATCCCCGCCATCGCGCAGGTCACGCTAGAGAAGAAAAACATCATTTGCTGCGTTGCCCTGCTCGAGAACTCGTATCATGAGACCGCGCAGCTTGAAGTGCTGCACAAAGAGGAAGTGCTCGAAAAAGAGCCCGCCCTGCTGGAGCGCGCCTGGGAGCTGCTCGCCAAGATCCAGATCGACGAGTTTGACGTGCTCGTCATGGATGAGATCGGCAAGAACATTGCCGGCACCGGCTTCGACACGAACGTCGTCGGCCGCTACAACACGCCCTATGCCTCCGGCGGCCCCAAGATCACCCGCGTCACCGCCCTTGACATCACCGACGTGTCCCACGGCAACGGCAACGGTTTTGGAATGCTCGACATGACGACTCGCCGCGCGTTTGAGAAATTTGATATGGATCAGACCTATCCGAACGCGATCACGTCTACCGTTCCACTTACCGTGAAAATCCCCATGGTGCTGAAAAGCGACAGGCAGGCCATTCAGGGATGCATCAAGACCTGCAACGTCGACGACTGGTCCAAGCTGCGCATCGTCCGCATCAAGAACACGATCGCCCTTAACGAGATCGAAGTCAGCGAAGCCCTGCTGCCCGTCGTTCAGGCCCATCCCAACATGGAAGTGCTGAGCGAGCCCTACGAGCTGAAATTCGACGAAAACGGCAACCTCTTCTAAATAAAACAAATAAAAAAATCCCGTTGGACGCGATCCGGCGGGATTTTTTTGTTGCGTGGCAAAAATTTCATGATACAATATCAACGAACTTTTTTAGTATGTTGGTTGATGACAGTTTTTTACGTTTCAGGGGAAATCCCCGGCCCGCAGATCACATTTGGAGGTGTTTTAACATGAAAGTCTACGCCGACAACGCGGCGACGACAAAAATGAGCAAGACGGCGATCGACGCGATGGTCGCCTGCATGAACGAGAACTTTGGCAACCCGTCCAGCCTGTACAGCATCGGGCAGAAGGCCAAAGAAGCGCTCGACGATGCGCGGCTCCGCGCCGCACGGTGTCTGGGCGCCGACAGCGGCGAGATCCTGTTTACCGGCGGCGGCAGCGAAGCCGACAATCAGGCGCTGCTCACAGCCGCCAAGCTGGGTGCCGCACAGGGCAAGAAGCACATGATCTCGACGAAGTTCGAGCATCACGCCATCCTGCACACGCTTGCCAAACTGGAAAAAGAGCAGGGCTTTGAGGTGACGCTGCTTGACGTGCACGAAAACGGCCTCGTCCGCCCGGAGGAAGTGGCTGCGGCCATCCGCCCCGACACAGCGCTCGTCAGCGTGATGTATGCCAATAACGAACTGGGCACCGTGCAGCCCATTGCCGAGATCGGGCGCATCTGCCGCGAAAAGGGCGTGCTCTTCCACACTGATGCCGTGCAGGCAGTGGGGCATGTGAAGATCAACGTGAAGCAGCAGAACATTGACATGCTCTCGCTGGCCGGGCACAAATTCCACGGTCCCAAGGGCGTCGGCCTGCTTTATGCGCGCAGAGGGATCCGCCTGACCAACCTCATCGAGGGCGGCGCCCAGGAAGGCGGCAAACGCGCCGGCACCGAGAACGTGCAGGGCATCGTGGCCATGGTCGCGGCGCTCGAAGAAGCCTGTGCGCACATTGACGAATACACGGCCCGCGTCACCCCGCTGCGCGACCGGCTGATCGCCGGACTTGAACAGATCCCGCACTCGGCGCTCAACGGCGACCGCGAGCACCGTCTGCCTGCCACCGTCAACTTCTGCTTTGAAGGGATCGAGGGCGAGTCGCTGCTGCTGCGACTTGACGACAAGGGCATCTCGGCCAGCTCAGGCAGCGCCTGCACGTCGGGCTCGCTCGACCCGTCTCACGTCCTGCTGGCGATCGGACGCCCGCACGAAGTGGCGCACGGCTCGCTGCGCCTCAGCCTCGGCGATGACATCACCGAAGAACAGGTCGATTACCTGATCGCCAGCGTGAAAGACGTCGTCGAAGAGCTGCGCGGCATGTCGCCCATGTGGCGCGACCTGTGCGAGGGGAAGAAACAGTTTATCCTCTGATAAAGGAAAGGAAGGAATACAAATGCCTCTGTACAGTGAAAAAGTGATGGATCATTTCCGCAACCCGCGCAACGTCGGCGTGATCGAAAACGCAGACGGCGTCGGCGAAGTCGGCAACGCCAAGTGCGGCGACATCATGAAGATGTATCTTAAGGTAGATGACGGCATCATCACCGATGTGAAGTTCGAGACCTTCGGCTGCGGCAGCGCGATCGCCTCCAGCTCCATGGCGACCGAAATGATCAAGGGCAAGCCCGTCGAAGAAGCGATGAAGCTGACCAACAAAGCCGTCGCCGAAGCGCTCGACGGCCTGCCGGCGCACAAGCTGCACTGCTCCGTCCTCGCCGAAGAAGCCATCCGCGCCGCGCTGCAGGATTATTACAAGCGCCAGGGACTCGACTGCGGCGAATCATGTACGACATGTGAAGGCAACTGCGCAAGCTGCGGTGAATGATCTTTTCATAGACATCAAAAAAAGCTCCGGCGATGAGCCGGAGCTTTTTTGTTGCTTTACGAACGCTATTTCTTCTTGCTGCCGCCGAGCAGTTTGCCCAGGCCCTTGGTCAGTTCCTGGTTGATCTGGTCTTTGACTTTGTCCTTAGCGGACTGTTTGGCGTCGGTCTTGCCATTGGTCTTGGCGTCGGATTTGCCGCCCAAAAGTTTGTCGACGGCCTTGTTGACTTCGTTCTGGACTTTCTCCTTGGCCTTTGCCTTCACGTCTTCGACCTTTTCCTTCACGTTGGTCGCGTTGAGCAGTTTGTTGTTCTCTGCGGCCGCGGCCTTGGCGTCGAAGTTCTTGCCGCCGACTTTAAAGTTGCTCATCTTCGGGTTGTCGACAGTACCGCCGATGTGGAACGTCAGGCTGCGGTAGTCGGCCTTGCCGTACGACTGTTTGGCGCCGGTGATCGCGCCCGCGGCAACTCCCGCGATGCCGCCGAGGCCGCCGGTGAGCAGCGTGGCCGCGCCGCCGGCTGTGACCGCGCCGGTGAGCGCCGAGGCCGCGGTGTTGACGTACATGGCGTTGACCGAACCGTCGACGTCCATGTTCAGAGCGCCCGAATAGGCGAACGTGCCCTTGGCCTTGATGTACTGATACAGCGCGTCACCCTTTTTGGCGTTGATGGCCGCGTCTTTCAGCGTCAGCTTGTCGATGGCGGTGTGGAAGGGGATCTTCGCGTTGGCGTAAGCGATGGCTTTCTGGCCGCTCAGCTTGCCGACGATGCCGATGATGCTGTCAAACTTCTTGAAGCCGTAAACCTGGCCGCCCGCGGACGACACGGTGCCGCTGCCGTCGAGCGTGAAGGGGCTGAGCTTGCCGCTGGCGGAGTAGTCGCCGGTGAGCGTTCCGGTCAGACCGCCGCCGAGCGTGGGCATCATCTGGTCGATGATGCTCTTGAGCTGGCTGCCCTTGAGCGCGGCTTTGATGGCGTAGGTCATCTTGTTGATGTCAAGCGTCACGTTGCCGCCGATGGTGCCGCCGGCGAACTTGCAGCCGAAATCGGGCAGCGTGGCAACCATCTTGGAGAGCTTGAGCGACGACTTGATCTGCTCAAACTTGAGGCCCGTGAGTGCAAAGACGGGGATCGACAGCGAACCGTTGCCGGTGATGTCCGTATCGGACACAGCGCCCTTGACCGCACCGGACAGCTTGCCCGAAGCGCCGAGCGAGCCGGCGCCGAAGGTCTTCATCACGTTGCCGAGGTCGATGTTGGCGATGCTGAGGTCGTAGGTGCCGTTCAGGTTCTTGCCGAACTTGAGCACGGAGTTCATCTTGATCAGGCCGTTGGCGACGGCGGCCGACATTTCCTTGAAGGCCACGTTGCCGGTGCCCATCGTGATGGAGCCGTTCACCTTGGTGATCGGCAGGTCCATGAAGACGAGCGAGGCGTCCTTGAACGTCAGCGTGTCGCCGGAGAACGTGACGGGCACGTTGATCTTGTCGATGTTCATGTCGTTGAGCGAGACGCGCTGCGAATCGACCTTGCCGCCGGCGGTGATGGCGCTGCCCTTGCCCTTGACGGTGAGCGCGGCGTTGACTTTGCCCTTGATGTTGGCGGGCGCGGCGGGGACGAACTTGGGCAGCATGGCGAGGTCGAAGTTCTTGACGCTGAACGCCACATCGGCGATCACGTCCTTGCCGCCGGCGTTGACGGTGCCCTTGAGCGTGGCGGGATTGCCGACGATGTTCGAGCCGCCGGACATGGTGACGATGCCCTTGCTGTTGAAGTCGGCCTTGAGCAGCGTGTTCGTGATCGGCTGGCCGCCGACGGTGAGCTTGTCGGCCTTCACTTCGGCCTTGCCGGTCAGCGCAGTGACGGGACCTTCAACGGCGACGCTGACGGCGTCGACCTGGCCGCCGAGATCGGCGGGAAGCGAGGGCAGATTCTTGCGAAGCGTCGCAGCTGTGACCGCGCCGGCGGTCTTCATTGCGACCTTCACGGCGGGCGTCTTGCCGCTGATGTCAGCGAAAACGCTGCCGGCGGTGGGGATGCCGATGGCGTTCACCGTCAGCGGGTTCAGATTGACCTTCATATCCTCAAACGCGACGTTGGTCTTGGCCGAGACGGGGAAGCCCATCACGGAGCCGTCGTCAAACGTCACGTCGCCCTTCACGGCCGGATTGTCGAGCGCGCCCTTGATCGTCGCGCTGGTCGTCAGCAGGCCGCGCGCGGCGAACTGCTTGATCTGCGGGACGATGGCGGCCAGCTCGCCGATCTGCACTTTGCTGACGTCGGCCTTCAGGTCGAGCGCCGGGGTGACAGCGCCGGTCACGTTGATCGTGCCGCCGGCGGTCTGCACGTCGCCCTTGCCGATCGAAAGGCCGGGAGCGAGCGTGACTTTGAAGTCGCCCTTGATGGGCAGGCCGTTGAGGGCGATGTCGAGCTTCGCCTCGGCGTCGTTGCCGTCAAGCGTGCCGCCGACGCTGTTGAGCACGAGATCGTTGAGCGGGATCGCGTCGGGTAGGACGACTTTCTGGCCGGTGAAGATCTCAGCCAGCTTGAGCAGGTTGGGGATGGTGCTCTTGATGTCGGTCAGCTCCACCCAGTCGAGGGCGATCTGCCCGCGGATCAGCTTGAGGATGGCCGGATCGACGACGATCTTGCCGGCCTTCAGCAACGAGGCGCCGCCGTTCGGCTCAGACAGTTCGATGTCGCTGAACGTGTAGCCCCTGACGGGGTTGCCCTTCGCGCCGCCGATGGAGACGCCCAGCTTGTACGTGTCGGCTACGTACTGAGCGCCCTTGTTGGCGATCCATTCCGTGCCGATGTCCAGCGTGCACACGGCGGCCACAGCCAGCACGAGCACGACGAACAGACCCAGGAAAAACTTTTTCATCTGTGAATGATCCTCCTTCTAAAAAACATAGAACTGAAACCGGGTAACGCACCGCCTCAGCGAGGCGGATTTTGAAGAACGAAAATACCCTAATTTATTATAGCACAGAAGACGCGAGATTTTTTTAATTGCTCGGTTGATTGGAACGAGATCAATCGACTTTTTTCGGGACATGTTTCGCTTTTGAGGGCTGCGTGCTATCATTGAGCGCGTATTTCGACAAGGGGGGATCGTGATGGAGAATCGCCGGGAAATGCTTGCGAAGGCGCCGCTGCTTCCATTGCTGATAAAACTTTCGGTGCCCGCGATGCTGGGCATGTTCGTGATGGCCTCGTACAACGTTGTCGACGCGATCTTTATCGGCTGGGGCGTGGGGCCGCTCGGCATTGCCGCCACGTCGGTGGCGTTCCCGATGCAGCTGTTTGTGGGCGCGCTGTCGATGTGGATCGCCATGGGCACGGCTTCGCTGTCATCGCGGCGGCTTGGGGCCGGGCTTGACGACGATGCTGAACGGGCGCTGGCGAACGGATGTCTGATGTCGAGCGTGCTCGGCTTTGTGACGATGACGCTGGGACTGACGTTCGTCGATCAGCTCATCGGCCTGATGGGAACGGGCGATCCGGTGGCCGGCTACGCTAAGGAGTATCTGCGCATCGTCTTTCTCGGCAATCCGCTGATCATCGTGGGGATGCTGTTCAACAACACGATCCGCTCCGAGGGCAATACCAGATACGCGATGTACTCGATGGTGCTGCCCGCAGTGCTGAATGTGTTCCTCGATCCGCTGTTCATCTTCGGCTTCAAGATGGGCATGGCAGGCGCGGCCTGGGCGACGGTGACGGGGCAGCTGGTGACGTTTCTGTGGGTGCTGCGCTATTATCTGACGGGACGCCGAAGTCTGATCGAGCTGAAATTCTCCAAGATGCCGCTGCGCTGGGAGATCGACCGCGAGATCCTCTCCGTCGGCGCGTCGGAGTTCGCTCGCCAGGGCGCGCTGACGGTGGCCAATTCCATCCTCATGAATCAGATCTCGCGCTACGGTACGCCGCAGCACATCGCGGCGTTTTCGATCATGATGAAGGTCTCGTCGCTGGCGGTGATGCCGATCTTCGGCCTGGGGCAGGGGATGCAGCCGATCGTCGGCTACTGCTGGGGGGCGGGGCTGTATGCCCGCGCCCGTAAGACGATCGAGCTGGCGCTCGGAGCCGCACTTGCCATCACGGCGACGGCCGAGGTGTTTTTGCTCACATTCCCGCATGTGTTCGTTCGCGCCTTCACCAACGATCCGGAGGTCGTCCGGCTCACCGTCTGGGGCGTTCGCATCCTGCAAAGCACGTTTGCCATCGTGGGCTTTCAGGTGATCGGCACGGTCGTCTTTCAGGCCCTCGGCTTTGCCGGGCCGGCGCTGTTCCTGTCGATGTCGCGCCAGGTCATCTTCTTCATCCCTGCGCTCGTGTTCCTGCCGCGTTTTTGGGGCGTGACGGGCGTGTTTGCCAGCTACCCGGTGGCCGATGTGGCGGCCTGCTGCGTGACGCTCGGATTTTTGCTCGTCTATCGCAAGCGCTTCCGGCGACTGGAAGAAAAACAATAATAATGCTGCTCCCGTTCGATCGTTTTGACGGGAGCAGCAATTTTTATATTCAGCAATATTGCAAGTGCGTGACGCGGTCAGACCCACGTCTGCGATTCACGGTGCAGCAAAAAAGCCATGCTCGCGCCGCCGATCACGTCGGCCGCCGGCAGCGTCAGCCAAACGCCGTCCGTGCCGAGAAAACGCGGCAGTACGATCAGCAGCGCGATCGAGAGCGACTGGCGAAAGACGTTGAATATGAACGACGTTTTTGCCCGCCCCAGCGCTTCCAGCACATAGCAGCCGATCACGGCCACCGCGCCCAGAGGCAGCGCCGCGTAGCCGATCCTCATGCTGCGCGCGGTCTGACGGAGCAGTTCCGCATCGGTCGTGAAGAACGACGCCATTGTTTCTGGCCAGACGAAGGCGACGACTTCGGAGACGGTGTACCAGGCGATCGACGCAGCCAGCGCCAGCCTCACGGCCTGCCGCACGCGGGCGAACGAGTGCGCGCCGTAGTTGTACCCGACCACGGGCATCGTTCCTTCGCCGATCCCCGTGACGGGCATGAACAGCAGGCTGTCGATGCCGAAGAAGATCCCCATGGCCGACACGGCCAGTTCGCCGCCGTGCGATCCCAGCAGCACGTTGAACAGCGCCAGCATGACCGAGAAGAAGATGTTCAGCAGAAACGGCGACATCCCGACGCCGAGCATCTCACGAACGTTTCGCAGCTGCGGCCGCAGACAGCGAAACGAAAGCCGCAGCTCGCTTTTGCGCAGCAGATAAAAGGCCAGCGTCCACAGCAGCGCAAACAGCTGAGACAGCGCCGTTCCCCAGGCTGCGCCGGCGACCCCCATGCCGTGAACGATGATGAACAGCCAGTCGAGCAGAACGTTCAGCCCCGCGCCGAGCACCATCGCCCACATGGCGGGGCGCGGCCGTCCTTCGGCGCGCAGCGAGCCCATCAGCACCATCGTCAGGAACGGGGCGGGGATGGCGGGAGCCGTGATACGCAGATACGTCTCAGTCAGCGGCATCATTTCACCCCGGGCACCGCACAGCGAAGCCACCTGCGGCAGCGTCAGCAGCATCGGCGGCAGCGCAAGCGCGAGGAAGATCGCCGCACAGCACAGGCCGCTGCCGAGCGCCGATTCGGCCCGTTCCCGGTCGCCGGCGCCGAGAAAGCGCGAGATCTGCGAAGCCGTGCCCACGCCGAACAGCGCAGAAAAGGCAACCACCGCCAGCACGATCGGGAAAACGATCGAGATCGCCGCCAGTCCCGCAGGCCCGACAGCACGTCCGATAAAAACGCGGTCAACGATGTTGTACAGCGCGTTGGCCAGCACGCCTACCGTGGCCGGCAGCGCGAAACGCACGATCAGCGCGGGAACTGGATCAGTCCCCATCCGCGCGGAAGAAAACTGAGCCAAAGCCTACTCCAGCGTCGCGATCACCGGCGTGACCGACTGCATTGCCTTCAGCGCCCGCAGCGACGTGAGGAACTGCTTCACCCGCGCCACGTCCCCGCGCACGATGATCACCTCGAGACAGTGATGATGATCCGCGTGAACATGCGTCGTGCAGACGATGATCTCGCCGAAATCGTGCTGAAGCTCCGTCAGACGGCCCGTGGCATCGTTTGCATGATGGTTGTACGTCAGCGTGATCGTGCCGTACACCGTACCGCCGTTTTCCCACGTATCCTGCGCTACGTACTCGCGGATCAGCTGCCGCAGCGCTTCCGACCGGTTGGGCAGCCCCGCTTCCTCAAGACGCCTGTCAAAGCTGTGCAGCAGATTCTCCGGCACCGCGACGCCGAAGCGCACCAGCGGCGTTACATCCTTCTGCATGATCCGTCGTCTCCCTTCATCCAGGGCGGGCGCGCTACTACGAACGGCTGCGTGCATTCGTCCCGCTCCATCACGAAAATGTCGTACCACATGCTGTAGAACTTGTCGATATGCTCGATCACAAAGCCGTCCTGACAGTGATCGGCCGTGTCGTGCGGGTCAGCCAGGATCAGAACCCCGTGCTCCGCCTTGCCCGTACCCATGTCGTCAAAGCCGACGATCATGCGCCAGTGCGCTCCCCAGTCGATATTTTCCACCATGATCGGCGCCCCCGAGCGGATCGTGAATCGGCAGAAATCGGCAAAGCTTTCCAGCGTGGGGAACGTCTTTGCCGCCTCCGACCGCCAGGGATCGTAAATGTGCTTGTCCTCCGGCGCGCGCGCGGCGCATTCCAGATTCGTCTCCACATCCCAGCCCAGCGACGTGAAAAACTGCGCCAGATCCTTCACCGGGATCGGCCGGCGCGTGTCAGGCGGCAGCCCGTGGAACGACGCCATTTTATCGGCGATCTGCAGCTCCTCCCAGTCCGTCACCCCGAAGTGATACAGCGTCATCAGCGCGATCGCCGACGCGCACGTGTAGCCCCGGGTCTGCTGATACGTGCGAAAGCACGGCAGCATCGACAGCGAGCCGTGACTGTACATGTGATAAAAGTCGAACTGCGGAAAGTAGGGCGAATTGGGGACATCGGCCGCCTTAAAGTAGGCCGTCGCCTCTGACTCAAGCGCGTATCCCTTGGGCGTGGGAATGAAAGGATCGCCGTCCCAGCGCTGCCGCACGATCGCCGCCTCGTGCGGAGACAGCAGCTCAAGCGGCGGCAGCGGCGGGATCTTTTTCTCTGTTGACTGCGGCACCGGCGCCTTCCTCCTTAAATATACGAGAATGTGAATCAGTCTTGTATTATAGCGCACTTGAGGCAAGACTTGCGAAAAACAATAGTACAAAAAGAGACGATCCTGTGTGGAAGCAGGATTGGACCGTATCCCGAACTACGGACACTGAATAAAAAGCCCTCCTGTTGTAGAATGAAAACAACAACAGGAGGGTTTTGCTATGCCAAGGAACTACACCAAAGTTGAACATCTGTCAGCCGAAA